>LNFM01001141.1_pt1 | contig 61953 bp, 49 predicted proteins | sample 596031 | NCBI WGS metagenome assembly LNFM01 (sample SAMN04254537, study PRJNA301005) | activated carbon metagenome | isolation source: dual media filters at the Ann Arbor, Michigan drinking water treatment plant | place: USA: Ann Arbor | reverse complement strand
CGCGAGCAGGTCCAGAGCATGGGCGCCGAGTTCCTCGAGGTCACGCTGACCGAGGACGGCGCCGGCGAGGGCGGCTACGCCAAGGAGATGTCGCCGGCCTTCATCAAGGCCGAGATGGAGCTGTTCCTGGCCCAGGCCAAGGACGTCGACATCATCATCACGACCGCGCTCATCCCCGGTCGGCCCGCGCCGAAGCTGCTGCAGGCCTACCACGTCGAGGCCATGCGGCCCGGCAGCGTGATCGTCGATCTCGCCGCCGAGCAGGGTGGCAACTGCGAGCTCACCCAGCCCGGTCGCGTCGCCGAGCACAACGGCGTCAAGATCATCGGCTACACCGATCTGGCCAGCCGCCTGTCGAGCACGGCGAGCCAGCTCTACGGCACCAACATCGTCCACCTGCTCGACGATCTCGGCAAGGCGGAGAAGTTCCACTTCGACCTCGCGGACGAGGTCACCTCGGGCGCGCTGGTCGTGCACGACGGCGCCAACCGCTGGCCCACGCCCAAGCCGAAGATGACCTCGCCGACCGAGGGCAAGCCGGCCGCAGCCGCGGCGACGGCGACCCCGAAGAAGTCGGGCCACGGCCACGGCAGCAAGGCCCCCGGCTCGCCCTGGCCGCTGGTCGCCGCCGGCCTCGCGCTGGTCGGCATCGGCGTCGGTGCGCCGCCGTCGTTCCTCACCCACCTCACCGTGTTCGTGCTCGCGATCTTCGTCGGGTGGCAGGTCATCTGGAACGTGGCGCCCGCGCTGCACACCCCGCTGATGAGCGTCACCAACGCGATCAGCGGCATCATCCTCATCGGCGGCATCCTGCAGATCTCCGGCCCTCCGGGCTCGGCGACCACGATCCTGGGCGCCGCCGCGATCCTGCTGGCGACGATCAACATCGCCGGCGGCTTCCTCGTCACGCAGCGCATGCTGCAGATGTTCCGAAAGTAGGACCGCGCCGTGTCGGACAGCCTCGTCACCGTCGCTTACATCGCCGCCAGCGCGCTCTTCATCCTCAGCCTCTCGGGGCTGTCGAACCAGGAGACCGCGCGCCGCGGCAACCTCTACGGCATCATCGGCATGGTCATCGCGCTGGTCGCCACGGCGGCGCGCCCCGACATGGTCGGGTACGGCATGCTGCTCGGCGCGATCGTGCCGGGCGCCGTCATCGGCGCGATGCTGGCGTCGCGCGTCGCGATGACGTCGATGCCCGAGCTCGTCGCCGTGCTGCACAGCTTCGTCGGCGCCGCCGCGGTGCTGGTGGGCTTCGGCAGCTACCTCGGGCCCGAGCCCAAGCTGAGCGCCCTCGAGCTGACCATCCACGAGGTCGAGATCTTCGTCGGTGTGTTCATCGGCGCGATCACGTTCACCGGCTCGGTGGTCGCGTTCGGCAAGCTGCGCGGGACCCTGAGCGGCAAGCCGCTCATGCTCCCGGCCCGCCACCTCCTGAACATCGGCATGCTCGGCGGCTGTGTGTTCCTCGGCTGGCAGTTCCTCGACGCCGGCCACGGCGCGACCGCGGGCGCGTCTCCGGCGGGCTTGATGCCGCTGCTCATCATGACCGCGATCGCGTCGGTCATCGGCGTGCACCTGGTCGCCGCGATCGGCGGCGCCGACATGCCGGTCGTCGTCTCGATGCTCAACAGCTACTCGGGCTGGGCCGCGAGCGCCGCGGGCTTCATGCTGAGCAACGATCTCCTCATCATCACCGGCGCGCTGGTCGGCAGCTCGGGCGCGATCCTCTCGTACATCATGTGCGCCGCGATGAACCGCTCGTTCATCAGCGTGATCCTGGGCGGCTTCGGCACCGACGGCGGCACACCGGCGGCCGGCGGCGCCAAGGCGCCCCAGGGCGAGGTCAAGGCGACCAGCGCCGAGGAGACCGTCGAGGCCCTGCGCGAGGCGAACAGCGTCGTCATCATCCCCGGCTACGGCATGGCTGTCGCCCAGGCCCAGCACTCGCTGTCCGAGGTGGTGAAGATCTTGCGCAGCAAGGGCAAGAACGTCCGCTTCGCGATCCACCCGGTCGCGGGCCGCCTCCCCGGCCACATGAACGTGCTGCTGGCCGAGGCCAACGTCCCGTACGACATCGTGCTCGAGATGGACGAGATCAACGACTCGTTCCCCGACACGGATTTCTCGTGGGTCATCGGCGCGAACGACATCGTGAACCCGTCCGCGCTGGACGACCCGAGCAGCCCGATCGCCGGCATGCCGGTGCTCGAGTGCTGGAAGTCGGCGCGCTGCGTGGTGATGAAGCGGTCGATGGCCTCGGGCTACGCGGGCGTCGACAACCCGCTGTTCTACAAGCCCAACACCGAGATGTTGTTCGGTGACGCGAAGAAGGTCATCGACGAGATCCTGACCAAGCTCCGCGCGTGACCGCCGGCGCGCACGACCTCGCGGCTGCGCTGCACCGGCACCTCGCCGCGCCGCCGCCCGGGGCGTGCGCGTGGTTCGTGGACGAGGCCGGCACCACGCTGGTCGACTGGGCCGAGCTCGGCGTGCGCGCCTCGGGCTTCGCCGCCGCCTGCGAGGGGCTGGGCGCGGTGCCCGGGGACGTCGTCGCGATCGCGTGGCGCCACGGGCCGCTCGCGGCAGCGGCGTGGGCCGGCGCGGTGCTCGGCGGGTTCGTGCCGACGTTCGTGCCCGGCGAGGACGCGAGGATCGCCGAGCGGCTCGGCACCGCCGTGCGCGTCACCACCGGACCGGGGGCGCTCGCGTCGTGGCCGAGCGCCGCGCTGCGATCGCCGACCGCGGCGCCGGGCGTCGCGATCGTGCAGCGCACGAGCGGCACGACGGGCACGCACCGCGCGGTCGCGATCGATCACCGCCGCGTGCTCGCCCAGGTCGCGGGCCTCGCCGCCGCGCTGCAGCTGTCGCCGGCCGATCGCATCGCGAGCTGCCTGCCGCTGCACCACGACATGGGCCTGGTGAGCGCGGTACTGCTACCGCTGTGCTGCGGGATCCCCTGCGTGCACGTCGACCCTGCCCTGTGGCGCAGCGATGCGGCCGCGCTGCTGCGGGCGACGACCGAGCACGCCGCGACGCTGACGTGGCTGCCGCCGTCGGCGCTGTCGCGCATGGTCCGGCGCGTGAACGATCGCGGCCTCGAGCTGTCGTCGCTGCGGCAGATCGTGACCGGCGGCGAGGTCGTGCCCGACGCCGCGCTCGTCGAGTTCGCGGCCCGCTTCGCGTCCGTCGGCCTAGCCCCCGGTGTGCTCGGCTGCGGCTGGGGCATGGCCGAGAACGTCGCCGCCGTCACGCACACGCCCCCGGGCCGCGCCCCGACCCGCCTGCGCGTCGCGTGGTCGGCGTTCGCCCCGGGGCAGCGCGTGGTCGAGACCACGGATCGCGACGCGCTGGTGTTGGTCTCGACCGGCGCCCCGATCGCGGGGACCGAGGTGGTGGCGCGCGATGGCGACGGCCGCGACGTGGGCGAGCGTGTGATCGGCGAGCTCTTCGTCCGAGGCACCTGCCGCGACGACGTCGCGCTGTGGCACGCGACCGGCGACGTCGGCCTCGTCGTCGACGGCGAGGTCTACGTCTGCGGCCGCGCCGCGGAGCTGCTGCACGTCGACGGCCGGTGGATTCCCCCGCACGAGGCCGAGCGCGCGGCCGCGGAGATCCGCGGGGTGCGGCCCGGCCGCGTCGCGGCGATCACCGACGCCGCAGGTGGATTCACGCTGCTGGTCGAGGGCGCCAACGCACTCGACCGCGACGCGATCGCAGATGCCGTGCAGGCTCGAACGCTGCGACGCCCGAGGGTGGTGATCGTCGCCGCCAACAGTCTGCCGCGCAGCACTTCGGGCAAGCTCGGCCGCTCGCGATGCGCCGCGCTGCTCGACGCCACGTGAGGCTCGCCTTCGCGCCGCAGCCACCCCTCACTCGGGGCGTTTCGCCACTTCGCCAGTGGCGGCGGTTCGACCCTGCTCGCCTCGGCGCGGCTCTGCTAGCATCGTCACGTGTCGGTCGACGAGCCCGCTGATCCCCGCGCAACGCAGCCACCCATCGCGCGCAGCGGCGAGTTCCTCGAAGCGATCCTCGACAACCTCCCGCTGATGGTCTTCGTGAAGGAGGCCGAGGAACTCCGATACGTCCGTCTCAACCCCGCCGGACAACGGCTCACCGGCCTCGATCGACGCGAAATCGTCGGCAAGACCGACTTCGACATCTTTCCGCCGGACATCGCCGCGTTCTTCCGCGAGAAGGATCGACGCACCCTCGAGGAAGGAACGGTCGTCGACATCCCCGAGGAGCAAGTGCAGACCCACGATGGTCGTCGCTGGCTGCACACGCTGAAGGTCCCGATCCCGGGCCCCGATGGGCGGCCGAGCTACCTGCTCGGGATCTCGCTCGACATCACCGAGACGCGGAACGCCCAGACCGAGACGCGTCGGGCCAAGGAGGCCGCCGAGGGGTCGAATCGGGAGCTCGAGGCGTTCGCGTACTCGGTGTCGCATGACCTGCGCGCACCGCTTCGCTCGATCGCCGGGTTCAGTCAGGCGCTGCTCGAGGACGAAGACGACCGCCTGAGTGACCGCGGCAAGGACTATCTCGCGAGGGTGCGCGCCGCGGCCCAGCGGATGACGGGCCTGATCGACGACCTGCTCGAGCTGTCGCGCGTCGGCCGGGCCGAGCTGCGTCACGCGCACGTCGATCTCGGGGCGATCGCACGAGAGATCATCGACGAGCTGCGCGCCGCCGATCCGAGCCGAGACGTCGTGACCGTGGTCGAAGGCGATCTACTCGTCCACGGCGACCCCACGCTCTTCACCGTGATGCTGAGGAACCTGCTCGACAACGCGTGGAAGTACTCGAGTAAGCGATCGCGCGCCCACATCGAGGTCCGTGGCACCCGCGTCGCCGACCAGCTCGTGTTGACCGTGCACGACGACGGTGCGGGCTTCGATACAGCCCTCGCGGGCCGCCTGTTCTCGCCGTTTCATCGGCTCCACAGCGCCACCGAGTTTCCCGGCGACGGGATCGGTTTGGCGACGGTCCGCCGGGTCGTGCATCGTCACGGCGGCCGCGTCAGCGCCGAGGGATCCCCCGATGGGGGCGCGACCTTCACGGTTCACCTACCCATCGCGGGGAGCTCGTCATGAATCCGAACACGATCCTGCTGGTCGAGGACAACCCCGACGACGAGCTGCTCACCCTGCGGGCGTTCGAGCGCGGCGGCATTGCCAACCCCATCGTGGTCGTGCGTGACGGCATCGAAGCACTCGACTACCTGTTCGCCAGGGGAGCATTCGCGGGGCGGACCGCGGGTGCACCGCTGTTGGTGCTGCTCGACCTCAAGCTGCCACGACTCGGCGGTCTGGAGGTCCTGCGCGCCGTCCGAGCCGACCCGGTTTGCGGCACCGTGCTCGTGCTCGTGCTGACGTCTTCCCGCGACGATTCCGACATCGCGCGCGCGTACGAGCTCGGGGCCAACGGCTACGTGCAGAAGCCGGTCGAGTTCGACGACTTCGTCCGGGTCACCCGGGCGATCGGCACCTACTGGCTCATGACCAACGTCCCGCCGCAGGTGGGGCCGTGATCCCCGACCCGTTGCGGGTGCTCATCGTCGAGGACGACGACGATGATGCGGAGCTCATCCGCATCGCCCTGACGCGGGGTGGGTTCACGCCGATCGCGCTACGGGTCGATACCGAGGCGAGCCTGCGCGAGGCGATGACCAGCGACTGGGACGTGGTCCTGTCCGACTTCGAGATGCCCGCCTTCGACGGGCTGCGAGCGTTCGACGTGGTTCACGGCGTCCGTCCGCTCCTCCCGTTCATCTTCGTCTCGGGCGCGCTGGGCGAGGATCGAGCGGTCGCGGCGATGCGAGCCGGCGCCCGCGACTACCTGCTCAAGGACCAACTGCATCGGCTCGCGGTCACCGTGCGACGGGAGCTCGAAGCCAGCGAGGAACGTCGGGCCCGCCGCGCCGCCGACGAGGCGACCTCCCAGCACCAGCGTCGGCTCGAGATGGCGATCGAGGCCTCGGGCATGGGCATCTTCGAGCAGACCGAGGGCGAGGTGTACCTGAGCGAGCACTGGAGGACCCAGCTCGGGATCGACGGTTCGACGCTCGTCGCCCAACGATTCCCGGCATGGCTGATCGGTCGGTTGCACACCGACGACATCCTGCCCTTCCGCAATGCGTATGCCGCGTGGGTCGCCGGCGACGGGGACCGCGTGCTCGGCGAATTTCGCCTGCGCCGTCCGGACGGCGACTGGGTGTTCGTGCTGGTGACGCTGAAGTCAGTGGGCCCCGGTCACATCGTCGGCGTCCTCGAGGATCTCACGCCTCGCCACCGACTCGAGGCCGAGCTGCGCCAGGCCCAGAAGATGGAGGCGGTCGGACGCCTCGCCGGCGGCATTGCCCACGACTTCAACAACCTCCTCACCGCGATCCTCGGCTTTGCCGAGCTGATGGGCCAGGACGAGTCGTTGCCGCCGGCGCTGGGTGCCGATCTCGCGGAGATCATGCGGGCGGCGCGACGGGCCGAGGACCTCACCAGCCAACTCCTCGCCTTCTCGCGACGCAGGAGCATCGCGCCGCGGGTGCTCGACCTCAACGAGGTCATTCGCGCAGCGGGTCGCCTGCTACACCGGCTGGTCGGACCCAACGTCACCCTGCGGCTCGACCTGTGCCCGCAGCCGAGGGCGGTCCGCATCGATCCGGGGGGATTCGAGCAGGTGCTGATGAACCTCGCCGTGAACGCGCGCGATGCCATGCCCGGAGGCGGCTCGCTGACGATCACGACGCTCAACGTCGAGCGTGTCCCCGAACCCGGGGATCTGCGGACAAACCCAAACCACCGCGGCCACCTGCAGATCGTCGTCGCAGATACGGGGGTCGGCATGGACGAGGCCACCCTGCGCCACGTGTTCGAGCCGTTCTTCACCACGAAGGAGGCCGGCAAAGGCACCGGCTTGGGCCTGTCGACGTGCTACGGCATCGTGCAGCAGGCGGGCGGCAGCATCGCCGTGGACAGCGGGCTCGGCGTCGGCACCCGGGTCGTCCTGCGCCTACCCGCCGTCGCCGAGGCGACCGACGCGGCCGTGGCTCCACGCGGGTCGGCGCTCGGCCGGGCCCGAGGCGAGCGGATCCTGCTGGTCGAGGACGACGCCGCCGTCGCCCGCCTGGTGTCGCGCTCGCTCACACGACTCGGCTTCGAAGTATTGCATGCCGAGCACGCCGAGGCTGCACTCGCGATCGAGCACAGCATGGCCGCCCCGCTCGATCTGCTGCTCACCGATGTCCTGCTGCCCGGGATCGACGGTGTGGCGCTGGCGGCAGCGCTCGGTCAGCGACGCCCCGGCCTGCGGGTGCTCTACATGACCGCGTTTTCGGAGCACACCCACCTGCGTCGAGACGCACGGGTGCTGCCCAAGCCGTTCTCGCTCGAGGCGCTGAACGAGGCCGTGCTCGCGGCAATCGCCGATCCCACCCAACCGTGACGACCGCGGCGCTCCTGCGTCCGGCCACTTGGGAACCAGAAGGATGCGTCGCACGTGGGCCACTGCGGAGACCCGCACCCGCCATGACCTCGACCACCGTCGCGCAGCGCCGACGCACTCTGCAAGTCCTGCAGTGCGCGCTCGATCTCGCGACCGGGGGGCTCGGCGTGTTCGTGCTCGCCTCCGCGCTCGCGGGCCCAGGCTCGAGCGCACCGCCGCAGATCGAGATCACCGCCCAGGCGCGGGCCCAGGAGCCCCACGGCGCGCTGACGGTTCGGGTCGCGAGCACGGGTCGACCCAACGGCGAGCCCGAGACGCTGCGCCGCGCCAAGCCCCATCGGAGGCAGAGGATCGACCTTGTAGAGACGGACTGCCGCCTCGGCGCCCTCGACTGACGTCGGACGACTACCCGATCGGTGGAGGCGGCGGCGGCGGCTTGTCGTGGCACACGCTGATCTCCAGGATCATGTACAGCAAGATCAACTCCTGCGGATTCAGCCCCGGGTGGGCGACGCTGGAGTTCTCGAAGGTGCTGTACATCATGCGGCCGCAGCCCCACTGGCCGCTGATCGCCATCGGGCGGATCTTCGAGGGGTCGCTGCAGCTCGTGCACGGGCCCTCGACCCAGGTGTGGTGGCCGACGTCGACGTCCATGCCGTCCTCGTCCTGCACGATGATGGGCGTGGTCGACTCGATGCCGGAGTAGTTGAGCTGCAGCTCGACGCTCGGCAGCGCGTTCAACGTCGGGTTGCCGCCGCCGATGTCCTTGAGGCCCGGCGGCAGCGCCTGCAGCCACGCGAGCAGCTCGGCATCGACGACGCTGCCGTTCACGTCGTACGCGGGCTGGATGTCCGGCATCCCCGCCGCGTGGAACTCCTGGTAGTCGGCGAACGGCGCCTCGATGTACTCGTTCGAGTGATCGGTGGCGTACCACTTGCCGCCGCCGGCCACGTAGTCGCGGATGTTCTGCGCGCGCAGCAGCGGCACCGACGGCGCGCCGAGCCAGAACTTCGTCGCCGCGCAGGGCACGAAGATGATGTGGTACTGGCTCATGCCGATGAAGTCGTCCATGAACGCGCCCTGATCGGAATCCGAGATCAGGCTGAATTGCTGCGTGCCGGGGATGAGCTCGCCGTTGGCCGACACCTCGCCGAGCCCGAACTTCGCGAGCACGTTGAACACGCGATCGGGATCGGTCTCGTACACCGCGATCTTCGGGATCCACATCCCCGCCGCGGGGTTCCACTCGCCGGGCAGGCTGCTCTGATCCGCCGGCACCGCGTTGCTGCCCTCGACGACGTCGAAGTCGACGATGCGGAGGAACTCGCCCTTCTGCACCACCAGCTGCTGGCCGGGCCCCGCCGTGGCTGGCAGCGAGAAGCTCCCGTCGGGCTCCGTCAGCACGAACGGCGTGTCGCACGTGAGCTCGACGCACGACGAGCAGTAGACCTTGTCGGGCACCGGCTCGACCGCGTCGTCGGTGAGGTAGACCAGCGCGCCGCTGATCGGGATCTGCATGTTCGGCGCGTACACGGTGCCCTCGAGCGTCGCGTTGGATCCGGGCAAGGGCGGGCAGTCGTTCCCGCCCTCCTCGCCACCGCCGGTGACGCCCCCGTCGCCGATGTCGAAGCGCTCGCCGGTGTCCACCGCGCTGGAGCCGCTGCTCGGGTTGCTCCCCGCCGTGTTGGCCGTGAGGCTGACCTCGATCGGGTCCTCGCGCTGCGTGGTCCCGCACGCGGTCAGCGACCACGCGCCGAGCGACAGGAAGGCGACCGACAGCAGGGGGACGGGACGCATGGTTCCCCCCACGTTACCCCAGGGCGCCCCGCGTTCCCCGATCGGCCCGGGATTCGTCGGTGCAGCGCTCGGGCTGGTGATCCGCGCGCTGCGATGGCCGCGCGACCGGCGGAGGGGCCCGCGAGAAATCCTGAGCCGAACGGGGGCCCGGGCGGAACTGGGGGGACCATGCGGACGCGGCATCGCGAGACCCCGAGTGCAGCACACCGATTCGGCGCGGCAGGTCTGGGCGGCGCCTTGCTGCTGGCCGTCCACGGCTGCGCGGACCCCGACGCCACGCCGACCGGTGGGGACGCCGACGAGACCATGGGCGACGACGCGGCGATCGACGATGCCGACACCACCCACGGCACCAGCAACGATGGTGGAAACGCCGACGGTGTCGGCACCGGGGACACCGGCACGGACGACACCGGATCGGACGACACCGGCGGCGACGGCATCGTGCCGCTGTACGATGATGGCACCGAGCTCGAGCCCGAGATCCACTACGACCGCGGCGACGCCATCGTCACGCGCTTCGCGGATCGCGGGCGCGACCGTCATGCGCGCGAGGACCAGTTCCAGAGCTACGACCACTACCTGCCCCACTACTGGGAGTACCGCACCGCGCGGATGATGATCGTCGACACCGTGGCCAAGGGCGGGAGCACGATCGAGATCTCCTACGTGACCGAGTGGCCCCTGGGCGCGATCGAGTTCCGCGCCTGGTACAGCGGACAGGGCACCGTCGCCGCGTACCACGGGAACTACGGCAACCAGTTCACCGAGGAGGGCCCCGGCACCTACGACAACGAACTGCAGAAGGTCAGCGACGAGGGCACGCAGTACAAGTACTCGTACACGATCGACAGCGCGATCAGCCTCGGCGGCGAGCACTCGCCGCTCGCCGTCGGTCAGTTCATGGAGTTCGAGAACAGCCAGTTCCTCGACCAGGTGCCGGTGGGCCGCAACAACTACTACGGCACGACGTATCTGTATGCGGTGGGCACGGGCGGGATGGTGCCGTGGTCCACCGTCGGCGACTTCGCCGATCAATCGTCGGAGCGCGAGAACTCGCATCCAATCGCGGAGGCGGGCTGGTCGGGCGGTGGCACCACGCTGGCGTACATGCACTCGGGCGAGCCCGACAACCAGTACATGCAGATGGCCACCAACCTCTCGAGCGTCAACGGCCAGCGCTTCGTGCTCGGGCGGCGGGTGCACCACACCAACATGATCGACGGCTCCCACGACGAGAGCGCCGAGAACGGCCTGTTCGACGACCTCGTCGGGCTCGCAGGCCCCAACTTCGTCAACGACTCGTGCGATGGCTGCCACACCCGCAACGGTCGCGCACCGGTGGCGGCGATCGGCGAGCCGCTCGACAAGTGGGTGTTCCGCGTGGCCGCGGCCGACGGTGGGCCCGATCCCATGCGCGGGTCGGTGCTGCAGCCGTTCTCGACCGCCGGTGGCGCGGGCGAGGGTCAGGTGTCGATCGCCCAGTGGATGGAGGACGGCGACGGCCTGCGCTCGCCGGTCTATGAATTCGCCAAGGGCACGCCGGGTCGATTCTCCGCTCGCCTCGCGCCGCCGCTCGTGGGCATGGGCCTGCTCGAGGCCGTCGCCGAGAGCACCGTGCTCGAGTGGCACGACCCCGACGACGCCGACGGCGACGGGATCTCCGGCCGCGTGCAGCGGGTCGACGATCCCGTCACCGGCGAGCTCCGCCTCGGGCGCTTCGGCTGGAAGGCCGGCGCCAGCAGCCTCACGCACCAGATCGCAGGCGCGCTCAACACGGACATGGGCGTGATGACGTCCGTGAAGCCCGAGCCCGATTGCGGACCGATGCAGGCCGACTGCGGCAACGGCGAGGGTCCCGAGCTCGCCGACGAGCACCTCGCCGATCTGGTGAAGTACGTCGCGCTCCTCGGGATGCGTCCGCGCCGGGATCTCGACGACGCCGAGGCGCTGCGCGGCGAGGCGGTGTTCGCCGAGCTGGGCTGCGATACCTGTCACCGCCCGTCGATGACCACCAGCCCCTTTCATCCCTTCGCGGAGCTGCGCAACCAGGTGATCCACCCCTACTCGGATCTGCTGCTGCACGACATGGGCCCCCGGCTCGAGGACTCCCTCGGCGAAGGCGAGGCCAGCGGCGCAGAGTGGCGCACGACCCCGCTGTGGGGGATCGGGCTCAGCGCATGCGTCACCGGTGGCGTCGAGGGGCCGTTCCAGCAGCAGACCTGCACGCCCCACGAGAGCTACCTGCACGACGGCCGCGCACGCACGCTCGACGAGGCCATCCGCTGGCACGGCGGCGAGGCCGAGGACGCGGAGATCGCCTACGAGGCGCTCGACGACGGGGATCGATCGGCGCTGCTGCGGTTCCTGGCGTCGCTGTAGAGCCGGTGGGCACAGGGGCCCGCCCGGGTGCCGGGCCTCAGCCCGCGAGCCCCGCGAGCTCGGCCAGCCGCGTGTACGACTCCAGCCGATCCGCCTGCGCGTACGTCGTCGTCACGACCATCAGCTCGTCCGCCCCGGTCGCGCCGACGAACCGCTCGATCCCATCGCGCACCGTCGCCGCCGATCCGACCATCGCGTGCCGCAGCATGTGCGAGGCCTGCTGCCGCGCGGGCCCATCCCAGATCGTCTCGATGTCGTCCACCGGCGGCGCGAACGGGGCCGGCATCCCGCGCGACAGGGCCGCGAACGCCTGCTGCACCGTGGTGAACGATCGCCGCGCGGTCGCATCGGTCGCCGCGACCAGCACGTTCAACCCCAGCATCACGTAGGGCCGATCGAGCTGCGTCGACGGCCGGAAGCGGGCGCGGTAGATCCCGATCGCGTCGGTCATCGCGTCGGGGGCGAAGTGCGAGGCGAACGCGAACGGCAGTCCGAGCGAGGCGGCGAGCTGGGCACCGAACAGGCTCGAGCCCAGGATCCACAGCGGCACCTCGCTGCCGGCCCCGGGCACCGCGACCAACGCCTGGCCGGGGCGCGGCGCGGCGAGGAACGCCTGCAGCTCCTGCACGTCCTCGGGGAACGCGTCGGCGCGCATGGGATCGCGACGCAGCGCCCGCGCGGTGCGGCCATCGCTGCCCGGCGCGCGCCCGAGGCCCAGATCGATGCGGCCGGGGTACAGCGCCGCGAGCGTGCCGAACTGCTCGGCGATCACCATCGGCGAGTGGTTGGGCAGCATGATGCCGCCCGCACCCACCCGGATCGTCGACGTGCCGCCCGCGAGGTAGCCGATCACGACCGACGTCGCCGCGCTCGCGATCGAGGTCATGCCGTGGTGCTCGGCGACCCAGTGCCTGCGGTAGCCGAGCTGCTCGGCGCGCTGCGCCAGCTCGAGGCTGTGGTGCAGGGCGTCGCGCGGCGTCGAGCCGGCGGAGATCGGCGCGAGATCGAGGATCGACAGGGGCGGGATCATGACGAGCGCGGCGGTCGTGCCAGCTGCTGGTTCCAGACGATACCGAGCCACCGACGCGTTACCCCGGGACGAAACCGCCCGATCCCAGACCTTTCCCCGAGCACTGCGCAGTTGCCCAAGTCTGGCAACCCCCGTGGCCAGATCGAGCAACGAGCCACCCCCTCGCCGCGCCGCCCGCCGCAACTGTGCGGGATCCGGGCTGGCCCGGCGGTTGCTCTACCGAGCCCCATGCTCCGCAACGTCGCCCTGGTCGCCGCCACCCTGGTGCTCGGACTCACGACCCTCGCCGGCCACGCGCAGGCCCAGCAGACCCAGACCCAGTGCGCCGCCATGCTCGACGGCGTCGAGCTCGCCCAGTCGAGCGCCGACGCCTACGCGACCTCGCTGGCGCAGATGGACGCCGAGCGCACCGAACTCACCCAGGGCATCGCGGCCCTCGACGCGCGGCTCGTCGGCACCACCGGCAAGCGGATGTTCACCCTGCGAGCCGAGCGCGACGCGATGATCGAGGAGCTCACGATGATCGACGAGCTCCGCCCCGACGTCGCCGCGCAGCTCGACGCGCTGCGCGAGCAGATCGAGCAGAGCGAGCGCGGCTACATCGCCTGCATCGAGACCACGATCGGCAGCTGAGCCTGCGCGCTCAGGCCACGCGGCGCTCGAGCGCCATCGCGGTCGACAGGTACAGCCAGCACGCGAACCCGGCCGTGGCGCCGCAGATCGCCCCGATGCCCAGCCCAGACCAAGCGGCGAGCTCGAACAGGCCCATGCTCGCGGCGAGCGCGAAGATCTGATCGGCGGTCGGCACGATCCCCATCGCCGAGCAGAGCGTCGCGCCGAAGATCCCGATCGACGCGACCGCGAGCCCGGCGGCCATCGCTGCGATCCCGACGTGTGTCGCGCGACCGAGCCTCCCGTGCGTGCGACCCCACAACGTCGGGGCCCACAGCGCGACGAACGTCGTGCACACGACCAGCGTGCAGAACACGAGGTTCGCTGTGCCGGCGTAGGGCGCGTGCAGCGAGCCGAAGCCCGCGATCCCGACGCACGCGGGCACCGTGCAGCCCGCGATCCCACCGAGCGCCCCGAAGCCGACCAAGCGCAGCGCGCCCACCCGCTGCGGACCGCCGCCCGTGCGGACCGCGACCGCGGTGCCGGCCCCGATCCCGAGCCCGCTGCACACCCCCGTGAGCAGGGCGTAGCCGAGCAGCACCAGGCCCATGCACGACCAGTCCATCCGGGCGACCCCGGGCAGCGCCTGGTAGTTGAGCGTCCCGAGGCCCACGCCGAAGAGGGCCGCGGCGGTGCCCGCCCAGGCCGAACGCAGCATCCAACGCGAGCCTTCGTGCTTCGTCATGGGGTCCCCTGTCGTGCGAGTGCGCGGCCGTGCGCGCCAGCCGGTCCGTCCGCCCAACGCACCGCGCGGCGGTTTCGATCTCCACGCACGATCCCAGGGACGTGTTCCCACCCGGTCGGGTTGCGTCCGAGGGGGCCTCGAGGTCGGTCTCAGGTCGCGACGCCGAGCCACGCACACAGCCGCGCGGCCACGGCCTTGGGCAGGATCACCCCGGGCTGGGTCACCGCCGGGTTCATCTCGCCGTGGAAGTCCGAGCCCCCCGTCGCGACGAGATCGAGCTCGTGGGCCAGCCGCAGCCACCGCTCGCTCTCGGCCCGCGCGTAGGTGCCGTAGTAGACCTCGAGGCCCTCGAGGCCGAGCTCGCGGTGGTCCCTCAGCAGGCCGCGGACGTGGGCGAACTCGCCGTAGGTATGCGGGTGCGCGAGGCTGGCCTTGCCGCCCGCCGCGAGCCCGAGCGCCAGGCCGTCGGCGACCGAGAGCCGCTCGAGCGGCACGTCGGCCGGGCCGCCGTCGCGCAGGAACCGGGTGAAGGCGTCCTGCGGCGTCTTGCACACGCCGGCGACGACGAGCGCCCGCGCGACGTCGGGCCGCCCCGGCGTGCGGCCGTGGGTGCGGCTCAGCAGCGCGTCGGCGTCGAGGTGGATGCCGAGCCGCGCGAGGCGGCCACAGATCGCGACGAGCCGGGCGCTGCGCTCGCCGTGGATCTGATCGAGCCGCGTGCGGAGGCGATCGAGGCCGGGCCCCTCGACCAGCCCGTACAGCAGCACGTGCACGTTGCGGCCGCCCTCGCGGCAGCTGAGCTCGAGTCCGCGGAGCACCGTGCAGCCCTGCGGCGCGAGCACCTCGTGGCACGCGTCGTAGCCCGCCGCGGTGTCGTGGTCGGTCAGGCAGAACAGCTCGACCTTGGTGCGGGCCGCCCTCGCGGCGACCTCGGCGGCGGGGAACGACCCGTCCGAGAACGTCGAATGGCAGTGGAGCTCGACCCGCATCGCGACGACAGTTCTACGCGGAGCGCGGCGACAGTGCCATGCGCGCCGCGATCACAGCAGGGCGAAGCGCAGGCCGCGGTCGCGCACCACGAGCGTCTGGGCGCCGCAGTGACGCAGCGCCTCGACGAGGATCGTCATGCCCGCGACGATGACGTCGCCCCGACCCGTGCCGAGGATCGGCCGGGCGACGCGCTGCGCCAGGGTCTCCTTGGCCAGCGTGTCGCGCAGGTGCACGACGAGATCGATCGGGAACGCCCGGTTGTCGACGGCCTCGCGATCATAGGCGGTGAGGCCCAGCAGCAGCGCGCCCGCGCTCGTGACGGTGCCCGCCAAGCCGTGCAGGACCGGGTGCGGTGCGACCGGCTGTGTTGCGAACGCGTCGCGGGCGGCCTGGGCGACCGCCTCGAGCTCCTCGTCGGTCGGCGGGTCGCTCTTGACGAAGCGCTCGGTGAGGCGCACCGAGCCGATCGCGTGCGACTTGCGGCCGAGGATCTGCTCGCCGTCGCCGACGACGAGCTCCGTCGATCCGCCGCCGATGTCGAGCACGCGCAGCGGCCCCTCGCCGTGCTCGCGCGCGATCGAGCGGTACGAGAGGTCGGCCTCCTCGTCGCCGCTGATGAGGGTGATCCGCGTGCCCAGGGCCTCGGCCGCAGGCCGCAGGAAGCTGTCGGCATCCGCGGCCATGCGCAGGCCCTCGGTCGCCACCGCGGTGATCTGCGCGCCGTGGGCATTCGCGATCTCGCGGTACTCGCGGAGGGCGGCGAGCGTGCGCTCGACCGCCTCGGGGAGCAGCTTGCGCGACGCCGCCACGCCCTGGCCGAGCCGGCAGATGCGCGACAGATCGACGGCGACCTTCACGCTGCCCTCGGCGTCACGCTCGCCGACGAGCATCAGTACGGTGTTGGTTCCGATGTCGACGACTGCCCGCATCGCCCCATCGCACTAACACGACGGGGCGGCGCCGTCACGCACGCCACCCCGCCGAATGTGCGGCTCGACGCGCGGCCCTACAGGGCGCGCGGGCCCCAGTCGGGCGTCGTCCCCGCCTTCATGACGGTGATCTGGTTGTTGCCGTCCTCGTTGGCGACGACGATGCCGCCGCGCGAGGACGAGAACGCGATCAACCGACCATCGGGCGCCCACGTCGGATCGGTGGCACGGCCACCGCCCTGGGTCATGCGCTTCAGCTGCCCGCTCTTCACGTTGACCGCGAAGACGTCGAAGTTGCTGCCGTCGCGGCCCGCGTAGGCCACCCAGCTCGCCAGCTCACCCTCGCCGGGGCTCCAGTCGGGCGTCTGGTTGTAGTCGCCCTTCTTGCTGATGCGGCTCGCGCCACCGCCGGCCGAGGTCATGCGGAAGATCTGCGGGCCGCCCGCGCGGTTCGACACGAACGCGAGCTGGTTGCCGGCCGGGCTCCACGACGGCGAGCCGTCGATCGCGGCGTTGCTGGTGAGCCGCGCCTTCACGCCGCCGCCGGCGTCGATCAGATAGATCTCGCTGTTGCCGTCCTTCGACAGCGTCAGCGCGATGCTGCCGCCCTGCGGGTTCATCACGCCGCCGAGGTTGAGGCCCGGCTGCTTGCTGACCCGCGTGGGCTCGCCGCCGCTGCTCATCCACAGATCGGGGTTGCGCTTGGCGTAGCTGGTGAACAGCACCTGCCCGCCGGGGCCGATCGACGGCAGGATGTTGAGCGAGCGGTTGTTCGTGACGCCCGCCACGTTGCCGCCGTCCATCTCCATCGTGAAGACGTTCTTGCTGACCTCGGGGCTGCGACGCGTGCGGACGAAGGCGATGCGCGACCCGAACACGCCCGGCGTGCCCGTGTAGTACTTGATCACCTCGTTCATGAACTTGTGCGCGGCCTTGCGCTGGTCGCTGCCGGGGAAGCCCAGCGACAGCACCGGCTTGTTGCCCTTCGCCAAGTCGTACAGCTGGAACTTGATCTGACCGCCGACGCTGGCGTTCTTGATCACCGCCTGCGCGCCGAGCTGCTTCCACTGCTGGGCGTCGAAGCCGGACTCCTTGATGAGGGCCGCGGGGATCGACTTGCGATCGACGACCTCGAAGCCGGCCGAGAGCTCGGCGTCACGACGCACGACGTCGCCGGTCTCGTCGCCCGCGGGGACCGCGAGCCGCAGGAGCTCGACCTTGCCGCCGATCGCGGTGTCGGGTTCTTCGGCGCCGGCGTTCGCGATGGCGACATCCTGTCCGGCCCAGTGGGCGCCGTACGCCAGCAACGAGGTGAGAGCTACAGTGCCCAGGAGGGTTCGCTTCATGGTTGTTGGACCTCGAGCAGGAATCGGGCGTGAGCATAGCGGTGCCCGTTCGATTCCGAAAGGGGCGACGCGGGGCCCCAGGGCTTTATTTAGGCCCGGTTTCCGCGACTGTGGTGCCAGACACGATCACGGCGACGAGCGGGGCATTCGTCCCCGGCCGTCGCCGTCGCTGCTGCGCACACATGGGCGGGCGGACCCGCCCGACTCACTTCACGCCCTTGGCACTCCACACGAAGGTGTACTTCAGCTTCGCGCAGTTGCCGGGCATCGAGTCGGCGACCTTCTTGGGCGGCTTGGGGATCTGCAGGCTCTCGAGGGCGAGGCGCACGGCATTCTTGCCGTCCTCCGGGAGGGTGCCGCCCTTGCTCAGCACGCCGTTCTCCTTGATCGTCCCGTCCTTGCAGATCGTGAGCTGGAACTTGTAGTCGCCCTTGGCCGCCTTCGCCGCGTATGCGCCGATCGGCATGTTGTTGAGCTTCTTCATGACCTCGGTCGCCCAGGGATCGCCGTCGCGCGTCAGGTCGTCCCAGCCCTCGGGATCGCCGAAGGGGTCGCCCTGGTTCTGGTTCACCGTCGGGAGGTCCTTCTTGTAGGGCGTGTTCGAGTTCGTCGGGACCTTGGCCGTCGGGAGCTTCTTGTCCTTGTTGTCCTGGAACTTCGGCTTGTCCTTCACGACGTCCTTCGGCTTGTCCTCCGGCGGCTTGTCGTCGGGCTTCACCGTCTCGTCGGTCGTGACCGTGTCCTTGGTCGGCTCGGTCTCGGAGAAGTCCTCGGCGCGCGTGTCCTGCACGATGATCTTCTGCGGGATCTCCTTCTCGTCGAGCTTCTCGCCGAGGCGCGCGAGCGTGCCGGGCGTGAAGTCGATCTCGAACTCCTCCTCGGACTCGCACTCGGCCTGGTCGAGCGCGGCCTGGGCCGCGGCGACGCCCTCGTCGGCGCTGGCGAGCGCCGCCTCGAGCGGCGGCCGCTGGTCCTGCAGCGCCTTGATCTGCGCGGCGAGGTCCGTCTTCTGCGTCTGCAGCTCGGCGGTCGGCGCGTTGGTCAGGTTGGTCTCGATGCCGTCGAGCCGCGCCTGCAGCGAGCTCAGATCGGTGTCGACCGTCGCGAGCTTCGCGGCGGCCTCGTCGTGGACCGAGCGCGCGCTGCCCAGGGCCATCGTCAGCGGATCGCAGGTGTTCGACGCGCCGTCGGCCATCGCCTCGGTGCCGAGGAACATGGCCAGCGAGGTGAGCGCCAGGCCGCCGATGCCGCCGACGAGCGCGAGCGGGTTGCGGAACAGCTCGACGAAGTCACGCCCGAAGGCGAGGAACAGGGCGCTGACAGGATTGCCGGTGCTGACCCGAATTCGGTTCTGGTCGTTCATGGTGTTCCTCGCAGCGACTTCTCGTCGGGCTTGGCGACGAAGCCCACCGACGAGATCTTCGCCTGTTTGAGTGCCACGAGTACATCAACGATCCGGTCGAACGGTACGTTCTGGTCGCCCTGGAGGAAAACCATGCCGTCCTCCTGGAGCTTGGCGTTGGCCGCGATCTCCTGCTGCATCCCGGCCGGGTCCTTGGACAGGGGCAGTGTGCCGAGGAACACGTTCCCGGCCTTGTCGACGGAGATCACGCCGTAGAGGAAATCCTCCTCGGTCATCTTCTTGCCGTGGCCGGCGGGGATGTCCACGTCGTGGCCCGCCGGCGCCATCATCGGCGTCGCGACCATGAAGATGATGAGCAGGCACAGCATCACGTCGACCATGGGCGTGACGTTGATCGCGCTCATCGGCGCGTCGTCGCCGTGTCCCGGGTCGTTGTTGATGAGCGACATGGCCGCGGACTAGAAGAAGTGCCGCTTCACGATGTTCGTGAAATCGTTGCCGAAGTTCTGCATCTCGGCGCCCAGCACCTTCAGGCGGCGCTGGAAGTAGTTGTACATGATGACCGCCGGGACGGCGCTCGCCAGCGAGAGCGCGGTGGCGATGAGCGCCTCGGAGATGGGACCGGCGACGGACGCGAGGTCCGCCTTGCCCGACGCCGAGATCGCGCCGAACGCCTCCATGATGCCCCACACCGTGCCGAACAGCCCGACGAACGGCGCCGCGGAGCCGGTGGTCGCGAGGAACGGCAGCAGGTTCTCGAGCTTGGTCTGCTCGCTCGTGCGGGCGCGGGCCAGGGCGCGCTCGACGTTGTCGGAGTCGCCCATCTTCTCGTGCATGCTCTGGTCGCCGCCCATCTGCTGGGCCGCGGCCGCCGCCTTCTTCACCTTCGACAGCTCGATGTAGCCGGCGCGGAACATGGCCGCGATCGGGCTGTACTTGAGCTGCTCGGCGACGCGGTAGATGTCGTCGAGGCGCTTGCTGTCCCAGAACTTGTCGAGGAACGTGATCGACTGGGCCTGGGCCATCGACACGTGGATCAGCTTGTAGAACGCGACGAAGACCGTCAGCGCGACGAACAGGAACAGGATGATGACGACCGCGAGGACGACACCCTTGGCGCCGAAGAGCAGGTGAACGTAGTCGATCTCGGCGAGGAGCGCCGGGAACGCCAAGAGAGTTGTCGGATGCGGCACGGGCACGGCTCGCGGACGTTACCACGGTGCCGTCCGGCCTCAAAACCCGCGTGGCACCGCGACCACCGCCTTCGCGTGCCCCTTCGCCCTGGCCTTGTTATGCTCCGCCCCGTCCCGATGGCGCCGTGGCAGACGATCCGGTCGACGCCGTCCGGCGGCGCGGCCCGCCGCTCCCGCGGGCTCGCGGCCGCGCTCGCGTGCCCGCTGGCGGCCGCGGGGGGCTGCACGGTCGACACCGGCGTCGTCGAGCTCAACTGGGCGTTCGTCGACCGCGACGGCGACCCGATCTTCCCGGCGGGCCAGTTCTCCGTCGGTCGCGGCGACGCCTGCGGGCTCGCGGGGCGCCGCGGCACCGCCTCGGTCGACATCGATCTCGAGGTCCAGCTCGACATCTGCGACGCCGACTGCGACGGCGACTGCGAGGGTGACTGCCGCATCGTCCCGGCCGAGCGGCCGGCGTGCGACTCGGCCCGTACCACACTCACCGACGTGCCGGCGTCGAGCGACCCGTACCTGTTCTTCGTCCGCGCGGTGGTCGTCACGCCGCAGGCCGAGTGCGTCGCACCACCGCCCGACTGCATCGCCGTGCCGGGCCCGCGGCAGCGCACCGTCGAGCGCGGACTCGTGACCGATCTGCAGGTGTGGCAGCTCGTCGTCGACCTCGACAACGCGGCCGACGAGCCGCTCGACCTGGAGGCCTGTGGCTGTGCGTGACGTGCTCCTCCGCGCTCCGCGGGCGCTTCTGGCCCTGCGGGCCGCGATCTCGGCCGCCGCGTGCGGGCTCCCGCTGGCGTGCGTGTTCCCGGCCGACACGCCCACGGGCATCGAGTTCTCGTGGCAGTTCATCGAGGGCGAGCCCAGCGATGGCGAGGACGCGCTGCGCGTGCTGACGTGCAGCGGCGCCGCCGTCGAGACCGTCGCGGCGTCGATCGACGATCTCGAGGATCCCACGCGCTCGGGCACGTTCCGCTTCGCGTGCGACGAGGGCTTCCAGACGGCGACCGACCTGGCGCGCAGCGCCTCGGAGGCGTTCTTGGAGCTCCACCCCCACGAGTACGACGTGATCCTCCAGGCCGAGCATCCGGGCATGGACGCCGAGACGCTCGGCAAGCGCACCGTCGACGTGTCGGCGCGATCGGTGACGCTCGAGCTCTGGGAGTTCACGCTGCCGTCGCGCGCGTGGACCCTGCAGCTCGCCAACGCCGCGATGTGTGACGAGCTCTCGCTGGGGCTCTACTACGCCGATCCCGAGGCGGCCCTCGCCGAGGAGGCCGAGATCGGCGAGGACGGCGAGCCCGTCGACGTGCTGTACCGGGCCAAGCTGGCCTCGGATCGCGGGCTGGGCGTCGCGGCGAAGGGCGGATCGTGCGCGGGCGTCGACGGTGAGCACCTCTTCGCTGGCCTCGACCGCGGGACGTATCGCCTCGAGGTGGACGTCGACGGCACCGCCTGCGCGATCGAGGTCGACCTCACGGCGGCGTCCACGACGACGACCGTCGACCTCGCCGCCCTGCCCTGCGGCTAGCAGCCTGTGGCGAAAGCCCGCCCGGCCTCGGCCGTCCCAGGGCCGTGGCAACGGCGCCGACGTCCGCGGGGACAAGTGCTAAGGTCCGCCGACGTGCGCCGCCGCCTCTCCCCGTGGGCTCTCCTGCTGATCGGCCTCGCGCCGGTCGGCCTCGCTGCCTGCAAGGAGACGCCGTCGCTGCGCGCCCGCTGGTCGCTCATCGATCGCGAGGGCGATTCGCAGCCCGCCACCGCCGCGCTGCAGTGCACCTCGCTGGGCATCAACACGGTGCGCATCCGCGTCGTCGACGAGAACGGGAACGTCGCGGACGACTCGTACCACGCCTGCTTCGCGCGGGGCTTCGACGACCCCGAGGCCACCGTCGCCGGCCCGGCCCTCGACGCGGGTCGCTACGCCGTCGAGGTCCGCGGCGTGCAGCGGGATCTCCAGCCGTGGGCCCCGAACCTCACCGCCGACGATCCACTGACGTCGTGCAACCTCGACGACGTCGCCTGCGATCCCCGCGACATCGCCTGCGACTGCGTCGAGTTCGAGGCCCGCGACGACCACACCGAGCGCCTCACCGACTTCGTCCTCACGGCGCCGGACGAGTGCATCGACGGCATCGACAACGATCGCGACGGCCTGCTCGACGCCAACGATCCCTCGTGCGGCCTCGACGTGACGCCGGGCCGAGAGGGCAAGCCGGTCAGCAAGGTCCAGTTCCAGGTGCTGCTCAGCCTGTTCGATGACAACCCGCTGGCGACGTGCACCGGCTTGGGGCTTTCGGATCTGCGCGCGCGCGTGTGCGTGCGCGCGCCGGGCGACGACCCGGCGCCGTGCGACGCCGAGGCGACCGAGGTCGGGCTGACGTGCCGCGAGCGCGAGCCGACCTACTTCGAGCAGACGCTGCCCGAGGGCTCGTACACCCTCGAGATCGTGGGCCGCGATCGCGGGGACGTGGTGCTCACCAGGCCCGTACTCTTCCCCCTCACCGTGGCCCCTGGCGCAGGCGCGTTCGTGCCGATCGACGTCGACTTCCCGGCGAGTGCGTTCGAGCCTCCGATCGAGGACGAGAGCGACTTCACGCTGCAGTACGAGGACGGATCGGGTGCGACGCGGGGGGGCTGCGAGCCCTCGGGCAACGAGCCCGGACCCACGATCGAGACGCTGAGCATCGAGGTGCTCGACGCCCACGGCGGCAAGCTGCCGACGCCTGTGACCCTCAGCGACGGCACGCCACTCGATGGGACGCCGATCCCGTGCTTCCAGCAGGAGGTCACGACGGAGCGGTTGATCTGGGGCGGCTACTCGATCGCGATCCGGGCCCGCGCCGCCGACGGCACGGTGTGCTTCGCAACGGACACCCCGCTGCGCCTGGCGCCGAAGTCCATCTCGTTGCCCGTCCCGCGGGTGCTGGGCAGCGACGGCAAGCCGCCCGCGAGCTGCGAGTGATCGCAGGCGTCAGCGGAACAACACGCCCGCCAGCTCCGTCACCAGCTTCTGCTCCGCCGCCCCCTTGAACTGCTTGGGATCGAGCAGCGGGCCACCCTCGCGCGCCGACTCGCGATCGACCGACGACTTGCCGAGCTTGTAGGCCTTGGCCACGGTCTTCGCGTCCCCGCTGCCGGCGATCGCCACGTGGTCGAAGCGGCCGTCGTCGTTGGTGTCGTAGTAGGCCCAGACGACGCCGTTGCCGAAGCGCAGCGTGAGCTCGGCGTCGAACTTGCCGGCCGCGACGAGCTCGAGCGGCGTCGACTTGGCGTTGCGGCCGCGGAACGCGTTCTTGTCGAGGTCGGCGAGGATCACCACGGACTCGCCGTCGAACACCGACACGATGTGGTTGCCGAACGCGCCGACGGGGCTGATCCCAGCGGCGAGCTTGGGCAGCGCCGCGGGGAACGACGACGCGTCGTCCTTGACCGTCGCGCGCGGCGAGGCGGCGAACGCCGCGTCGAACACCTTCTGCAGGGTCGCGGCCCGGGCCTTGTCGCGGACCAGCGCGGGGCGCAGGAGCAGGCGGCCGAGGTGCTCGTTCGCGGGCGCGAGCCGGCCGCTGGCGTCGATCACCGCGGCCCCGAGCGCGACGCCCGACTCGATCGACGCGCCCTCGAGCACGAGATCCATGCGCTCGTCGTGGTCGGTGTCGTAGAACACCCGCGTCGGCGCCCCGAGCACCACGAGCACGTCCCCGCGGAGCTTGCCGGCGCGCAGCACCTGCATGAGGCGCGCGTCGGCGGCGGCCTTGGCCCGTTTGGGCGCCTTCTCCTCGAGCTTGGCCTGGTGCGCCGCGACGCCGGCGAGCTGCTTCTGGTCGAGGTCGATCAACACGCGGCGATCGAGCCGCGTCTCGATGTGCAGCGTGTCGGGCGTCCCGTCCGCGGTGTTGTCCTCGAGCCGCGCTCGGATCGCCCGCATCTTCTCGGGATCCGCGAGCTCGACCATGCCGGTGGTCAGCGCGGCGACGAAGCGCGACACGGCGGGCCGCAGCGCCGGCTTGCCGAACTGGCCGCCGAGGTCGACCAGCGCGATGCCGTCGAGCGTGGCGTCGCGGGTGGGCTCGCCGTTCTTCAGCGTGTAGCCGCGGGTGCCCCCGGTCTCGCCGTCGGCCACGATCACGCGATCGAACGCCCCGTCGTCGTCCGCGTCGACGAACGCCAGCGTGTCGGACACCGGCAGCGCGAAGGCTTGCGGGCGCCGTGGCATCCGGGCGTGCTTGAAGATCGCGAGCTCGGCGTCGAACGCCCGCGAGGTCTGCAGCTCGGCCGGGGTCGGCAGCACCTTCTTGCCGCGGAACGAGTTCTCGTCGACGTCGCCGAACGCGACCTGGCAGGTGAGGTTCTCGCCGCACGGGCCGCTGAAGCCGAGCGTGTCGAGCTCGCCGTTCTGATCGAAATCGGAGACGGCGCCGAAGTTGCCCGCCGCCGTCCAGGGGTCGGGCACGAACGTCCGCGGGGATCCGGGCAGCTCCTTGGTGAAGTCGCGCAGCTCCTTGGCGTGGATGTGGAACGCGAGCGAGCCCAGCGACACGAACTGGCTGAGCGCGGTGCGGACCGCGACGTTGAGGCCGACGACCTCGCCGGTGGTCTCGTCGACCAGGGGTCCGCCGCTGTCGCCCGGCAGGATGTTGCAGTCGGTCTGGATCTGGCGGCCCGCGTCGGCGGCGGTCTTGCGGATCGCCTCCTCGGTGCGGGCCTTCTCCTCGGGCGAGACCTCGGTGCGCTGGAGCTGGAAGATCGCGTTGACCTGCTCGTCGAGCGTGCCGATCGCGTTGACCGAGCAGCGCTTGAGCGCCCAGCCCAGGCCGACGCCGGCGTTGCCGAGCGCGAACACCTTCGTGCCCGGCCGCGGATCGGTCTTGGCGATCGCGAGCGTCGGGAACTCCCGCGCCGGGCCCTGGATCTTCAGCAGCGCCAGGTCCCGCTTCTCGTCGATCGCATGCGCCACCGCGGTGAAGCGCTCGCCCGGCGTCACGCTGCCGTCGGGGTGGCGCTTGGGCACCGTGATCGTCACCGTGATGCCGAAGTCCTCGTTCTTGCCCGCCGCGACCACATGGTAGTTCGTCAGCACGAACCCCGAGGGATCGACGAACACGCCGGTGCCGTGACCCCACGCGGTGGTCACGAGCACGGTGGCGTCCATCGCCTTGGCGAACGCCTCCTCGGGCGTCAGCGGCTGCTTCGGCGGCGCATCGGGCTCGGCCTTCGCGGCGGGCCTCGGCGCCGCGGGCTCGGGCGTCGTCGTCTTCGGCAGCGCCGCGCCCGGGTGACAGGCACACAGCACCAGGACACAGGGCAGCAGGCGGGGGGCGAGCATGGGCGCGCCCCGAGCGTAGCAGGCCCTACTTGCGCGGCGCGACGAATTCCAGGTTCTGCAGCAGATCCTCGAGGGCGATCTTCTTCTCGAGCCGCTGGCTCTGCAGCTCGACGACCTTGCGGCCGATGCGGTCGCCGTCCTTCGTGAAGTCGTCGAGTCGCCCGTTGAGCTTGGCCCGCAGCGCCCCGGCGGCGGGGTCCTTCTTGATCGCCTCGAGGTTCTCGCGGGTCTCGTTGGCGCGCTGATCGAGCTCGATCTGCTGCTTCTTGAGACCCTCGACCTCGGTGTCGATGCGGCCGATCTCCTGGCGCAGCTTCACCACCGGCTCGAGCTTCTTGCGCAGATCGGCGGTGAGGCTCGCCTGCGCCACCAGCCCCTCGAGCAGCCCGAGCGCGCGGCCGTCCCAGATCGACAGCGTGGTCGTCGACGGGGTCTGCTCGACGAGCGTGACCTCGGCCTCCTCGCCGGCCTTGGTGACCGCGACCGGGACCATGTACGCGTCGGGGAGCTCCTCGGTGCCCTTGGGCTTGTCGACCAGGCTGTAGTTCCACCCGGCCTTGCTGTGGCGGATGAGCACCGTGAACGTGCCCTGGGCCTGCGGCGCCTTGACCGACCACACCGTGGTCGTGCGGGCGAAGCTCTCGACCTCGAGCACGCCGCGGACGATCTTCAACAGTTGCATCTGATCGCCGGAGTACGAGGAGCTCGACGTGACCATGATGCTGGGCTCGACCGCGAACGGCAGCGTCGCCGACACGCCGGCGCCGACCGACTCGGCGAGGCCCTCGCCGACGAAGCTGTCGCCCGAGTAGATGCTGATCGGGCCGGGCTCGAGGACGAACGGGGTGCTGTTGCGGAAGCGGACCACGCGGTACGGGTTGGCCTCGAAGCCCATGCCCGCGCCGCCGGGCCGGTACAAGAAGGTCTGCTCGGCCTGCACGCTCTCGTTGAGGATCGCGACCATCGTCGAGCTACCGTTCGGCACCGTCACGCGGTCGCGCAGATCGAAGCTCGTGAGGCCGCTGACCTGCTTGCTGCGCGCGCTCGCGAGGGTGCTGCGGCGCAGGGCGTCGTAGTCGATGTTCTTCGCGGCCTCCTGCTTGGCGCCGAGCTGCGCGTCGAAGCGCTCCTCGGAGACCTCTTTCTTCGACTTGTCGCGCGCGGGGCCCGACGCGCTGCGGCCACGACCGGACGCGCCGCTCTCGTCCATCTCGTAGTCGGCGTCGTCGGCCGCCGTGATCGGGGCGGGTGCCGAGGCCGCGGGTTCGGCCGCAGGCACATCGCCGCCGTACGGATCGTCGTAGCTGGTCTCGCCGACCGCGACCGCCGCGCGGCGCCACACCCCGGCCTCGGTCAGGTCGCTGCGCTCGATCGTCCGCGGCGTGTGCAGGTCGTAGCGGAACGCGATCGGCTCGCCCGAGGTCAAGCCGAGCGACACGTCGTTCCAGTCCTCGCCGCTGGTGTTGTCGACCACCGCCCAGCCCTGCAGCAGCGCCTGACCCTTGCCCTGCTCCGGCAGCACGACGCGGTAGGTCGGCTTCCACATGGGCGCCGCGACGACGTAGCTCACCGCGAGGTCGTGGGCCTTCTTGCCGGCGAGGCGGATGACGATCTCGACCTGCTGGAACATGCCCTGACCCGCGCTGGCGTCGAGGCGACGGTTCAGCTGTAGCGCGAGGTCGCCGTCGCGCAGCGTGACGCCGTGGACCTTGGACAGGCGCACGGTCTTCATGTCGTCGCCGGCGAGGACGGTGACGCGGTGATCGATCTGCGCGGCGGCCTCGGGCGAGGGCTGCCGGCGCGCGCTCGGGTCGGGCTCGTTGACCAGCCGCTCGACCATCACGATGCGCCCGCGGATGCGGCCGCCGGCGGTGTGCAGCACGACATCGGTGCCGCGCAGGGCATCGAGCACCTCGGCGAGGCTGCCGCGCCCGGGCGCGAGGGTCGACAGCGCCGCGCTCGCCCAGCTCTCCGGGTCGAGCGGCATCGACACGCTGACCGCCTTGCCGGTGCTGCGATCGATCACGGTCAGGCTCTTCAGCAGGTCGTCGACCTGATCGCGGCGCACCTTGATCGCCAGGGCCTCGCCGTCGACGTCGCCGTGACGTTCGAAGTAGCCGATGCCGTTGCGGTAGAGCACGACGCGCCGCAGCGCGAGGTCGGTCTCGGCGGCGGGGTACGCGGTGCGGCCGTGTGCGCAGCCGGCGAGGGGGACGGAGCCGAGGAGCAGGAGGCCCAACAGGGAGGCAGCGGGGGTGCGGCGCATGGTCGTCTCGGGGGCGGAGGGTACTCCGGCGCCCGTACACGCACCACGGCCGGGGTCGGTCTGCGGCGACCTCGGGCAAAAATGCGGCCCTCGGCGCCGCGCGTTCTTGGGGCTTGTCGAACGCCCTCGGCGGTGGAACCATCGAGAGGTGCGGTGCTGCAGCGCAACCCCGGGTGTGCTCGCGATCTGGCTGTTCGGCGCCGCCGCAGGCTCGGCCTTCGGCGTGGACGCACCGCCGCCGTCCTGCCCGACGTCCCGGACCGCACCGGCCCGCCCGACGCCGCCGCCGGTGACCACGCTGCGCACCCGTGACGCCGAGCTCGCGATCTACTCGATCGACGGAGAGCTCCGCTACTCGGTGATCGAACGCAGCGGCCGCGTGGCGATGCACCTCGGCACCGAGGGCGACTTCGTGGTCCACTTCCCCGCGCTCGCCGAGCACGTCGAGGCCGCGTTCGCGGACGAGTCGACCTGGGTGGATGCGTCGCTCGACGGGGCGTTCGTGGGTCGCTGAGGCCTGGCTCGCGTGACGCCCACCGAGCGCTTACGCTGGTGCCGCGTGAGCACGCAGCATCGACGTCGTCTCGCCACCATCGCGCTCCTCGTCGCGGGTTGCCGATCCTCGGCACCGTCGGGACCGACACCGGAGCTCACGCGTCCAGCCGCGCGCGCCGATGTCCACGCCACGCCGCTGCCCGCGGGTACGTACTTCCGTGGCTACGACACCTGCGGCGAGTGCGACCGACCGCGCCACGCTGTCGTCGCCGACATCGTCGACACACCCGCGGCGGCCCAAGCCTTGATCGCGGCGCTGCCGGACGCGCCCAGGGCCCCGGGATACCCGCTCGTCGTGCACACGGACGAGCTGGGGCCCGCCGACAGCCAGCGCGGCATCGCGATCGTCCTGGGGCTCTTCGCCACCGCGGAGGCCGCCAACGCATGGGCAGCGCACGAGGGCGGCGGCGCGCGCGTGCTGCCGTTGCTGGACGACGAAGCGTGGTGGCCGAGCGAGAAGGGGCCCATCCGCGTGGTCCGCATCGCGGTGACGTCCGCGAACGCCTACGATCGTCGCGAAGTCGAGCGGATCGAGGCCGAGCTGCAGGACCGCCAGTGGGAGACGCTCGCGGAATCCCAGCTCGCGCTGCGCGAACGCGTGCTCGCGCTCGCGCCGGCGTGCACGCTCGCCCGCGGATCGATCCAGCTCTGGACCCGCGACGACGGCGATCGGATCCCGTGGTACGAGTGGGCACCGGTCCGCTGCGGCGACACCGAGGCCTACGTCGCGTGGCGCGACACCTGGCTCGACTCGAGCGTCGTACCCAGCGGCGATGGAGGCCACATCGTCGTGCAGGTCACCGGAGCCGAGTGCGACACGCCGATCCTCGGCCACTGGGCGTGGAACACAGCAGGCAAGGCCAGCGGCGAACCGACCAAGCCCCTGCACGCCCGCGGCGGGTGCTGACGTCACAGCGCCATCGCGGCGCGGTGGAACGCCTGGCGCAGCGCCTTGATCCGATCGTCGGTGCGCACCGGGTGCACGCGGTTGCTCAGCAACACGAAGATCCGCGCGCCGCCCTGCGCGGCCGGATCGATCCACACGCTGGTCCCCGTGAACCCGGTGTGACCGACGGCGAGCGGGCTCGCGACGTCCGCCATCGCGCCGCTGCCGTCCGGCGACGCGCCGTCGAAGCCGACGCGGCGCGTCGATCCAGCCACGGCGCTCGGTCGCCAGAAGCGATCGCGCAGCTCGGGCGTCAGGCCGGGCAAGGTCGCGTGCAGCCACGCGGACGCGAGCTCGTGGACGGCCCACGCGTCGCCGAACAGGCCCGCGTGCCCGGCCACGCCGCCCATCACCCACGCGTTGTCGTCGTGCACCGCGCCGTGGGCCACGGGGACCGACTGACGCACGCGCAGGTACGACGGCACGACGTCGTGCAGCGCCGGATCATAGACCTCGGTCGGGGCGATGCGCCGCTCGAGCTCGCGGGGCAACATCGCCTCCGACAGCAGGCGGCGAAAGCCCAGCCGCGGCAGCGCGCCGTCGTCGAAGCCGAGCGGGTACGCGACGCGATCCGCGAAGAGGCGATCGAGCGGCGCGGCGAACTCCCGCTCGAGCCACGCGCCGAGGATCATGAAGCCCAGGTCGCTGTAGATCGCCTGCTCGCGCGGCGCGCCCGCCCGTGGTGTTCCGCACACCTTCTCGAGCACGCCGGCCGCATCGTAGGGCTCGACCTCGGCGAAGTACTCGCGGTGCGCGACGAGGCCCGCGCAGTGCTCGAGCAGATCGCCCAGCGTCGCCCCCGGGCACGCGCGCGCCCACGGCGTCGGCACCGCGGCCTCGAGCGCGAGCCGCCCCTCGCCCACGGCGATCGCGACCAGCGTGGTGGTCGCGAGCACCTTGGTCAGCGACGCGAGATCGTAGACCGTCTCGCGCGTGACCGGCTCGCCGGCGACCACGAACGCGGGGTGCTGGCCCAGGGTGCCGTGGGCCTCGTGGTAGATCACGGCGTCGCCGCGGCTGACGATCGCCACGCAGCCGGGGAAGACGCCCTGGGCGACGGCGTCCTCGAGCAGCGCGAACAGGCGGGCGTGAGGATCCATGTCCCGACATCTTGCCGCTTCGGCCGCAGGCGGGCTACAACTCCGCCCGATGTCGACGGCTGGCGCCCCCCTGACCGACCGTCTCGAACCGCGTGAACGTCTGATCGTCGCGCTCGACGTGCCCAACGCCGACGCCGCCGTCGACGTCGCGAAGCGGCTCTCGGGTCACATCGGGATGTTCAAGATCGGTCTCGAGCTCTTCGTCGCCGAGGGCCCGCGCGTGGTCGGCCGCGTCCGCGAGCTCGCCCCCGACGTCGAGATCTTCCTCGACCTCAAGCTGCACGACATCCCCAACACGATGAAGGGGGCGATCCGCAGCGTGCGCTCGCTGGGCGTGAAGTTCCTGACCGTGCACGCCGGCAGCGGCACCGCGCACCTGCAGGCGTGCGTCGAAGAGGCCGGCGACACCGTCGGCATCCTCGCGGTCACCGTGCTCACCAGCCAGGACGAGGTCGCGTGCCGCCAGGCCGGGCACACGCGCGCCGTCGAGGAGCTCGTCGAGATGCGGGCCGTGTGCGCGCGCGAGGCTGGCTGCGCCGGCGTGGTGTGCAGCGGTCGCGAGCTCGCCCGGGTCCGCGCGGTGGCGCCTCGACTCGCGCGCGTCGTCCCGGGGATCCGCCCCGCCGGCGCCGACGAGGGCGACCAGCAGCGGGTCATGACGCCGGCGCGCGCCGTCGTCGAGGGCGCGAGCTACATCGTCGTGGGCCGACCGATCCTGCAGGCCGCGGATCAGGCCGCGGCGGCGGACGCGATCGTCCTCGAGCTCGCCGGGGCCTGAGGGGTAAACGGGCACGGGCACGGGCACGGGCACGGAGCAGGGTGTCCGGAAGAACGCTCTGCGTTCTTCCGCACCCTGCTACGGACTCCACGCCAGCCCAGTCTCCGCATCGACGTGGGCCATGCGCACGCCCGACTCGCCGACGTCGATCGTGCCGAACACGATGGGCAGCGCGAAGCGGCGCGGCCCGATCGAGCCGGGGTTGAACACCCCGATCCCGCGATCGCGACCGATGAACGGCAGGTGCGAGTGGCCGCAGACCACCAGGTCGGCGCCGCGCGCCTTGGCCAGGCGCACCACGTCGGCGCGCAGGCGCGGACCATTGACGCCGATGTGGAGGAGCAGGATGCGCAGCGCACGATCGCCGTCGCGCGTCACGTCGATCGTGAACAGCTCCGGCAGGTGCGGGGCCCGGGCGTCGATGTTGCCGCGGATGGCGTACAGCGGGCCGATGGCGCGCAGGCCCTCGAGCACCGCGAGGTCGCCGATGTCCCCGGCATGGAGGATCGCGTCGGGGCGCAGCGCCGTCAGCAGCGGGGCCATCCGCGGATGCGGCAGCGAGTGGGTGTCGGCGACGACGGCGAACCGCAGCGCTCCGCCCGGCGGGAGCGGGAGGTCGGCGAACTGCTCGCGCATCTCGGCCACGGCGCACTCATACCAGGCCCCGAAGCGGAAAGGCGGATGGTCGGCGGCGCGCAGGCCCGTCCATCACGCCGCGGGTCCCCGTCGCGGTACGCTGCAAGGCGATGCCGAGCGCCACGCATGCCTCGCCGCGGCCGATCGCGCGGGCCCTTCGGGCCGCAGCGGTGACGTGGATGATCGCGGCGATCGCCGAGGCCGGACTCGAGTTCGGGCGGCGCCAGGCGTTCGAGCGCATCGATGCCGGGGCTGAGTTCGCGGAGGTCGCGGATCGCATCGCGACGCTGAGCTGGATCTCCGCGGCGCTGACGGTGGCGTCGATGCTCGCGGTGATCGCGAGCGCGGGCGCGTGGGCGCGGGTCGGGCGGCTCGGGTCGATCGCCCGGCTCGGTCAGATCGCCCTGGGCGCGGCGACCCTCGCCCACGTGCTGTTCCTCGTGATGCGCCTCGAGGACGTCGACACCGCGGCGCTCGAGCGGCTGATGTGGGCGCAGCGCTTCGTCGCGGTGGGCTTCCACCTCGGGCTCGCCGCGATCGTCGCCGGCTCGCGCGCCCCGATGTGGTCTCGGACGATCTACGCCGCGCTCGCGGTGGGCTGGCTCGCGTTCGTCCTCGGCGATCGATCCGAGCTCGGTGCATGGACCGCGTCGATCGTGCGTTGGATCCCGCTCACCATGGCCAGCGTCTGGGCGCTGGCGCTCTGGCTCGCGGCCCCCGCCTACGCCGATGTCGAGCCGACGGCCGAGCGCGCCCGGGTCGACGATCCCGTGCGCCTGCGGGCCGCGGCGGGGCTCTCGCTGCTGCGAGCCGGCCTGCTCGGACGCGTCGGCGTGGTGGTCCTCTCGGCGATTGCGCTGGTGCTCCTGCGCAACGCGCCACACTCGGCAGGCGCGGTGGTGTGGCTCCTCGCGCTCGCGCAGTGCGGCCTCGCGGTCGTGATCGGCACCGCGCTCACGCGATACTCCTGCCTGCCCGACGTCGCCATCGAGCGCGGGCACGTCAACACGGCGCTCGCGTGCCTCGCCATCGGCGCCGTGCTCGAGCTCGCCGGCGCGAGCATGACCGCGGAGCTCCTCGGCTACGCCACGCGGGCGCAGTCGATGACGTTCGCCGGCATGCCGAGCCTCGCCGAGCTCGAGCGCCTGCAGTCGCGCGTCCAGTGGATCGGTCGCGGCGGGTCGGTCGTCGGGATCGTCGGCGCGGTGTCGCTGTCGCTGACCCTGCGCAAGACCGCCCTGTGGCTGGACGATGCGCCCAGCGTGGCGCGGGCGTCGACGCTGGGCGTCGCGTCGATCCTCGGGGGCGGCGCCGCGGTGGTGCTGGTCGGGCTCGCGCAATCGGGGGCCGTGCGCGAGCTCTGGATGCTCGCCGCGCTGGCGCTCGGCGCCCTCGGCCTGGCGGTGGCGGTCCTCACGGCGTGGTTGCGGCTGCTGTCGGCGACGACGACCGCGCTGCGCAGCGAAGCGCCCGATCGTGATCGACCGCCGTGGGCGGACGTCGAGCTCACCGCCAGATGAACGCGACCGGGGCGTCGTCGATCTCGACGACGAGCACCGGCTCGTCCGTGGTGTCGAGCACGAGCCGCGCCGGCTCTCCGACAGCGATCGCGTCGACGAGGCCGTCGAGGCTCACGCCGTCGTGGACGGCGAGGAACGAGGCGCGTCGCTGGTCGTCGTCGCCGGCGTGCACCTCGACCCAGACGAGGTCGCCATCGTCGAGCTCGAGCTCGCGCTCGACGACGGCACCGGCGGGGGCGACCACGATGTCCGTGCGCCCGCAGGCGGCGGCGAGCACGAGGGCGAGGAGCGGGAGGCGCATGGCCGCGCCATCGTCATGGCGCCGCGCCGGCTGAAGGCACGGCGCCCGGGGCGGCCTCACCGGGCGGCCCGAACGTGGACTTCAGTGCCCGATGTGACCCACGTGCTCGAGCGAGTGGCCGTCGCCGACGAGCTCCATCGGGCGGTTGCTGTGGCGGGCGATCTGCACCGCGTCGCGGAGGCGCTCGAACAGCTCGCGGGCGTTGGGCAGGCCGTACAGCGCGAGCTCGGGCGTGGACTGGTCGGTGCTCATCACCGTCACGCGGGCGACGCCGAGCATGCGATCCCAGAGGTTCTGGCTGAACTTCACGTCGAGCACGCGCCACAGCTCGAGGCTGTCGACCGACTTGCTGAGGATGCCCTTCTCGAACTCGATCCGGCGCAGCGTGATCTTGTAGCGCGTGGTCGAGTGCTTGAGGAACGTCCACAGGATCCCGGGGAGCCCGACGAACGACAGCACCCACAGCGGCCAGCTCTGGAACAGGGCGATGCTTCCGAGCAACGTCGCGAGCACGCCCGCGGCGATCGACGCGAGCACCCACTTGGCGTAGTCCCAGCCGTACGCGCCGTGCTTGGCCGGCCCGAAGTAGATCAGCTCCTCGCTCCCGGGCTGCGCGACCGAACCCGCGGGTGCCTGCGCGCGCGCGGGCACGGGGGCAGGCGGCATCGCTCCGGGGGTGGTGTTCGGCTGGTTCGGTGGACCTTGCGTCATGCGTGCGGCTCCGGGCCGGGCGAGAATAGCGCCCCGTACCTTTTGTTGCGAGATCGCATTCCCCTTCGCGCGGGCCGGACCGGCACGCGGCCAGGGTGGGCGTCGTCCGACGCCCTGCTATGCTCCGGCCCGATGTACCTCCTGCGCGCGCAGCTCGAAGCGGTCCCGCCGTTCGGGACGATCGAGCTGCCGTTCGCCGACGACGACGGCCGGCCGCGGCCGATCACGGTCGTGCACGCCGCTGGTGGCGCGGGCAAGACCGTGCTGCTGTCGGTCCTCGCCGCGACGCGCCCCGGCAACGCCGCGGTGCTCTTCGGCGGCACGCTCGGCGCGTCGGCGACCGCCACGTGCGAGTGGCACCTCGGTCGCGACGACGCCGAGCGCCCGCACCCGCTCGTCATCAGCACCCCCTCGCAGGCCCCGGCGCGCGTCGGCGACGACGACGTGCTCGCGCTGCGCCGGCGCGAGCAGGCGCTGTTCGATCGGCGGGCCAAGGACGGCGGCTTCGTGTTCATGGCGTTGCCGACCATCCGGTGCTTCTCGCGGGTGCCGGTGGCCGTGCACGCCCCCTCGCGCACCGTCGCGCACTACGACGTGCGCGCGACGGTCAACCTCGACGACCCGCAGCGATCGGACCTCACCCGCGACACGAAGATGGCCCTCGCCTACGCCGCGATCTCGGCGGCCCTGATGGCCGGGACGCAGGGCCGCGAGGCGGGCGAGCGCGGACCGATCGACATGCGGCTGTTCGGCGCCGCGATGCACGAGGTCGTCGACGCGCTGGTCCGACTGTCGGGGTTCTCGTACCTCGGCCTCGATCCGATCTCGATGGAGCCCGCCTTCGCCAGCCCCGGTCACCGCCGCATGCCGTTCGACGGGCTGCCGACCCGCAGCCGCCACCTGGTGGCGATCGCGGCGCTGTCGGTCCGCACGCTGTGGGCCGCCTACCCCGGCACCGACCCTCGCGCCGCCGAGGGCGTCATCGCCGTCGACGACATCGATCTCTACCAGGACGCCGCGGTGCAGGAGGGCATCGTCCACGCCCTGCGCGTCGCGCTGCCGCAGGTGCAGTGGATCCTCACCACCAGCTCGCCGATCGTCGCCGCCGCGTGCGACACCCGCGAGCTGCTGTCGCTGCGGCGGCTCCCGGACGACGACCGGGTCGAGCTGTTCGTCGACGCCCAGGCCCGCACGCACTGAAACCTGCCCGCGACGCTCGGTGTATCCTCGCCCGATGCGCCGCCCGTCCCCGACCGCGCCCCGCCTCGCATCGATAGCCGTCCTCGTCGTGATCGCGTGCGGAGATCCTGACGCCACGCCCGGCACCTCCGGGTCCAGCGGTCCGCCGGCAGGCACCGACACTGCGCCCACCACGTCGACCGCGACGACGGGCCCCGAAGACACCAGCACGTCGGCCGCGGACAGCTCGACCGGCGTCGACGGCGATCCGTGCGACGACAGCCCCGACGCGGTCGCCGACTGCGTCGAGACCGAGCGCTACGCCGCGGACCTCGAGTTCATCGCCGACATCCGCACCCCCGGCAGCGCCCACTGGCAGGCCGTCCAGGATCTCTGCTTCGACCGCCTCACCGAGTACGGCTACGAGGTCGAGCTGCACGAGTACGGCAGCGGCGTGAACGTGATCGGCCGCCGGGTGGGCATGACCGCGCCCGAGGAGATCGTCCTGCTCGGGGCCCACTACGACCACATCCCCGATTGCCACGGCGCCGACGACAACGCGACCGGGGTCGCCGCCGCCCTCGAGATCGCGCGGGTCCTCGCGGGGGCGCCGCTGGCCCGCACCGTGATGGTCGCCTGCTGGGACGAAGAGGAGCTCGGCCTGGTCGGTTCCGCGGCCTTCGCGGCCCAGGCGGCGCAGGACGGGACCGACATCGTGATCGATTTCAACTTCGACATGATCGGCTTCTCCTCGAGCGAGCCCGGGTCGCAGGAGATCCCGGCCGGCCTCGACCTCGCGTTCCCCGACGCCTACGCCGAGATCGAGGCCAACGAGTTCCGGGGCGACTTCATCGCGATGATGGCCAACGCGTCGGCCGCCGCCGCCGCCGAGGACTTCATCGCCCAGGCCGACCGCCTCGGCCTCCGGGCGGGGTTGCTGGCGCTGCCCGCCGGCACGGAGACCTCGGACCTCTTCGCCGACCTCCGGCGGTCGGACCACGCCTCGTTCTGGGATCAGGGCTACGCCGCGCTCTTCCTGACCGACAGCGGCGAATTCCGGAACCCCAACTATCACTGCATGGCGGGGCCCGACGAGATCGTCGACCTCGACGAGGCGTTCGCGGTGCAGGTCGCCCGCGCGACGGCGGGCGCGGCGGCGAGCGCCGCCGGCCTCTAGTCGCGGATGGATGAACGCGGGCCGCCCTTCCCCATTGCTTGGTAGGACCGCGACAGCGAGTCGCGGGGGCCGGTGTGCGATGCCCAGCCACGACCTCCCAAATCGCGCGTCGGCGGAGACGTCGCGCGACGAGACGCGACGCAACGCACGGCGTCGGTGCGAGTCGGGCGCCGCGGCCCCGCCGTCGACCTCGACCCCCGCGGATGCGTCGGGCACTGTCGAACGGAGCGCAACTCGGCTATCGTGCCGGACGTGGACGGTCGGCAACGACCGCGGTGACCCATGCGCGATGGCTTCTTGATCCAAACCCTTCCGTTCTTCACCGGTGCCCTCGCCTTCTTGCCGGGCTGCGAGTCCAAGTCGCCCGCCGTCGACCCGACGGCGACCGACGCGACGACCGAGCCCGCGACGTCGAGCGGCACCGCAACCGATCCGACCACCACGACCGCAGACACGAGCGGGACCCAGGGGACGTCGACGTCGCCCACGGAGACCTCGCTCACCACCGCGGTCGATTCCAGCGAGTCCGGTGATCCGGCGTGTGGCGGCGGCACCTGTGGCGCGCCGGTCGAGGATGGTTGGTTCGGTCCGACCGTCATCGCCCGACTGCCCCCGGACGCGGAGCTCCCGAGCTGCACGCCGGAGTACCCGAACGCGGGCCCGACGTTGCTCGACGGCTTCGAGGATCCCGGTCCGGCGATCTGCGACTGCACGTGCGAGCTGCAGATGGCGCCGAACTGCAACCTCAGCATGACGTCGTACTCGCTGCCGAACTGCTCGAACTGGCTCAGCAGCGTCGCCGTCAGCGCGAACTGCAGCAACGTGTCGGCGCCCGGCTCGCTGCGCCTCAGCTCCTACGGCTATGGCGTCGGCAGCTGCGACGAGACCGAGATCGAAGAGATCCCGCCGGTGCCGTGGGACGCGACGATCCGTACCTGCCGCGTCCCCGAGAACGCGCTCGCCTGTGGCGACGGCGGCGTCTGCCTGCCCGCGCAGCCCGCCGGCTTCGAAGACACGTGGTGCATGTACAAGCAGGGCGACCACGAGTGCCCCGCGGGCGAGTACGCCAACAAGAGCCTGTACTGGAGCGGCGCCGAGGACACCCGCGAGTGCAGCAACTGCACCTGCGGCACCGCCGGCACCAACTGCGCCGACGCGGAGCTCATGGTCTTCGCCGGCAACGACTGCGAGGGCGACCCGATCGGCACTGTCGGCACGAACACGTGCTCCAACGTGGTCGGGCTCTCGGTCGCCGGAACGATCGGCGCCGAGTCCCCGTGCCCGGTCACCTCGGTGCCCGAGCCGATGGGCGCCGTCGTTGCGCAGGGTGAGTTCACCTTCTGCTGCACCGGCTGAGCGGCTTCGGCCGTACACTCTCGCCCCAATGGCTCGACCATCGGGGCGACTCGACCACCTCCTTCGCGTCTCTGTCGGTGTGCGCGTGCTCGGTGGGCTGTGCCTCGCCACGGCCGCGTGCGGGGACGACACCAGCGCGAGCCCCCAGGAGACCAGCACCGGCGCAGACACCTCGTCGGACGGGACCTCGGTCGATCCGACCGGGGTCTCGTCGTCGTCGTCGAGCAGTGCGTCGAGCGATACCGTCGCCGACACCTCGACCACGGCCGATCCCACGACGGAGTCGTCGTCCTCGCCGACATCGAGCGGCGACGCGAGCTCGTCCTCCGCCGACGCGGAGTCGTCGAGCAGTGACGGCGGTGGCGCGACCGCATGTCCCGCGGGCGATCTCGGCGCGGTGCTGCCCGCGAACGCGCTCGAGAACACCTTCGGCGAGGCCGACGACTTCCAGGGATCCTGTGGCGGCGACGGGGGCCCCGACCTCGAGTACACGTTCACCGCCCCGCAGGACGGCGTCTATACCTTCGACACCCACGGCTCCTCGCTCAACACGGTGCTGTATGTGCTCGACGGCGAGTGCGGCGGTCCAGAGCTGGCGTGCAACGACGACGGCGACGGCGCGCAGTCAGCCCTCTCCGTCGATCTCGCCGCCGGGCAGACCGTCACGATCGTGGTCGACAGCATCAGCGCCGGTGGGGCGCCGTTCGTGCTGCGCGCCCGCGAAGGATCCTTCGTGTGCCCGCTGGCCGACCTCGGCGACACCGTCCCGACGAGCATCGCCGGCGACACCGAGGACGCGTATCGCAGCCATCACTCGACCTGCGGTGGCGGGGCGGGTCCCGACGCCGGCTACGTCTTCACCGCGCCGCAGGCCGGCACGTACACCTTCGACACCTTCGGCTCGTCGTTCGCCTCGATCCTGACCGTCCGCGACGCCGGCGCGTGCGATGGCGCCGAGATCGCGTGCGGCTACGACGGTGTCCTGGCCGAGCTCGACGCCGGTCAGAGCGTGGTCGTCGTGGTCGACAGCTCGTTCGCCTCGGGGACGTTCGAGCTCCACATCGACACGCTGGGCGGCACGTGCCCCGACACCGATCTCGGCAACGTCGTGCCCCAGACCGTGGCGGGTGACACCAGCGGCGCCGACAACACCGCGTCGGGCTCGTGCGGCGGGGCGTTCTCTCCCGACGACCTCTACCTCTTCACGGCGCCGCAGGACGGCCTGTATTCGTTCGACACCTTCGACTCCGAGCTCGACACCGTCGTCTACCTGCGGGCCGGCGGCTGCGACGGCGCCGAGCTCGACTGCAACGACGACTTCGCCGACGGCGTGCCGCAGTCGCGCGTGGTCCAGGGCCTCGCCGACGGCGAGAGCGTCCTCGTCGCCGTCGACGGCAACGGCAGCGGCGCCTATGCGCTGAACGTCGAGCAGGTGTCCTGCCCCGACGATGCGCTGCCCTCGCTCGTGCCGCAGGACGCCAGTGGCAACACCGCCCTGGCGATCGACAAGCTCCACGCCAGCTGCTCGTCGGGCGGCCCGTCCGATGAGTCGCCCGACCTCGCGTACTCGTTCACCGCGCCCGCGGATGGGGAGTACACCTTCGACACCTTCGGCAGCGGCTACGACACGCTGCTCTACGTGCTCGAGGGCGCGGCGTGCAACGGCAGCGAGCTCGCGTGCAGCGACAACTACCCGGGCGACGCGACCTCGGCGCTGTCGCTGCAGCTCACCGCCGGCCAGGCGGTCACGGTGGTCGTCGACGGCAACTTCGGCGGCACCGGGCCCTTCGAGCTCCACGTCGGACAGCTCGGCGGCGGGCTGTGCCCCGACTCCGATCTCGGCGACGCCCTGCCCAACGGTGCCAGCGGCGACACCAGCGACGGCGACAACACCGTCGCCGGCACCTGCGGCGGCTTCACCCAGCCGGACGACACGTACCTGTTCACCGCGTCGCAGGACGGCCTGTACACCTTCAGCACCCTCACGGCGGACTTCGACACCGTGGTGTTCGTCCGCGACGGCGACTGCGGCGGCGTCGAGCTGGCGTGCAACGACGACTACTCGTTCACGCCGCAGTCGCAGGTCGCGGTCAGCCTGGTCGACGGTCAGACCGTCATGGTCGCGGTCGACGGCGGCACCCAGTCGGGCAGCTACGACCTCGAGATCGACTTCGTCGACTGCCCCGACGAGGATCTCGACAGCAACCTGCCCGAGAGCATCGACGGCACCACCATCGGCGCGGTCGACAAACTGTCGATGGTCGGCTGCGGCCAGGTCGACGTCCCCGCGCCCGACTACGTCTTCGAGTGGACCGCGCCTGCCGCGGGGGCCTACACGATCGATCTGGGCGGATCCGACTACGACACGGTGCTCTACGTCCAGGACGCGGCGTGCGGCGGCGACGAGCTCGCCTGCAACGACGACTCGATCGGCCTGCAGTCCGCGGTCAACGTGAACCTGGCCGCCGACCAGACGGTGGTCTTCGTCGTCAGCGGGTACAGCGGGGACACCGGCAACTTCACGCTCAACATCAACTGAGGCCGGACGCGCACGCGGCCGGCCGCGCACGGGCGTCGGCCCGCGGGTGAGCCCGTCCGGGTCGGGTGCCCGAGGGCGGCCCGCGCAGGCCCCCGCCGAACCATCCGAGCGGCGCCGGGCGCAACCCTGGCGCGAGGGGCCGGGGCGACCTGCCAGCCACCTGCGGCGGGGACTTGCCTCGCGCGCGCCCGTGCGGCAAACATGCGCCAGCCCGTGAGCTTGGATTTCGTCATCCTCAGCCCGAAACCGCCGACCGAGCTCGGCGCCGTCGAGGCCGAGTGCCGGACGCTCCTCGACAACTGGCTGGTGGCGCACGACGGCGTCGACGAGCCCTTCGCGGATTTCGATCTCGGCGGCCAGATCCCGTCGGCCGACGACGCCGCGCAGATGGTGTTCGAGGTCGACGGAGGTCGCGCCGCGGATGACTCGCCCGAGGTCGCCGAGGTGCTGTCGCGCCTGGCCACGGTCCGCTCGGCGATCACGATCGAGCGGCCGGACGATCCCGCGGTCAACCCGTTGGTCGTGTCGGTGCTCCGGTTCTTGATCCGCGGCGCCGGCGAGGGCCTGGTGCAGTTCGCCGACGGCATCCAGACCACGGAGCAGGCCATCGCGTGGCTCGCCGACAAGGCCGAGGCCGACGGCTTCCTGCCCACGCGCACCACGACGGTCCGCACGCCCCGCTCGGGCACCCGCGCCGTCACCGTCGACACCGCGCCGCGGGCGAACCTCGCCGCGATCGACGTGCCCCGGCTCATCATCGACCGACTGGTCGCCGATGGCCTGGTCGCCCTCGACCCGGGCCGACGCCGCGACTCGCTCGAGAAGCAGCTCGACCGCGCGCTGGCCTCCGACGACGAGCTCTCGCCGGTGAAGGCGCTCATCGAGGTCCTGCTCGACCACGACGCGGTCGCCGAGGTCTTCGGCACCGACGCACAGCTCGAGCAGAGCATGCGCCTCGCGCTCGAGTCGGTCGCGTCGCGCTGAGGCCCCGCGGGCGGCTCAGCCGGCGGCCAGCTCGCGGACCATCTTCAGGCCGCGGTCGACGTGGGCGCCCGTGCGCAGCTGCGACTCGAAGACCATGCGCACGATGCCCGCGCGATCGATCACGAACGTGACGCGGTTGCGCAGCACGACCATCCAGTTGGGCACGCCGTAGGCCGTGCGCAGCTGGCCGCCGGTGTCGCTGATCAACGGAAACGGCAGGCGGCGGTGCTCGGCGAACTCGCGGTGCGTGGTGTTGGAATCGTCGCTGACGCCGACGACCTGGGCGCCCGCGGCGGTGAACTCCTCGTACACGTCGCGGAAGGCACACGCCTGCGCGACGCAGCCCGCCGTCTCGTCCTTGGGATAGAAGTACAGCACGGTGATGCGCTCGGCGCCGGGGCCGACGACGACCTTGGTGCCGTCGTGGGCGACGCGCTCGAACGTAGGGGCGGGCTGGCCGACGTCGATCATCTGCGGGCGTTCTTACCACGCGAGGGTCGACCCGCGACGCCTATCCGCGCCAGCCGAGCGGCGCCAGGATCCACGCGATCGCGACCATCGCCGCCAGCAACGCCACGACGCCCCACGGGATCGCGTCCTGCGGCGGATCGATCGCGCGGCTCGGTGCGCGTCGCTGCAGCCGTGGCCACGGGATCGCGAAGAGCACGAGCAGCGCGACGGGCTCGAGGTACGGCATCGTGCACAGCAGGAGGATCGCGGCGTGCAGGCCGACGAGCAGCGCGGCCCAGGTCAGGCGCAGGCGCGGGCCGAGCAGCAGCGCGAAGGCGCCGCCTTCGACCACGAGCGTCGCGACGGCGCTGGCCGAGGCGAGGTCCGCGGACGAGACGATCGCCTCGCGCCACGCGAGCAGCCACGACCACGACGCGACCGGCTGCTGCTGCACGACGAGCGCGCGGATCTGCAGGCCATCGGCCCAGCCCGCGCCGGCGGCGAGGAGCTTGCTGGCACACGAGCCGACGTAGGCCGCCGCGATGCAGCCCAGCGCGCCGGCCTCGGCGAACCGCTCGCGCACGGCTCGGCTCGGGCGGGGGCGCGCCGAGTCGGCCCAGAGCGACCCGAGCACCCAGCCGAGGATCGCGGCGCCCGGGAAGAACGCGTTGCGCGACGGCGAGCCGAACACCTGCGTCTGCCACTCGCTCAGCACCGCGGCGCAGCCGAGCGCCCACGAGCCGGCGGCGACGGGGTGGCGATCGAGGGCGAGCAGCACGAGGCCGACGCCGGTGAGCGCGTAGAGGATCCACGCGGCGCCGGGGATCGCGGCCAGGGCCGGCGCGAGTCGGAGGCCGGGGAGGTAGTGCGCGGGATCCTGCGACTGCCAGGCGACCTGCGCCGCCTCGACGCACCACTCGACGCCCGCGATGACGCACAGGCCGATCCGCAGCGCGCGGCGATCGTGGCCGTCCCACACCGAGGCCCACGCGGTCACGGCGAGGACCTCCCTCGCGATGCGGTGCACTGCGCCAGCGCGCAGTCGGCCGTGGTCGTCCCGGCCTCTGCGAACGTCCACGCCCGGGAGATGATCGTGATCGGCGTCGGCTGCGGCTGGCCTGCGAGGCGCGACTCGAGCAGCTGCTGTTGGTCGCGCACCACGTACTCGAGCGGGCGGTGCTCGTCGCCGCACGTCCGGAGGGCGTCGGCGAGCTGCGGCGGGGGCTCGCAGTGCAGCGCGGTGAAGACGTCCAGCTCGTGCGCGACGCCCTGTGCGTCGAGGACGACGACGCGCGCCGCGGTGGTGGTCCCGCGGGCCTGGTACATGTCGAACACGGAGAACGGGAAGGCGTTGCGGATGCCGCGGGCGGCGAGGAGGTACGCGGCGAAGATCAGCCACGCGGCCAACCTCGGCGTGGAGAGGCGCGGCACGCCGCTAGACCGCGCCCTTCGCCCGCAGCACCAGCCACACCAACGCGACCGCAGCAGGTACCGCGATCGATGCGAGGCGCAGCCGCGGATCGAACGGGACCTCCGCGAGGAACTGGTACTGGTACCCCGACGTCTCGCGCACGATGTAGCCCCGCAGCGGCCAGATCGGCAGGAAGGCCAGCGTGAACCACCGGATCGTCGCGTGTGTCCCCGCGAGTCGATCGTGCTCACCGATCAGGCGGAAGCCGCAACCGCCCCACGTGACGAGCCACAGCGGCAAGCGTCGCTTCACAGACCGCGCGAACGGCCGCAGCGTGTTCTGTAGCCGCCGCAGAGCGGTGCGCGTCGGTTCGTCCGCAGCGGTGGCGAGCAACGCGGTCAGGGCCGTCCGGTAGCGTCGGAGATCGAACGCCGCGATCGCCGTCGCGACGCTCGGCTCGACGAGTGCTCGCGCCATCGCCTCCTCGATCGCGTCGGGCGCGGATACCTCGGATTGGACCGAAAGCTCCATCGTTCTACCTACGTCGCGAGATAGTACGCCAGCAACGCGAGCGCGATCACCAGCGCGACGATGTTCGCCGGGTCCACCTTCCGATCCTTGCGGAGCAGATCGCCGATGCCCGCGCCGCGCGGCAGGACGCGGACGATCGCGGCCGTGGTTCCGCCTTCGCGCGTGGCCAAGCGTTGCGGCTGACCGTCCTCGCCGAGACCCCCGACGCGGATCGAGATCCACACGCGATCGCCCGGCGCGGGCTCGCCGACGAGACCGACCGAATGGCCGGATGCCTCGACGACGAGCGCGGGCACCGCGGTCCAGAACGATTCGCCGCGCTCGGCGTGGCCCTGCGGGATCCAGAGGACGAGGGGTGTGGACGTCGCCGGGTCCATGGCGGTGCCGATGTTAGCGCGGCGCGACCACGAACGGTGGCTGATCCAACGGCGTTTCCGTGCGAGCGTCAGCGACATCATGGACGCGAATCTGGTCGGTCCCTCGCTGATGCTCGGGTTCGGACTCCTCGGGGGTGGCTTCGGCGTCCGTGAGGCCATCCGCCTCCGCGAGAATCCCGAGCCGCTCGTGCTGCCGTGCGACGCGGCGGCGATCGATGGCGCACCGCACGATCGCTGGGTCGTCGTCGAGTCGTGCGTCGTAAGACTGGAGGACACCGTCGTGATCACCCGCGACCACGATCCGATCGCGCTGCTCGTGCCGATGTTCCAGGTCGACGCCAGCGACGACGCGGCGCCGGTCGCCGCGCTGTACGTCGACGACGTCGGCGTGATGAAGGCGTTCGAGGAGGTCGAAGCCGCGCCATCCGACGATGCGGCGATCATCACGTTCGCATCGAAGCTCGATCCGTCCCGTGTGGAGGGGACGATCTCGGATCGCCACGGTGCCGACGACGACCGGCTCGGCACGCCGCTGCGAGATCGCTACCCGCTCGCGTCGGCGGGGATCGTGGCGATCGATCGCGGCGGCATCCCGCAACGCTCGTCGATGATCACGGCGTTCATCGCCGCGATCGTGCTCTTGCCGCTCGGCACGGTGTACCTGCGCCGCGCCCGACGACAGCCCGCGCGGGCCACGGTACCGCTGCCGCCCGGCCTACCGCGCTGAGACGCCCGCCCCCTCACCCTGCGGGCAGCACGATGTCCACGTCCACGCGCCGCGTCCCGACCGTCACCGCGCGCTCGAACGCCGGCCGGCCCTTCGCCTGGACCACCAGCGTGTACTTGCCCGGCTTGGCGACCGCGCGATCGAACCTGCCGTCGCGGGGCCGCGTGGTCCAGCGCTCGCCCTCGAAGGTCTGGATCTCCGCGACCATCACGCTCGCCTCGACGGGCTTGCCGGCGGCGTCGCGGACGTGGCCGCCGATCCACGGGCCGCGGTGCACCCGCTCGAGCAGCGCGCGCCACAGTGGGCGCGTCGCGGCCACCGCGGCGTTGCGGACCTCGGGCTCCGGATTGTGGTGCGAGCCCTCGACGACGAACGCTGTCGTGCCGTGCTCGTGCAGGTACCAGTCCTGGTCGCTGCCCGCGACCGGATACGGGCCCTTGCGGACCGCGTAGCTGCGGGCGTTGGGCTGCTCGGGCGCGGCGGCGGCGATGTGCTGGCCGATCGACTTGGCGACGTCGGGCTTGGTGTCGCGCTTGGTCGGCACGACGTACGAGCTGTACACGTCGGTGCCGTAGGTGTGGAACGACAGCACCGCGGCGAAGCGCTCGGCGTCGGCCAAGGCCATCATCGCGCGGGTCTCGGGCTCGGAGCCCGGGGCGGGGCCGCGGTACCACTTGTGCATCGGCTGCTCCGAGCTGCCCTCCTCGCCCCAGCCGAACGGATAGTTGCGGTTCAGATCGACGCCCTCGAAGGGATCAGCGACGCCGTCGAGATCGCCGTCGAAGGCGTTCTTGCGGATCGCAAACCGCGACTCGTGGACGAACATGTGATTGCCGTCGACGTTGACGAGCGGCACGCACCAGATCTCGAGGCCGTCGACCCACGCGGTGACCTGCGGATCGCGGTGGTACTCGCCCAACAGCGTGTCGATCGCGTCGAGCACGTACTCGATGCTGAGCAGCTCACTGCCGTGGTGCGCCCCGTTGAACAGCACCGCCGGCTCGTCGGCATCGGCGGCGGCGTCGGAGATCACCAGGCCCCAGATCGTCCGCCCCTGGTGCGTGCGACCGACCTCGACCAGCCGCGTGATCGCGGGGTAGCGCTCGTGGTAGGCGCGCAGCAGCTGCTCGACCAGCGCCGGGTCCTTGTAGCTGTCGTCGAGGACGAAGCCGCGGCCACGCCGGGCCGGGGCCTCGGTCGCGCGCCTGCGGAAGGGCGCGTCGAAGGCCGACCACGGGACGTTGCTGTCGACGGCGAGCACGTCGACGGCGCTGCGGCGCAGCCGCTCGTAGCCGACGGTGTCGAGGAACATCACCGCGCGCTCGTCGGCGCCGACACCTGTCCGCGGGATCACGGCGCCGCGCAGCTCCTTGGGTAGGCGCTTGGTCGCCGCCGCGGGGATCCACGCGTAGCGGGTGTTGCCGAACGGCGTGCGATCCGACGGCGGCGTCACCCCATACAGCGGGCCCTTGGTGCGGCGGTGCGTCGTCGCGGCGTGCTTGGCCGCGTCCATGGCCGACAGCAAGGTGATCGCCGCCTTGGGATCGTGCGCGGGCCCGACCCGCACGCCGACGCACCCGAACGCGTACGTCGTGTCGTGCACCGACGCCGACACGAGGTGCTCGAGGGTGTCGCCGTCGTAGACGTTCGCGAGCAGCTGCGGCCCGACCATCACGACGACGATCTCGACACTGCCGCGCGGGGACTTGCCGGCCTTCACCGGGAGCTTCGCCTCGGGACCCATCGGGAGCACCATGCCGCGATCCCAGCGGTGGAAGCGGACCACGTCGCCCTCCAGCGACAGACCGTAGCCCGACAGCACGCTCGGCGGATCTCCCTGGTAGCGCTGGCGCAGCAGGATCGAGAGGTCCGCCCCCGCGCCGAGCTCGACGCGCGCGCGCACGAGGCCGTCGCCGAGGTGCGCGGGCGGGCCCTTGGGGAACCACAGCTGCTCGGCCGGCGGCGCCGCGAACACGGGCAGCAACCGCCCGCCGTCCGCCGACCACGTGCCGCGCGTGGTCGCGGTCGCGACCGCGGGCGCGTCGCCGGGACGCACCTTGCCGAACAGCGTCACCTCGCGCACCGGATCGTGGGCGGGGAAGCCAGACGCCGTCGGCTTCGCGGGGGCCGTCGGCTTCGCGGGGGCCGTCGGCTTCGCGGGGGCCGTCGGCTTCGCGGGGGCCGCGTGCGCCGGCGCCGCGACGACGAGCCCGAGCGCGAGCGCTGCGCCGAGGCGCCACCTCATCGCGGCAGATCCCCCGCGGGCAGCCCGACGACGGTGAGGTCGCCGTGATCCGTCGGGATGCGCTCGAAGATCAGCTTCATCACCGCATCATAGCCGGGTCGTCGCAGCAGGGTCTGCAGGTGCCGGCCCCACTCGACGTTGTGGTGCCAGTGGCCGCTCTGGCGGAAGCCGCCCTTGCCCGTCGTCTGCAGCACGACCGAGTGGCGATCGAACGGGAGCGCCATGAGGTTCTCGCGGTAGGCCGCGGTGATCTGCCCGCCCCACGAGCTCGGGGCGTTGGAGGTGTAGAACACGCGAAGCGGCACGCCGAGCGCCGTGGCGGTCGCGGCCACGGTGCGGATCGACTGCTTGCCGAGCAGGTCCCCCTTGATCGGCGCCAGCCGGCCCTGCTGGAACAGCGTGCGCACGTAGGCGTAGTGCTCGGCGTCGGCGAGCCAGCCATAACCGGACGGACGGCCGCGCGCGGGGTCCCGCTGCTCGCGGTAGTACGCATGCAACCGCTCGTGCGTCGCCCAGTAGCCGCGGCGCAGCTTGGGCAGCTCGGCGGCGTCGGTGTGGTGGCGCTCGATCGCCTCGAGCGCCCGCTTGCTGTTCTTGGGCGACCACAGCGCGATGAACTCCTCGGGCGTCGCGGCCTCGAGCACGAACGCACGCAGTCGCTTGTGGTGATCGACGACGCGCGGATCGTAGTCCATCACCCACGCCCACTGTGATCGGGCCACGGCGATGAAGGTGTAGTTCTGGTCGCTGCCGACGCCGAGGTACGCGCCGCCGACGTTCGCGAGGTACGGCTGCCACAGCCACGCGCGCGGCTCGTTCGACTCGAGGTAGGGGAACGGATCGCGGCACGTGGTCTCGGATCGACCGCCGCGCGACTGCAGGGTGCCCCACGTCTCGCGCACGGTCTCGGAGCAGATCGGCTTGTCCTCGATCGGATCCTGCACGACCCCGGCGAAGATCGCCGCTTGCTCGGCGGTCGGCGGCTCGGGGGCCGCGGCCGCGGGCAACGGCTGCGTGATCGCGGCCGGCGGGAAGTTCGTCACGAACCCATCGCTGGTGGCGCAGCGCGCCGAGAGTCGATGACTCCCCGTGCGCAGCTTCTCGAGCCGCCGGTGCGCGCCGCGGATGCGACCGGCCGGCCAGTACCACGAGCCGCCGCGCAGCACCCGGGTCGTGCCGCAACCCGACGCGCCGTCGCAGGGCCCCAGGGGATCGCGGCCGCTGCACGCCGCGCCGCACTTCGCGACGTCCTCGACGCCGACGGTGCTCGTCCACTCGTAGCCGTTGCCCGCCATCTCGAACAGGCCGTAGTGACCGGCGGGATACGTGCCGACCGCCTTGGTGTCGTGCTCGTTGCAGTCCCAGCGGTACTCCTTGCCGGGATACGGCGTGCAGCCCCGCGGCGCGCACTCGCGGTACTGGGCCCGCTCGCAACCGGGCGGCGCGTCGCCCCACGGATAGGTGTCGCCGTCGGGGCCGCGCGCGGCCTTCTCCCACTCCCACTCGGTCGGCAGGCGCTTGCCCGCCCACGCGCAGTACCGGGTCGCACGCTCCCAGTCGAGCGGCATCGCCGGATGATCCGGCACGACGAACGGCCGCATGATCTTCTCGGTCGCGCCCGGGCGCCGCGGGCAACCGCCGGCGGCGTGGCACGCGTCGTACTCGGCGATCGTGATCTCGTGGGTGTCGACGTAGTACGTCGACAGCTCGATCTCGCGGCGCGGGCGCTCGACGGGCTCGCCGTCGTCACTGCCCACGATCGCGACGCCGCCGGGGATGCACGCCATGCCAGCGGGCGCCGCGACGCACGGCGCGTGATCGATCGCGAGCACGAGCTGCGTGGTGCCAGCCGCCGCGGCGGCCCTCGCGACGGCGAGGAGGTCCGAGGCCGGCCGCGCATCCGCGAGCTCGACGGCCAGCGTCGCGTCGGAGCCGCGGAGGATCGTGGGCAGCTCGGCCAGCGCCGCGACCGAGCCCACGACCGCACCGGCGTGGCGCAGCTCGACGCGATCGCGAAGGACGAGGATCAGCGGGAGCTCGCCGCGAACGGCCGCGCGCACGCGCAGCGACGGCGTGCCCGCGAGCACCGGACGCGCATCGTCAGGCAGCGAGGCCAGGACCCCACGCACCGCGCCGACGCTCGCGTCGGGTGCGGGCTCGACCAGCGCCGGCGGCCCGCCGGCGAAGGCCTCGCGCAGGGCGTCGTGGGCATAGCTCGGCCGCAGGTCGCGATCGAGGGCGCCGGGGGCGTCGAGAGGTCGCACCTTCGCGAGCTCGCGATCGCCGACGCGGATCGTCGCGGCGTCGAGTCGGACCACGCTGGGAGCGGGATCCGGCGCCCGGGCCCCGGGCACGGTCACCGGACCGGCCGAGCCCGGCGCGACGACGGTGGTCGCGCTCGACGTGGGATCGGTGCACCCGGCGAGGAACCCGAGCAGAGCCGCGCCCCCCCACCGCGACGCCGTGCGCACGCTGCCTTGATATCACCCCGCGCGCGCGCCCGCGAGGGGCGTTGCCGAAGGACGCGCGCAGTGAAACGATTGCGCCCGCGCCCCGGTTGCGCCGCCCCCATGGCCGCGATCTTCCCGACGACCCGCTGGAGCGTGGTGCTCGACGCCGCCGGCCGCAGTGCACCCCCGCGCGCGCTCGCCGAGCTGTGCGAGGCGTACTGGCGGCCGCTGTTCGTGTTCCTGCGCCGGGACGGCATGGCGATCGCCGACGCCGAGGATGCGGTGCAGGGCTTCTTGTCGTCGCTGCTCGGCGGCGCCGCGATCGGTGGGGCACAGCCCGAGCGCGGGCGCTTCCGGTCGTACCTCCTGGGCGCCCTGCGGCACTGGTTGGCGAACGAGCGCACCCGGGCGCACGCGGCCAAGCGCGGCGGCCCCGAGGGCACGCTGCCCCTCGACCTCGGCCAGGGCGAGCTCGACGTGCCCGACGATCGCACGCCCGAGGGCGCGTACGCGTTCGCGTGGGCGACCGAGATCCTCGGCCGCGCCCGCCGTCGCCTCGGCGCCACCTACGGCGCCGAGGGCCACGCGACGCTGTTCGCCGCGCTCGAGCCGTTCCTGCTCTCTGGCGACACGCCCGCCTACCGTCAGGTCGCGCACACGCTGTCGATGTCGGAGGCCAACGCCCGCGTCGCCGTCCACCGGCTGCGCGGCCGGTTCCGAGCGGCGCTGCGGGCCGAGGTCGCCGACACCGTGAGCTCGGAGGCCGACATCGACGACGAGCTGCGCGCGGTGATCGACGCGCTGCGCGGACCGACCGCGGCGTCGACCTAGCGGCCGCGTGCACCCGCGTCGGGCGTGCTCCGGGTGTGGGTCGTCCTCCCGTGTGGGGAACCCCCGCGCGTTGGTGATCGCAGGCCGGCCTGATACGGTGGAGCGGCGTGTCGACGTCGTCGCAGCCGCGGTCCACATCGCGTCGGCAGCCCGCCGGCGCGACGGTGTCGCTACCCGACTCGTTCTCGGATCTGGTCGGGCTCGACGCGGAGATCGGCGCGCTCGCCCGCGATCTCGGCCGCGGCACCGACGAGGTGCGGCCGCTTGCGTCGTTCGATCCCAGCGAGGGGACGTGGTCGCCGTTCCGGATCGGTCGGTACACGGCCGTCCGGCGGATCGGCGCCGGCGGCATGGGCGTGGTCTACGGCGCGTACGACGACGAGCTCGATCGCAAGGTCGCGATCAAGATCGTGCGCCGCGTCGACGACGGCGACGCGGCCGCGGCCACCGCCCGCATGCGCCGCGAGGCCCAGGCGCTGGCCAAGCTCTCGCACCCCAACGTGCTCGCCGTGCACGAGGTCGGGTTCCACGACGCCGCGTCGACGCCGGCCTCCAACGACGCCGTCGCCCGCAGCCCCGTCGCGTCGGGCAGCTTCGTGTTCATCGTGATGGAGTTCGTGGTCGGGCAGACGCTGCGCGAGTGGTGGACGGCCAAGCCGCGATCGTGGCGCGAGCAGCTCGACGCGATCCTGCAGGTCGGTCGCGGACTCGCGGCGGTCCACCGCGCGGGCCTGGTGCACCGCGACGTGAAGCCCGAGAACGTGATGATCGACGACTCCGGCCGCGTACGGCTGATGGACTTCGGCCTGGCGCGCGCCGCCTGGGATCCCGGCCTCGAGACCCTCGGCGGAAACCACAGCGATCCCCTCGCGACGCCGGCGCTCAGCCGCTCGGGGGCGGTGGTCGGCACGCCCGCGTACATGGCCCCCGAGCAATTCGACCGCCCCGACGTCGGGCCCGCGGCGGATCAGTTCGCCCTGGGCGTCATGGCGTGGGAGGGCTTCTTCGGCGAGCGGCCCTACGCGGGCGACACCCTGGCCAAGCTGCGCGGCAACGTGATCCAGGGCGTGCGCCGCGAGCCGGCGCGGTCGCGCGTGATCCCGGTGCACGTGCGCCGTGCCCTCGAGCGTGCCGTCGCGACGGTGCCCGAAGATCGGTGGCCGGACGTCGACGCCCTGCTGCGGGCGATCACGCCCCGCGCGCGCGGGCCCTGGTGGTTCGCCGCCGCCGCGGGCACGCTCGCGCTGGGCGTGGGCTTCCGCGCCGCGCTCGCAGTGACGCCCGAGCCGTGCGCGAGCGCGGACGACGACGCGCTGCAGTGGAGCGCGTCGACGCGCGACGCGGTGCGCACCGGAGCGCTCGCGGCCACCGGCGATGCTGCCGTCCTCGCCCTCGATCGCTACGCCGAGGCGTACGGGGCCAAGCGCCGCGAGGTGTGCGAGGCGACGCGCGTCCTGGGCGAGCAGTCCGACGAGGCGATGGGCCTGCGCATGGCGTGCCTCGATCGGATCGCGGGCCGCTTCGCGGGGCTCACCGACGAGCTCGGTCGCGCGGCCCAGGCGTCCGTCGATGCTCGGCCACTGCAACCCGACGAGCTCGACGCCCAGCTGCCCGCCCTCGACGGCTGCGACGACGTCGAGACCCTCACCAAGCTGAGCAACCGCCACGCGGCGCGCTCGAGCCGATCGAACGCCGAGCAGGATCGGGCCTGGACGCTCGCGGTCGAGCAGGTCGAGCGCGCGCTGGTCCGCCGTCGCCTCGGGCGCGACGACGCCCGCGAACCGGCCGAGCGCGCGGTGGCCCTCGCCACCGACCACGATCTCCCGGGGGTCCACGCCCGCGCGCTGTCGGTGCTCGCGGATCTCGAGCTCGACGCGGGTCGCGGCCCCGAAGCCGAGCGACTGCGCCGCGAGGCGGTGCGCTTCGCGGTGGCCGACGGCAACGACGACGCCGTGGTCTACCTCGTGCTCGACGAGGCCGACGCCGCGCTGCAGGGCGATCGCGTCGACGAAGCCGAGCTCCACCTCGGCTACTTCGACGCGTTCGTCGATCGCATGACCGACGCTTCCGCGCGCGCCGACGTCACCGCGCGCGCGGAGATCGTCCGGGCCCGGCTCGCGCTGGTCCGCGGCGACGCCCAAGACGCCCACCGGCGGCTGTCGGCGCTGCCGATCGACGCGATGTCCGAGCTCGATCGCCGCGCCGCATGGATGGCCCTCGGCGCGGCCGCCCGCGCGATCGGCCGCGACGACGAGGCGCTCGCGACCTGGACGCGATTGCTCGGGCTGGTGGAGGCGATGCGCGGCGCGGACCACCCCGACGTCGCCGCGGTGCTGAACAACCTCGCCCTCGTGCACCTCGACGCGGGCGACCCCGCCGCCGCGCGAACCTTGCTGCAGCGCGCCGAGGCGATCGTGACCGCCGGCCCCGACGCCGAGCACGACCCGATGCGGGCGACGCTCGCCACGAACCTCGGCTGGGCCGCGCGTCTCGAGCACCGCACGGACGACGCCCGCACCCTGCTCGAGCGCGCCCTCGCGATCGGGCGCGCGACGCGGGGCGATCGCGATCCCGGGCTGGCCTACGCCCTCGATCAGCTCGGCGCCCTCGAGCGCGAGCTCGGCCACTTCGACGCCGCGCTCGAGCGCTACGCGGCGGCCGGCGAGCTCCGCGACGCGACGCTCGGCGCCAACCACCCCGAGACCGCGACCACGCTGGTGGGGATGTCGCGGGTGTTCCTCGCCCAAGGCAACCGCGCGCAGGCGAGCGCGGCGTTGGGCGCCGCGCGGGGCATCGTCGAGGCGCGGGGCGGCTCACCGAAGCTGCGGCGCGAGCTCGATGCGCTCGCGGCCGAGCTCACGGGGGAGTAGTCGAGCCACCCGCCGCCGGGCCCGCCACCTTGCGCGGTCGCTTCTCCTTCGGCGCGCGCGGTCGTCCGAACCGCTTGCGCCACCACAGCTCCACTCCCCCCTTTGCCGCGTCGCCGATGAAGGTCTCGACGCTCCACGACGGGGCCTTGATCTCGTACTGCAGGTGGAGCTCGGCGCGGTTCTCGCCCATCGGCGCGTTGTGGTGGTAGCGGGTCTCGAGGTAGAGCTTGGGCGCGACTCGCTTGCCGACGGCGACGATCGGCTGCTCGACGGTGTCGCCGAAGGTGATGCCGACGCGATCGATGCCGAGGCGATCCTGGAGCTGGCGCTGCAGCACCGGGTTCTGGAACGCGGCCAGCAGGTTCGCCGCCTTCGCCTCGACCTCGCCGCCGCCGCCGTCCTTGGCGCCGGAGCTGGAGCCGGTGACCAGCAGCGCGAAGACGTCGGACTCGGCCAGCGGCGGATCGGACGACAGTCGCAGCTCGGGTCGACTCACGCGGCCGTGGACGTCGATCGTCACGGTGCCCTCGGGTGTCTGCGTGATCGCGGTCAGGGCGATGTACGGATCGAGCTCGCCCTGCTCGGGCAACGTGAGGCTGCCGCTGTCGATCACGAAGTCCTTGCCGAGGAAGCTGATGCGGCCGCGGTCGACGACCAGCGCCCCCTCGGCGCGGATCTCCGCGTCGCCGCGGCGCGTGAGCTCGACCTTGCCGCGCCAGGTCATGTTGGCCTGGGGCCCGCGCACATAGAGCGGATCGGCGAGCACGAGGCGCACGTTCATGTCGGGCGGCAGCAGCGGCTCGCGGACGGCCTGCGGATCCGCTGCCTTGGACGCCTTCGCGTCGCCACGCCCGCGTGCGTCGAGGTACACGACCCCGGTCGCGTCGGGCAACGCCTGCGGCGCGCTCATGCTCTCGGTGAACACGTCGAGCGTCGACTTCCGCGCGACGACCTCGACCTCGGTCGTCGCGCCGGTGGCGTCGAGCGTCGCGGTCGCGCGGGTGGTGAGCTTCATGAGCGGCAGCCCCGGTCGCACGATCGCGAGCCCCTCGACGCGCAGGTCGAGGGTCGCCTCCGTCGCCCCCGGCTCGAGGTGGAGCCGTCCGGTGCCGCGCGCCCGCCCGGCGCCGCTGCGCGCGGCGAAGCGGGTCAGGCGGACGTCGCGACGATCGAGCTCGACCGTCACGCCGACCCGATCGAAACGCTGGCGCAGCGGCACGACCGTCACCGCGCCATCGGCCACCGCGAGGCCGCCGTGGAGCCCCGGGGCGCCGAGGGTGCCGTCGAGTTTCAGGTGGGCGTCGAGGCGCCCGGAGGGATCGTCGATCGCGTCGGGCAGCAGCGGATCGATCGCGCTCAAGCGGAAGCCGTCGGTGTCGAGCGCCGCGACGATGGGGATCGTGCGCCAGTCCGTGCCGTCCGCGAGCAGCGCGACGATCGGCGCCTGCGTGGTCGCGGTGATCTCGATCGCCCGATCTGCGAACGGCCCGAGGACAATCTCCACGTCCTGCTGGGTGTCACCGACGGCGAAGCGGGCGGCCACCGGCGTGCCCGTTGCCGCCCCCTCGCCGAGCATCGCGCGCAGCTGCCCCCAGGCCGCGAAGTCGCCGGCGTGGCCGTGCGCGTGGACCTCGAGGTTGGCGTCGAACACCGCGTCATCGGGGATGTCGACGAACGCCGTGATCAGCTCGCGATCGATCGCGACCGCGTCGACGTCGAGCGTGTGCTCGGCGCTGCGGTCCCAGGCGAGGTTCGGCGCCGCGAGATCGATCGTGACCGGTAGGTTCGCGTCGACGTCGAGGCGCTGCCGCCCCTGCCGTTGCAGCGCCCGCACGCGCAGTCGCCCTTCGCGGTGCTCGACGTCGAGCTCGACGCGCCCCACGGCATGGCTGTCGTTGGCGAGCCTGCGCCCCCGAAGCTCCGCGACGATCGTCGGCGTCCTCGGCGTGCCGTCGAGCGTCGCGGTGCCGTCGATGCGACCCGAGACGCCCCCGACGTTCGCCAGCCGACCCAGCGTCGCGATGTCGGCGTCCGCGAGGGCGAGCGCCACGTGATGCGGCTGGTCGTCGAGCCACGCGAACGCTCCGCGCTGCACGTCGACGCGCAGCGGGATCCTGGCGTCGAGCTGGACCAGGCGCGCCGCCGGCCCGCTCGCCAGCAGCGTCCCGTCCAGCGCGTCGGCGCCGAGCGTCGCGTCGAGCGATACGGTGGCGATGCGGTCGCGCCCGTGGGCGAGGTCCCGCACCAGCACCCCCGCGCGGCCCCCCAGCGCGCCTCGATCCAGCGTGGCCGCGAGCTCGCCGTCGACGTGCCCACGCAGATCGAGGCCGGGCACGAACGTGTCCAGCCCCTCGAGCTCGAGGTGGTCCACGGCCACGCGCGCCTCGCCCGACGCCCCGCGATCGAACGTCACGTAGGGCGCGACGGCGGCGACGCGCAGCGGGAGTGACCCGGTCACGTGCACGCTGTCGATCCACGGCGTGTGGGCGCCGATGTCGAGCACGACGCGGCCGTCGTCGTGCCCGAACCGCGCCTGCACGGCGTCGACGACGAGCTCGTCGAAGCACAGATCGCTGCCGTCGATGCTCGCGGTCACCGTCGGTGCGCGCGCGGTGCCGGTGATGTCCACCGTCGCGTCGACGCGGCCGTGGATCGTGTGCTCTGCGACCCACGGCTGCAGCCGCGCGAGGTCGAGGCGCTGCGCGTGCAGCTCGAGCGCGATCGGATCGTCGGGCAGCGCCGCCACGCCCCGCGGATCGTCGAGGGCGCGCAGCCGCGTGCGGGCGTGCACCGTGAGCTCCTCGCGGGGGCTCGGCGTCCACCCGACGCGCGCGTCGAGGCGCCCCGCGTCGAGATCCACCGCGACGCCGACGCGACCGAGCCGGTGCCCGTCGACGACCAGACCCGACGCGTCGGCGATCAGCGCGACGTCGGGCGAGGTCAGGCGGCCGTGCACGCCGACGCGCGCGTCGAGCCGACCCGCGAGGCGCACCGGCAGCGCGAGCACCCCGAGGTCAGCGAGATCGACGTGCTCGATCGCCACGTCGGCGTCTGCAGACGCGCCGATCCGGCCGTCGACCGCGACCACACCGCGGTTCACCGCGAGCCGCAGATCGTCGATGCCGACGTCGCCGCCGCCGATCGTCACCGCGCTCGGGTGCAGCAGCGCCACCCGCAGGCCGCGATGCGCCGTCCGCCGGCCGCCCACGCCCGTGCGGGGGCGGTACAGCAGATCCACGCGGTCGAGTCCGATCCGCGTGGTCGCGCCGGGCTCGATCGTCGCCACCACGTGGCCCCAGCTGCGATCGGCCGCGGCGCGCACATCGACGTCGAGGGCCTGGGCGTCACCCGCCGCGGTGACGTCGAGTCGATCCACGCGCTGCGCCCCGTAGCTCAGCCCCGTCGCGCCGACGCGGGCGCTGCCCCGTGGCGCGCCATCCTCGAGGACGACCTCCGCGGCGACCTCCGCGTGCGCGATCGCGAGGCCGACGTAGCCGAGCGCGCGGGCCTCGACCTGCGCGGTGCAGGCGAGCAGCGCGTCCTCGCCGGCGCACGCGGCCGAGGCCGCCACCGCGCCGGCGACGGGCGGCAACGCGATCCACGGCGCGAGCTCGGCCTCGACGCGGCGCAGCGACGGGATCTCGACGCGGGCGTGGGCGCGCCGCACCGTTGCGCCCACGAGCGTCGCGTCCGCGACCACGGTCGCGTCCGCGGCGAACACCCGCGCGTCGAGCTCCATCGCCTCGCCGCCACCGGGGGCCACCAGACTCGCCTGGACCCCGAGCGGATCGCGGCAACCGACGCAGCCGAGCTGCACTGCGGCGCGCAGCGGCCCGTCCGGCGCGCGCACGACCTGGGCCGCGACCGAGCCGTAGAACGCCCGCGTCGCCGAGGGTGGGATCACGCCGAACGTCCCGAGGCCCGCGAGCTCGAGCCGCGGGGCGATCGATCCCACCAGGAGCAGATCGACGCTGGCCTCGGGCTCGGCGCGGACCGCCAGCTGCACCCACAGCTGCGCGGCGCCACCGGAGGCACGCACGCGGGTCGCGACCGGCCCGACGATCGGCAGCGCGGCGCCGCCGGCCACGGCCGCGAGCTCGATCGACGCGTCGACGTCCGCATCACCGGTCTGCAGCCAGGCGTCGAAGCCGAGCTCACCCCGCTCGACGATGCCGAGGTTGGTCCACGCCACGAGATCGACGACGCGCACCTCGGGGTCGTCCCAGCGCAGCGTCGCGGTCGCATCGGCGACGGTGAGGCCGGGCGCCGGCAGGATCGCGGTGACGCCGTCGATGCGGAGCTCGGCGTGCCGCCCCATCGAGTCGAGCTGCGCGGACAATCGCGGCGCGTCGACCAGGACCTCCGGGTCGCCCTGCTCGAGGTTGCGGTGCACGACCACGCCGTCGGCGACGATCGGCCCCGAGAACCCGATCGGCAGATCGGGGCCGACCCACCCGTCGGGCTTGGGCGTGGACGGACCCGGTGGCCCGAGGTCGCCGAAGTCGGCCTGCTCGGCGCCGAACCAGATCTCGACGCCCCGCACCTCGAGCGCCTCGAACGCGAGCGTGCGCCGCACCAGGGGCCCGAGCACGAGGGTCAGGTGCAGCTCCGCGATGGCGACCAACGGCCGGTCGGCCGCGTCGCGCAGCGCCACGCCCTCGAGGACGAGCGTGCCGCCGAGCGTACCGTCGATCCGCTCGACCGTCGCGGCGCCGGGGATCGCCGCGTCGTACCGCGCGAGCGCGAACCGCAGCGCGACGCCGGTCCCCCACGGCGTCCACAGGATCACGCCGACGGCGATCGCCACCAGCAGGACGATGGTGCCGACGAGCCACCCGAGGCCCTTGGCGATCCGCGTCGCGATCACCCGCGCCCGCGTTGGTTTCTCGTCGCTCAGAACGCCTCCCCGAGCCCGAAGTGCACCGCACCGATGGGCTGACCGCGTCCGTACTCGGTCTGGTTGAGGCGGAACCCTCCGTCGAGCCGGAACACCCCGATCTTGCTGTGGTAGCGGACCCCGGGGCCCATCGTGTAGCTCCACTGCCGCGGCGCGAACTCCCGTACGCCCGCGCGCACGTCCCCCATGTCGCCGAACACGACGATCCAGAGGTCCTTCCACGCGCGCACGCGGACCTCGACGCTCGCGCTCACCTGGGTCTGACCGCCGACCGGCAACGTGCGGCACTCGTCGTCGGTGCAGCGCTCGACCTTCGGTGAGATCTGGCGGAAGGCGTAGCCGCGCACCGTGTTGGCGCCGCCGAGGTAGTACTTCAGATCGAACGGCGCGCCGGGATCCTTGCCGTACGGCAGGATGAAGCCGACGTCGGCGCGCGTCGCGAACTGCAGGCGGTTGCGCACCGGCGTCCAGTACCCGCGGAGCTCTGGGGTCAGGCGGTTGTAGTCGTAGTCACCGCCCAGGATGCTGCCGGCGAGGTCGTACGTGAGGCCCAGCACCACGCCCTGCTGCGGATCGATCAGGCGATCGGTGAGGTGGACGCGCCCGGTGAGTTCGGCGTAGCTGAGGATGTAGGGATCGCGGAAGTCGAGCCCGAGGATCGATCGACTCGCGTCGAGCGTCGGGCTGATCGCGAAGAAGTCGACGTAGCGAAAGTTGTGGCTGAGGTCGAGTTCGAAGAAGCGGGTGAAGAACCGCGCGACCCCGAGCCGGGTCTTGGGCGCGTAGAACTGGTAGCCGGCCTGGATCCCGAGCTCGATCGAGGGAGAGGCCGTCCACACCAGCTTGCGCTCGAGAAAGCCCTTGCGCCGCACGCTCGGCGCGAGTTCGGCGATCGGACCGTGCTCGTCGGGCTGCCAGATCGCGGGCAGCTCGGCGTAGCCCGCCTGCAGGCGCAGGTCGAACCGCGCGAGCTTGCGATCGATGTTGGTGTGGCTGTAGCGCATCGCGCCGTACTGCTGCCATCGGTTCGGATCGACACCCAAGCCGATGCCGAGGCGCACCGACTGCGGCTGTGACTCCGTCACGGTCACGGTCACGTCGACGACCGGTCCGTCCGCGGTGTCGCGCGGCGCATCGCTGGCGACCGCGGTCACCGTGCTGAAGACATCGAGGCCGTACACCGCCTGCTCGAGGTTCGTGAGGCGCGTGGGCGAGAAGGTCCGGCCGGCGAAGTCCTCGATCTCCGCGAGGACGAGCTTCTTCGGCACCGCGCGCAGGCCGTCGACCGCGAGCGCGCCGAACCGCACGTACGGGCCCGGTCGTAGCTCGTAGCGGACGTCGGCGACGCGGGCGGTGCGATCGACCTCGGCGTGCGCGGTGACGGTCGCGAACGCGTAGCCGCGCTCCAGCAACGCGACGCGCATCGCCGACTCGGAGGCGCGCATCTCGGCGATGTCGAACGGCTTCCCCCGGTCGAGCCCGCACTGGGTCTGGATCTTGGCCGCCGTGGCGCGCCGGTCCACGGGACCGCCGGGCGGGCCCTCCGGCCAGTCGAACGCGATCGTTCGCACCGCCGTGGGTGCGTTCTCCTCGACGACGACGTGCAGATCGACGACCTTGTCCCGCCGCCGGAACCGCGGCTCGATCGCCGCGACCCGCACGTCGTGGAATCCCCGCGAGGCGTAGAGCTCCGCGACGCGGTCGCGGTCGACGGGCAGCAGGCCCGGCAGGAACCACTGCCGCTTGGGGGGCAACCACCGCGACTGCTGCAGGTTCATGTGCGCCTCGATCTCGCGGTCGGTCAGGGCCGAGTTGCCCTCGACGTCGACGCGACCGATCCGCGCGCTCGCCCCCGCCACGTTCTTCAGCGTGGTGCGGCGGTGACCGCAGCCAGCCCCGATGAGCAACACGACGACGAGCCCCCACCCGAGCCACCGAATCCCCGCGGCCGATGGCGTCGTGACCGCCCTGTAGACCCGGCCCAGGTCCCCGTTCGGGGTTCGTTGCATCGCCGCTCGAATCGCACGCAGCACTTAGCAAGGCCGGTGCCGGGGTGCACCCCAACGGTGACCGGACGGGCCCTGGGCGGCCCGACACACCCGCACGGGCGCGAGCGCACGGCGAGCGTGCGCGACACGGCGGGGCCTCGCCGCGATAATCTGCGCTCGTGCCGACGCTCGTCCCGCTGCGCGCCCGCGGCCTCGCCGACGCCGCGCAGGCCCCGGCCGTGTCCGCACCCCGACCCGGCGAGCGGCTCGAGCTCGGCCTCGTGCTCACGCATGCGTGCAACCTCGCGTGCACGTACTGCTACACCGGCGAGAAGAAGCGCGTCCGCATGACCGCGGGCATCGCCGCGACGGCGCTCGACTTCGGCTTCGACGCCGCGCGGCGCCGCGGTGCGACGCTTCAGATCGGGTTCTTCGGGGGCGAGCCCCTGCTCGAGCAGGGGCTGCTCGTCGCGATCGCCGAGCAGGCCCGGGCGCGCGCCGCCGCGCTGGACTGGCCGCTGCAGCTGCAGGTGACGACCAACGGCACGCTGTTGAGCGCGGCGCTCGTCGAGGAGCTCGCGCGCCTTCGGGTCCACGTCGCGCTCAGCCTCGACGGCACGCGGGCGCAGCACGAGGCTGGGCGACCGCTCGCCGGCGGCGGCTCGAGCTACGACGCCACGCTCGCGGGGCTCCGGCTGCTGGTCGACTCGAGCGCACCGTTCGACGTCATCGCGGTCGTCGATCCCTGCAACGTCGCCGAGCTCGCGGGCGGCGTCGAGGCCATGATCGACGACGGCGTCGAGTGCATCACGCTCAACATGAACTGGGGCGCGACCTGGGACGACGCCGCGCAGGACGAGCTCGATCGTCAGCTCGAGCGCGTCGCCGCGATCGTACTGGCGTGGGTGCGACGCGGCCGATGGATCCGCGTGCAGCCGCTCGAGTCGGCCCTGCGATCGGTGCTCGAGCTCGGTCACGCCGTCACGTCGAGCTGCGCCGCGGGCTCGCGCCGGCTCGCCGTCGCGCCCTCGGGGCGGATCTACGGCTGCGCGCGGGCGGTCGGCGAGGACGACGGGCGCGCGGCGATCGGCGACGTGCACCGCGGCATCGTCCCCCCTTCGATCGTCGCCGAGCACGGCTGCACCTGCGCCAACGTCGAAGAGACCGGCGACCCGATGGTTGCTGGCCGGATCCGGATCCGCCATGATCGTGCCCTCGAGCAGCTCGCCGTGCGCCTCGCCGCCGCGATCGGCGACTCCTTCGCCCACATCCTCGTCACCGAGCAAGGACACTAGGCCATGAGATTCCGCGCCCACCTCGTCCGCGTCGCCGTCGCCAGCGCCCCGCTCGTCGCCTGCACGGACGGCAAGTCCGACGCGCCGGCGAAGTCCGAGACCAAGGTCGAGACCAAGGTCGACACCAAGGTCGACACCAAGGTCGAGCCAAAGACGCCCGAGGAGCCCAAGCCGACGATCGTCGTGCGCACGCCGGAGGACATCCCGATCGCGCTCGGCGGCGCGCCGATGCCCTACACGCCGCCGCCCAAGCCGGCCGAGGGCAAGGGCGGCGCCGCTCCTGCGCCGGCCCCCGCTCCTGCGCCGGCCCCCTCGTCGGCAGCACCGTCCGCGCCCGCGGCTGCAGCCCCCGCTCCGACGGGCGCGATCGGTGCGGCGGTCGACGCCCCGGCCCTCGCCATCGGCCACAACCACGCGCCGGGCGAGCCGTGCACGCCCCTGGCACGCGCGGAGGTCGAGAAGGCGCTCGCGGATCTGCGGCGCTGATCTTCGGGCCGCGACGCGAACGCGCCGCGGCCCACGTCGAGTCAGTACGGCAGACGGTTGTGGAACCCCACCGCGAGATCATCGCCGTCCGGGCTCCCGTCCACGCCCCACTCCTTCGCCGGGTAGAGATCGACCGGCGGCGGCTCGTGCATCGGCTCGTGGCGATCGAGCAGGTAGAGGTCGAACGGCGGGGGCTT
>LNFM01001138.1_pt1 | contig 61975 bp, 68 predicted proteins | sample 596031 | NCBI WGS metagenome assembly LNFM01 (sample SAMN04254537, study PRJNA301005) | activated carbon metagenome | isolation source: dual media filters at the Ann Arbor, Michigan drinking water treatment plant | place: USA: Ann Arbor | reverse complement strand
TTGCGGAGAGGTGGCAGAGTGGTCGATCGCGTCGCACTCGAAATGCGAAGTACGGGCAACCGTACCGGGGGTTCGAATCCCTCCCTCTCCGCCACTACCAAATTTCTCAAAACATGCCAATCACACCTAATGCGCTGGCGCGCCTGCTGACGGCCGTCTAGACGCCCGTCTCGACGGGCGTTTCGACGCTCGTCGAGACGGATGTCTTATGCACAACTTTGTCCCGCCGTGCCCTTGCCCGCCCCCACATGACAGCTAGCTTGGGAGTGTAATTGGATGTTTGGAGCGATGCAGAGGCGATGGCCAAAAGCCGGGGCAGGCATAAGTTATGCGCGGTGGAGGTGGAAGCAGCGAAGCCTCGCGCCAAGCGTTGGGCACTCGAGGACGGGGATGGTTTGCGGCTGTATGTCGAACCGAACGGGTCCAAGCGGTGGGCGATTCGTGTCACCGTTCAGGGCAAGAGGAAAGAGCGCGGTCTCGGCGTCTATCCGACGGTCAAACTTGCACATGCTCGGCAGGAGGCGGAGCGGTTCAGAAACGCTGCAGCGCTAGGGCGTGACGCTCGTCGCGATGACAAGCTAGCCAGTGCGGCGACGGACGTTTCGTTTCGGTCAGCCTTCGAAGCGATGTTCGAGATCCGGGAAAAGACTCTCAAAAATTCAAAGCACATCGCTCAGTGGCGTTCCACGATGGAAGCGTACGTCTTCCCGAAGATTGGGAAGGCGTCGGTCGTGGACGTCGGCGCAAGCGATATTCTGGAGGTTCTCAAGCCGATCTGGTTCGACAAGCCGGAAACGGCACGGCGCGTTTTGCAGCGCATCAATGCAACGTTTGATAGTGCGATACTGCGAGGAACGCGCGAGCGAGCAAACCCGTGCATCGGAGTAGCCGGCGAGTTGGGTAAGCCGAAGTCCGCGGACCGTCATCATCAGGCGCTGCCTTATGTAGAGGTCCCAGACTTCATCGCTTGGCTAAGGACGTGTGACGCGAGCCCGGCAACGCGTCTAGCACTCGAGTTTCTTATCCTGACGGCTGCGCGTAGCGGTGAGGTCAGGGAGGCACCTTGGTCCGAGTTTGATTTAGAAGCGCGAGTCTGGGTGATCCCGAAGGGGCGAATGAAGGGAAACGAGGAGCATCGCGTGCCGCTGTCGTCGAGAGCCCTTTCGTTGCTCAACGAGGCCCGAGCCCTCCACGACGGAGATCTCGTATTTCCGGGGACGCTCGGGCTGCCGCTCTCAGACAACACGCTTTCGAAGCTCATGCGCGACAATTACTTCAACGGCACTCCTCATGGCTTTCGTTCAAGCTTCAAAGATTGGTGCTCAGAGTTCGCCAAGATCAGAGACGAGGTCTCCGAGTCGGCCCTCGCCCACAAAGATCCAAATTCGGTCCGGGCCGCCTACCGGCGCACGCGATTCTTCGAAGAACGCATCGAGGTTATGCAGCAGTGGTGTCACTACCTAAATCGGGAGGAGTAAGAATATGGCACGAGTCGGAAAGCGCAATTACACGAACCGGATTGCATATATCGCGAAGATAGATGCAGCCTTTATCGAGCAGCAGGCTCAGCTACTCCCGCAATTGCTCCCCGTCAGTGAGTTAAAAGCCATGAATGCAAATCTGAAGTCGACTGCCGACAAATGCCATGCCGCGTGGCGAGCAATTCAGAAAATACAAAATGATAACGAATTCACAGCGTTTCTTTCCGTTTTTGATTATTGGTGCGATAATTACCAAATCGATGCAAAAATGCGTCCTGATTGCCTCGTGGATGAAAAAATCCGACTAGATCGCACAATTACTGATTTGCAGCATTTCGAGAAAATGTTCCGACTCAAGGAAGGATTTAATTTTGCAGATACACGATTGGACATGCCAGGACGGCATATCTTGATCAACACAATAAAATACATGAGGGATGCTTATGGTTGCGAGTCAGCTCCGCCACAGGATGGCAACGATCCAGACCTCTGCATCATCATCGAATTAATTTACGAGGCGGCAGGTATGGATCCCCCGACGAGAACAACCATCGCGGAGTGGCAGCGCAACGAAGTTCCCCGGGTTGTCAAGAAGGTCGTCCACAGCAATTAGTGGCACTAAGCCGTTTTGATGAGCTTCGTAGCCCCTCCTATTGACAGCTTCACCTCGCATTCGAGGGGAATAGGGGGTGCAAACAAATGATGGAAGTCTCTCCGAAACTGCTTCGAGTTGGCGGCGCCGCTAAGTATCTCGACGTCTCCAAGCGGACAATATGGCGGTATGTCGATCGTGGACTGAAAGCCATTAAGATCGGCAGATGCACGCGCTTCGCGATTGCAGACATCGATGACTTTATCGAGCGTCATCGCGAAGGCTAATGACGAACTAGTGGCCGGCGCTCGTTTTGGCGCCGGCCACACTCCTGAGCCGAAAGTCGGCTAGCTGCCAAAGCAATTCTAAATGGGGCGAACTAGATGTCGGACGGCGCTGCGCCGAACGATGGCGACGAGCTGTTGCCTTTCGGCAGACCCTATACCTACATCTACCTCCTCCATTTTGACGGCATTGGATGCATTGCGCTTGCGTCCAAGGATGGAAATGGGAAGTTTCAGAACAGATTGCTGACGTTCCATGATTGTCTCAGCCAGACGACCAATCTCTGCGGCGACCGGGATTGGTATCTGTCGCCGAACGCCTTCCGCCCCGGCCGGCGGCGCCGGAACGAAGATGTCATCAGCGTCAGGGCATCATGGATCGATCTCGACTACTACCGCAGCGAGATGGCGGGTTCGCCGGCGGGAGTCGTGTGGAAGAATGCTCAAAGCCTTCTTGAGCGAGCGGGCATTCCGGTTCCGCAGATGGTTGTGTCGACGGGCCGCGGCCTGCAGCTGCTCTGGCTTTATCCGAACGGGCTACCCGTCACCTGCGCGCCGCGGTGGGCGGCTATCCAAAGCGCATTGGTCGACTTGTTCGGCGACTTCGGGTCCGACCGCGCGGCCAGCAATCTGTGCGGCGTTCTGAGACTGCCAGGCACCATCAACACCAAGTCAGGCCAGCCTACCGGATTCGTACATCTCGACATCGACAACCGCGTTGACTTTGAGGACCTTTGCCACAGGGTTCTGCCACTGGTTCGGCCGAAATATATCCAAGGACAGGACATAACTGCCTGTCAGCCAAGACTTCAGAAATCCTCGTCAGCCCGAGCCGAGGCAAACCGTAGAATGGCCGCTGTTGTTGTGCAGGACATTGAGAGGTTGCTGCGCGGACGTGGCCCCGACCATCGGCCGAAGACATCGCGCGACCTTTCCGCATTCATCTATGGCACCTACCTCTTGCGGGCTTTGGGACGAAGGGACTTCAGGGATCGCTTCATGGAATGGGCTAGCTCATTCACAAGCCTCACACCTGCTCAAAGGCGTGACCTTGCGAGGGCCATCCTGTCATTCAAGCGGCGTTACTCGACGGAAGGTGCTGCTGCGTGTCTGGGAGTGACAGAAGACGAGGTAGTGAAATTTGAACTGCAACGTCTTCTCCCGGCAGGCGCCAGGAGCGACAGAGAAAGGCGTCAGCGCCGTCTGGAGGGTAACCGGCAATACAACGCTCGTGTGCGTAAGGCCAAGGGCGATCGGCCGCAAAGCGAAAGTCTTCAAGCAACGAAGCCGTGGGAGTCGATGAGCATTTCGAGATCGACCTACTACCGTTATGTTAAGGGCAATGAATCATCCAACACCGATCCGTGGCCATGAGCGATAGAGGCGAGCTACGTAGTGCGATGGCACGGTGAGGCACTACGAGAGACGATTTTGGCGACAGCATTAGTTGGGGGAACCCCGTCCCGCGGAGGGGGATCGCATTTGGATCTGTTCCGCCGGGCGAAAGCCAAAAGCCGTTGAAATCGCAATGCGCGTCAATGCGGTCTGCTCTTCCCATTCTCTCTCATGATTTCGATCGAAGAATGCGCGGCACCCGACCGGGCAAAGCGCGCCGCACTCTCAACATCCGTGTGTCACGCATCGAATCTTGCGCGGCGCACGATCAGAAATCCGCGCCGCGCCGTCATCTCAAAGCGCGCCGCGCAACGCGACACGCCTCTGTACCGGCGTGATATCGACAGACGGCTCGCCGCGCCATCATCCCAAAGCGCGCCGCGCAGCGCGAAACCCCTCTGTCGCAGCGTGACGTCGACAAACAGTCCGCCGCCCCTGCATCTCAAAGCACGCCGCGTCTGTGTCGCGCCACGAATCGCCCCAGGTCCCTTAAGTTCGCATGCTCATGCGACCACTAACTAATGGCGAGGTCGACAAATGGCGCGACAATTAGTGGGCCCATCCCCTCCCCGATGAGGTCGACAAAAATCCTGCGTTTCATAACAGGCTCTATGCAACCTGATTTGGGTCGTCACGGCCTGCAGCAATTTGGGCGTTCAGGCTCGCTCGCCTTCGTGCTTCAGTATTCGCGTCACTGCAGTTACAACTCCGACGATCGTCGCGTCCCTGGGGTGCCCGACTTCGACCGTCGGATATCCTTCGCGATGCGCGACAAGCGAGAAAGGCGGGGCGCTCGCTCTGAGCGAGTTGAAACGCACTTCTCGAACCAGAATGACCGGATCCGCCAGCTTCACCCCACCATCGCGAAACACCGTCGCAACTACCACGGCGCCGGTCATCGGTGTCTGTCCCGGATCGACCACCGCGATATCGCCAGCCAGAAGCGCCGGCCGCATTCCGTTGTCAGCGAGAGTGTACGCAAAGGCGTCGTCGGAGATTTCAGAAGATGTGAATATCGTTTTCTCAGCAACGCCGGCTTTGTGCTTGCCACTTGCCATTCGGCCGATCTGCTTTGCCGACAGTAATGGAATTTCCCGTCCTCGCGGAAGTGTGGGCAGTTTCGGATCTTCTCCTCCGAAAAGGAGCCAGCGGACGTCGACGGACAACACCTTCCCGATTTCGGCAAGAGTTGGTGCCATCAATGTTGAGCGACCGGCTTCGGCGGCGCTGACGAGTTGTTTGCTTTTTTTGACCAGACGACCCAACTCGCTTTGAGTCAGACCCCGTTGCAATCGTGCAATTGCGACTCGTTCGCCGATAGTACCAGCTTGAAACTTCTTCATGGCTTTCTCCAACGTTGCTACACAACAATGGAAAGCATGAGAAATGAGAACGAACCACACGACGGCCCCTCTCGTGTTCTTGACCTCAAACCCCGACTGCATTCCCTCACTTAGGGGACATCACGCTTTAGGCGTCAGAGCCAGTATACTGCGAAGTGGGCGGGCTCTAATTGTCTCGCTGATCCGAAAGCCGACATCAGTTGTTCGACGCAACGGGCCAATAACAGCCCTAGCTACGCCGAGCTGAACGAAAACATCAAATAGTGACCGTCGTCGAATGCTTTGAGACAGTTTGCGGCTTGAGTGAGCGGAGGCTCGGGGGTCATCTGGGTTGGATGTTAAGCGGCTTTCGTTTGGTGCTGCAATCGTCGTTTCCGGATGGTGTCGCGTTTGATCCTTTCTCTTTGCAACAGGATGGTTTGGCCGCGTCCGAAGTAGACGTCGGCCGGTGTGAGGTTGGCTAGGCTCTCGTGGTAGCGACGGTGATTGTAGTGCTCGACGAAGCGTCCGATCTGGGCTTCGAGGTCACCGGGCAGATAGTAGTTCTCGAGCAGGATGCGGTTCTTGAGCGTCTGATGCCAGCGCTCGATCTTGCCTTGGGTTTGCGGATGGTGGGGCGCTCCGCGCACATACCTCATGCAGTTGTCGTCGAGCCATTCGGCGAGATCGGCGGAGACGTAACTCGAGCCATTGTCGCTTAACAGGCGCGGTTTATGAACGACGCGGGCTTGGTCGCAGCCTGACGCGGCCAGTGCCAGCTGCAAGGTGTCGGTGACGTCTTCGGCCTTCATGGTGGTGCACAGCTTCCAGGCGATGATGAAGCGCGAGAAGTCATCGAGGATGGTCGAGAGATAGAACCAGCCCCAGCCGATGACCTTCAGGTAGGTGAAGTCGGTCTGCCACAGCTGATTGACTGCCGTGGTCTTATCCTTGAACTCATCCGCCGCCTTGATGACGATGAAGGCGGGGCTGGTGATGAGGTCGTGGGCCTTGAGCAGACGATAGACGGAGGCTTCAGATACGAAGTAATTCTGGGTATCGATGAAGCGTGCCGCCAGTTCGCGGGGTGACAGCTCGGGCTCATCGAGCGCCATCTCAATGATCGTCCGGCGCACGTCATCGGGAATGCGGTTCCAGACGCGCGATGGCTTTGAGGGCTTGTCTTCCAGTGCTTCTACGCCGCCGGTTTGATAGCGATCGACCCAGCGATAGAACGAGCCTGGCAGAATGCCGAGCTTCTCCAGCGTGCGCCGTACGGGCAGATGTGACTGCTCGACGAGGCGAATAATCTCGAACTTTTCGGATGCAGGGTATCTCATGCCTCGTCTCCCCCATCCCCGGTCATGCTTTTTTTGAGCAGCCGGAGTTCGAGGGCCTGCTCGGCGACAACCTCTTTCAGCTCCACGGCCTGGCGCTTGAGGTCCTTGACTTCGCTGGTCGTCGCCGACCGCGCCGTGTCCCCGGCCAGGCGCCGCTTGCCGGCTTCCAGGAATTCCTTTGACCAGCTGTAATACAGGCTTTCTGCGATGCCTTCGCGCCGGCAGAGCTCGGCGATCGAGACCTCGCCCCGCAGGCCGTCGAGGACGATGCGGATCTTCTCTTCTGCGGAATACTGCTTGCGGGTGGCCCGCCGGATGTCTCTGACGAGACGCTCGGACGGTGTCTCTGGCGGGCTGGATTTCTGTCTCATGCTCCACTCCTCAGGTGGTCACGATGAGCCCGAAATCCTCCGTTCCTCAAGCCGCTAGTTTAGTCTCACAGGTGTTGATGTCGGACAGCACCGGCTCTCTTGTGCTTGCAGCGGCGGGATTGCTGGACGGCTACAAGGCGACGTCGCATTGGGCGGCGCGTGAAGCGTTGCGCGACTTCGGGGCGGAACCTGTCGATGCCCGCGTCGTGGTCGATCGCAACCGGATTACCGGCGGCGGCGTCACGGCGGGGCTAGATTTCGGATTGCAGATCATCGCGAAGCTGCGCGATCAGCGTTATGCGGAGGGTGTGCAGTTGCTGGCCGAATATGCGCCCGAGCCGCCGTTCAATGCCGGCACGCCGCACACCGCGCCGAAGGAGAGTGTGGATTTGATGAGCGGGATGCTAGTTAAATTTGTCGAAGACGTTCGGGCCGTCGCAAAGGCGAAAGCGGGTGCGCCCTAGAGAGGACACACGATCCGTTGCCGCACTGCGATGCAGCATTGGCAGATGTGCGTGAGGTCACTATTGGCCCATCTCGACGCGGATCTACGGTCGGGTTTCCGACTGTGACGTTGATCGAGGCGGGAAGCGCCGGGATCGTTCACTTGGCTAATCGCCAAAGACTACGTCCGCTTATTGGGGACAACTTGACATGCGCGCCTAGAACAAATGCAATCAATTGCAACACTGAACTGTGCGAATAGCCTCTTGAGCCGCCAGAAGACAGACGCACAAGAGAAGGGAAACCCCGACAACTGGGGAAGCTGCCGGGGTTTGGGAGAAGTCTTTGAAGAGCACGAGGCTAGGACGGTAGCCCGCACAATTCCGATTGTTGATCACCGCGCGCCACTGGTACAGGGGCGAAATTCACAAAGCTGTTTCATCATTTTTGAGAAAAGTGGGCGTCTGTCCTCAAGGTACTGAACAGCGGGGCTGGCCGGTGCTGTTTTGCGGGGTATGCAATGCCGAGGTGAGGGCCGTCGGCAGCAGCATCGGTCAGCTTCCTGAAAGTGGCCAACACCAGGGACAATTGACCTGTCCAATTTGGTCAATTGGACACCAGCAGGGACAAAGCTCTCTCCCTCATGCATCGACCTCCGCGAGACGGTTCTTACCACACCCGAGAAACTGAACACCATCATTGCATTAGCATGTTCTAATGTTACGCTAGTTCGTCGCCTCTCAATGGCTTGGAGACGACGGATGCGCGACGCCAGACACCCCCCTTTTCAAAACACTCCTCCCCACTCCTCGCTCGACGACCTGACTCCGTTCTCCGTCGATGTTTGGACGGCTACCAGCCTCCTACAGAAAGCCATCCGACGCAGTGAGACCGCCACCGCCTTACGTGCCGCCCTGACGCTCCACCGGTGGCGCGGCAGCGTAACGTGGCGACGCTTGATGGTGATCGCCGTGGAACACGTAGGCATCGCATCGACCGATGTCGTGGTGCGAACGATATTGACCGCTACCGACACGACTCTCCGAAAGAAGGTCGGCGACCTCCCGCTTTTGCTCGACACCGTCCAGATTTTGGCCGAATCCGCCAAGGACCGCTCAATGGATCTGCTGGCCAGTGCGGTTCAGTATCACCCCGACCTTGAAGATCTTCGAAAACAAATCGGCAGCCTCCCCGTTGAACAGAGCATCGCGTTGGCGACCGATCCCGATGCCGATTTCAACTCCCGAGCCGTTGCGACCTGGATGGCATGCGCCCAGGAGTGGGGGCACGACCATCGGCTGAAAACCGTCGACCTGAAGAGACACTCTTGACCGACGGACCTTCTGATTTGGCAATACTGGCCAGTCATTGCGCACGATTTCCAGGCGTGGCAGCTGATGCCTGGCCGCGCGCGGCTTGAAGGCTGTTCCAGTTGAGCGTGATCGATCGCCGAAGGTCCTCGGCTGCGTAGTCGCAGGACGCGAGGGCGCTTTCGAGAGTCTCGGCCTCATAGGCCAGCGCCGTCGCCAGTAGATCAAGGGCTGCTCGAACAGCAAGCGTATTGTTGTGCCCAGCCAGGACCATCTGGAGCTGATTGTAGAGTTTTCTGCGATCTTGGTCCGACATGAGCAAGAGTTTCCTGCCTTTTAGCGCTGTATGTCTGATCAGACTGGAGGAGAATATAAGGCTGTTAAGACAGAAGTTGAGCTCATCGTGAGCGTTACGTCAAACACTTGGCTGCCCGCTCGTCACAGAGAACAATTTTGCTCCACGTCGTGTGACTGTGAGCACCTCCCGTAGTTTAGCACTGACTGAGTGTTGCAGGGGGCCAAACCACAACACTGAAGTGAGTTTACCTTCCGCTCAATCACATTTTGCTCTCGAGCCGTCGCTTGAGTCCCGCCAGGCTCGCATTTTGAAACTGGATCACTGCAGCGATGGCCGCATCGTCAGATAGCTCAGGCGGAGGATCGTTCTTCAGATACGCCCGCGAAAACGCGCCCCTCCACTCGACGATCGAACGTCCATCGACCTCCCGGACAGTGATTTTTGAGACATAGCCTTCAACGGGCAGTTCTTTCCAGTCTTCCTCGTCGGTTCGGAACGTGAGCGACCGCTGATCGGGCTCAACAGAAACCACAGTGTCGGTCAGAACCGCTCCAGAAGAAAATGTCAGTCGGCGCTTGGCGATTTCAGGAGCCATACCGTGCACCGACTCGGTTTTGACGATCCGCCCAGTCCAAGCCATATCGCGGTAGTTTGCGACAACATCCCAAACGCGGGCCGCCGGTGCGTCGATCTCAACGCTAGTGACTTCGCGGCTTCTGCTCGGGCCGCAAGCCACGGCAGCTGATGTGAACAAAGCCGCCGCAGCCAAAGCGACCACACCGAGTTTAAATCTCAAAACAGTTGCCTCCTTGGCGCAGGTTTCACGCCATCCAAGCCTGTGAACGGTGCAAAGACAAGTGACAGTTCACTTCCCTGTCATGGGCGGTCCAATCCTGCAACTCAGATGGACGAGCGAGACTTCTTCCTAGCCAAAAGCTTTACGGATGCATTGAGGTGGATAGCGGGTTCATACAGAGTCCTGCTACATGAATGATCCAACACCGTTCGAAACCGTAAAGCATCGCAATCCTATATGAATGGGGCGACCGTAGGCGGTTAGGAGTGAGGGAGATGTCCGATGGTTACTGCCGCGCGCCAATTGGCTTTCTGCGCTGGAGCGCTCTTCATCTACCTTGGGGATGCTAAGGCACAAGATCCCGGATCGACCGACATGACGATAGTGACGGCGACCCGGTTCGTCACGGCGCAGCAAGGGAAAACGGCTCGCGCTCTATTCGAAGGCGCGCGCGTCCAGCTGTTAGAATTCAATGAAACGGATCACTGTATCGACCAGGGCGCACTGGATAAGGCGACCGAGTACTTCGACACTCTCGGGCGGGAACTGGCGGAAGCCGGCCACTACTATTTTGTTCCCGAAGACGAAATGAAGCGTATTGCTGGGGTGTGCGAAAGCACCGTAGGAACGCCCCCGCGTGCCTGGAGGCTCGAGACGACACAGGCGGTTGCTTTTGGCCGCGCCGTGCCGACGCCAATGGCTACGAATTTGGAGCAGAAACTGAGGTGAGGCCAAACGTTGAACAAAGGGGGGCGACCGTCAGCCTCGCTCAACCCTTGACGTCGCTTTCGATCCTATCGCGTCGGCCGACAGCAAGTCGCCTGATCGTGCATGTGACCAGGAGCGCTCATTTTGCGGGCGAAAGACTATTGCTGGGAAAAAACGGCTAAGCCAGATCTCACATCGCTCGAGCCGAAACCACGGCTATTTCTCACTCTTTGCAACCAGAGCATGGAGACCCGCGCTGTAAAAGCTGGTGATACGGTTGACGGCTTCGATATCTGCAACGCCGTTGGCTTCGAATTGCGCTGTCCAGTTGTAAGTAGTGCCGTCTCCCGTGACGACGACTCTCAGCGTCGCTTGGTAATTGGTAACTGGCAGAGCGCCATCCAAAAACAGCGATCTCATAGTCATCGTGGCACTGTTCTGCTCGACGAGTTGCTGCCTGATCTTACCGCCATCTTTGAGCGTGATTATGCGCAGCTTGGCCCCCATAACCTCCGTCAACGCGCACGACTGGACCTCGGGATGCCATGTGGAGAGGCCGCAAAAGTCGCCAATCGCTTCCCACGCACGAGCGGGCGAAGCGGATGTGATTTTGCTGACGTCTGCTTCCAGCGCTGCCGAGAACGTGTTGGAAAATGCAAGTACGAGCGCAGCCAAGGGCAGATATTTGATCATCGCGGCATGACCGAATCGCCCGGCCTGAGCGAGCGGATGTAGGCTACGATTTTCCAGAGTTCCTGCTCGTCAATAATCGCTTCACCGAAGCCCGGCATGGGACCTGCATGCTTTTCCTGATCGCCACGGGAATAGCCCTGGCTCAACATCTGTTCGCTTCCAAGGGTGACGAGGCGGAAGATCGTATCGTCGTCGCCGCCATAGATCCAAGCGTCATTGATCAGCGAGGGACAGTGAATGCCGCCGCCGTTGCCGCCGTGGCAGGCGCCGCATGTTTTGGCCTGATAGAGCGCTTTCCCTTCGGCGATAATTTCAGGCGTGGCGGCCAGCGGGTTCTTCAGCCCGCCCTTGGGAACGGCTTTGACGCGCTCCGCAGGCGTGGCCGTTGCGGCAATCGCCGGGGCAGTGGGTACGACGGTCGCGACACAAACTGCGGCGAGGACGCTCGAAAGAACGACCAGCTTCGAATTGGTTCTTGGCATTTTCAGTCGATATCTTTTCTTGGAGGTGGGCGTGCGAAGGGCACAGCGCGATGCCCGGTATTGCATGGGATGTGAAGGCGGCGGGGTCTGAACCGAGGCCGGCCGCACGACCCGAATGGACGCGCGGCCGGTCAAGACGTCAGTTGGGCTTCAGCATGTAGATGGTGCCTTCATCGATGGCGGTGTAGAGATTGCCATCCGGCCCCTGCACGACAGAGCGGAAGCGTCCGGCGGGCATCGGCAAGTTGGCCATCGTGCGCGTGGCAGACAAGCCGTCCGCTGCGATGTCGAGCACATCGAGACGGTTGCCGACCGGTGTACCGTGAACGCCAATGCCGGTCAGTCCAACGATCAAACGGCCATCCCAGGACTTCCACTGCTGGCCCGTAAGCCACGTCGAACCGAACGTGCCTTGCGACAGACCATCGTTGTTCCAGGCCGGCTTCATGGCGTTCGGATAGGTCGCAAGGTCCGTCATGGGCATGAACTTCGAACGTTCCTTGGGATCGACAGCGCCCATTTGATTGGGCGAATAGCCGCAATACTTGTCGGGGCAGTCGCCGCGGCCAGCCATGTTGGGACGTGGATCCCAGCCGGCGTTGCCGCCGTTGACGAGTGCCGTGATTTCGTCCGAGTGCCACGGGCCGTTTTCGGAGGTGTAGGGCTGGTTGGTGCCGGGACGGAATGAGATGCCTTGCGGATTGCGGTGGCCGTAGGTATAGATCCGCTTGTCGAAGCCTTCCGGCGGCTTGTTGTCGGGGGCGGCCTTACCGTCGCGGTCGATGCGGAGCACTTTGCCGCCGATCAGCGTCGGGCTTTGTGGCACCTCGCCGTTGTGAGTGTCGCCCGTGGTCACGTAGAGGAAGCCGTCGCCAGGATTGAAGCGCAGCCGTCCGCCATTGTGCGCACCCGGACCGCCGAAGGGATGATCCGACGCCTTGGGCTTATAGCGGATGTCTTCGACGATGTCGGTGCGGTCCGACACCTTGCTGAAATCGTCGCTGACCTTGAGACGCAGAACGCGGTTCGTGCCGGGTGCTGTCTTCGACGACGTCGAGTAGACAAAGATCTGTTTGGTCTTCGCGAAGTCCGGGTCGACAGCGACACCCTGCATGCCTGCCTGGCCTTCGCAGAAGAGGTCTGCTGCCGTGTCGGCGAAGCCCTTGCTGTCTTTCATACCGAGCAGCGCATTGACCTTACCGTCTTTGGTGCGAACGGACAGGCCTTTGCATTTCTCGGTGAAGAACATCGTGCCGTCGGGCAAGAATGCCATGTCCCAAGGGTTTTCGAGCTTTTCCAAGACAACGGTGTGGGAGAGGATGGGAAGATCGGAGGCGGTTTCGGCCGCCGCGATACCTGCCCAAGTTCCAGTGGCGAGAAGTGCAACAGATAGACCCAGCCTTGATCGGTACTGCATTTGTAGACTTCCTCCCTGTGCCCGCTTTGCGGGTCGTTAGAATGAGCGATGCGGGGCAAGCACCTTCCACTCGGAAACACACAGGTGCTTCCGAATTTCGAATTCTCAATCTTTTGGTTGGCGAAGGCCCTATCGCGTCGTCGAGCAAACTATAACAAGCGTGAAATGTTATAATGTTGCTACTGCGCAAACTATTCCGTGGTGAGCATCCATTTCAATGGGAGGCTTTCCCAATCGAACAGTGTGCACGGTCTTGTGATCGGGCTTTGTCCCCTGCACATATCAACGTGATTTTGTGCAGCGCCGTCGAGCCCCGCTTCAAATATTGCCGCGCTCGAGGCAATCGTTGATGCGCTAAGCAAATAAAGTGCGTGCCGGAAGCGTTGACAATCCCACTTCGACAATTGCCGCTTCTGGCCCGTCGCAGACCTCTGCGATGAAATCGAGGCTGGCCGCTGTCGAATGAGAAGCGGGCGTCGATACCGGGCGCTACTGCTTCTGAAGTCTGAGCAGACTATTGCGTGACGCTGTGGAAGCGTCGTTCATGACCCAGAACAGACCAAGTGCCGGTGTTCAACACGTGTGTTGCATGTATTGTGATTGAGCGGATTGGCACATGATGTGTTGCCAGACGACCTGTGCCATGGCCTTCGACACCGAATGTCCGGTTGCCCTTCGCGACCTGCTTCGTTCCGTTTTTCGTTCAGCGCCACAAGCAAAAGGGAGATCATGAGCCAGCCTATGCTCCCGTCGCATCAGAAATTCAACGCCGGTCGTCGTAGGAAATCCTACGTCGCCTGTTGTCCGACCGCTAGTCAAGAGTGACTACTGCCCAGCAACCCTCGCCTCGTAGGAACATCGAACGATACAGCTACTACGAGTTTGGTCCCAACCAGCCTTGGTGTTGGTGATCAGCCGATAAATTGCCCTGGGTCGGTTCCGACCGTGAGGCCTTTGGTGATTCCATTGGAGACGTGGCGGGACACAAACTGCCTCACGAAGTAAACGTAAGGCAGTGCAGCATGACCGTTAGACCGGCTACGGTTTCCGATTCTGGAAATCGGATCGCGCCTTCGTCCCACCGGCGTGTGAACCTTCGGAAAAGTGCACCAAAGGCGAATGGAGGCCGAACGTTACACTGCTGCTAGTGACGGAAGCGATCGCGGTTGAGCGATACGCCTAACCAAAAACTAGGGAGTGTAACGCATGTCAGAGAGGCACCTCGCAGGGCCGCGCCGCAAGGCACTTTTGACTGCTGTCTCGACGCTGGCGCTTGCGTCCGTGATCGCGATCCCGGCTGTCGCCGAGAACGCGAAAACAACGGCAGGCGTGACGTGGGAAGACATTTTGAACGACGAAACGACGACGAATGACGTCGTCAGCTGGGGCATGGGCGTCCGCAACCATCGCTACAGCTCGCTCGACAAGATCAACGTAAACAACATCGCCGGCATGAAGCCGGCCTGGTCGTTCTCTTTCGGTGATGAAAAGCAGCGTGGTCAGGAAACGCAGGCGCTCGTGCGCGACGGCGTGATCTATGTGACGGCGTCGTATTCGCGCGCCTTCGCTCTCGATGCCAAGACCGGCAAGCGCCTGTGGAGCTTCTCGCACCGTCTGCCGGACGACATCCGTCCGTGCTGCGACGTGGTGAACCGCGGCGGCGTTCTGTACGGCGACAAGTTCTACATGGGCACGCTTGATGCGGGCATCGTGGCGCTCGATGCCAAGACAGGCAAGCAGGTCTGGTTCGAGAAGTTCGAAGACCATACTGCTGGCTACACCATGACGGGCGCGCCGACCATCGTGAAGGACCAGAAGACTGGCAAGGTACTTCTGATTCATGGATCGTCGGGTGACGAGTTCGGCGTCGTTGGCCGGCTCTATGCGCGCGATCCTGAGACCGGCAAGGAAATCTGGATGCGTCCGCTCGTCGAAGGCCACATGGGCCGCCTCGACGGCAAGGACTCGACGCCGACCGGCGATCCGAAGGCTCCGTCTTGGCCCAACGCCAAGGACGGCAAGAAGGTCGAAGCCTGGAATCATGGCGGCGGCGCGCCGTGGCAGTCTGCGACCTACGACGTCAAGACCAACACGATCGTCATCGGCACGGGCAACCCAGCCCCCTGGAACTACCACTACCGTTCGGGCCCGAACGGAGACTGGAAGCCCTACGACAGCCTCTACACATCGGGTCAGGTGTACATCGAGCCGTCGACGGGTGAGCCGGTCGGCTTCTTCCAGCACACCCCGAACGATGCTTGGGACTTCTCGGGCAACAACCCGATCACGCTGTTCGATATGGAAAAGGACGGCAAGGTCATTCGCGCCGGCGCCCATGCCGACCGCAACGGGTTCCTGTTCATCACCGATCTCGACAAGTTGACCGCGCGCGACGGCAAGATCTCCAAGCAGGCTGGCTCCGCGCTCGGCATCTATCCGATGGTCCCGGGCATCTCCTGGGCCACCGGTTGGGATCTGGCCACGGGCCGTCCGATGGAAGTCGAGGGTCAACGTCCGCCGGCCCCCGCTCCGGGCGAAGCCAAGGGTAAGACCATCCAGGTCACGCCGAACTTCCTCGGTGGCACGAACTGGATGCCCATGGCCTACAACCAGGACACCAAGCTGTTCTACATCCCCACGAACGATTGGTCGGAAGACTACTGGACCGAAAACGTCACCTACAAGAAGGGTGCAGCCTTCCTCGGCCAGGGCTTCCGCATCAAGCGCCAGTTCGACACCCACGTCGGCGTGCTGCGCGCAATGGACCCGACGAACGGCAAGATTGTCTGGGAACACAAGGAAGAAATGCCGCTGTGGGCCGGTGTGCTCACCACCAAGGGTGGCTTCGTCCTCACCGGCACCAGCAACGGCTACGTGAAGGCGTTTGACGCTAAGGACGGCAAGGAACTGTGGAAGTTCCAGACCGGCTCGGGCGTGGTCTCGCAGCCTGTGACTTGGGAAATGGACGGTAAGCAGTACATCGGCATCACGTCCGGTTACGGCGGCGCTGTTCCGCTCTGGGGTGGCGACATGGCCGACCAGACCAAGCAGGTCAGCCAGGGCGGTTCGTTCTGGGTGTTCGAAGTGCCGACCACCACGGCTGCCAACTAAAGCCTGACAGAACGTCAGAAAGCTCCGGCGCGGCGGACGTCTCCCCGCGCCGGGTCAAACCGGAGGCCAGGACGCCACTCGTGATGCGTCCTGGCCGTTTCCGTCCGGGCATCCCATTCGTTCACCTCTGGAGTCGTTTCGATGGCCTTTGGTCCCATGCGTGTTGCGCGCTGCCTCGCCGGTGCCGCGGCTATATTGGCCGGTATCGTGTCCACCGCCCTGGCGCAAGACTACCCCGTGATCGTCAACAAGGACGAGCGGCCGGATCCCTGGGTGATCAACGGCTGTACAATCAAACCGCAGGCAGAGTGCGCCGGGGCCGATTTGCGGCATGCGGATCTCAAAGACGCCAACCTGCGAGGCGCCAACCTCAAGGGAGCCCAATTGGCACGGGCCGATTTGCGGCACGCGAACCTGCAAGGCGCGGACCTCAGCGGCGCGAACCTCGACGGGGCCAATCTCAAGATCGCGTTCATGCAAGGGGCGAAGCTTCCAAACGCGACGTTGCGCGGCGCCGATCTCAGCCACGTCCGCATGGCCAAGGCCGACTTCACTGACGCTGATCTCACCGCCGCGACGCTGGAAAAGACGCAAGCCAAAGGCGTGAAATTTAAGCGCACCAAGTTCATCAACACCGATGCCCAAGAGACGAAATTCTACGAGGCCGACCTGAGCGACGCGATTTTCGAGGGCGTGAGGATTAGGTTCGCCGTCTTCCAGGACGCCTTCATGGAAGGATGCAAAGGCTGTCCCCACGACTGGCAGCACGGGGGCAAGCAATGGGAACATGATCCAGCCCGTTGGGAGCCTGCGGCATCGCAATGAAGCCTTTGACCTCCATCGCGATCGCATGTTGCGCATTTGCAGCTCTGCCGTCGGCTGCTACCGCGATAAGCAACGTCGATGACATCAAAAAGTGTGCGTCGATTCTGGACGATACCACGCGTCTCTCTTGCTTCGATACAGCGGTAAAAAAGCTGGGGGCCCCGACGTACGAGGGACGGCTCAGTCTCCTGACCGAGCCGTTCGAACTTAAAGGACCGGCGCGGCTCCGGTTTCAAAGCGATGGGGCGATCTTCGTCCTCTACCTCAAGGCACCGGATGGCACGGTTCTCCAGAACCTGCACATCGGCGGCGGCGGGGAAGACAGCTACCGCATCGCATCGGCCGGCACGTACCGGCTCCAGATCAACGGCAGTGAAGGCTGGCGTGTCTGGGTCGAGCCAGAAGTTGAAGAAACGAACTAACGAGGAAACGGAATGAGACGCGTCGTTTTAATTGCTGCCACGATCGCCTGCAGCGTCGTGCCGCTCGCCGGCACCGCCTTCGCCCACGGGGATGGCGCCCCGCAACCTGTCGACACGACGGGTTTGGATCCCCTCGGCACGGAATGGCTCGGCACAAACCCCTACCGGACGGATGAGAAGAAGAAAGCCATAGCGGTTGAGATCGGTGCGCGAGGGTACAACTCCAACTGTGCGCGCTGTCATGGCCTTGACGTAAAGTCGGGCGGCATGGCTCCAGACCTGCGCGCCTTGGGCGAAGCCCAATCGGACGACGCCTGGTTCATTTCCCGCGTGCTGCACGGCGCAGTAATCAACAGACGACAAAAGATGCCGCCTTTCGAGGGCCTCCTATCTCAGGAAGCCATCTGGTCGATCCGCACCTACATCGACACTCGTCCGGATGATTGATAGGACCAATCCCATGTCACGTCTTCGCCACCTAGTGCGTAAGGCCCTACTCGCGCCGCTCTTTATCTTCTCCGCGGCGCAGGCCTCGGCTGGCGAAGCTGACGCGTGGGCCCAGATCAAATCGACCCTCTTCGCGGAACGCACCGTTGTGGAGGCGGGCACGCTTCTCAAAGTGGTTGCGCCGAAGACCGCCGAGGATGCCGCGGTCGTGCCCGTCACGATCACGGTGGCCGCGGAAGCAGTCGGCCGGGCCCGTGCCGTGACGTTCGTCGTCGACAACAACCCGTCTCCTGTCGTCGCAAAGGTCTCATTCGGCGATCTCTACCGGTCTGGACCCGATGTCGGCGACCGGACGATCGAACTGCGCTTCCGCCTCGATCAGCTAAGTCCCGTGCGCGCCATCCTCGAACTTGAAGACGGAACCCTGCACATGGCGCAACGCTTTGTGGCCGGATCGGGTGGATGCTCTTCGACATCGGTAAAGGATGTTGATCAAGCCCTTCGCAATCTCGGCCAGACACGATTGAAACTCGCAACCGACCGCACGCGCGGCGAGACCTGGCGCGAAGTTCAGATGCAAATCCGGCATCCAAATTTTTCCGGGCTGCAGATCGATGCCAAGACAAATGGCTATACGCCGGCCCACTACGTCAACCTCATCCAGATCAACCTGGGGGAACTGCGGGTCGTCACGCTCGAAACCGGGCTATCGATTTCGGAAGATCCCAACGTACGCCTCAGCTTCGCCTCGAATTCGCAAGAGCCGCTGACTATGAGCGCGAGCGATACGGACGGGAACGTATTCGAGGCATCCGCCACCTCGCACGAGGCTCTGCATTGATCAAGCGAGTTGCTCTGGCTTCTGTTGTATTCGCCGCGGTCGTCTCTCCGGCCTTCGGCGAGATCCACGACTACATGATTTTGCGCCTGGTCTATTTGAACACGTCCTGCGGTACGCTCTCGATGGAACGTCTCGACGTGCCAGCACCCCACGCGCGCTTTAAAGTAACGTGCAAAGATGCGACGGCCTATCCGGATGGCCTGACCATCTACTGCACCGATCCGGATGACGACCGCCTCTGCCATGTCGAGACACCTGCGAAAACTTTTGATCATCTCGATCTTCTTCAGCGATAGGGAATGCGCGTGGGAGATTGTCCCGGCCAGTATTGCAGCGACTTGGTAGAGGCTCTGCAGGCATGGAGGGGCAGCGTTCCTTATCCCTGTCATGCGAGGCTTAATCGTGATGTTCCATAGAGCACTGGCTGTCTTGGTCTTTTTGCTTTCTGCAGATGCCGCCGTTGCTGACTGTACAGCTCCGGTGAAGGAAGCGTTCGAAAAGCTGCGGACAAGCAAGTCGTTCCGGATGGAGACGAAGATCGTCAATCCGCAGGGGAAGCTCAGTATGACGGTTGACTACATGCCGCCGGACCGCATGCATCAGAAGATCCGGCTCGACGAGAGCCCGCAGGAGATGGAATTGATCGTCATTGGTGAGCAAGCTTGGTCGAACCAAGGTCAGGGATGGGTGCCGCTGCCGAAGAACTTCTCGGAAGAGGTTTCCAAGCAGGTCAAGACCACGCTCGCGGGGGCGACCAAGGTGGAAGCCAGCTATGCATGCAAGACCGAAGAAACAATGGAAGGTAAGAAGGTTGCGGCCTACGAGGCCGAGTTGAAGGCGGCTCCGTCCGACGAGCAGGTGGGCGCCAAGCCGAACGACAAGCCGGAGGCTTCGGGGCCGGCGAATAAGCAGACGCTCTACGTCGACACGGCCACTGGTCTGCCCGTACGCAATATCGTGACGGACGGCAAAGATCCCAGCAAGCGCCTTTTCGACGGCTGGTTCCGGACCGCAGCCGACATTTCCATTGAGCCGCCGGCGACGCCTTAGGGGCGAGCTGCCGAATGGGCGCTAGTCGAGGCGTCCATTCGGTCCCGGAAGATGCTTCAACGCAATGCGCATCAGCTCCGGCAAGCTGCGCGCACCGAGCTTATTCTTGATCTGCGAACACGTGTTGGCGATGGTTTTGTAGCTGACGTTCAGCTCCTGCGCGATGACGCCGTAGGGTTTACCTTCGGCGATGAGCTGCAGGGTCTGCAGTTCGCGTAGCGTCAAGGATTTGAAGGGGCTCGCCGTTGAACGCGCTTCACTGAATACGACTTCGGATGCGACTTCCTGGCTAAGATAAGCCCGACCTTGTCGGACCCGCGCGAAGGCCGCTAGAAACTCCTCGGCCGGTGCATCCTTCAGGACGAACCCGGTGACGCCAAGTTCGAGCGCCCGGCGGACGATCATCGGGTCGCGGTGCATGCTGAGGACCAGAATGGGCGTCTTCTTGTCGTGCATACGGAGCCGGCGCACGAACGACAGCCCGCCGAGCATCGCGGCCTTCATTGATAAGTCGACGACGATGACCGCCGGCTTGTTGGCGCGGTATTGGCGATAGCCTTCTGCCAAGGTGGAGGCTTGCAGCACCTTGCCGACTTTTGCTTCCTCCAGGATGCGAGCGCAGCCTTGAAGAACAAAGGGGTGATCGTCGATGATGAGGACTGTCATTGAAGATTGGGATTGGCCATGATTTGTTGAGAGCTGCATGGTTTTTTACGCCGCTGTCTTGTTTGTGATGGGGAGGGGAATTTCGATTTGAAGCCGGGTTCCGCCGGAAGCCTGTGTGCCGATCGTGAGAGTGCCGTTTAGGAGCCGAACGCGTTCGCGCATTGACGAGATTCCAAAGCCGAACGGCGTCCCGGATTGGAAGCCGCGACCATTGTCGCTTGTGGCCACGAGAATATTGCCGGCGTGAGGTGTGCCTTCGCCATGACCGGCGGCGACGTTCACCGTGATGATGGTCGCTTGGCCATGGCGCAGAGCATTTGTGATGCCTTCTTGGATCGACCGGTAGATCGTCAGATCAATGGCCTCGCCGAAGCTGTGGGGAAGGTCGTGCATGTTTCGTTCGAAGTTAATGTCGGGGTTGGTGCGCGCGAAGCCGGTGACGAGATCTGACAGAAGTTCTTCAAAGGAAACGCGACCGAGAGCGACCGGACGGAGCCTTGCCAGCAAGCTCCGGTTCATCGTGCGCAACTTGTCGCTGATGTGATTGATCTCGCGGGTCGCATCAAGGATCGGCGCTGACTGGGCTGCAGGCATATCGCTGGCGAGCCGCTTGATGGAACTCGTGTTTGCCATGATGCCAAATAGGCAAGGGCCAACCTCGTCATGCAGATCGGCGGCGATCTGGCGGCGCTCGTCTTCCTGGACGGCAATCAGCTGTTGGTACAGTTTCGAATTGTCGGCTTTGGCTTTTTCGAGTGCTTCAGCAAGCAGGTTGAAGTTTGTGGCCACGGGTGCCAATTCCCGCACACTGGGTTCAGGCAAGCGCACGTCGTAGTGCCCGTCTTCGAGCTCGCGCATACCGCTCGCGAAGCTAATCAAGGGGCCCAGAATGTAGCCCAGTATAAAATAGAGCCCGAGCATCGTCGCCAACAGGCCAACGATCCACCACAGGGCGACTTTCCGAAGGAGGACCCACGCTTCCGCGATCTCGTCGTCGGGTTTGCCGGTCAGCGAAATGTTGGCAACGCGCACTCCGCGCACACTGAGATCCACATTGCGCACTTCTGATTTGGATTGTGCGAGGCGGACAAACCACTCGGGTGCTGTTTCGCTTTCCACCGGCGGCCCTGCTTCATTGCCGCTATTGGCCAATTCGACAGTCGTGCCCGTCTTGCGGAACGACAGGGTGGCAGAGACGTGGCGGGCGCGGGACAAATCTGCTCGGAGTTGGGCGATGATGCCGTCCAATTCGCGTTCTGAATCGAGCTTTGAGAAGCGCGATCCGATGTACTGCTGCCAGAGTGCAAGGTTGAATTCTGTCTCGATGCTGGCGCGGCGACGCGCGTCGAGGACCGACACGGAGCCAGCGAGAAAGCCTGTAACCACAAACGTCGCGAGCACGGCAGTCAAGACTTGCCAACGAATCGGAATGCCGTGCCACCAGGACGACAATCGCGAACGCTGCGCTTCATGCATGGTCATTGCTGCGTGCGCTTTCCATACAGCTTCTTCAGTTGCTCCAACGCCGCGTCGCGCGCCAGACCTTCGTTGCGAAGGGTGACATAGTGCTGTCCGATGGCGCCGAAACCCTCCGTTTGTCCGACTTCGCCAGGGACCTCAGACAGATCCTTGAGAATTTGAACAGCGCGGTCGCTTTGACCGGTCGCCGTCAGCATTGTCTCAATCTGAACGGTGCGGTTGGCGATCATGCGCTGGCTTTCGCGATAGAGGCGATGCGCATTGTCGAGCAATGTCTTGACGTGCTGCACTTGCGGATCGCTATTTGGCCGAAGGGCGTCCTCGTTGCGGCTTGCCAGCCATTGAGCAGGCGATAGATCGTTGTCGACGGCGAGCCATGAAATGTCGTGCGCTGCGATCCTCGTCGATTTTTGCGCGTCGGGCTCAGATACAGTGGCGGGGTCTTCGCTGCATCCGGATGTGACGGCGGCGATGGCAGCGAAGAGGACGCAAACGGTCGCGTGAGTGCGCCGTGCCGAACGGCGGCGCATGACAGTGGATGCCAACATCATTTCAGGTCGTCCGCTTGAATTTCTTGGGGCGGGTCACCCGACGAGCGATCCCGGCCAGCTCGGCGTGGCACCCTGATTGGCGCTGCTTTCGCTGGCAAAAATTGTAATGTTACACCATTACTCCCAATGCAATGGCATATGTATCCCGTTGGGATTGCAAGATGTTCCCGGTCAAGTCTAGGAGTCGGACTAAAGACCAATCTCTCTATTGCGTTCTAACGTCCCACCCGCGGTCGAGCTCGTTTCACCCGTCCCTGTGACGTGGACCGGAGCGCGGGGGCCGCCAACTCGGGCAGGGACCGGCTTTCGGTCTGACATGCCCGGCCCCGGCTACGCAGAAGGTGCCAGCTCCCGTTGGATCTTGCCGCGATAGCCGGTCGGTTTGGGTGGAAACGCGAGGTAAATAGATGAAAAAGCAACTCGTCACGGGGCTGCTGGCTACGGTTTCGATCGTCGCCATGTCGGCTGGTGCCGTTGCGAACGACAAGCTCAACGAGCTGTCGAAGAGCAACGAAAACTGGGTGATGCCCGGTAAGAACTACAGCTCTCAGAACTATGTCACCAGCACGCAGATCAATGCCGAGAACGTCAAGGGGCTGCGCGCCGCCTGGTCGTTTTCGACGGGTCTTCTGCACGGCCACGAGGGTACGCCTCTCGTCGTCGGCGGCAAGATGTACGTTCATACGTCCTTCCCGAACAATACGTTCGCGCTCGACCTGAACGACCCGGGCCACATTCTGTGGCAGCACAAGCCGAAGCAGGACCCGGCCGCGCGCTCGGTCGCTTGCTGCGACCTCGTGAACCGTGGTCTGGCCTACTGGCCGGGTGACGGCAAGACGCCGGCTCTGATCATCAAGACGCAGCTCGACGGACACCTTGTGGCTCTTAACGCCGAGACCGGCGAAGAGTACTGGAAGGTCGAGAACGGCGACATCAAGGTCGGTCAGACGCTGACGCAAGCGCCTTACGTGATCAAGGATCTTGCCCTCGTCGGTTCGTCGGGCGCCGAGCTTGGCGTGCGCGGGCACACGACGGCCTATAACGTGAAGACCGGTGAGCAGGTCTGGCGCGTGTACGCAACGGGTCCCGACAACGAAGTCGCTCTTGCTGACGACTTCAACTCGGCCAACCCGCACTATGGCCAGAAGGGCCTGGGCACGGGCACCTGGGAAGGCGACGCCTGGAAGATCGGCGGCGGCACGAACTGGGGCTGGTACGCCTATGACCCCGATACGAACCTCTTCCACTACGGCTCGGGCAACCCGGCTCCGTGGAACGAGACGATGCGTCCGGGCGACAACAAGTGGACGATGACGATCTGGGGCCGCGATGCCGACACCGGCAAAGCCAAGTTCGGCTACCAGAAGACCCCGCACGACGAATGGGATTACGCTGGCGTCAACGTCATGATGCTCTCCGAGCAGACCGACAAGGCCGGCAAGAAGCGCAAGCTTCTGACCCATCCGGATCGTAACGGCATCGTCTACACGCTCGACCGCGAAAACGGCGACCTCATCTCGGCTAATAAGCTCGACGATACGGTCAACTGGGTGAAGCAGGTCGACCTCAAGACGGGTCTTCCGGTTCGCGATCCTGAGTTCGGCACGCGCATGGATCACAAGGGCAAGGAAATCTGCCCGTCGGCCATGGGCTACCACAATCAGGGTCATGACTCCTACGATCCCACGAAGGAACTCTTCTTCATGGGCATCAATCACATCTGCATGGACTGGGAGCCCTTCATGCTTCCCTACCGTGCCGGCCAGTTCTTCGTCGGCGCGACCTTGTGGATGTATCCTGGCCCGAAGGGCGATCGCGAAAACTATCTCGGCCTCGGTCAGATCAAGGCCTACAACGCGGTTTCCGGCGAGTACAAGTGGGAGAAGATGGAGCGGTTCTCGGTTTGGGGCGGCACGCTCGCCACAGCTGGCAACTTGGTGTTCTACGGAACGCTTGACGGCTTCATCAAGGCTCGCAACTCGGATACCGGCGAACTTCTCTGGAAGTTCAAGCTTCCTTCGGGCGTGATCGGTCACCCAATGTCGTATGAGCACAACGGCACGCAGTACGTCGCCATCATGTATGGCGTCGGTGGCTGGCCGGGCGTCGGCCTCGTGTTCGACCTGCAGGATCCGACCGCCGGTCTTGGTGCCGTCGGCGCCTTCAAGAACCTGCAGAACTACACGCAGATGGGTGGCGGTCTGATGGTGTTCTCGCTCGACGGCAAGAACCCCTACGACGACCTCTCGGTCGGCGAGTACAAGGGCTAAGTGCAAGCTTTAGTCACTCCTGACGCCGCAGCGGTTTCATCCTTCCCGTCTCCTCGGGACCCCAAACCGCTGCGGTGCTCTCTTCTTCCCCTTCGTGATCCCAGTTGCAGGTGTCTTCGGCATCTCCTGCGGGATTTGAAAACTCTTCGAGGTGTCCCTGATGAAGGTTGAGCAAAATTGGAAGACGCAGATCTGGACTGGACGTCTCAGCGCGCTTGCTCTTTCGGTCTCATTCGCGGCCTTTGCCAGCCAAGCCGTCTTTGCTTCGCCAGGCGCGACCGCCGCCAACTCGGCCCCTGACAAGACCAAATTACGCATATGCGCTGCTGGAAGCGAATTGCCGTTCTCTCACCGCGAGGGCACTGGCTTTGAGAATAAGATCGCGAACGTCGTTGCTGAGTCCATGGGGCGTACAGCGCAGTTCGTCTGGCTTGATAAAGCTTCGATCTATTTGGTGCGCGATCTGCTCGATAAGCGGGAGTGTGACGTCGTCATGGGACTGGACACGGGCGACCCGCGTGTTCTGACGACGCGACCCTATTACCGGACGGGCTACGTCTTCGTGCAGAAGACCGACACGCCGCTGGATATTAAGAATTGGGACAGCCCGGATCTCGGCAAGGTGGACAAGGTTGGCTTCATCGCCGGAACTCCGGTTGAAACCATGGTGCGTAAGGTTGGGCTCTACGAGAACAATTTCAACTACATGAAGTCACTGATGGGCTTCAAGGACCGGCGCAACCAGTATGTGCGCGTGCCTCCGGAGAAGATGGTTGCGGAAGTCGCCGATGGAACATCGGATTTGGCTGTGCATTTTGCGCCGGAGGTGGCGCGTTATGTGAAGGGCAACAGCAAGGTCAAGCTCACGCTAATCCCCGATAACAATACGCGCAGTGACGGTGAAAAAGTACCGCATCACTTCGATCAGTCAGTAGGCGTGCGGCTCGACGACAAGGAGCTTCTCGCTGCCGTGGACCTGGCTTTGGAGAAGGCCAAATCGCAGATCGATAAGATCATTGCCGATGAAGGAATCCCAACCCTTCCGATTTCTAAGTCGAACCGGGGCGCCAGTATCGACGCCATTTTGGGATCTGAATTCGAGTGACGCGCAGGGGAAGGCATAAAAAGAAATGACGAGGATTAAATATCTGGGGTTGGTATCGGCGGCGTGTGTCGCAATAGGAGCCGCGGGCGCAGTCGCACAGGGATTGACCTTCTATCACACGATCACGGGCGAGGATCTTAAGATCCCTGAGAGCACAAATCCTGAGGGGCGCGATACTGAAGGGGTGAAGAAATTCCTGCAGACGGGCGTCAATCCATACAACGAGGTCAAGGGGTGCCTCCACGAAGGTGAGCAGACATATCTTGCTTCGTGCTCTGGCTGTCATGGTCATGTCGGTGAAGGTAAGGTTGGGCCGGGGCTCAACGATGCCTACTGGACCTATCCAAAAAACACGACGGATAAGGGCCTTTTGGAGACAATCTATGGTGGTGCCCAGGGCATGATGGGGCCTCATAGTGATCTTCATCTGGATGACACGCTGAAGCTCATGGCGTGGATTCGGCACCTATACACCGGCGATCCGAAAGACGCCGAGTGGCTCGACGACGAGCAGAGGGCAAAATTCAAACCCTACGTCGAGGTCAAGGGCGGCGACACGAAGGTCGCTGCCGGCGGAGACGTCTGCAAACCATCCGGCGGCTAGTTGCGCTCAAGCCTTTTTGTAGGACAGAGACGGCTGGTTGCGGAGAAGAAGGCGGAGAAACCGCCAAATTTGGCTACCACATCGGAGGAAACGACAATGTCAAAGATCATCTCGATTGCTGCGACGGCTGGAGCCGCCATCGCTCTCGCACTCAGCGCCGGCGTTGCCGGTGCATATGACGGCACGAAGTGCAAGGCAGCTGGCAACTGCTGGGAGCCCAAGCCTGGCTACCCGGAAAAGGTTGCCGGTTCGAAGTACGATCCGAAGCATGACCCCAAGGAACTGAACAAACAGGGCGAGTCGATGAAGGCTGCGGAAGAGCGCAATGCGAAGCGCGCCGCACACTTCAAGAAGACCGGCCAGTGGGTCTACGACGTTAAGAAGATTGGTGGCTGAGGCCATTCACTCTCACCGCTTCCCTCGGTTCGCAGTGCCACGCTTGCATCGCGCTGCTTCCTCTCCGGGGATACTCAGGGTGCGGCTTTTGCCGCACCCTCTTTTCCCGCTTTCGGCGAGCGGGATGCCACGTTCATAAAAAGAGAATGAGAGCCGGATGTGAGCGAAGCGCTTCAGCCGTTAGGGCATCGTGAGGATGACGCAGCGAGCAGCGTCTTGGATGACTGGCGCCGCCGGGCGCTTTCATTCGAACAAGAAGTCGGGCGTGCTGTTGTCGGCCAGGAACGCGCCATCCGGCTGTTGACGATCGCCATCTTTTCGCGTGGACATGTCTTGCTCGAGGGCGACGTTGGTGTCGGCAAGACGACGCTTCTGCGCGCGACGGCACGGGCGATGGGCGGGGCGTTCGAGCGTATCGAAGGCACCATCGACCTGATGCCGTCCGATCTTATCTATCATACTTACCTTGCCGAGGATGGCCGTCCGCGCGTCGAGCCGGGGCCTGTTCTGAAATCGGGCGAAGACCTCGCCATCTTCTTCTTCAACGAGATTAACCGGGCCCGCCCGCAGGTGCATTCCTTGCTACTGCGATTGATGGCCGAGCGCAGCCTGACCGCCTTCAACCGCGAGTACAATTTTCCGGATCTGATTGTGATGGCAGATCGCAACAGGGTCGAACGGGAGGAGACGTTCGAATTGCCAGCGGCAGCGCGGGACCGGTTTTTGATGGAAGTTGGGATTGCCGCTCCCGCCGACAACGATGTGCGGAGAGCTCTCGCGTTTGATCCGCGCTTCCACGATGTCAATCAGTTGATTGAGAGTGTGCGCGAGGGCGTTCTCGATCATCGGCGGATTGCACAGGTGGCGCGGCAGATTCAAGCCGACGTTCATGCCAGTCCGGCGCTTGAAACCTACGTTCTCAATCTCTGGCACGCATTCCGCTATCCCCACGAGGCGGGGATCCGGATTGAAGGCGTGGACATGGAGCGGTTGGTGCATGCGGGAGCCAGTCCGCGTGGGATCAGCGCGCTGGTGCGAGCGGCGCGCGTCGCGGCTTGGATGCAGGGGCGATCGATGGTCGTTCCAGAGGATGTCCGGTCGGTATTTGCCGAAACGATGTCGCATCGCCTCTTTCTCGACACGCTCTACGAACTGCGCCGGGACCGGCTGATGCCGGAGTTGATTGCCGCGCTGTTCAATACGGTCCCGGCGCCATGAACGCCGGTGCGGCGGACCGGCCGCCGGCGAGCCGCGATACCGGTGACCTACCCTATCAGATCGCCTGGAGGGCTTTGAGCCAGAGGCCTGGTTCGCACCGCTCGCGGCATGCTGGGCCCGGCGGACGGTTTCGCGATGTCGTGCCTTTTCTATCGGCGCCCGACCCGCGCCGGATCGATTTGAGGCAGTCGCTACGCGATCCGTGGGAAGGCCTGCATGTTCGACGGTTTGAGCAGACGGCGGACAGCGACGTTGTGCTACTGGCGGACGTTTCCGGTTCGATGGGCTTTCGTGGGCAGGGCGACAAGATGGCGATCGTCGCCGAGTTGGCTGAGGTCTTGGCGCGCTCGGCTCGGCGCGTCGGTGACCGCTTCGGCTTGATCGCATGCAACGACCATGTTCGGGAAGACCTTGGCATTCCGCTTTCGCGAGCGCGGGGCGGCGAGCAGGAGATGGCGGAGCGATTGGTTCAATTCCAGCCACGAGCGGTGGGCGCGACGGCACTCGCAGCGGGGGCTCAAACGCTTGCGGGGCGCAGGCGGCTTGTTCTTCTCGTGTCGGATTTTCGCTTCCCGGAGCCGGAGATCGTTGCACTTCTGGCGGCGCTGGCTCAGCACGATGTGCTGGCCATCGTGCTGGATGACAGCGCTGAAGTTGCTGCCTTGCCGTCGTGGGGCCTCATCTCACTGCAGGACCTGGAGACGGGGCGGGCGCGATCCATCTTCATGAGACCGGCGCTGAGAGAGCGTTTGATTGCGGAGGATCGCGATCGGCGGACTACGCTTCTCAGACTTCTCGGGCAGACAGCCCGGGATGCATTGTTTGTGCGCGATAAGATTGACTGGCATCAGCTTGGCGCCGCTCTCCTAGGAGTGCGTTGACCATGTTGCGGCGTGTCCTTGAGTTGGCGCTTTTCATTCTCTGGTCTGGCCCGGCATTGGCCGATGATGTTCGCATCGTCGATCCGCGGCCGTTCGGATACTTTCTCGGCGATACGCTGACGCGAACGATCGAAATTGACAGACGTGATGGCGAGACGATTGTCACTGCGACACTGCCACATACTGGACCGGCGGCCTATTGGCTTGAAATCCGGAAAGTGCATAGCGACTCGCGCGGCGCGCTGCATCGCATTTCGATCGAATATCAGATCTTCTACGCGGCCATCGATCCGCGCAAACTCGACATTCCCGGCCATACCATTGCGCTGCAAGTGGGCGAGGCGCAGCGGACGGTGAGCATTCCTGCCATGGGGATTACGGTTTCGCCCCTGCGCGAGATCTTTCCCGATCAGGAACGGGCGAAGGAGGCCAATCCTTTGCGGCCAGACGTGCTGCCGCGTTTGGCGCCGCTGACTGCTGTCCGCAGCGCAGCGATCGGTTCAGCTGTTTTGACTTTGGCGGGATTATTACTTCTGGCGCATCATCGTGCATGGGGACCTTTCCGTCATGCGGTAGCACGGCCATTCACGCGGGCAGAACAAGAGATCGCGCGGCTGTTTAAGCAATATGCTGATCATGACGCGTATCCCGGTGCGCTGACGGCTTTGCATCGGGCGTTCGATGAGCGGGCCGGGCGGCGCGTCTTTGCCGATGATGTGCAGGGCTTTCTTCGCGCCCATGGCGAACATGGGAACCTGCAGGAGCCTATTCAGGATTTCTTCGATGCCTCTCGTGAGGTCTTCTTTGCAGGCGACCCCAAGAGCGGTGCTGTCATTCTGCCGCCCAGCCGATTGACGGAATTGGCCGGCGAACTTGCACGCCGGGAAAGGGCCGTACGATGATGCTGGCCCTTTCCAATCCCGACGTTCTTTATCTTTTGCCCTTCGCAGCTCTGCCGCTACTTGCAGGTGTGCTGTCGCGGCAAGACTACCCGTCGCTTGCCGGTATGGGGCGCGACCGGATCTCCAATGTCACGGATGTCACTCTCAAGGCGGTAGGGGTCGCTGCAATCCTTGCAACAATTTTAGGTGCCGGAGGACTTCACCGGCGCGGTGACGTGATTGAGCGTAGGGGTGAAGGCGCGCACATTGTACTGCTCATCGACCGATCGGCGAGCATGGACAACTCGTTTGCCGGGCGCCCGCCGTCTGGTGAAGAGCAATCGAAATCCGGCGCGGCCCGGCGGCTCTTGAAAGACTTTGTTCGGGAGCGTGAGCACGATTTCGTCGGTGTGGCGGCGTTTTCAACTTCGCCCATGCATGTCTTGCCGTTGACCGATCACAAAGATGCGGTGACGGCGGCTGTCGATGCGATGGACCGGCCGGGGCTTGCGTTTACGAACGTCGGACGCGGATTGGCCTTGGCGCTTGATATGCACGAGACGTCGCCGCCGACAGCATCGCGCGCCATCCTGCTGGTCTCGGACGGTGCGGCGGTGATCGATCGAAAGGTGCAGGAGAAAATCCGCGCGGCGTTCGCGAAACGGCCGATGAGCCTTTACTGGCTCTTCTTGCGCACCAAAGGGGCGAAAGGCATTTCGGACGTCCCCGGGCCAGACGATCCCGACACGCCGCAGGCGCTGCCGGAGCGGCATCTGGATAAGTTTTTCAAGTCTCTGAAGATCCCCTATCGCGCGTTCGAGGCGGAAAATCCGCAGGCGGTCGCCGACGCAATCGCCGAAATCGGCCGCCTGGAGAAGAAGCCGATCACCTACTTCGAGCGAGTGCCGCAGAGGGACCTCTCGCCGATTGCCTATGGCGCCGCTCTTTTCGGTGTTCTCTTGCTGCTCGCGGCCAAGGCGATCGAGGTGCCGCTCGCACATAGCGGCGGGAGGCGGGCGTGAGTGAGACCGAGCGCAGCACCATCGGGTCTTTTGCGCATGCGGCCGCGATGTGGATGAAGGGGTGGCGTCAGCCCATCTATGTGTCAATTGCAGCGCTTGGTTTGGCCGGGCTTGCATGGTCGTCGTGGGAATTGCTGTCGCGGTCGAAGCAGAATTCGGTGCTCAACGCCGTCGCCGCGGGGACGGATGTTGCGGTGTCGCCGTCGTCGTATGCGGGGCTTGTTCTTGGACGTGCCCGGTTCCTTGACCGCCGCGACCGGTTCGAGGAGGCCCAGGCGTTTATCGACGAAGCGCTTCCGAGGCTGCCACCCGTCGAGCAGGCAGCCGTGCTCTACAATCATGCCAACGTGTTCGTCGAGCGGGCGATTGCGCGGATCGAACGCGGCGATCTGGACGGCGCTATTCCTCTCATTAATCTCGCGAAAGATGGATACCGCCGGGCGTTGCGGCTCGATCCCAGCAACTATGACCTGAAGTACAATTTCGATGTTGCCATGCGTCTGGTGCGGGATTTCCCACCGGGCGGACCCGATGGCGAGGACGAGACCGCCACGCCGAAGAAGCTTTGGACGGATCTGCCCGGCGTTCCCAAGGGGCTGCCATGACACCTGTCGCGCTCAACGATCCTAGATTCTGGATTCTGTCAGTGGCGGCGTCGCTGTTGGCACTTACGTTTTTCTTGTCGCGTGTGGAGCGGGACCAACAAATCTATGACGTCTTCGCGGTCGTCGACATCACCGGTAGCATGCTCGTGCGTGACATGGATGTGGGCGGCCGGCCGGTGACCCGGCTCGATGCTGCAAAGGACGCGCTCACCCAGCTTGCCTCCGATCTGCCATGTCAGTCGCGGCTGGGATTGGGCGTCTTCACCGAACGGCGGTCGTTCGTTCTCTTCAATCCCGTTGAGGTGTGTGGGGACTTCGCACCGTTGGAGGTGGCAATCCAGCAGCTGGATTGGCGTATGGCTTGGGAAGGCGACAGTATGGTGACAAAGGGACTGCACCATGCCATCGCGCTGGCGCAGTCGATGAAGGCCAATGTGATCTTTCTGACGGAAGGGCAGGAGGCGCCGCCGTTGCCTCCCGGACTGGGTGCGCCAGCGTTCGAGGGGAAGCCTGGCGAGGTCGGCGGTGTGGTGGCTGGCGTCGGGTTGCGCACCAAGTCACCCTTGCCGAAGTTTGACGATGAAGGCCGGGAGAAGGGCACCTATAGCGCCGAAGATGTTCCGCAGGAAAACCGGACTGGTCCGCCGCCGCCGGACGCCGAGAGCCGCCCGGGCTATCATCCCAAATGGGCGCCTTTCGGCAGCGGACCGCCTGAAGGCGATGAGCATTTGTCGTCCGTGCGCCATGAACATCTCGCCGCCATTGCTGGGCAAGCCGGGCTTGGTTACGTCGAGTTGGCGACGTCGCCCCGACTGATCGATGCCGTGCGCGCGCATGCGCAGGCGCGAAGTCTGCGCGCATTGACAGATCTCAGGCCATACGCCGGCCTGGCAGCTCTTGCGCTGCTGGCGCTTCTCTATTCCTGGCCACTCGCTCGTTCGTTTGCGCGGCGCCGGAAAACTGAAACCGTTCCTCACCATTCACTCGGAGTTGTACGATGAAATACGTGTTCGCATTCGTGATTGGGGTTGCCGTGATGCTCGGCCAAGCGATGGCCCATGGGCCGACGCCCCAAAAGGCCGAAGAAGCCATCAAGATCAATGCCGCGCCCGATGCCGTCTGGGCTGTGCTGAAGGACTTCGGAGCCTTTGCCTCCTGGAACACAGCGGTGAAGGCTAGCGTGGGCGAAGGTGGCAACGTAGCCGGGGCCACGCGAAACATCACGCTCAAGAATGATGGTCAACTCGTCGAAGGTCTCGACGAGGTCAATGAGGCGGAGAAGTATATCGCCTACCGTCTCTCAAAAGAGAATATCGAGGTATTTCCGGTTAGTTTCTACTCGGCCACGATTGGCGTGAAGCCCGATGGCGATGGAAGCGTCGTGACATGGTTAGGCCGCTTCTACCGCGCGGACACCAGCAACTTTCCGCCTGAGAATTACAGCGATGAAGCGGCCGTGAAGGCGATGACGGACTTCTTCAAGGAGGGCCTTGCGGGTCTCAAGGCCAAGCTCGAGGCGAAGGGATGAGGTCCTACTGCCGCGCCTTTTGGCAGAGCTTTTTGGCCGCCGCCACTGGATGCATCATGCTGGCGGTGGGTGGGCATGGCGCCTTTGCTCATGAGGTTCTGGTTGTCAGCCAGTCCGCAGCGGAACTCGCGATCATCGACACAAAAAGCGATACGATTGTGCATCGCCTCAAGTTGGATGCCACGCCAGCTGGGGTTGCTGTTTCGCCCGATGGAAAGTACGCCTTCGTTACGCATCCGGAATTGCGCCAGCTCAGCGTCATCGATCTCGTTTCGCGCGCTGTCGTTGCGAAGTGGCCGGTCGGCCGCCAACCTTTTGCGGTTGCCGTCGATGGGCGAGGCGACGTTTGGGTTGGAGACTGGAGCGCTGACGTGGTGCAGCGGATCGATGCCGACACGGGCGCCGTTATGCGCACGATCGCGGTCGGCCGCTCGCCGTCGGCTATTTTGATCGGTGCCGGTGACCGGGAGATCTACGCCGTCAATCGTGAAAGCGACGATGTGAGTGTTGCCGATCCTGTTACCGGGCAGGAACTGCGGCGCATCTCCGTTGGACGGGCGCCCTTTGCCATCGCGGCTTCGGCAGATCATGAACAGCTGTTCGTCGTCAACGTGCAGGCTTCGACGGTCTCCATTGTCGATCTCAAAAATCTGAGAACGCAAGCGCGGGTTGAGGTCGGCAGAATGCCATATGGCGTAGCAGTTGATCCTGCGTCCGGCCGTGTTCTTGTGACCAATCAGCAAAGCGCGTCCGTTTCGATCATCGACGCCGATCAGGCGAACGTGGTGGCCACGGTTCCTGTAGGGCAATTTCCCGAAGGAATTGTCGTGGTTCCGGGGACGGGCCGGGCCTACGTGGCGAATTGGTTCTCTGATCAGGTTTCCATAATTGATGTGGTGTCGGGAAAGGAACTCAAGCGGCTTTCGTGCGCGGCAGGACCCCGGATGTTGGCGGTGCGTCCGAATTCATCGAGTTAGCGGGAGGCGAATGTTAGATCTTGCGATGACGTTGACCAAACTGATCGACCTGCCGTCTGGCCGGACTGCCACAGCATGGCTTGCGCTTGCCCTGTCAATGAGCATTGCGAGTCCCACTTTGGCCCAGACCGAACCATGCGCGCGGCGCAATCTCGTTGATGTCGTGGAGGAGCGGAGTCCGGGAACACGACAACGCATTCTCGATGCGGCGGCGAGGGGGCCGCATGTGGGGGCGATGCTGTTCAGGGTCGACGGGGAGGGGCGTAAGCCGTCGTATGTTTATGGCACGGTGCATGTCGCCGACGAGCGGCTACAGGCGTTGCCTCAAGAAGTCGAGGCAGCACTCAATGCAGCGTCTGTGGTGGTTCTGGAACGGGGCGATGTTTCGGAACAGGCGGTCCGGTCGGTCATGCCACTCGCCGCACGGCTGATGATGATGCCCCGCAATCAGGCTCTCGATTCGCTCATCGATGAAGATGAAATGAAAGTCGTGACGCGGGCGGTGAAGGCCTCGGGGCTCGCACCGGAGCTGGCGCGAATCCTGCGGCCTTGGGCGGCGACGCTGTTTCTGGCGGGATCGGAGTGCGAGAAGGCGCGCTTCGAGGCGGGATTGAAGCCGCTCGATTACCGGATCCTCGAGGCTGCCCGGGAAAAGAAGATCCGGATCGTCGGGTTGGAGCAGATCGTCGAACAATACGAGTCTCTTGCGGCGGTCCCGGATGACGTTCAAGTGGCGTGGCTGCGTTCGAGCATCAAGCTTTACCAGAACATCGATGACATGAGCGAGACGACGGTTGCACTCTATCTGCAACGGAAGATCGAGGCGGTATGGGATTTGACTGTCGCCATGACATCGGACGTTGGCATGACAGATGAGATGATGCTGCGGTTAAAGCGGGTCATCGTGGCGGATCGCAATGCAAAGATGATGGATCGGTCGCGGGCTCTTCTTGCCGAAGGCGGCGCTTTCATTGCCGTTGGGGCGTTGCACCTTGGTGGCTCAGATGGGCTCGTTCGCAAGATTGAAGAAGCTGGCTTGAAGGTCACCCCCATTCTCTAGGAGTACGACAATGACGCCAGCGTCCTGGTTCGCCTTGATCTCAGTAATCGCTTTCGGTCTCTTTATGGGAGGACATGCGGAGGCCGCTGGCGTTTTCTGTGGTGATCCGGTCGAGAGCGGGTTGGCGTCAGGTGCAACCAAAGCCGAGGCGGAGGCCGCTGCGATTTCGTGGTGGTCGTCGCGGGCCGGGGCCAGCGGGCGCGGTTATGAGATCTGGGCGAATGCGCGCGATCCGGAGGTGTCGTGCAAGGACGGCGGGAGCGGAAAGTTCACATGCCTGGCGCGGGCGCGCCCTTGTCTGCCGGAAGGCCAGACGCCAGAGAACGTTCCGAAATTGGATCTTTGATATTGGATGTGGTCGATATGCGAGCTTTTGGAATGGCCGTCGCGGTTCTGGCCGCGTTCATCGCGTTACCGGAGAGCGCCAGTTCGGCGGGAAATCCTGTACCGGTGCGAAAGTCGGGGCAGTGGGAACTCAAGACGATCTCGGGTGCGACGGGGACGATTGTCACGCGCGTGTGCATTACGCCGGCCGACAATATCATCGTTCCGGCTGGGCGGGGAACGTGTTTGGAGCCGAAGGTGGAACAGGCCGGCGATCAGACGATCATCAATACGGTGTGCAAAACCGATGATGGCGAGGAACGGATCAGCACCCTTTTTACCGGTGATTTTACGACGTGGTACCGGGCGATTGTGAAAATGACGTTCGATCCGCCGGGCCATGGTCCGCCCAATCTCGGTGTGACCATCGAGGGGCGCTATCTCGGTGAGGGATGTTGATGGTGGGCTTCGATGGCATTCATTCGATGGGTGATTGCACATGATGCGACTGATGGCAGCCGTTGCAGGTCTTTGCCTTTTGATCACGCCGGCCTTTGCGGAGGTGTGGATGGTCAAGGCGTCGGGCACATGGGGCTGCAAGGATCGGGCAGTGCTCGCGGAGGTGCGCGATGCCGCGGCTGCCGGATGCGTGGCGCTCCTCGCCGGTGAGCGGCTTCTGGATATGGCGGAGGTGGGTGTCGGGTTCAGCGATCATGTGCGCGTGCAGCGGCACGATGGCAGCATCGTTTACGTGGCGACGGATGCCATTACCGCCGATCCTGGAATTGGCACACTGTCGGAAGACCGGCCCGAGTAGGTGACGATGTGGCGTTGACGCGTTCGGGGCTTGCGATTGGCGTGCTCCTTGTCGGTGTTGGGGCCGGGTGGGCCGATCCGGTGGGCGATGCCGGGTCGACACCCCCATGTCTGAGCGATGCCATGATCGTACTTGATGGCTCAGGATCGATGGCGGCTGCGGACTTTCCTGAGGGGGCGCCCAATCGCATGGATCGGGTGCGGCAGGCGCTTGGCCGGGTTGTTCCGGACGTGGCGCAGGTGCGCCGGCTGGGGCTTGTGATCTACGGTCCTGGAAAAAGCGAACGAAGTTGCCAGCATGTCGACTTGAAATTCCCGCCGCGGGCCAATGCGGCGCGGGATATTTTGCAATTGGCCGATCGAATCCGTCCGGCGGGGCGGACGCCTCTCACCAGATCCGTTGCCATGGCCGTCGAGGCGCTGAAGGACAGTCCACGGCCGGCGGAAATCGTGGTTCTCACGGATGGCGAAGATACCTGTGGCGGCGATCCGTGTGATCTGGCGCGGAGTATGAAAGCCGAAGCGCCGGGTGTTCGTGTTCATGTCGTCGGATTTCGTTTGCCGTCGTACAATGAAACCGCCGGCGCGCAGTGCCTTGCCAGTGAAACAGGCGGGCTTTTTGTGACTGCGGAAACGACGTCCGAACTGACAGATGCTTTGCGGCAGACCCTTGTTTGCTCAAATGTGTCGGACCGCGCTCCGGTCACCGTGAAGCGCTTGGCGGCGATGCCCGGCGGTGGTCTTAGGAGCCGGATTGAACCGAGCGGCCCGTGAAGACGCCGCCTTCGGTGTCTTGGGCGCTGACGGTGATGGGCTCGCTTCCGATGCTGCTGTGTGTGAATTGGAAGTGGGGATTTTCCGCAATGGAGATGCCGCCTTCCAAGTTGAACAGCAATTGGTCGCCCTGGCGGACTTCCATATTGCGGATGAAGTGAGCGGGACGGTAGCCGCGTGTCACTTCGTCGATTTGCAGGCCAGAGAAGTTGGGGTGGCGGATCATGATCTTGGTTTCCGTCACCGATGACATGCCGTCATGGGCTTCGATTGCCCGGGTGGAAATCTGCATCTTACCCAAATCTTTTAGCGCGATTTCGGCGTCCTTGGATGCGGCGGCGGAGCAGCCCCCGGAGGCCTTCACGAAGCGGGCGGCCATGTGGAGTTTTCCGTCCGCTGTTTCGGCGATGGCGCGTATGTGGCTGTAACGATCGACGCGGACTCGCGTGGCGATCGACCAACTGCCGGCGTTGGACGTCTGACCCAATGCGAAGACAGCGGCAACGGGGGCCGGGTTTTCGTCGATCAGAAGCGTGATCTTGCGGACGTCGGCTCCAGATCCAGCCGGCAGGGCAATCGTGATGGGAACGAGGGCGGCATCCTCGGCGCGTTCGGGGGCTTCAAGTGTCACGACGCCGTCGTTTTCGACGATTGTGGCTTGATTGAAAATTTCGGCGCGCAGAGATGGCCAGACGCCGGTTTCGGCGGCGCGTGCGGCGTGGCCCAATGTGGCGGCGATCCCCCCAGCCATAAGAACAATGCGTGTTAGCTTGAACAGCATGAGCATGGTCCTTACCGACGCATGGATGGCTTGGTCGAGAAAGCCACCGCGCGGTCTGAACAGCAACGGCGATTTTTATGTTGGGATATTGTCCCGATGTATTGTGCCAGAGTATCCCATTTGATTTGGGTGCGCGCATGATTTTGTGCACGGCAACCTGGGCGTGGTTAGGAATTGGCCAAGCTCAAATCCGCTCAACACTTGAATATTTGACGCCATTGCAAACCACTTCATCGTCCTCGCCAGAGAATTGAGCAGATCTTCCCGTTGAGCTGGGCAAGGAATCGCGTTGTTATTAGCGAAAAGACGCAAGTGACGGAGGACGCCTCGGGATCACGGACCATGCGCAAGCGTGGCAAACCCCATTGGAGGCTCCATGAACGTTCTGCATCTGGCCTTAGTGCCGCTCATGTTCGCAGCAGTCCTTTCTGCCAAAGCCGATGAACACGTCCATGTGGGCGGCTATTTCTGTGATACGCGCGAAGATCAAATGGCCTTCTTGCGGCTGCGCGCGAAGGGCGAAAACGAGATCATGGCTGCCAATGCCGTGAACGAAGTTGCGGGCAAACAATCCTGCGCCGACTACATCTCCGTGGAGGTCATTCCAGGCCGGGAGCGGGTCGAAATGTCGAATGGGCTGGTCTTCAAGGTGCAGAGCTTCATGTTCTTGCCAGAAAATCAGGAGCGCTGGGCGGGGACGCTGTTTGGCTCGCTCGAACAGGTGGCCGACAAAGACATCTGACGGCCGGCGCCATCACCGGTGAGCGGTGACGAGCTGTGAGCGCTGACGTGGCGTCCCGAATGGTTGCCATTCTATCCTGCTTTGATTTGGAACGCTTGCCATTGATTGACTTTAGGAGAAGGCGCCCCCTTGCGGAGCTGCCATTCGGCAGCATGGCCGTTGTGGTCAACGGCTCAAATTTCACGACCAAAAGACCGCTAGGGAGATAACGCAATGACCAAAACGTGGGTCGCTTTCGCTGCTGTTCTGATGCTTTCGGGCGCGCCGGCTTTGGCCGACGGCTGGGCTGGCCATTTCAAGACGCTCGATGCCGATGGGAACGGACGGATCAGCCGCGTGGAGTGGGAAAAGAACTCGACCAAGTTGAAGCTCGATCCGACGCCGACTTTCACTGCCATGGATGCCGATGTGAACAACGGTGTCGACGCGGATGAGTGGGCTGCTGCGGAAAAGATGGCCAAGGCCTTCCCGGTGTCGTGCAAATCGGCTTCCTCGTCGTGGTGCGAGAAGCAGTATTGATCGCGGAGACGTTCCGCCATTTGAAACCTGGCGGGTCACCGCCGGGTTTCTTGTGCTATGCAACCGCGTGAGCTCACAGCCGAACTCGTCTATATGAAATGGTGCGTCGGCCGGTTTGTCGCGGGCCTCACTTCACACCAGGAATTCCGAAGTTGTATTTTTCAACCGCGGGGTCGGTTTAATTCGGACAAGAAGTCAAAGCAGTCGCACTGGTCCGGTTCAAGCGCACACGTACCACAACCGGCGGTCACAACACGCGATATTTGCCTAACTGTTCAAACGTCAGGGATGCCTATTTGCGTAGCATCCGGCGCCGAATGTCTCATTGAGGCCGGCGTTGGAATTAGATGCGCAGCGAGCACTTGCAGCGTTATGATCCGCCGCCGCCCAATGGCGCTTTTGGCCATCAGCCGACTCCTGCTCAATGCAGCTAGACTTCAGCAGCCGAGTGACAAGCGGTCATGAGGGGGCGACATGCTCGCTGTTGAGGGAAAAGCGGACTTGTTGAGAGGTGTTGCGAAGCTCGCTTTTGACCCTCAGCTGACTCATGGTCTCCGCAGGTTGATGTCGGCAGCCGGATGAGAAGCAGTCATGAAAGGGGCGACATGCTCGCTGCTGAGGGTAAAGCAGACTTATTGAGAGCTGTTACGAAGCTCGCTTTTGACCCGTTGAAGACATCAGGAATGGGCCCAATGCAAACGCGTCTCTTCGATCTCCGTAAGTGTGCCGTCATTGCTCTCGACGGCAGCCCTTATGCATAGGCAGATGACGAGGAGACGCATTCCAAACAATTTGTTGCCGCAAGGGATCCCCGGGCGATCAGCACTTTTGAAAACTCAATCACCATTATCACACGACGCAATCATGAGCCCGAGCGCCGGTCAGTCCCGAAGCGGCGGCTCGGAGCGTAGCGATCGTGTTTTGATCGGCAATTCCGATTAGACTGATGGCACCCAATCGCCCATTTGCAGGGCAGGAGGTGCCTCATGAATAAGCTATCTGCACTTTTAGTGATCGCATACTGCCTAATCCCTACTCAGGCAGGCGCGGTTATTACACAATGCCACAAGTCTGCTTGTCCACCGATCAAGCGCTCGTCCGACGCAATAAAGCAAACTCCTGCCCCTAATCCTTCCCCGACAGTTACTCCTTCGAAGAAAAGGGGTTTATGAACCTGCCCCCCCCGAGCGAAAAGCTCGGGGGACATTTTTCATCTAGATGCGAGGAGCTGCACGACATTTGCTGCTCTGCACGATTGCTATTGCTACGTCTCACGTCAGGAGTTTCGCCAACCCTGTCTTCGCTCACTGGAAGCGCACTGCTTTGACTAAAATTTTAGCAGAACAAACTGTCTTTGCCTATATTCCGCGCAATTTATGCGCGATATTAATACGCGATTAACTCGCACACGGTATTTCGGGTTTTGTCGTCTTTCCATCAGCCGCGCTTATCGCAGCTGGTCGAGTATGAAACTCGCGCGGCTCCCGCAGCCAACGCGACATTCTCTCACAAAACGTCGGACCAAAGGCGGCCGTCAGAGGCCAGCTTCACAATGGATATCGGCCATATGCAAAGAGAAACAAAAATATCTCGCAAATTGCTTGGTGCCACCGTCGCTGCTTGTATTTGGTCAGCGACTGGTGCTGTTGCTGGCGAGATTGAAACCCTCAAAGCCAAATACAAGCGACCCGATTCCATTCCGTTTCCCGCATCGAACCCGTACTCACTAGAGAAAATGGCGCTCGGAAAAGCGCTGTTCTTCGAGCCCAGGCTATCGGCCGCACAGAACATGAATTGTGCGTCGTGCCACAACCCCTCCTTTGGATGGGAAGTGCCCGTGAAGACGGCCGTTGGCTCCTTGAACACGCATTTAACCCGTCAAGCCCCCACTATTCTAAACATGGCCTGGCTTCCGACGTTCTTCTGGGACGGTCGCGCGGCCACTCTCGAAGACCAAGCCAAGGGACCAATAGAGTCGCCCGTCGAGATGAATCTACCTCTCCCCGAAGCTAAGCAGCGGCTGTCGACTATCCCGCACTATAAGACTTGGTTTGAGATTGTCTTTCCAGGAGAAGGCGTGACGGAAGAGACAATTGTCAAAGCTCTTGCAACATATCAGCGGACCGTTGTTGGCGGCTACGCACCCTTCGACAAGTGGATTGATGGCGACGATACAGCCATCTCACAAGCAGCGAAGAGGGGCTTCGAATTGTTCAACAGCAAGGCGCGCTGTTCAGCCTGTCACTCTGGCTGGAACTTCACTGACAACAAATTTCACGACATCGGGATTAGTACGGGAGATCGCGGGCGTGCAGAACACGATCCCAGTACCGTAACAGCTGAGTATGCATTCAAGACGCCCGGACTTCGCGAAATCGAACTGCGTGCCCCTTACATGCACAACGGAGAACTCGCAACTCTAGAAGACGTTATGATGCATTACGTGGCGGGGGGTATCGATCGACCATCACGGTCGCCCCTAATGGGGCCGGTGGAGCTAAACGCAACTGAGATCGCCGATCTCATTGCCTTCATGAAGACGCTGACGGGCGCGCAACAGACCGTCGCGTTGCCGATCCTTCCTCACTGATCACACACAGAAAGCAATTCAAATGTCGATCCTTGGACGTCTTCTTGGTGCTTTTGGCGTGGTGTTGCTCGTCAGCGTCGCGCAAAGCGGCGCTACAGTCTGGAACATAGCCGCCTTGCGCGAACAAATCCGGAGCGAGGTCGAACGTCCCGCCAACTTAGTTGACGGAGCCAAGTCGGCTTGGGAGCACTTCCGCTTGGCGAAGGATCATCTCTTCAAGATCACGGCCGGGACCACATTCACACCGGGCCAAAAATCCGTTCAGGCGTTCAAAGAGATAACAGAAAGGATCGAAGCCGACCTAGCTCGCATCAAAGAGGCAAGCTCGGACGCAACAACGAACGCACTGGTGCAAAGCATGACCGACGCCGTACGGCAGTGGGAGACCGGGGCACTTGAACGGCTTCGTTCTGAAGCATCGACGTCCCTTACGGCCCCACACATTATGGAGCGCCGCGAAGAGAATGTCCGTAAAGGACTCGAAAACCTCGTTTCGGCAGCACTATCAGGTGCACTCGTTTCTCGCGATCGTATGATCGATAGCGCAACTGAGACTGAGAGCCTCGCTGTTGCCATGGCAGTGGTTGCCTGCCTTGCTGGTCTGATTATAGCCTTCGCTGCAGCATTGTCGATCACGCGACCTCTGACGCGCTCTGTTGAGGGACTGAAGCGCCTCGCTTCCGGTCAGCTCGATGTTGATATCCAAGATGCGGACCGCGGGGACGAAGTCGGCGCCCTTTCGAAGGCTATGTATAGTTTCCGCGAATCTGCTCTTCAAAAGCGTGTGCTGGAAGCCGCTGCTGCCGCGCAGGAGCTTCGGGAAAGTGAACTGCGTGAAAAGGCGGCCGAAGAAAAGGCGGCGCTGGAACGGGTCGCCGACGCCGAGAGGCAGAAGGCCGAAGCTTTCCGCATCGCGGCAGCCGAGGAAGAAGCCGCTCAGAGCCGCCAGCGGGCCCATGCGATTAACGTCATTGCAGACGGCCTCTCACGAATGGCCGCAAACGATCTCAGCTATCGCGTGACGGACGAGATGCCTGACTCATATGTGCGCTTAAAAGCAGATTTCAACATGGCCGCTGAACAATTGGCGCTCACCTTGAATTCCGTGCGCCAGAGCACGTCGCTCATGCACAACAGCTCCGCGGAGGTGGCCGCGGCGGCGGACGATCTGTCTCGGCGAACCGAGCAGCAAGCCGCAAGCATAGAAGAATCCTCTGCGGCTGTATCCGAAATCAACGGAACGGTGCGCAGCACGGCTTCGGACACCATGCGGGCGAAGGATGTAGCCAACAAGGCTAAGGCCGAGACGGACATCAGCCGGTCCGTTGTCACAAACGCCGTGCATGCGATGGGCGAAATCGAGCGTGCGTCGCGGAATGTGGCGGAGATCCTGGTCGTCATCGACGAGATCGCCTTCCAAACGAACCTTCTTGCCCTAAACGCAGGCGTAGAGGCAGCCAGGGCCGGTGAAGCAGGACGGGGATTTGCCGTGGTTGCTGCCGAAGTCCGCGCTCTGGCTCAGCGATCTTCAGAGGCCGCCAAGGAAGTTAAGTCTTTTATCAACGTCTCGAACGAGCAGATCGATCAGGGCGTGCGCCTTGTATCCCAGACCGGTGATGCGCTACACAGGATTTCAGAGCACGTCGCGGAAATCGATGCTGTGGTGAGCAAAATCGCCGAGAAAGCCGGCAGTCAATCGAACAGCCTTCATCAAGTTGATATAGCGATCGGCGAAATGGGCAAGGCCACGCAAATGAACGCCGCGATGGTTGAGCAAACAACCGCTGCCGTACACGGGATTGCGACCGAAGCTCAGAGGCTGTCGGACTTGATCGGCAGGTTTAAACTTCATGCAAGCGACGATGTCGCAGCACTAGCGGAGGTGGTGCAACTTCCAGGAGCATTCAGGCGGCAGAGATTCTCGATGGCACACTAATGCTGGGCATTCACGTCCGGCTCCGCACAGGTGAAGTTGGAATTTCGCACATAGTTTCCCTCAAGCAAATTGGCTAGGTCGCGTTGATTTGAGACCCGATTGGCCATCGAGGAGGACGTCGTTCACCCGTCAGCAATTCGCCGTTATTATTAGGATTTAGAGCCTTTACCGTTGCGATGCAGAGTTTGTCGTCGTCGGTGGGCCGTCGAGTTCATGTGATGGTGGCAGGATGTCGACGTCCACGACTTTTCCACAAGCGGACGCTGGTCAGGACGACGTTCCACCACCTAGTCTCTAGTTAGCCCCATACTTGCGCTGGTCCGTGACAGGGCTATGCTGTTGCATGCTCAGATGCGCCGATAAACTGAGCCTGACACTCCCTCGAATACTTAGAACACTGGCATCAGTAGAACTCCGACGCTGACGGCACTCGTCTCGCATCCTTGCCGAAATCACCGAGGGAAGATATACGCAGACCATATCAGTGTCCGCCCAAAGTCGAATGGGGGAGGTCAGACCGGAAGCATGGCAAGATGGTGAACAAAGCTCGCGCTCTCGCAGTTCCAGCGACCGTGGATATGCGAGACAAGGCTGGCCGGCGTGAAGAGTTTCTCGCAGTGGCTTTGAAGCTCTTTTCCGAGCACGAGTACTCCGCCGTTACCATCAAGGCGATCGCTGCCGAAGCCGGCGTCAACCCGGCTCTTCTCTACTACTACTATAAAGACAAGGAAGATCTCTTCCGCGCCGCGCTTGAGCATGCGGTTGCGGAAGCGATGGATCAATATGCAGTTGTTGCGTCTAGCCACACCGATCCCGTCGATCTCATTGACGGGTGGTTCGAAATGCACGCCAAGCTGGCCCCAAAGATAAAGCGGCTTGTGAAGATCTTGATGGACTATTCGATTTCCGGCTCGGAGAGCGGGATCCTCGACGAGATCATTGAAAAATTCTACGATGAGGAAACACGGATTTTATCAGCTGCCATTCGCAATGGCCAAAAAGCCGGCATCTTCCGCAATGTCAACGCACGTAAGGCGGCACAATTCGCCTCGACCCATCTCGACGGTATTATGGCTCGCTCGCATATCGAGCCTGCACTCGAGATCCGCAGCGCGGTCAAAGTTCTGCGCGAAGTCTTCTGGGCCTACCTCGGCCTTTCCAAGTAGCACTCGCGCCCAGATCTCAACTCCTGTTTAAAAAATTCGTTGCGTCGAATTCCGGATCGCCCCCGGTTTGACATCGCATGGCCAGCGTCATGCTGCGTCGCAATGTCGAATTTAATTGACCGTTTAATTAGCAAGTGAGACCGTTGGGCGCATCCGTAGGCGGCGGTCGCCTGGGGGAGGTGCGAACCGCTGCGTCTTTGACACGGCTGGTCGAAGGGGGAAATGCCGCCATGGATGATATTGCTGCGCCCAAAGCTGCAGGCTCTCAAACTGAAAACTCGTTGATCAGAACGCTCGACTGGTCGCACGCATTCTGGTTCGCCGCGGGCACGCCGGCCCTCGTTTTGTTTTCAGTAGGGGCAGTTGCTGCAACTGCGGGGAACATCTCGCCGTTGGTCTGGACGATTTCGATCATTTTCGGGTTTCTGCAAGCTTTTACATATGCAGAGATCTCTTCGATGTATCCGCACAAATCCGGCGGAGCATCTGTCTATGGCGCCTTGGCCTGGGTTCGCTATGGCAAAATGCTAGGTCCGATTTCCGTATGGTCGAATTGGTTTTCCTGGACGCCCGTTCTCGCAATTGGAACGGGGCTCGGCGCCGGGTACATACTCAATCTTTTCTTCCCGGCCGATCATCCGATCCAGACTTGGCAGGTGACGCTCCTCTCGCTCGACTTCTTGAAGGAGGGCCTCTCGCTTCGCATCAACTCCGTTTTTGTGCTCGGCTGGATCCTCGTTCTCATCGTCTTTTCCATCCAACACCGGGGCGTGCTTAAGGCCGCCAACATGCAGCGTGCGCTGGCTATCGCAGCACTCACTCCTCTTCTTATCGTCGGCATCATTCCCATCCTCACAGGCAACACGCCGATCGAGAACTTCACGCCGTTTGTGCCGCTGGCACGTGATGGCGATGGCAATCCCATCGCAGGCGCTTGGGACATGGCCGGTTTGACCGTCTTTGCCGGAGCCCTGTTCATCGCGGGATGGTCGACCTACGCCTTTGAGACGGCCGTCTGCTACACGCGCGAGTTTCGCAATCCAGGACGAGATACGCCCAAGGCGCTCATTAGCGCCGGCATTCTCTGCCTCGTCGTCTTCTCACTTGTGCCGCTCTCTTTCCAGGGCGCCCTCGGCCTCAATGGAATGCTCGATCCGGGCATCTATAGCGGCATGGGGGTCGCCGACGCGATGGCCGGTATGCTGGGCTTCGGCGAAATTGCGACCAAGGTCATCATCGTGATGCTGATCCTGTCGCTTCTTCTCACCGTCAGCATGGCTATGGCCGGCTCAGCCCGCACACTTTACCAGGGATCGGTCGACGGCTGGCTGCCGCGATACCTGAGCCGGGTGAACAGTCATGGTGCTCCCGTGGCCGCCATGTGGACCGACCTGACCTTCAATATGCTGCTCCTGATGATGTCGGACTACGTGTTCCTGCTCGCGATTGCAAACGTGAACTATATGATCTTCATCTTCCTTAATCTTCAGGCTGGCTGGCTGCATCGCATCGATCGTCCCGACACGCCTCGCCCTTACCGCGCCCCGAATATCCTCCTGGCGGTCGGCGCGATCCTCGGCTTCGTGAATCTCTTCCTGCTCGGCATGGGCGCTAACATCTGGGGTCCCGGCACGCTGGTGTCGGGAATTGTAGTGGCGTTGCTCATCCTGCCTGTCTTTGCCTTCCGTCACTACATCATCGATCGGGGTGTTTTCCCGCCGCAGACGTTCGAGGATATTGCCGGCATCGACGAGTCACAGGTGAAAACGCGAGCAGGGATACTGCCCTACCTCACGCTCATCCTAGGCGTCGCAGTTGTCGCCGCGGGATACAGTCTGTCCCAACTCTAACTCAAAATCTCACAACCAATCTCCTGCCGGTGGCCAGCCAAGTGGCTCGCCGGTGGGGAGGGTGTAGCTGCCGATCGCATTAACGAAGGACCAAGACCAATGCAAAAGCCCGTCACCGACAGTGTGGCCGCTCTCAAATCAAAACTTGAAACGCAGGGCGTGAAGTTCCTGATGCCGACCTACGTCGACATGCATGGAATTTCCAAGACAAAAATCGTTCCGATCAATCATATCGGCCAAATGGTCGGCGGCTCTGAGCTGTGCACGGGCGCTGCTCTCGATGGTGTGCCCCAGGATGTGAGTGACGAAGAAGTATCGGCCCATCCCGACATCGAATCCGTGACAATCCTCCCGTGGGACCGGGAAGTGGCCTGGTTTGCAAGCGACTTGTGGTGTGGCGGAAAGCCGTTCGAGCCGTGCAGCCGGAACATTCTGAAACGCACGCTCGCGATGGCCGATGACATGGGCTACGTGGCTAATCTCGGCATCGAGGCCGAGTTCTATGTGTTCTGCGACGACGAAACGATCGGCTTCCGGCCGATGTCGACGCGGCATAACCTCGCCAAAGCAGCCTACGATGTGGCGCGCTGCCTGGACAACCGCGGCTGGCTGTTCGAGCTTGTCGAAGCGATGAACCATCTGGGTTGGGATGTCTATTCGCTCGACCACGAGGATGGCATCGGCCAGTTTGAAATCGACTTCAAACACGCCGATGCTCTGACGATGGCGGACCGGTACGTGTTTTTCCGCTTCATGGCGCACGAGATCGCGCGCAAGCATGGTGGGTTCGCGACCTTCATGCCGAAGCCCTACCCTGACAGGGCTGGAAGCGGAGCGCACTTCAACATGTCGCTTGCCGACAAGACGAGCGGCGATAATCTCTTCAAATCTTCGGACGATCCGCGCGGATGCAATCTGGCTGGTGTCGGCTATCACTACATCGCGGGGATACTGAAGCATCTGCCAGCGATTTCAGCCGTTGCTGCGCCGACGGTCAATAGTTACAAGCGCCTCATTCTGAAGGGGAGTATGTCGGGGTTCACGTGGGCTCCGATTTTCATCTGTTACGGTAACAACAACCGAACCAACACGGTACGAATTCCGCTGAGCGGAGGGCGCGTGGAGTTGCGCGTGGCCGATAGCGCCTGCAACCCCTATTTGGCCGCCGCGCTGACCATTCGCGCGGGGCTGGAGGGCGTAAAGGCCAATCTCGATCCAGGCAACCCACACACAGACAACATGTACATGAAGACTCCAGCTGAACTGGCAAAGCTCGGGATTAATCTGTTGCCACGCACTCTGGAAGAGGCGCTGGACGCCTTCGAAGATGATCCGCTGACAAAGGATGTCTTTGGGCCAGCCATGCATGCGGCGTGGCTCGATTTCAAACGGGACGAGTGGCAGTCCTATACGACGCATGTCTCTGACTGGGAGATGAAGCGCTACCTCAAGATGTTCTGATCCCCCAACTGCGCGGTATGGGGTTCGCCGCATACCGCGCGCTTTTTTTCCAACGACTGCGGAGGCGCAAAAATGTTTGCCGATGCAAACGGTAGCCCGGCAGCACCTGATGAATCCGCGTTAGGCCGATTGCCGGCGGCCTATTCGCTGGGCTTTGCGGTCCAGCACGTTCTCCCACATCCGAGCGCTATAGAGAGCCCGACCGTCCAGAGCGGGGCAATCGGGGCCACCCCATCCGTCTCGCAAATATGGCGCCCGGACCAGACTTAAGGAGAAAATTGCATGGAATGGGCGCAACGCACCTGGGCTGAAATCCCACGAGATCTTCAATCGGCATCGCATGCAGCCCTTCTGCCTGTCGGTGCAACGGAGCAGCATGGTCCGCACATGGGTTGCGGCATGGACTTCGTTTTGGCCGAACTCGTGTGCCGAGAGGTCGCGCGCCGCTCGAATGTGCCTATGCTTCCGGTCCTGCCCTACGGATGCTCTATTGGGCACAGCCACCGCTGGCCGGGGACTATTGCCCTCGATCCTGTCTTGATGACCAATCTTGTCAATTCAATTGGAACCTGGGCTCATTCATCGGGTGTGCGCCGGTTGTTCATTGTCAATGCGCATGTGACGAATGCGGCACCGCTGCGGTGCGCTTTGGAGCTGTTGCGAGCCAAGCATGACGACTTGATGGTTGCGGTCATTAACACGGCCACGATGAGCGAGCGCGTCAAGGCGGCACAGTTTGCCGATGCCGACGATTGGCATGCCAATGACGCTGAAACTTCGCTGATGCTCGCGATCGCGCCGCATATGGTCCGGCCCGATCTGTGCCCGGACTCCGATGATGAAGACAGGACGGCGGGTCTCGTGTTCGCGCACCCGGTTAATCGGACAAGCCGCAATGGAGTAACCGGCAAGCCGAGCCTCGCGACCGAGGACAAGGGCCGCGAACTCTTCGGCTGGATGTGCGATGACCTCTTCGAGATTGTGCAGCGGGGCTTGAAAGAAACGCCGCCCTTGGAGCACGGCTACGATAGCCGAATTCCATGACGACACTTTCAGCTTTCTGAACGTAATAAGAGATCGCATGCGCAACGGGCTGCTCACCAAGATTCAAATCGACGTTGTGCAAGCCAACTCAGATCAGAGTGGGTCGCTCGCAACGCACTCAACGTTGGGCTTCCAGAAGGAAGCAGCAATCTTCAGTCACTGAACACATTGCATGATTTGTTCGATGCGGGCTAAGGCGCGCTACCAACGGTCAAACGACCTCAAGCACCGGACATCCTTGGCGACGTTGGCCAATTATTTCACGTTGAATACGGCGACGTCCGCAAACAGAAGCGCGAACAGGTGCAACGCAACGTCTTAAGGGTTGCGTTGGGTAGCAATTGGCCCTCAGCTAACTCATGGTCTCCGCAGGTTGATGTCGGCAGCCGGATGAGAAGCAGTCATGAAGGGGGCGACATGCTCGCTGCTGAGGGTAAAGCAGACTTATTGAGAGCTGTTACGAGGCTCGCTTTTGACCCGGAGCGGCCCTGAGCAGGTGCAGCACTGAACAGATAAAGCGCTTCGCCAATCGCGCCACTTAATTGGTAAAAGGTCCACCTGCGTCCAGCCGCCCGTCGCGCAAGCTGAAGATTCGATCGAAGCGATCGAAGATCTTTTCGTCATGGGTAACGGCGATGATCGCCGCGTCCTGCTCGACGGCGACCTTGCGCAGGAGATCCATGACGATTCCCGCTCGCTTCGAATCGAGCGCCGCAGTCGGTTCGTCTGCCAGGATGATGCGGGGCCTATTGGCGAGCGCCCGAGCAATGGCGACGCGCTGTGCCTCACCGCCCGAGAGCTTGGCCGGCATAGCGCTTCGTCTGTGCCCCACCTCGAGATAGTCGAGCAGCTCGACAGCGCGGGTATGGGCCGTCACCGCATCGGCACCCGCCAGTTGCAGCACGAGCGCCACGTTGTCAGTCGCATCGAGAAACGGAATTAGATTGTGGAACTGAAAGATGAAGCCGATCTTGTCCAGCCGCAACTGCCTGAGATTTGGCCTCAGCCAGAGACCATCTTCAAGCACCCGCTCTCCATCGAGTTCCATCGAACCCGATGAGGGATCGAGAATACAGCCGATGACGTTCAGGAGCGTCGTCTTGCCCGAGCCGGACGGTCCAAGCAGCGCTACGACCTGGCCAGGGTGGACGTCGAGCGAAACGTCACGCAATGCGTCGACACGAGCCTCGCCCTCGCCGAAGTGCTTCGAGATGCGATCGAGATGCACGAGCGGCCGATCTGACGCTTCAGCCATCTCAGCCTCCGAGTGCCGTTGCGGGATCGACGCGGAGAGCCGTACGAACGCCAAGACCGCTCGAGAGAAGACACACGGCGAACACGATGAGGCCGAGGATCATGACGTTGTCGGGCTCCAGCACCACACGTCGGGGAAAGTAGTCTTTTACGCTGAAGATAAGCGTAGCGCCGGTGGCGAACCCGATGAAACCGAGCGCAAGAGCCTGTTGCACGATCATACCGATGATGGTGCGGTCTGGAGCGCCGATCAGCTTCAAAGTGGCGATCTGCTTCAGCTTCTCCATCGTCATCGTGTAAATGATGAGCGCGATAATCACGGCAGAGACGACGAGCAAAAGCGATGTGAACAGGCCGATCTGGCGCCGCGCACGGTCGACCAGGGAGCGCGTGAGGATCAACTCCTGCGCCTCCTGTGTAATCGCGGACAGATGCTTCCAGCGGTGCACCGTCTCGGCCACAGCGTCAGGCGATACATTTGCGTGAAGTCGCGCAACGACGGCATTGACGGTATCGCGGCTGGAGCCCCCGGTGCCACGCGCCAGCTGGACCCGCGCGGCGGGCGGCGCCAGGTCGAATTGCAGCTTCTGCGCATCTGGTAGGGTGATGTAGATGGCGGGGTCTCCGCCGGAGTTCACCTGGTGGCGCGTCAGTCCGACGACGGTGAACACATGGCGTCCAAGGCGAATGCGTTCGCCCAGGGTTAGGCCTGAGCTCTTGTCGGCGACCATCTCGTAATGACTGCGGGCAATCTCACGGCCTTCCGCGATCTGCGGCGGTCCGCCGGGGCGGGTCAATTCATAGCCGATGACGTAGAGCCGGAGCTTGTCGCCTCCATGCTCGGTTTCGACCGTCTGATAGGTGATGCTACCCGCAGCGGTCACGTCGGCAATGCGCGCCACAGCCTCGCGGATATCTCCGGGAATTCGCGAGGCTTCGGCGAACGGGCCACGTGTATTGGCTTCCACTACCCATAGATCGACAGCGGGCGCCCGCGCGATCGTCAATGCGTCGACGACGAGGCCACGATAAATGCCGATCATGGCCAGCACGACGCCAAGGAGCAATCCGAGCCCGACACAGGTCAGGAGGAAGCGGCCGAGCCCGTGTCGAATATCGCGATAGGCGAGATTCATTGCGGCCTCGCTTCACTCACGCGCGCAGCTCGACCTTCCTTGATGCCGCTGTCTAGGCTGATAACGACGCGCGCACCTTCATTCACGCCATCGACGATCTCAAGGCGGGCGTCCTCAGTGCGATGCCGGAACTTGACGAGGCGGCGGTGCAGCCGGCCATCTTCGACAGTCCAAACCATGCCCTGATGCCCGTCGTATCCATGCACGGCAGCTGCAGGCACAAGCAGCGCCTTGTCGAGTGTGGCGACGGTAATCCAGAACTCCACCTGCTCGCCCAGAAAAACGCGTGGCGGCGGATTTTCGCCTTTGATGTAGACACGGCGCTCCTCCGTGACGCGGTCGCTTTCGAGCCCTATCCGCTCGACTTCACCGGTGAATGATTCCTGAGGGCGCGAGCGCAGACGAGCATCGACCTGTTGACCTTCATCGATGAACCCCGCACGCGCTTCGTCGACATAGGCAAGGCCCCAGTAACTGCCTGCGGCGATCAGGGTGAAGATCGGATCTCCGGCCTTGACCACGGTTCCGAGTTCTATGCGACGCTCGATCACGATGGCATCGTAGGGTGCAACAAGTGTGCGGTGCCGCAGCAATGTCTCTTCGAACTGAACCTGTGCCTTGGCATCGGTCAGCTGTGCGCGAGCGCTGATGATTTCACTTTCGGCAACAACAACATCGGCTTTCGCCACCGCCTCGTCCCGCACGGCCTCCTCTGCGACTTGCTGGGAGACAATGTCGCGGCCAACGAGCGCCTTCTTGCGATTGTTTGCCTCCTGCTTTTGGGCGAGCACCGCGCGGGCCTTCTCCAGGTTGGCCTCTGCCCGAGTGATGTTGACAGTAGCGATCTCAAGTGCAGCGTGGGCCTTGGCTACCTTGGCCTCCTGCTCACTCTGGCTGAGACGCGCAAGGATCTGACCTTTCGTCACGCGGTCGCCGTGGTCGGCATGAAGCTCGGTCAGCGCCGCGCCAACCTCGAACCCAACCTTCGACAGCACGCGCGCTTCCACGGTGCCGAGGCCGAAAACGCGGACGGGCACACTTTCCTCTATGGTCGCTACGCGGACGGAAACGGGGCGATTTGCCAGAAATGCATATGTGGAAAATACAAGTGCCACGATACCCACGGCGATCAGCACGGTGCGCCACAGCCGCTTGTTCCCCCAGATTGGATGCTGCCAAATCATTCGTGTCTCAGCCCCGATTGCTGGTTGCCGTGCCTGCAAAGCGATGAAGATAACCGGCGAGACAATGGCTCATTTGGGCCCTTCCGCCAGGGGCCGCCAACCCTGGTGATCAAAATAGTGCGGGTATAGGTTCAGAGCCTTCACGACGCGTTCGAGGCCTGCCTTCGACGCGGGGTCGGCGGCAAGAGCGTCGGCGCCCTGGAGGAAATCATTGAGCAGCACGTGAAGTGCCTCATCCGCCCTGGGCTCCAGCTTGCAGTTATCGACCAGGAACTGCACCTGGTCCTTGATCGCGCTCGAAAGCGCCGTCGCCTCGTCCTTGGTGAGGGGCCGCGCCGTGGATGCAGCTATGATGGGCGCCACGGCATCGCGAATGCGTTCTAGCCCCTGCTGCAAGGGGGCATCTGTTGCCCATCGCATGCCGTCATTAAGGCCAAGCTCCGGCATCCCGTGCTGCCCGTGGTCATGTTCGGCCGGACCATACAGATGAAGTAGCGCAATTGCCCCGACACCGGCGAGAGCGAGCATGAACATGCAGATGAGAAGGTTGCGGCGTGTCATATGGGATGGCTCCAGCTCGTGCGATTTCCTGCCACTTGGGCATCATGCCGGAAGCAAACAGAGCGAGACCAACCGCAATGTTGATCAGCGCAAACAAGTTCCCATGCCCTTGGGCGAGCCGCGAGTCGAAATGCTTGCCCACGGCATAGTAGGCGAACCATTGCTCCTTGCCGGGCGCAAAGTCGCGCAGATAGATGAGGACGAAGCCGTAGACCATGAACCCGACTAGAAATAGGAGCCCTGTCGCGATGTTCGCACTGCCTTTCATAGCGCGCTCCCGAGCCCCGCTCATGGGACAACCCTCAAGCTCGGCAAGACATGAGCGCTCGACAAGCGATCATGCCCCGCCTCAGCGTTGCAGCATCCTATTTCGCCTGGACCTCCCTGCGCTGAGGCGACACCTGTCAGGGAAAAGCTGGCAAGCATCGCTGCTGCAATCGCTGTGAGTCGCGGGTACGTCATGGAATGGGGTTCCTTAGTTCGCCTACGACGTCAGAGAGCCCGACGTCATTGGGCGGACCTTGGTGCTCATTCGACACCAACGCGGACCAATGTCCAATGACAACAGTCAAGTGCGCTGATGCAGTCAATCACCGACTCGAGGCACGTAAGGGTCGCTCCGTGCTCAGGCAAACGTGTCGGCCATGAGAGCGTCAAACCACTTGCCCATGTCCTTGAAGTTGTCCGCGGTCCAGCTCTGCGACGCAGCAAGTGATTTCGGCACAGCCACCATCGATTTCGTCGGGGCATCAAACTGGAATACAGCATTGAGCCAAGTCGCCTCCGTGCGCGAGATGGTCGAATAGCAGGCGGAATTCGTGACGGGCGAGGGGTCCGGCTGTCCGCCGGAGAAGATCCGCACCAGAGCATCAGCACAGACTTTTGCCTCCTGGTTGGCAATGTGGCCGGCTTTGGGCTGAGTGCTCGCGCAGGAATCGCCGATCACATGCAGGTTCGGCGCAACCGTGCTGCCATAGCTCAGCATATCCACAGGAGCGAAGCGCTCATTGCTACCGGTTATGAGCCCAGAAGCTGCAACGAGAGCCCCTGCACGATGCGGAGGGATTACGTTGATGACGTCTCCACGAACCTGACCCGCAGTCGTCGATAGCAGCATCTGCGCGGAATCAGCCGAGGTGACCTCGACACCGCTGCGGTACTCGATAACCTGGGCGTACGGTCCGGAAAATGCGCGACCGAAAATGTCCTTCTCGACCGCGATATCCGGATTGGCGTCCAGCAGGATGAGCTTGGCGCGCGGCTTGGTTATCTTGAGCCAGTCCGCGATTAGGCAGGCACGCTCATAGGGACCCGGCGGGCACCGGTAAGGCGCCTTGGGAACGGTCAATACGACGACCCCATTCTCCGGCATTCCGCCTAACTGCTTGGCCAAAAGGTCCGTCTGAGGACCCGCCTTCCAAGCGTGAGGCATGCGGGCCTCATCGAGGCCGGGCACGCTTTCAAAGTCGATCCCAGGCGCCATCACGATACGGTCCGCAGTCAGCTGCTTTCCGGACGTCAGCTTTACAGCCACGCGGACTGGATCCACCTCGGCAACATCATCGATGATGACCTCGACGCCGTAGCGGTTACGGAGTGTATCGTAGCCAAACGTGAGATTGGGGATCGTCCGCTGCCCTGTTAGAACGAGGCTGCTCAAAATGTTCGAGACGTACTTGACATTGCGTTCAACCAGCGTGACGGCCACAGCATCGCCCCACAGGCGCAAGTACTTGGCCACAGTCGCTCCCCCCATGCCGCCACCGATCACGATCACACGAGCCTTGGGCGTGACTGGCGGGGACAGCGCCCAACCGGAGCGCGGCAGCACCGTGAGGGCGGCAACGGAGCCAATGAGAAACGCCCGGCGATCCATGGCAGCATCCTCACCGTTGTTGCGATAGCCACTGGACGAGGTCGTGGAGCTGTTGCTCGGTGTACCCCATGGCGTGGTGGGTCATGATGCCCTCTCCTTCGGCTCCAGATTGGTACTTGTGCATCTTTCTAAGAAGCTTGCTGGCCGATTTTCCAGTCAGCCGGTCGAACCCTGGTGCCGCATCGGTCGTGCCATGACACTGCGCGCAGTTTGAAGCGAGAAGCCGCCCGGGCGGACTCACTGCGCCTTGAGCTAGGCAAAGCGAACTCACGGCAATGAGGAGGCCGATGGCACCAGACGCAACTCCGACACACCGGATCATGTTGGTCCGACCACTGCTGATGCCTGAACGCATGTCCGTGCTTCGGTCGCTATAGCGCTCCATCGGGCACCTCGCGTTTCATCACTGAAAAGCTCATCGCCCCCAGTTAAGTGGCCCGTGCCGTCGAGAGGCGTGACAACAAAGATATCCTAGCTCTCCGAGCCGAGGGTCGCCTTGACTTTTGTGAACGATCGGGGCGTTGCGATCGTGGTGGGTCAGGGTCGATGTTTACGGGCAGAGATCGGCGATCCCTTCCCTCGCCTCAAGTCCGATCTGAGAACCGCAGTAGCCGGCAGATAGAGCATTGCCAGCGCAGATGTCAGCTTCTGCATAGCGCACGGGGCCGGGTCGCGCCTGCCTAGTGTTAACTGATGGCGCCTAGTGGTCCAAGGCGTCGGGCTGGCCACGGTCGGTATCGGATTGCTCCTAAGATAGGCGACTAAAAGCCCGCTGCGCCCGACGTGACGCCAGCGCGGGTCAACGTCTGCCCACCTAGGTCCAGCGGAAACGCATTTTTGCTGCTCCCGAAACTGATTACGAGATGGTTCCGACGGCAGATTCCTCTGCACAGTCACCGTCCGCGTCGGGTCAGGCGGCGTTAGTGACCCTCAGTTGACTACGTGTCCGTGGGCAACATTAATGTCGTCGGCGGCGCCGCTCCGCGGGGGCTTCTATATTGCTAGATGACGAGGTGTTCAATTCCGGGCGAACCGATCGCGGTATGAGGTGCTACGCGCTTTAATTGTCGGCCGGTCGCCATGAACAACTCCGATGATCCCAGTTTTGGAAAACGACATGGAATGCTGCCGATTTTGTCGCACTTTGACCGACAGTGGACGGGGTGCAATTGACTTCGGTCATGACGGCCCACCGCTCACTCTGCTACAGGCTAGCTCGCACTCGGCAAGTAAAGATCGAGGTGGAGGACGCCATGGACTATCAAGCGTACGTGGAGCGCGTCGAGGCGCACGAAGTGCAGATGCGGGCCATGATGTCGGCGCGTGGCGCGACACACGAAATGGCCGCTTTGAGCGATGCGGGTCTCGGCTGGATGTCAGCTCAAACAAGATGCATCTTCTGTAGAAACGCCGATAAATGTGCAAGCTGGGTGGCAGACGGAGATACGGCACACAATCCCCTGGATTTCTGTCCTAACCTGGGATTTTTCGACCAATTTTCTGAGCCGAAGCCCGACTAAGCCGATCCCTCGGTCGGCTTCCTGTTTGCAGAGGCTCGCTTACCGGCGGCTGCCTTATTCAGCGTCGATGTCGTAATCGAATTGAGAAAGTTCTTCCAATACACGAAAATCCTGCACGGTGATTTGGCTTCCGGATACATGTACTCCGTACTGACTGAGACTGGCAAAGACGCGCGAAAGACTCTCTGGCTTTAAACCAATGAGAGACGCCAATCGTCTCTTCGATATCTGCAGTTGGATTGTTCCGCTCCCACCAGCACCCTCGTGCATTCCCACGAGATAATGCGCAAGACGCATTTGGGCCGAACGAAGTCTTTGGCTTCTCAGTTGGCGAACGAGCGAGCGGTAGGCCTCGCTGATCGCGGTCGCCGTGGCGATGCTCAATCCTTGATCACGGCGCAAGGAGGAACGGAACTTTCCAGCGGGAATACACAAAATGCGAGCCTCGGTGACCGTCCGGGCGGACATCAAATAGGGAGCATCCGTGACCACGGCCGCAAGTACGAAGGGTGTGTTTTTTTGAACCAGAGTAATGCACGACTCGCGTCTGCCATGACGTATGAAGAGTTCTACTGTACCCTCGAGAAGAATATGCAGGAAGGTCGGCCGCAATCCTTCGCTGAAGACGACTTTCCGAGCAGGTAGTTCGACCACGGACGTATCATCGATGAGGCGTTGAAATTCCGAGGCCGACATACCGGCTAGAAGTTCAGGCTCTGTGGACGCGTTGTGTAACCCATTGTGCATGAGCGGTCTGCCAAGGGACCCGACGATTGCTAGAGTTTACCGGCCGCTTTGAAGACCGAATTGACAGTTGTGAAGACGGCCTCGGGAAATTGATCAATCGCACAGGCCAGGGCTTCTTAAACGTCAGGGATTTGGCGACTTCATCTTCCCAATCTTGATGCAAATCAATGTGCTCGAGCGCTATTGGCTGAATCCTCTCTGCACAGGGTGCCGCGTGCGAGCGCGCGGCTGCTAGCACAAGGTGTGCGGCCACTACGGGGTTTCACAATGGCGGTCGTCCATCAATTCGGTCGGGCAAATACTGCGACCCCTTCGAAAGGTGATTGCTGTGTTCTCGGGGGCAATCGCGCTTTCGGCCGGATGCGCGTCTATCAGCCGGGTCATACGCTGTTCGCACAGGGGGAACCATGCGCGGGCGTCTATATTCTCAATACGGGCATGGTCGGACTGAGGCGAAGCGACGAGCATGGAAATTGTGCGCTTGTCAGTTTAAGCGGCCCCGGCGAGCCTATCGGCTACCGTGCGTTCCTTGCCAGTGACTTTCACAGCAATACTGCGGAGGCGTTGACGCCCTGCAGAGTGCTCTTCATTCAATCGTCCGATCTCAGGCGGTGGCTTGACGAGTCTCCGCCCGTTCGGGACTACTTCATACATAAGGCTTTGTCCGACCTGAACCGGGCCCAAACAATGTGCGCGGGGCTGCTCACCGAAAGCTTGAAAAGCCGCTTCATTAAGTTGCTGCTTCGGATAGGCGACATGAGCCCCGCACAGCGGGCCGATCAGCCATTTTTGGTGGAAGTCCCGGTTCAGCGAAAGGACATCGCTGCGCTATTGGGTGCCGCACCTGGATCCCTCTCCCGTCTGTTGAGCGACCTCGAAGAGGAGGGGCTTATTGTCATTGATGGGCGCTGGATTGATTTTTCGGGTGCTGCTCGTGCGATGGATTTCGTAGCATCGCCGTCGTGCGTTGAAGGAATGCCCCGGTCAGAGATTCTAGCCTTTTTGATAGAGGCACGTCTTGCTCTACTCTCGATGATCGACGCACGCGATGCTGTGACCCGCGAGGCCCTTAACGTGACAGTGCAGGCAGCGAGCAGGAGACTCGATGCGAAATTGAGCCGGGTCAGTAACGGCGCCGTCAGGGAGGCACACACGTTCCGATGTGTGTGGGACATGTTCAAAACCACACGCCAGACTGAGATTATTCCGGCGGTCTTTTCCGGACGCATGGACCGTGCACGGCAAATTGCGACGGGGGTCCAGGGCGAACGCCTCGCCACGATGAAAGAGATTCTCATGTCGACGAAGTAGTTCGTTGCACACTCGATCCGTGCGGCCGATCCTCACTCCGCGATCACGATACGTGTCCTGGCTCTGGAAACGCAAGGACAGAAAAGGCGCTGCCGATCGGCTGCGTTGAGACATGTATCTTTGTGAATCATATCGCCTTCGACATAGGCCGTCGCGCATTCTCCGCAACCGCCCGTGAGGCACCCGGGGGAGATAGCAACTCCGGCTTCGAGAAGGACCTGAAGAGCTGTCTGGTTGGCCTCGACTTTGAGAGTGCAATCGCTCCAAGTGAGATAGATTTCAAAACTTGCGCCGTCCGGCGCCTGGGACATCACGACAGCCTTGCTGCTCATTGGCGCGATCGGACGAGGAGCGGACCATAGACGACGAGGAAGCCGCCAAAGGCGAGACACCACGCCGTGGCTGACACGGTGAGCATCGGATCGCGCAGGATACCGAACGCGGCGACAATGCGTGCCAGAGCCGATGTAATTGCGAGTGCATAAATCACCTGCGTTGGCACCGCTGCGGTTAGTTCCTGTCCTGTGTGTCCGCGCGTGGCACGAGTCATGACAGCAAGAGTCATGATGCCAATGGCGCCTGCGGTCCAACCGTGCAGTGCGCCGGTCGGGCTGACCATCCCGGGCTGGAGAATGCCGAGTCCGAGAAGGAGAAAGCCGAGAGGGACGAAAGCGTAGGCGATGTGCAAGATCAGCACGAGCGGTTCAGCCCATGTGCGGTAACCGGCCCAGCGAAAAAGCCGGACTAGATTGAGGATCGCGGCAGCGAATGCCATGACAGCGGTGCCAGGATTGGTTGGCATCAAGACCCAACTGCAAAGGGTCAACACGCTGACCACCAATATCACAGCGTCGAAGCGATCGAAGACCACTGGAAGCCGGCCTGCTTCGCGCCGCGCAAGCCAGTTGCGTGTGAAGCTAGGGATGATGCGTCCACCGATAAGCTGGATCAGAAACACGATCGCAGCCACACCTAGGCGCGTTCCGTAGCCGTCGGTACTGCCGGTGATTGCCTCGGCGTGAAATAGTGCGTTGGCGATCCACAACAGGGCAACCACGGCCAGGACCTTAAGGTTGCGAGTATTGTTCCCGGCTATGATTTCCCGGGCGATCACTGCTCCGAGCGCGGCCAAAAAGATGAGGTCGATAGCGGCTGCGAGCGGTGCGCCGATCAGCTCCGACGTGATGAGTGCAATGCGGCCCGCGACCCAGGCGACAAACAGGAGCAGCAGAGGGCGACCGACGACGGGCAGGCGGCCCGTCCAGTTCGGAACTGCTGTCAGGAGGAACCCGGCAACCACCGCTGGCACATAACCGAAAATCAATTCGTGGACGTGCCACTGAACCGGGGACAAGGTTATTGGAAGTGCAACTCGACCTTGAAGCATCGAGAGCCATAGCGCCATGGCTGCCAAGGCCCACAGGGATCCAAAGAAGAAGAACGGTCGAAACCCGTAACTGAGAATCGCTGGCCCGTCATACGAGCGGATCTGTTCGGCACTGGTTGCCATGGACATCTTTCCCCGATGCGGTGGTATCCCCGCGTGCCCAGTCCTGGCGCCTTTGGTCTACGAGGAGGCACGAAGCTAAATAGGCGTTTGAAATTCTACTTTAGAGGCCCATAATGGGTCTTCGCAATGCGTGTTTTTGTCGGAGGTTCCGGCCCCGTTTAGAGTTTGTGATGGGGACGTGTCACGTGCCGTTGGAAGGACACGCTGCCCATCCTTTCGTTGCAACATCTGGTGAAGTAGATCTTGCGGTCTCACGACACCGCCGTTCTGGATACTCTCACATGCGCTTGACGTCCTTTACGGATTTCGGATTGCGCACACTGATGCGTCTGGCGGGCAATCCCGAAGCTCTTTTCACGACTGAGCAGATCGCGCAGGAATTCGCGATCTCGCGGACCCATTTGACGAAAGTGGTTGGAGAACTCGCATCCGCCGGATTCATCGTCACGCTGAGGGGTGTTAAGGGCGGTTTCCGCCTCGCGCGCGCGCCCGGAGATATCAGCATCGGTGAGGTGGTGCGGCGATTGGAGGCCCGCCATGCGCTGGTTGAGTGCTTTCGCGCCGACGGTGGACTATGCGTTCTCACGCCGAAATGCCGGCTCAAATCCAAACTGGCGGTAGCGGCCGAGAAATTCCTGGCCGAACTCGACAAGACGACGCTTGCCGAATGTGCCTATCCCGCGCGGGCAAGCCGATGACGGGGAATGGCTGGGTTGACCTCGGGCTTGCCTTTGCTTTCTTCCTGGCGTCGCATGCCGTTCCTGCAAGGCCGCCAGTACGGCGCGCTTTGGCGGGCCGCATCGGCGAACGAGCCTATCTCCTCGCCTACTCGCTCGTGTCGATTGTCGCTTTAGGCCTGCTGATCATGGCGGCGGGGCGGGCGCCGTATGTCGAACTCTGGAGTGTTCAAGAATGGCATATGGGCGTGCCACACGGTGTCATGCCGTTCGTGTGTTTGCTGATCGCGTTCGCGATTGCCGCTCCCAACCCTTTGAGCTTTGGCGGCAGGGCGCCTGATGTCTTCGATTCGGATCATCCCGGGATCGCTGGTGTTGCCCGTCATCCACTATTGCTGGCACTCGCGCTGTGGTCGCTCGCGCATCTTATGCCCAATGGAGATCTGGCGCACGCGCTGGTATTCGGGCCGTCAGCGGCGTTTGCACTCGCCGGCATGCTGATGATCGACCGGCGCAAGAAGAGGCAATGGGGCGAGGCGGAGTGGAACCGGTTGGCTGCGAAAACATCACTTGTGCCGTTCGCGGCACTTTTGAGCGGCCGCTGGCGACCAGATCCAACGAGTCTTGGCACAGCTGCAATGATCCGACTTATTGCTTCGATCATTCTGTTTCTGGGTCTCGTGGCGCTGCATGAGCCTCTCATCGGCGTGGCGGCCACGTCCGGGCTCTGGAACTGAAGAAAGCGCGTCATGCCCATGCGATTGTTCTGGTTGTCGGTTGGATACGTCGCACTTGCGTGCGGCGTTGCCGGTATCGTTCTACCCCTCGTGCCGACGACACCGTTTCTCCTGCTGGCCGCTTTTTCATTCGCACGTTCGTCCCCCGCGTTACACGATTGGCTCGTCACGCATCCCCGCTTTGGCCCACCCATCCACAATTGGCATCATCACGGCGCCGTCAGCGGTCGAGCCAAGGTGGCAGCAATTTCCGTCATGATGCTCACATTGGCCGGCAGCGCGGTGATGGGGGTATCGCTGGGGGTTCTCGCGGCACAGGCCGCCGTGATGCTGGCGGTTGCTACTTTTCTACTAACCCGTCCCAGCGGCCCGGATCAAACAGCTTAGAGAGCCATGAACTATGGACGATATCGCAATTGCAAGGGCCCTACATGTCCTCGCCATCGTTCATTGGATCGGCGGCGTATCGATGGTGACGCTCGTTTTACTCCCGAGTTTGATGCGATCGGTGCCGGCGGCCGACCGCCTTGCGCTCTTCGAACGTATTGAGGGCCGGTTTGGTAAGCAGGCACGCGTCAGCACGATCA
>LNFM01001494.1_pt1 | contig 61981 bp, 58 predicted proteins | sample 596031 | NCBI WGS metagenome assembly LNFM01 (sample SAMN04254537, study PRJNA301005) | activated carbon metagenome | isolation source: dual media filters at the Ann Arbor, Michigan drinking water treatment plant | place: USA: Ann Arbor | reverse complement strand
TGAAGGGCGCGTCGCTCGAGGACCCGGCCGGCCTCTTCAACGCGAGCCTCGAGGGCAACGCCCGCCGCGCGATCGACATCCGCGAGGGCGAGGAGGTGGACGCGGCCGCCTTCATCGCGCTGATCCGCGAGGCGGTCGCCCTCAACGGCTCAGGGCCACCCGGGCGCGCGAGGAAGGCGGGGGCCTGAGAGGACTCAGGCGGGCCCGGCTCCGGGGAGTTCCAGCCCGACGGCGAGGGAGAGTCCCGCGGCCTCCATCTGCGCCACCACCCGCCGCCAGACGGCGGCGACGGCCTCCACCGCGTCGAGCGGGAGCACCCGGGCGCGGTCGTCCACGCTTGGGTCGACCAGCCCCGGGAAATCGATGCGGGGGCGGGCGAACGGGGTCACGGGCGGCGCCGGCAGGCAGGGCGCGAAGCTGAACATGCCCGCGACGGGATCGCGCGCCGTGGCCCCGGAGTAGAGGCGACCCCCCTCGACGTGGTCCCAGGCGTACATCGGATCGAGGGTCGTGGCGCGGAAGACCTCGCCGACGCGGCTCCCGGCGGTCCGGGCGTGGTCGGCGCGGGTGTGGTCGACGCTCCCCGCGACCACGAACACGGTGTCGAGCACGAACGATCCCGCGAGGCTCGACCCGAAGAGGATCAGCGAGCCCCGGGCGAGGCGGCGGAGGGCCGGCTCGCGGCGCTGGCGGCAGAAGGTGTAGAGGAAGCGCTCCCCGAAGACGAAGGGGTCGGTGTTCTGGGGGACGACACCCGCGGGGGCCGCCCCGGGGCCGAGGAACAGCGGGTGGTGGATCCACTCCGGCCCGTCGGCGACCGCCGCCGCCACGGGGAGGACCGACGAGTCGGCCTCCCATTCCCCCCACAGGGTCAGCTCACCGCGGCCCTCGCCGGCCGTCGCCCCGTGGCGCCACGCCCCGCGGCAGAGCATGAACTTCCGGCGGTGGGGGCTCGTCGCCACCGGCCAGCGCATGCGGTCATCGCCGGGATCGGGGCCGTGTTCGTCCCCGGGGTGCGGGAACTGCACGACGCAGAGCTCGTCGTCCATGAGGCGTCCTCGAGAGGGCGCGGGACTACGCCGGAGGAGGCGCGGACCAGTCGATCCAGACCGCTCCCGGGTTCGCCGGGTCGATCTTCACCGGCAGCCGGCACCCGACCTGCGCCCGCGACAGGTGCAGCTGCTGCACCACCTGCCGGCAGCTCGCCGGGATGGGGACGCCGCCGTGCATGATCAGCAGATCGAACTCGATGACCGGGTTGTGGTTCATGAGCATCCCGGTCTGGCGGGAGGCCGTGACCGTCGCCACCGCGTCGACGCCCTCCGCCATCAACGCCGCCGAGCCGGCTCCCCCAGCGGCCATCGAGGTGAGCGCCTGCTCGCCCTGGGCGAGCACCTGCCCCAGGGCGGAGAGCTGATCCTGCACCGGCAGCGCCTCGCGCATCTCCGCGCTCTGGCGGCTGAGCTTGCGCATGTCCCCGAAGATGCCCATGCCGTCAGGCCCGGTAGAGGTCGCTGAACGCCCGGGCCACCGCGGGGTCTTCCTGGATGCGCGCGTTCCAGCCGTCATGCGCCTCCTGCCACGAGGAGGGGGCGATACCGTGGGCCGCGGCGATGCCCGGGAGCAGCGACTGGTCGTAGCCGAGTGGCGCGATCGCCTTGACGATCGTCGCGTAGAGGGCCAGGTCGACCCCCGCGATCGACTCGGTGGCGGCGGGGGGCGGCGCGGCGGGGGGCGGCGGGGCCTGCTGGGCCGCCTGCTGCTGGGCCGCGGCCTGCGCGCTCATCTGCTGCGCCTGCTCGGCCATGCGCTGCGCCCGCCCCATCATCTCGGGCGCCGCGGTGGCCATGTCCTTCAGGTCCTTCATCTGCTTGAAGATCCCCACCGGGCCTCCCGACCGCGTGTCCACCCCCGGCGGGCGCCGGAGCGGCGCGAGCGTAATCCAGGCCCGGCGAACGGAGCACGCACCGAACGACCAGTCTTCGCGGCCATCCGTCGGGGCGGCGGCGGGCACCCTGCGAGCCCGGCATGGGCTCGCAGGGTGCCGCGGCTGTCAGCCGAGGTCGAAGCGGTCGAGGTTCATGACCGTGTCCCAGGCGGCGACGAAGTCGTCCACGAACTTCTGACGGCTGTCGTCGCTGGCGTAGACCTCCACCAGGGCGCGCAGCACGGAGTTCGACCCGAACACGAGGTCGACGCGGCTGCCGGTCCAGCGGACCTCGCCGGTCTCCCGGTCGCGGCCCTCGAACGTCTCCTCGGCATCGGACGTCGGCCCCCACACGGTTCCGGCGTCGAGGATGTTGACGAAGAAGTCGTTCGTCAGCGCCCCGGGGCGGTCGCTGAAGACGCCGAGCGGGGACCCGCCGTGGTTCGCCCCGAGCACCCGGAGCCCGCCGACGAGCGCGGTCATCTGGGGCGCGGTCAGCCCGAGCAGCTGGGCCCTGTCGATCAGGAGCTGCTCGGCCGGCCGGTTCTGGCCGGGGGCGAGGTAGTTGCGGAAGCCGTCGGCGACCGGCTCGAGCACCGCGAACGACTCCACGTCGGTCTGCTCCTGCGACGCGTCCGTGCGCCCGGGCGCGAACGGCACCCGGGCGTCGAACCCGGCGTCCTTCGCGGCCCGCTCCACGGCGGCGCACCCTGCCAGCACGATCACGTCGGCCAGCGAGACCCGGACGTCGTCGCCGGCCTTCACCGCGTTGAAGTCCTGCTGGATCTTCTCGAGGGCCTGGAGGACCGCCGCGAGCGCCGCAGGGTCGTTGGCCGCCCAGTCCCTCTGCGGAGCCAGCCGGATGCGGGCGCCGTTGGCCCCGCCGCGCTTGTCGGTGCCGCGGAACGTCGAGGCCGAGGCCCACGCGGTCGAGACCAGCTGGGCGGTGCTGAGCCCCGAATCGAGGATCGCGGCCTTCAGGGCGGCGATGTCGGCGGCGCCGATCAGCGCGTGATCGACGGCCGGGACGGGGTCCTGCCAGAGCTGGGGCTCGGCGGGCACCTCGGGACCGAGGTAGCAGGCGAGCGGGCCCATGTCGCGGTGGGTGAGCTTGAACCACGCCTTGGCGAAGGCGTCGGCGAACTCCTGGGGGTTCTCGAGGAAGCGCCGCGAGATCGGCTCGTAGACCGGGTCCATCCGCAGTGCGAGGTCGGTCGTCAGCATCACGGGGGCGTGCCGTGCCGAGGGGTCGTGGGCGTCGGGCACCGCGTCGGCCGCCGCGGGGTCGGTGGGCGTCCACTGCCAGGCGCCGGCCGGGCTCTTGGTGAGCTCCCACTCGTAGCCGAAGAGTGTCTCGAAGAAGCTGTTGTCCCAGGTCGTGGGCGTGGGGGTCCAGGCGCCCTCGAGGCCGCTGGTGATGGTGTCGACGCCCCTGCCGCTGCCGTAACCGCTGGTCCAGCCGAGGCCCATCTCCTGGAGCGGGGCGGCCTCGGGCTCCGGGCCGACGAGCGCGGCGTCGCCGGCGCCGTGGTTCTTGCCGAAGGTGTGTCCGCCGGCCACCAGCGCCACCGTCTCCTCGTCGTTCATGGCCATGCGGGAGAACGTCTCCCGGATGTCCCGTGCCGCGAGGACCGGGTCCGGGTTGCCGTTCGGCCCCTCCGGGTTCACGTAGATGAGGCCCATCTGCACGGCGGCGAGGGGGTTCGACAGCTCGCGGTCGCCGCTGTAGCGCTCGTCGCCGAGCCACGTGCCCTCGTTGCCCCAGTTGACCTGCTCGGGCTCCCAGACGTCCTCGCGCCCGCCGCCGAAGCCGAAGGTCGCGAAGCCCATGTCCTCCAGGGCGACGTTGCCGGCGAGCACCATCAGGTCGGCCCACGAGATCGCGCGGCCGTACTTCTTCTTGACCGGCCACAGCACCCGCCGCGCCTTGTCGAGGTTGGCGTTGTCGGGCCAGCTGTTGAGGGGCGCGAAGCGCTGCTCGCCCGATCCGGCGCCGCCGCGGCCGTCACTGGTGCGGTAGGTGCCCGCGCTGTGCCATGCCATGCGGATGAAGAGGGGGCCGTAGTGGCCGTAGTCGGCCGGCCACCAGCTCTGAGAGGTCGTCATCACCTCGACGATGTCGCGCTTGAGGGCGTCCAGGTCGAGGGCCGAGAAGGCCTCCGCGTAGTCGAACTCCGCGCCCATGGGGTCGGCCATCGGGGGGTTCTGGTGAAGGGCGCTCACGTCCAGCTGGTTCGGCCACCAATCACGATTCGACCTGCCGTTCGCTCCCGAGAAGGGGCACTTGCTCTCGTTCTCCACGGTGTTCTCGCCTTCGTTCATCGCAGGGTTGTCAGGCACGGGCATCTCTTCTCGGACCGAGCGGGATGCCGGATCTGTGGGACGTCGTCAGGGGCTGTGTGCGGTGGAGCACTCCGGGCAGACGCCCCAGTGCGTGACCTCGGTCTCGTCGATCGAGAAGCCGTGGTCGTCGGACGCGGCCAGGCACGGCGCGTCCCCGACGGCGCAGTCGACGTCGGCGATGGCGCCGCACGACCGGCAGACGACGTGGTGGTGGTTGTCGCCCACCCGCGCCTCGTAGCGCGCCACCGAGCCCGCGGGCTCGATGCGCCGCACCAGGCCCGCCGACGTCAGCGCGCGCAGCACGTCGTAGACGGCCTGCGTGGACACCCCGTCGGGGCCGGAACGCACGGCGCGGATGATCGCGTCGGTGTCGGCGTGCGGGTGCTCGTGAACCGCCGCCAGCACCGCGACGCGCGGCCGGGTCACCCGCAGGGAGGCCCCGCGGAGGGCGTGCTCGGCGTCGGACGTCGCGGTCACGCGCGCACCCAGTGCCGCCCCGGCAGCCCGGGCGGATCCCCTACCGGGGGAACCGGCGTCGCCCTACCGTCGTCGGGGTAGGACGGACGCACTCGCCTGGACGGAGAAGAACGCGATCGCTCCCGGACCCCCGGACCGGAACGTGCGCCGCCACCTGCACGCGCTCGCCGCGGAGCGGACGGTGGTCGGCGCGCTCGGAGCCGCAGCGGCGCTGGCGGGCGCCGTGGGTCCGGCAACCGGTGCCGACGAGGCGGCCGACATCGTCGCGGCCACCCACGATGCGGATCCGCTTCTCGCGATCGGCGCCGTCCATGCGCTCGCCGGGGCGCCAGGACCGGTCGCCGACGAGGCGCTGCTCGGGCTGCTCCACGCGGACGACGTCTGGCTGCGCGAGCACGCGGCGTGGGCGATCGGGGGACGCGCCCCGGCCGCGGCGGCCACGAGGCGGCTGGTGGAGCTGGCCGGAGGCGGAGGGTTCGCCGGGATGCTCGCCCAGCGGTCACTCGGACGCCACGCGCTCCGCACCGGCGGGGAGCTGCGCGGGCCGGTGTCGGCGGCCCTCGCCGTGGCCGGCGGGACGCCGGTGCGCGCGCGGCTCGTCGAGACGCTCGGCCTCGATCCGGCGCACGAGGCCACCGAGGCCCTGACGCGGATCGCGCTCGACGCCGAGGGGGAGGACTCGGCCGTGCGCTCGGCGGCGGTGGCCGCGCTCGGCGACCGCGGCGGGGCCGGATCGCGGGCCACGCTGGTCGGCCTCGCCGCCAGCGCCGACGAGCAGGTCGCCCCGCAGGCCGTGCTGGCGCTGCTCGACGCGTCGCCGCAGCGGGCAGCGACCGGCGACCGGCCGTCGGGCCTGGCCATCGCGCAGCTCTTTCTGCACGCCGACCTCGATCCCGGGCTCACCCGGGCCGGCATCGGCGACACGGGCGGCATCGCCAGCCTGCTGGTGCTCCTCGGCGAGGCCCTGTCCGCGACGCCGGGGGTCGCGCGGGTGCTGACGCTGAGCCGCGGCGCCGGCACCGACGCCCTCGCCGACGCGCTCTGGCCCCGCGAGGAGGGCGCCTCCTTCGGCGCCGTCCCGATGCCGCCCTCGCCGATGCGCGACGCCTGGGAGCACCGGGTCGTGGTGGAGCGCGGCATCCGCCGCCAGCTCCGCGCCCAGGGGCCGTTCGACGTGATCCACCTGCGCATGGGCGACGTCGGCACCCTGGCCGCGGCCCGGGTCGCGCGCGAGCTGCAGATCCCGGTGGTGTTCACCGCGGCCCCTGACCCGCACGCCACCCTCGACGCGGCGGGCGAGCTCGACGACGGCGCGCGGATGGCGCTCGGCGAGCGCGACGCCCGCGAGCACTGGTGGTTCCGCGCGCGCCTGGTGGAGCGCCTGACGCGTGAGTCGGCCGGCCTCGCGGTGATGCCGCGCCAGAACGCCATGCGCGAGATCCCGCGGCTGCTCGGCGTCGATCCGCGGAGCCTCGCCGCTCGCGCGACCATCATCCCGGAGGGCGTGCACGCCGGCAGCCTGCGGCGCGCCCGCTCCGACGCCCGGCGCGCGGAGGACGGCGGCTCCGTGCCGGTGCTCGACGACCTGAGGCGGCGCGTCGGAGCGATGCCGCCCACCCGTCGCGCCCTGCCCCTGCTCGTGACCGTCGGCCGCCTGGCCGCCGCGAAGGGCACCGACCGGATCGTCGAGGCGTGGGCCGGCGACGCCGGCCTGCGGGCGCGGACGAACCTGGTGGTCGTCGGCGGGGACCTGGATCGCCCCTCGCCCGAGGAGCGCGAGACCCTGGCGGGGATCGAGGCCGTCCTCGCCCGCCACCCGCGGGCCCGCGAGGGCCTCGTGATGCTCGGCCACCGCCCGCACCTCGACGCGGTGCGGGTGCTCGCCGCCGCCGCGGAGGGCGGCGGCGTCTACGTCTGCGGCAGCGCCAAGGAGGAGTACGGCCTCGCGATCGTCGAGGCGCTCGGTGCCGGCCTGGTGGCGGTCGCGCCCGAGGTGGGCGGCCCCGCGACCTACATCGACGGCCGCAACGGCGTGCTGGTGGACGGGACGCGGGCGGAGTCGATCCGCCGCGGGATCCACCGCGCGCTCGCACTGACCGCCGTGCCGGGACGGGCGGAGGCCTCGCGGGCCGCCGTCCTCGGGGAGATGACCATCGAGCGCATGGCGGGACGGCTGGTGGAGCTGTACCTGCGGGTCGCGCCGGAGGTGCCGGTGGGCACGCCGGCGGCCGCCGGGGGGTGACCACCCTCGTCCTGAGCCCGGCCTACGCGTCGCACTACGGGCCGCTGGCGGTGCACGGCGGCCGGCTCGCCGCCGACGGGGAGCGGATCGTGGTCGCCACGGGCGCCGCGTTGCGCGATCGCGTGGCGGCAGACGGATTCGAGTGGCGCGAGCTGGTGCTCGGGCGCGGCACCAACACCGGCGTCATCCGGCCGGAGGACCAGGAGGCCGAGGAGGAGCGCCACCTGCGCGCGTTCTTCGCCGCAACGCGCCGGGGGGCGGTGCCGACCCTGCTGCTCCAGGCCGAGCGGCGCACCGACGACCTGCTCTGGCGGCCCGCGGACGTCGCCCGGCGTCTGGAGGAGATCGTCGCCGAGGTCCGGCCCGACCGGATCGTGAGCGACCACATCGCCCTCTCGGCCACGCTCGCCCTGCGCGCCCTCGGCGCCGACTGGGAGTCCTTCGTGCCGGGCCATCCCAGCCAGCTGCCGGTGGGCGACGAGGTCTACGGGGAGCCGCCTTACTGGCCCGCCGCCATCACCCCCGACGACGGCGACCGGGCGCTGCTGCGGCGCGCGTGCCTGCGCGTCACCGCCGCCGTGACGGAGACGTTCAACGCCGGGCTGCGCGCGGTCAGCCCCTCGGCGGCGCCCGTGGACGACCCCTTCCGGGCGCACGGCGGATCGGTGCTCTACGCCTACACGGAGGCGCTGCATCCGCCGTGGCGGACGCAGGCGCTGCCGCCCGGCCACCGCTTCCTCGGGCCCTGCGTGCGCGACGAGAAGCTCCCCGGAGACCTGGCGGACCGGGTCGCCGCGGGATCCGGTCCCCTGGTCTACGTCTCCCTCGGCACCTTCCTGTCGGAGCGCGGAGACGTGCTCGCCACGGTCGCCGAGGGGATCCGCCGCCTCGGGGCGCGCGCGGCGATCGCGACGGGTCTGACGCCTCCGGCGCACCTCGGCGCGCTGCCGGACGATTGGATCGTCGCCCCGCACCTGCCGCAGGTCGGCCTGCTGCGCCACGCCGCGGCGACGGTGACGCACGCCGGCAACAACTCCGCCGGCGAGGCCCTCGTCGCGGGGGTCCCGATGCTGGCCCTGCCGTTCTCCACCGACCAGTTCGCCGTCGCGGCGGACCTCGAGCGGGAGGGACACGGCGTCTGCCGCGACCCCAACGCCCTGACCGCCCCGCAGGTCGCGGAGGCTCTCGAGTCGCTCGTCGCCGCGGAACGGACGGGGCTCACGGCCGCGACCTGACGGACCCCCCGGCGGTCGTCCGCCCACTCCCGCGGTCACTCGTAGATGACGACGTCCGGGCGGGGTTCCAGGCGCAGCACCTGCCCGGAGGTCATCAGCCCGGTGTCCTCCTCGTAGAAGAGCTTGAAGCCCGTCGCGAAGCCGTGGTCGCCGCGCGTCACCCGGCGGTAGGTGGCGACCTTCGCCGGGCCCGTGCCGAAGCCGTCGGCGTTCAGCACGAAGTCGATGCCGCGGTGGGGCCGCAACCGGCCGCGGCGCTCGATCATGCCGTCCTCGAACTGATGGACCAGGAGGATCTTGTCGGGCAGGTTGCGGCGCTTCACCATGCGCGCCATCCAGCCCGCCACGCGGTTGACCTCCTCGGCGTCGACCTGGCCGATGACGCGCCCGGGCACCTCGTCGGGCCGCATCCTCCACTCCGGGTCGAGCGCCAGCCCCACGTCGGGCTCGGCGAGGAACGGCGCGAGAGCGCGCGCCTCGGTGACGAAGTCGGAGCGGCCCGGCTGGATGTCGAGGATCAGCAGCGCCTTCGCCGCCCGGGCCGCGCGCAGGTAGCGCCGGATCAGCGCGGGATCCTGACGGAAGCGGTGCAGGCCGTCGGCTCCGGCGTCGGCGGTGACGATCACCGCGATCAGCTCCATCGCCGGCAGCACCGGCTTGCGGCGCGGCCCGGCGTAGGCGCGCGTGGCCTTCTGCAGGCGCGCGCCCGCCACGGCCGGGCTTCCGATGCCGAGGATCCCGAGGCCCGCGGCCTGCGGCGCTCCGTAGTGGGCGAGCACGCGATGCTCGGGGAGGATGCTGCGCCCGCCGCGCGGAAGCTGCGGCAGAGGAGGCGAGGCACAGGCGCGGATCCGTCACCGCCGGCCCGGATCGCCCCGATGGCGACCGCGGAGCCCACGAGCACCACTGCGGCCACCAGGATGAGCCGCCGCGTCACTGGTCGGTCGTCTCGGGCATGAGGGGCGCGAGCCTACCGTCCTCGCACCGCAGGCGGCCGCACCACCGGCCGGGGCGACTACCCTGACGGCATCGCCGCGACCGTCACCGCCAAGAAGAAGTGCTGCAACTCCTCCCCGCGGTGCAAGAACTGCCCGCTGGTGTGGAAACGCCTGGCCGACGACGGGCTGGCCGAGCGCACCGGCAAGCGCACCTGGCTGCTGCTGGCCGGGAAGATCCCGAAGAAGGTCATGAAGGCCGCCCGCCGCCGCTGAGCGGCCGACGCCCCACCGCTAGTGTCCTGATTCAGAAGTTGGCGAGCAGTTTCCGAGCGAATCTCCCGCGAGGCAAGGACGCAGTTCAGCCCCGATATCGGGAATATCGGGGCTGCCGAGGACGCCGCCTCGCGTTGAGACCCCGGCCGGCCGGGGGCCGGCAAAGCCGGGAAGTGCCGCCGAACTTCTGAATCAGGACACTAGGACCTGCGGGCGGTGAAGCTCCCCGAGCCGGTGCAGGTGCCGACGCTGAGCGCCGCGACGCCGCCGGTGAGCCGGCCGCCCCGCACCTTCCCGCGCACGAGCACCGCCGAGCCCCGGCTGGTGGCGGCCGCGATGAAGCGCCCGTCGGGCGCGATGCGGGCCCGGGAGACGACGGCGAACCCGGCGCGCGTGGTCACCTGCCCCTGGCCGCCGGGCAGGCCGACCTGGGGGCAGACCATCGTCACGGACGCCCGGAACCCGGTGATCGTCCGGCCGCCGCCGGTCACCCGGAAGCGGACCGACGGCGAGGCGCCCGTCCAGGCCCCGTCGTCCCGTCCGGTGGTGACCCGGGGTGCCGCCGCGGGGCGCACGCGCAGCGTCCTCACCGGGGATGTCACGGTCTGGGTGCCGAGGCGCACGGACGCCCGCAGGCTCTGCACCCCCGCGGGGAGCGTGGCGATCACCTCGCCGCGCTCGTTCGACGCGCGGCCCGTGCCGAGCGCCGTCCAGCGCGAGCCGGCCCGGCGCTGCAGGGTCACGGACGCGCCGTCGGGCACGCCGGCGAGGCGCAGCGGCACGGCCACGGGATATCCGGCGAACGCCGCCCCGGCGGAGCGCACCGACAGAGCGGCGTCGGCGCGGATCGCCAGCCGGCGCACCTCGCTGACCTCGTAGCCCCCGGCACAGCCCCCGCAGAGCCGCGAGGCCTGCCAGTAGTAGGTGCCCGGCGTGTTCTCGGGGCCATCCGCCCGGCCCGTCGCGAGCTCGCCGGCGCACTGCTCGTCCGGGAGCGTGTTCGGCTGGTGGCCGGTGTCGGCCGCGACCACCTGGTCCTGGCGCAGCCGTCCGTCGGCGCCGAGCTCGGGACCGGTGGCGAGGCGGACCCCGTAGTCGGACCACTGCCCGAAGAAGGCGAAGCCGTCGCCGAGGTCGACCTGCCGGTAGTCCGGGCAGTCGTAGGTGACGGGGATCCCGGCCGCGCCGCCCGGCAGGACCGCGTCGGCCGCCGGGGTGAGCAGCGTGATCGGCGGGTCGCCGGGCATCGCCACGGCGTTCGGGGCGGCGGCGCCGAGGGCGAGGATGGTGAGCGCGCGGCGCATGCGGTGACTCCGGGCGGACGACGATCCGGACGGCGCGATTCTACGATCGCCCCCGCGCGCACGGACACTGGCCGGGTGGGTGGGTCGCGGTCCGGGATCCGCGGGGGCGGGTGCCGGGCGCCGCCGTCCGCTAGCGTCGGCCCATGGCTCCCAAGGGCGAGGCGCTCGAGCTGGACGCCGGCGGACGGACGGTCTCCATCAGCAGCCCGGGCAAGGTGATGTTCCCCGGGCACGGCGAGACGAAGGCCGACCTGGCCCGCTACTACCTGTCCGTGGCCGAGCCCCTGATGCGGACGGTCCGCGACCGGCCCACCATGCTGCAGCGCTTCCCCGACGGCGCCACCGGGAAATCGTTCTTCCAGAAGCGGATCCCCGACTCGGCGCCGGACTGGCTGCAGACGACCACGGTCTCCACGCCGAACGGCACCAGCTCACGCGCGATCGTCATGGCCGACATCGCCCACGTGCTCTGGGCGGCCAACCAGGGCTGCCTGGGCTTCCACCCGTGGCCCTACCGGGCCTCGGCGCCCGACCAGACCGACGAGCTGCGACTCGACCTCGACCCCTCGCCCGGTGTCTCCTTCGCGATGGTCCGGGAGGCCGCGGCCGAGGTGCGCGCCTTCCTCGGGGAGGTCGGCATCGCGGCCTTCCCGAAGACCACCGGTAACCGCGGCCTGCACCTCTACGTGCGCGTGGAGCCCGGCTGGGACTCGTTCGGCGTCCGACAGGCGGCGGTGTCGGTGGCGCGCGAGATGGAACGGCGGCGCCCCGACCTGATCACGGGCGCCTGGTGGAAGGAGGAGCGGGGGGAGCGGGTGTTCGTCGACTTCAACCAGAACGCGCCCCACAAGACGGTGTTCGGCGCGTGGTGCGTCCGGGCGCGCACCGGGGCGCAGGTCTCGGCCCCGTTCGCCTGGGAGGAGCTGGAGGCGATCGACCCCGACGCCCTGACGATGCGCACGGTGCCCGGGCGGCTGGAGCGCCTCGGCGACCCGTGGGCGGCGATCGACGAGACCCCCTGCTCGATCGCCCCGCTGGTCGACCGCTACCGGGCCGACCTGGCGGCGGGCATCCCCGACGCGCCGTGGCCGCCGGTCTACCCCAAGATGCCCGACGAGGCGCCGCGGGTCGCGCCGAGTCGCGCCCGCACCCCGCGCCCGGCGGGCGACGGCTGATGCCGGTCGCGGCCGGCGACCGCACCGAGCGGATCCTGGCGGGCGTGCGCGCCATACCGCCGGGCTTCGTGCGCGCGTACTCCGACGTCGATCCGGCGGCGCCGCGCCTGGTGGGCCGTGTGCTGGCGGGAACGGCCGAGGAGGTGCCGTGGCACCGCGTCGTGCGCGCCGACGGCAGCGTGCCGATGGGCGAGCGCCAGCTCGAGCGCCTGCGCCACGAGCGGGTGCCCATGCGGGGCGCCCGGGTCGATCTGCCGCGGGCGCGCTACCCGGCCTCGGCGCCGGCCGCCGCGCCGGCCGGTTCGCTGGAGGACGCCGTCGCGGCGGTCGCGGCGGTCGATCCGGTCATGGACGCGCTGATCCGCACGGTCGGCCCGTTCCGGCACCGGCCGCGCAACCCCGACGGCCACTTCGGCGCGCTCGTGCGGGCGATCGTCTTCCAGCAGCTCGCCGGTCGTGCGGCCGACGCGATCCACGGGCGGGTGCGCGCGCTGGTGGAGGGGCCGCTGACGCCGGAGGCCCTCGACGGCGTCGGCGACGGCGACCTGCGCTCGGCGGGGCTGTCGGCTGCCAAGCTGGCCTCCCTGCGCGACCTCTCGGCGAAGGTGGCCGACGGGACCGTGGTGCTCGACGGGGCTCACTCGCTCGGGGACGAGGAGATCGTCTCCCGGCTCGTCACCGTGCGTGGCATCGGCCGCTGGACCGCCGAGATGTACCTGATGCTCGAGCTCGGCCGGATGGACGTGTGGCCGGTCGACGACCTCGGGGTGCGCCAGGGCTACGGCCTGGCGTGGGGCGTCGACCCTCCCCCGTCGGCGAGACGCCTCGGCCCGCTCGGCGACCGCTTCCGCCCCCACCGGAGCATCGCCGCGCGCTACTGCTGGGAGGCCGTCCACCTCTCCCGCGCCCGCGCCGACACGAGGCTGCGCTGATGGCCGCGCGCAAGGCGGGCCTCCTGGTGCACCGGCGCACCGATGCCGGCGCGGAGGTGCTGGTCGCCCACATGGGCGGCCCCTTCTGGGCCCGCAAGGACGCGGGCGCCTGGTCGATCCCCAAGGGGCTCGCCGAGGGCGACGAGACCGCGCTCGCGGCGGCGCTGCGGGAGTTCGAGGAGGAGATCGGCACGCCCCCGCCCCTGGGCGATCCGTTCGCCCTCGGCGACTTCCGCCAGCCGAGCGGCTCGGCGCTGACGGTCTTCGCCCTGGCCGGGGACCTCGACGTCTCCGAGATCCGGAGCAACCTGTTCGAGGTGGAATGGCCGCGCGGCTCCGGGCGGATGCAGAGCTTCCCCGAGATGGACCGGGCCGAGTGGATGCCGCCCGCCCTCGCCCGGACCAAGGTCGTGAAGGGTCAGATCCCGGTGATCGACGCCTTCGTGCGCGAGGTGCTCGGAGCGCCGGCATGACCCGCGTGCATCTGGCCGGCCTGTGCGTGGCGGCCGTGATGGCCCTGCTCGCCCTGAGCGGGTGCTCCGGCTCCGGCGGGACGGCGAGCGCGCCGGCCACGACGCCGCGCGACGACTCTGCCGCGGTGATGGCGGCGGCCGTCGAGCGGCTGGTGACGCGCGACCACACCTTCGGCGAGGGGGAGCACCGCTTCGGCGAGTACCTGATCCTCGACCACACCGATCCCATGGCCGGCGGGGCCGGTGAGGGGCCGCGCGGCCCGGCGCGGCCGCTGACCGGCGCGGAGAGGGCCGCCATCGCCGCCGTGGTGGAGCCCCTCGGGCCGCACCGGTTCATCGCGGACGCGGATGCGTGGAGGACGGACGACCTGGAGCCGCGGATCCCGGGCTCGGCCATCGTCGGCGTCGGCGAGCCGGAGGTCGGCGCGGGCACCGCCCTGGCGCCGGTGTCGCTCTGGTGCGGCGGCCTGTGCGGGACCTGGCTGACCTACCGGGTGGACCGCACCGACGGCGCCTGGACGGTCACCGGCACCGAAGGGCCGGTCGCCATCTCCTGACGAGGTGGGCGCGGAGGGCCGCCGGGCCTGCGGAGCCCGGCGGCCCGCGCCGCCCTACGAGGTCGCGCCGACCGCCGCCCTGCGCGGGCTGGCGGGCCGGGCCAGGCCGCCGGCCTCCCAGAGGGCGTCGTCGGTCGCGAGCACGCGCTGCGCGAGGAGAGCGAAGACGACGAGCTGCAGGAGGCCGCTGACGACGTCGATCGCCTGCCGCTCGACGATGTGGGAGGCGATGCTGATCGCGGGGGCCGCGATCAGCGCGACGCCCGTCCAGGCCGGGAGGATCCGCGAGCGCAGGACGGCGGCCCCGAGGACGATGGTCCCGATGAAGGACCCGCCGAGGAAGACGACCAGCACGATGCCGAGCACCCACGCCGGGGACTCCGCGAGCGCGGCGGCGGCGTCCGGCCGCAGGGCGGGCTGATCGGCGAGGGCGATCATCATCTGGTCGCTGACCACGACCAGCATCCCGGCGACGGCGCCGGCGATCGAGAGCACGCCGCCGACCAGGCCGAGGACGGGAGCGCCGCGCCCGAGCGCCCGCATGAAGGCCAGGAGGGCGGGGATCAGGAGGAGCGCGCCTGCGAAGACCAGCAGGTCGGCGATCTGGGTCGCGGTGATATTCGCGGCCGTCAGGTTCAGGCTGTCGAGCTCGGTCGCGTCGCTTCGCCGCCATGGCATGACGGCGAAGCCGGCGACCAGCAGTGCCGGCCCCAGCACGAGGCAGGCGGCGCTCGCGAGACGCCGGAAGCGCGTGGTCGATGACATCGGGGACTCCTCGGATCGTGCGGGGGGACCGTCCCTCCCGTCGATCCGACGCTACGAGCGGCGCGGGCGGCGGTCGTCCCTGCCAGCGCCGAACCTGTCTGGGGGCTACCCCTGGGCCGGGCCGGCCGCGCCCGCACGCAGGAAGGTGAGCACCGCCAGCACGCGCCGGTGGTCCTCCACCCCCGCCGGCAGGCCGAGCTTGCGCAGGATCGCGCTGACGTGCGTCTCGATCGTCTTCTCGGTCAGCCAGAGCTTCTGGGCGATGCCGGCGTTCGTGCGGCCCTCGGCCATCAGCGCGAGCACCTCGCGCTCGCGTGGCGTGAGGGCGGCGAGCGGATCCACCGCCACGGGCGGCGCCACGAGGGTCGCGACGACCGCCGGGTCGAGGGCGGTGCCGCCCGTCGCGACGCGCGCGCAGGCGTCGAGGAAGTCGTCGACGTCGAGGATGCGGTCCTTCAGCAGGTAGCCGAATCCCCCTCCGCCCGACACGAGCCGAACCGCGTGGCGCGTCTCGATGTGCTGGGACAGCACCAGGACGCCGCTCCCGGGATGGCGCTCGCGGATCGTGGCGGCGGCGACCATCCCCTCGTCCTCGAAGCTCGGCGGCATCCGCACGTCGACCACCGCGAGGTCCGGCTCGTGCTCGGCCACCGCGGCCAGAAGCGCGCCGGCGTCACCGACCCGGGCCCGGACCTCGTGACCGGCGTCCGTGAGCAGGCCGGCGATCCCCTCGCGCAGCAGCACCGAGTCCTCGGCGATCACGATGCGCACGGCAGCTCCATCACCAGGTGCGTGCCCGCGCCCGGCGGGCTCTCGATGCGCAGCGTGCCCCCGTGCGCGCCGACGCGGTCGGCGATGCCGCTCAGGCCGCTTCCGGCCCGCGCCACGGCGCCCCCGGCGCCGTCGTCGTCCACCCGCACCCTCAGGCGCCCGCCGTCGCGAACCGCCTCGACGTCGATCCGCGTCGCCGTGCGCCCGTGCTTGACCGCGTTGGTGACCGCCTCGCACACCACGTAGTAGGCGGCCACCTCGATCGGGGCCGGCAGGTCCTCGGCCTGCACGCGGACCGACACCGGCAGCGGGGCGCTGCGCGCGAGGTCGCCGAGGGCGGCGGCGAGGCCGTCGTCCAGGCGCGGGGGGCGCAGGCCGGCGGCGATGGTCCGCAGGTCGGCGATCGCATTGCCCACCTCCTGCACCGCCTGGTCGAGGGCGGGCACCAGCACGCGCGCCTCCTTCGGCAGCGAACGCTGCATCCGTCGCAGCGCGACGCCGAGGCCCACCAGCCGCTGCTGGGCGCCGTCGTGCAGATCGCGCTCCAGCCGCCGGCGCTCCTCGTCGCCCGCGTTCACCAGGCGCGCCCGCGAAGCCTCGACCTCGGCCAGCTGCACGCGCAGCTCCACGCGCAGCCGGGCGAGCTCGACGGGGAGGGCGGCCGCCGAGACGACGCTGCGCAGGAGGTCGGGGCGCTCGCGGAGGGACGGGTCGTGCACGACGACCGCCAGCTCCTCGCCGCGCGGCGCGACCCGCGTGGCCGCCCGGTCGCCAGGGGGCTCGTCCACCCCGATCAGGCGCCCGTCCACCCCGGCGTAGACCTCGCTCTGGGGGAGGCGCAGCCAGAGCTCCGCACCCGGGTCTCCGAGGGCCGCGGCGAGCGCCCCACCGACGCCCTCCGGCTCGGCCTCCCCCCGGCGCACGGCATCCTCGAAGGCGCGCATGCGGCGCAGCCCCTCGTAGCGGGCGCGCGCGAAGCGCCGGTCCACCATGCTCTGCACGCGGGCGCGGAGGGGCCGGAAGGCGAGCGTCACCGCCAGGGTCGCGACGGCAGTGGCGATCGGCGACCCCCGCCCCGCGAGCACGCCCGCCACCAGGATGAGCGCGGCGAACGCGCCTCCGAGCAGGGCCGTCAGCGCCACGTAGACCAGGGTGCGGTTGACGATCCGGTCGATCTCGTACAGGCCGTGCCGGGTCACGGCGATGCCCACCGAGACGCTGATCGCCACCCCCGCCGCGAGGAGCACCAGGGGCACGATCAGCGTCGGCTCGTCCGCGACGGCGTAGGAGATGAGGCACACCACCAGGCCGAGGGGGACCAGCGCGGCCGACCATGCCAGCCACTTCAGCTGCAGGCGCTCCACGCCGCCCGCGCGCCGGTAGCGCACGACCACGGCGGCGGTGCCGACGAATAGCCCGGCGAACATCACGAGCCAGGCGGCCCAGAAGACCACGCCGACGATGTCCGGGGGGTCGAGGAAGAACGGGTTGGAGCCGAACCCCTGCGGGGCGGTCAGCGACTCCTGGCCGATCAGGATCCCGACGACGACGACCACGGGCGCCGCGAAGGTCGCGATCGCGGCCCGGCGCCAGCGCGGCGACGGCAGACGGCCGTCCGGGAACAGCAACGCGATCGCGAGGGGCCACACGTAGAACGCCGGCCACAGGGACGCGCCCACCGCGCCGAGCCACGTGCGCGCCGGGAGGGTGCCGCCGCCGTCGGCGGTGCCCCAGATGGCGTACGACTCGCAGAACGCCAGGACGGCGATCGGCAGGGGGCCGAGGACGAGGATCGTCCCGATCCGGTTCCCCGGCCGGGTACGGAGGATCACCAGGCCGACGATGCAGGGGGCGGCCACGGCGAGGAGGATGATGATCCCCGCGTAGACCGGCGCGACGTCGCCCTGCTGCGGCCCGTCGGTCCGGGCGAGCACCAGCGCCCCGAGCATGAGGAGCAGGGTCAGGATCGCCCCGGCCCAGGCGAGGTGGCGGACGGTCGGCCTCATCGGCGCACCCTCTCACCAACACCCCACGGGGACCACGGTGCCAGCACTGAGATCGTGGGCACGGCCGGCACGCCGGCTCAGCCGCGCGGACCCTTGCGCCCGCCGGTGCCGATCCGCAGTCTGCGGGAGTGCTCGAGACCCGTCATGGCCCGGAGCGCGGACAGGCCGATCGCGATGCCGCCCAGCGGCGCACGCTCAAGGTGCTGGTCGGGGCGCAGGTGCTCGGTGGCGTCGGGCTCGCCGCCGGGGTCGCCGTCGGCGCGCTGCTCGCGCGCGAGCTGCTGGACGGCGACAGCCTGACGGGACTCCCCCTGGCCATCGCGACGGCCGGTGGGGCGATCGCCGCGCCCCCGCTGTCGCGGCTGATGAACGCGAGCGGCCGGCGGCCGGGTCTCGCGCTCGGCTACCTGCTGGGCGCCATCGGCTCGGTGATCGTGGTCGTCGCGGCGGCGCTCGGCAGCTTCGCGCTGCTGCTCGCCGGGATGGTCCTCTTCGGCGCGGGCAACACCGCCAGCCTGCTGGCCCGCTACGCCGGCGCCGACCTGGCACTGCCGCTGCAGCGTGGGCGCGCCGTGAGCACGATCCTGTTCGCGACCACCTTCGGGGCGGTCGCGGGGCCGAACCTGATCGACGCGACCGGCGCCGCCGCCGAGGCCATCGGCCTGCCCGAGCTGTCGGGCCCCTTCGGCCTGGCCGCCCTCGCCTACGGTGCGGCGGCCCTGGTGGTCGTGCTCGCGCTGCGCCCCGATCCGCTGCTGTTCGCCCGCGCGATCGACGCCGCGAGCGGCGAGGCGCCCGGCCCGGCGCTCGCCCACCGGGGCGGGTGGTCGGAGATCGGTCGCGGCACCGCGCTGACGGGCGTCACGGCGATGGTGGCGGCGCAGCTGGTGATGGTGGGTGTGATGACGATGACCCCGGTCCACATGCGCGCCCACGGCCACGGCTTGAGCGTGATCGGCCTGACCATCAGCGTCCACATCGCCGGCATGTACCTGTTCTCGCCGCTGGTCGGCCTGCTCTGCGACCGGCGTGGCCGCATGACCACCCTGCGGCTCGGCGCCGCCATCCTCACCGCGTCGGGCGTGCTCGCCGCCACCGCCGATCCGTCGTCGAGCGTGTTGCTGACGTTCGCCCTCTTCCTCCTCGGGCTCGGCTGGAGCTTCTGCCTGGTGGCCGGCAGCGCCCTGCTCATCGACGCGGTGCCGATCGCCCGGCGCGCCCAGGCGCAGGGCAACGCCGACCTGCTGGTCGGCCTCGCCGGCGCGACCGGGGGGCTCGGCTCCGGCTTCCTCCTGGGCGCGGCGGGCTTCGCGGCGGTCGGCCTGCTCGCCGCGATCATCTCCGTCGTCTTCCTCGGCCCCCGCTGGATCAGGAGCGGCGCGCCGGCGGGGTGACTACGCAGGCGGCCCGGCCGGCCGCAGCAGCGTCAGCAGCATCACCGCGGGCGTGACCGCGCGCACGGCGTGACGCAGACCCGCCGTCATGTGGATCCAGGCTCCCGGCCCGGCGGCGACCGTCTCGCCGTCGAGCGTCAGCTCCATCTCGCCGCGGATCACCTGGATCACGGCCGGGCGCGAGGCGGTGTGCTCCGAGAGCACCTCGCCCGCGGCGAAGCCGAACACGACCACCCGCACATCGTCGTCGGCGTGCAACGTGCGGCTGAGCGTCCCCGCGTCGGGGATCTCGATGAACCGGGCGACATCCGGCTCGACCTGGAAGGGCGGGCTCATGCTCTCTCCTCGGAGGGTGGGTCGACGGGGGGCGGGGGGCGCCGCGGGGTGGTCATGACCCCCCGCACCCGCGGCCAGATCGCGACCGCGAACGCGACCGCCGCGAGGGCGGGCAGCACCGCCGAGATCCCGAGCAGCACGTCCCACGCGGCCGCCCCGCGACCCCGGTCGGCCAACGGCTCGGCGAGCACCCGCAGCAGCAGGCCGGCGTTCAGCAGCCCGAAGGCCAGCCATCCGGCCTCGGCCCCCGGTCGCCCGCCCGAGATCTTCGGGAACATCCAGAACGCGACCCCGAAGATGACCAGCAGCAGGAACCCCACCAGGAGCAGGTGCGCGTGCAGCGCCGGCCAGGGCGCGCCCGGGCCGTAGCCCCGCCGCGCCTGGACGATCAGCATCCACGAGCCCATCGCCATGCCGGCGACCAGGTACGCCAGGGCGGCCCGGATGCACCAGCGGCTCAGCGTGGGCACGGGCGCTCCTCCAGCAGCAGACGACAGCCGCCGCGGCGCGGATCCCGGGCGATCAGGTCGGTGACGACCACCCCGGGCGCCGCGCGCGCGACGATCCCGCGCGCGAGGCCCCGGTGCAGGACGCAGATCAGCTCGCCCCCGGGCGCCTCGACGCCGTCGGCGAACGGGCACCGCGCCAGCACGAGATCGGCGGGCGCGGGACCGGGCTCCTCCCGCGGGCCGAACCCGAGGCGCTCGAACGCCAGCCGCACCTCGTCGAGGCCACCGCCCTCGACCGGGATGCCCCACCCCTGCCCCTCGCCGAAGCGCTCCATCTCCCCGGCGCCGAGGCCCGTCTGGCCGACGAGGCCCATCAGCAGCCGCACCAGCTCCCGGTGCCCCATCGCCTCCCGGTCGCCGGGATCCGCGGCGAGCACGTACCGGCGCACCGGCCGGCCGCGTCCGTTGGGGGGATCGGTGACGCCCTCGGCCACCCCCGCCTCCTCGAGTGCCGCGAGCTGGGCGCGGACGCTGGTGTGGTGGCGGCCGAGCGCGTCGGCGACCTCCTGGGCGGTCATCGGGCCCTCCGCCTCCTCGAGCACCGCCGCGATCCGGTGCGCGGCGGGGCGGGTGAGCGCCGCCGCCCGCGCGTGGCGGACCGGTGTCAGCGCATCGATGGCGTCGGGTGCGGTGGTGGTCACGGGCCTCTCGGGGTGGGTCGGCGCCCGGATCGGGACGTCCCGGCATTTAATAGGGATACAGTCCGAGAATATAACAGGGACATGCTGCGGACGGCTCCCGGAACACGACGGACGGCGACCTCGGTCGTGCGCCCGCCACCCTCCGTGGAATTTACGGACGCCCATGATCAGTAATAGGTGTAGCGTCGTCACCTTCGCCGCACCAGCGCGCCGCGCCATCCCGGTGGCGGCCACATCGCGATCGGAGCCCACATGCTCGAACAGTTGACCCGCCGGCAGATGATCGGCGGCCTCGCCGTCGCCGGGCCGCTCGCCGCGCTCGGGCTGTCCGCCTGCGGCGGTGGCGGCGGGGACGCGGCGGTCGCGGCCGCGAGCACCGCGGCGATGGACGCGCACGGGGCCACGCCCGTCGTCGACCACGGCCCGGTCGTCGCGCCGCGCGACCCGCACGTCACCTTCCCCGCCGCCGCACCGCCCCGCTCGACCACGAAGGTCCACAAGATCGAGATGGAGGTGGACGAGCACCTGCTCGAGATCGCGGAGGACCGCACGATGCTGGCGTGGTGCTTCGCCATGAAGGGCGAGAAGGGGACCCTGCCCGGCCCGGTCATCCGGGTCACCGAGGGAGACCGCATCGACTTCACCCTCCACAACACCGGCACGCTGCCGCACTCGATGGACTTCCACGCGGCCAAGATCTCGTGGTCGCGCCACTACGGGCCGGTGGCGCCCGGCGAGTCGGCGTCCTTCTCGTTCGTCGCCCGCGTGCCCGGGGTCTTCATGTACCACTGCGGCGTGCCGCCGGTGCTGCTGCACATCGGCCAGGGCCAGTACGGCACGATCATCGTCGACCCCGCCGACGAGTCGCTGCTGCCGCCCGCGCAGGAGTTCGTGATCGTCCAGACCGACGTCTACCCCGGCATGAACGGGGCGACCTCCGACTTCGCCGCCCTCCAGCGGGCCGATCCGGAACTCGTCGTCTTCAACGGCTACGCCAACCAGTACACCGGCGACGCCGCGATCAGGATCCGGAAGAACCGGGTCGTGCGCGTCTTCGTCCAGAACGCGGGGCCGAACCGCTGGTCGGCGTTCCACGTGATCGGCGCCCTCTTCGACCGGGTCTACGCCGAGGGCATCTACCCCGAGAACCTCACCCGCGGCTGCCAGACGCTCAACCTCTCACCGAGCCAGGGCGCGGTGGTGGAGTTCACGGTCGACGAGGACGGCTCCTACCCCTTCGTCTCCCACGACTTCCACGACCATGCCAAGGGAGCCTTCGGGCTCTTCACCACCAACGGCGAGGGCACCGGCGGGGCCGGCTGACGCCCCGCGCCCCCCGGCGGGCCCACGGGGTCGTCAGGCGGGGGGCGCTGCGGCGAGCCCGGCGAGCAGTTCCCGGCAGATGCCGGCGCCGAGCGCGAGATGGGCCACCGGGAAGGTCTCGTCGGGTGAGTGCGCCCGGCAGTCGGGCATGCCGAGGCCGATCAGGATCGTGTCGATGCCCAGCACCTCGCGGATGCGCGCGACGATCGGAACCGACAGGCCCTCGCGCACCAGCGCGGGCGGACGCCCCGTGACCCGCATCACGGCGCGCTGCGTCGCCGCCACCGCCGGCGAGGCGGCGTCGAGCAGGTAGGGGAGCCCGCCGTGGTCGTAGCGGACGTTCAACTCCACGCCCGCCGGGCAGCTCTCGTGGAGATGACGGGCCACCAGCGCGGCGACGTCGTCCGGGTCCTGATCGGCGACGAGGCGGAAGCTGAGCTTGGCGGTCGCGGTCGCGGGCACGATGGTCTTGCTGCCCGCGCCCTGGTGGCCCGCGGTGAGCCCGTTGACCTCGGCCGTCGGCCGTGCCCAGACGCGCTCGATCGCGCTCCATCCCGCCTCGCCCGCGAGCGCCGGCGACCCGGTCGCGGCCAGCAGGTCGGCGTCGCCGTAGGCGAGGCCCGCCCACGACTCGCGCTCGGCATCGGAGGGCGGGAGCACGCGGTCGTGGAAGCCGGGCACGGCCACCCGCCCGGCGTCGTCGTGCAGGCCCGCGATCAGCCGCGCGAGGGCGGTGGCCGGGTTGGCGACGGCGCCGCCGTACTGGCCCGAGTGGAGGTCGGCCGAGGGGCCGGAGACGGTCACCTCGAGCACGGAGATCCCCCGCAGCCCGAGGGTGATGGAGGGCACGCCGGGATCGACCATGCTCGTGTCGGCGACCAGCGCGACGTCGGCGGCGAGCTGTGCCGCGCGCTCGCGCAGCAGGGCCGGCAGCCGGGGGCTGCCGATCTCCTCCTCCCCCTCGATCACCACGACGACGTCCACCGGCGGGCCCCCGCCGGCCATCAGCTCGCGCAGTCCGAGCAGCAGAGCCATGGTCTGGCCCTTGTTGTCGGTGGCCCCGCGCGCGGTGACGACGCCGTCGGCGACGTGCGGCGCGAAGGGCGGGTGCGTCCATCCCTCGGCCGGGGCCTCGGGCTGCACGTCGTAGTGCCCGTACAGGAGCACCCGGCGGGGGTGCCGGCGCGGTGTGGAGGCGATCACGACGGGGGGTCCGCCGGTCTCGGCGAGCTCCGACGCGAGACCCGCCTCTGCCAGCCACGCCGCGAGCCAGGTGGCGCAGTCGCGCATGTCGCCCGCGCGGGCCGGATCGGCCGAGACCGACGGGAAGCGCAGGTACGCCAGGTAGTCCTCGAGCCCGGCGACCACCCTCAGGCGCCGGCGCCGAGGGCGGCGAAGCGCCCGAGCGCGAAGGCCGACATGTCGAGCGCCGGGGCATCACCGGCGACGAGCGCCGCCATCACCTCGCCGACCGCGCCGCAGTACTTGTAGCCGTGGCCGCTGAAGCCGGCCGCGACCCACGCCGCCTGCCGGCCGGGCACCCGGTCGATGATGAAGTCGCGGTCGGGGGTGGTCTCGAAGATGCAGGTGGCGAGGCTCGCGACCGGGCCGTCGGCGCGGGGGAACCAGCGCCGCAGCACCGCGCGCAGGTCCTCCACGTCGGCGTCCTCGGGCGGCCTCACGGGCGCGCCCAGGTCGTCGATCTCCTCCTCGTGGGCCATCCGGGCCAGCTTGAACCCGGGGATCCCATGGACCGGCAGGCCGTAGAAGTGCCCGAGGGGACCGTCGAGGATCCAGCAGGGGATCCGCTCGGGCGCGAAGGCGGCCGGGTCGTCCGGATGGAACCAGCCGACCACCTGCCGCTCGGCGCGGATCAGCCCCGCGAGCTCGGGCACGAGCTCGCCGGCCCACGCCCCGGCGGTCACCACGACGGCCGCGGCCCGGTGCTCGCCGGCCTCGGTGACGATCCGGTGCCCGTCGCCGTCGGCCTCCCAGCCGACGACCGCCTCCCCGCAACGCACCTCGGCGCCCGCGGCGCGCGCCAGCGCGACGTGGGCCATCAGGGAGGCCTCGCAGGCGACCATCCCGGAGCCCGGCTGCAGCACCCCGATCATGTCGTCGTCCGGGTTCAGCACCGGGATGCGCTCGCGCAGCGCGGCGGCGTCGAGCACCTCGTGGGGCACGCCCCGCGCCTCGCAGGCCGCGCGCGAGCCGCGGACGATCTCCGAGTCCGGGGGGCCGAGGTCGACGCTGCCGCAAGGGTGGAACAGCACCTCGCCCGCCTCGTCGCCGAGCGCGAGCCACAGGTCGCGCGCCCGCTGTGCCCACGACACGTAGTCGGCGCCCTCGTGGACGCCGAGCCGCAGGATGCGCGTGACCCCGTGGGAGCTGCCCCGGTCGTGGCCGGCGTCGAACCGCTCGATGCCGAGCACCCGCATGCCGCGGCGGGCGGCGTGGAACATCACCGCGGCACCCATGCCGCCGACGCCGATGACGACGAGGTCGTACGCGCGTTCCGTCATGGGCTAGACGCGGGTCAGATAGGTGTCGATCTCCCAGCGGGACACGGCGTCCATGTACGACACCCACTCCATCCGCTTGACCGCGACGAACTCGCAGAACGCCTCCTCGCCCAGGCCGTCGCGCAGCACGGTGTCGCGCTCCAGGGCGTCGAGCGCCTCGGCGAGGGTGCGCGGCAGCTGGGGCGCGCCGAGCCCGGCGGCGAGGCCGTCCACCGGCGCGCCGGGGTCGAGCCCCCGCTTCACGCCGTCGAGCCCCGCCAGGATGATCCCCGCAAGCGCGAGATACGGGTTGCACGAGGAGTCGACCGCCCGGTCCTCGAACCGCCCGGGTGCCGGCACGCGGATCATCGGGGTGCGGTTGTTGCCGCCGTAGACCACCGAGGTGGGCGCCCAGGTCGCTCCGGAGCTGGTGGTGGACGCCTGGAGGCGCCGGTAGGAGTTGACGGAGGGCATGGTGAGCGCCGCCAGGGCCCGGCCGTGCTCCAGCACCCCCGCGATGAACGAGTAGGCCATCGGCGACAGGCCGAGACCCCGGTCGTCGAGCGGGTCGAGGAAGAGGTTGTCGCCGTCCGGCGAGCGCCCCGACAGATGGACGTGGGCCCCGGAGCCGGTGCGCCCCGACAGCGGCTTCGGCATGAAGCTCGCGATCGCGCCGTTCGACCGCGCGATGTCGCCGATGATCGTTCGCAGCATCGTGAAGCGATCGGCGCTGACGAGGGCCTCGGCGTAGTCGAAGTTGATCTCGTACTGGCCGTTGCCGTCCTCGTGGTCGAGCGCGTAGACACCGATGCCGAGGGCGTCGACCGCGCCGACGATCTGGCCGAGGAGGTCCTTGCTGCCGAGCAGCGTCGCGAAGTCGTAGCAGGGCTTGTCGAGGACGTCGGTGGGATCGAGCGGCGCCACAGAGCCGTCCTCCAGGCGCCGCAGAAGGAAGAACTCGGGCTCCATCCCGACCATCGGGATGATCCCCATGGCGGCCGCCTCGTCCTGCACGCGGGCGAGGATGGAGCGTGTGCAGCACGAAGCGATCTCGTCGCCGTCGTGCACCTTGGAGAGCACGATCGCGGTGTCCGGCCGGTGCGGCAGGGTCACCATGGTGTCGAGGTCGGGCACGGCGAGCAGCTCGGCGTGCTCGGGGCCACGGGCGAAGCCGTGGTTCGCGAAGCCCGCGAAGCCGGCACCGCCGCCGGGGCCGCACAGCGCGGCGGTGCCGCCCGGCGGCACCAGCTTGGCCTTCGGCGATCCGTGGATGTCGACCCACTGGACGGCCAGGAAGGTGACCCCCTCGGGGAGCTCGAGGCCGTCGGCGATGGGGCTGGTCGGGTCGGACGTGGCCATGTCGTCTGCTCCTCGGGTCGCGGGTGTCAGGTGGGGATGGTGGTGCCGACGAGCGGCAGCCCGGTGATGGCGGCGGCGGCGGGCGTCAGCGCCGCGAGGTCCTCGCGGCTGAGGCTGTGGACCGACGACTTGCCGCAGGCGCGGGAGAGGAGCTGCACCTCCATGGTCAGGGCCCGCAGGTAGTTGGCGACCCGCTCGGCGCCCTCGTCGAGATCGAGCAGCGCCTCGAGGTCGGGATCCTGGGTCGCGATGCCGACGGGGCAGCGCCCCGTGTGGCAGTGGTGACACGCGCCCGGCACCGTTCCGAGGGCGGCGTAGCGCTCGTGGTGGATGGGCCGGTTGCAGTCGAGCGCGATCAGCGCGGCGGTGCCGATCGAGACCGCGTCGGCTCCGAGCGCCAGCAGCTTCGCCACGTCCGCGCCGTTCCGCACGCCGCCGGAGACGATCAGCTGCACGTCGTCGGCGCCCACGGCGTCGAGCGCCCGGCGCGCCTCCACCACGGCGGCGATCGTGGGGATCCCCGTGTGGTCCATCAGGAACTCGGGGGAGGCGGCCGTGCCGCCCTCCATGCCGTCGAGCACCACGGCGTCGGCCCCGGCCTTCACGGCCAGGCGGACGTCGTCGACCACCCGGCTCGCGCCGAGCTTGACCAGCATCGGGATGCGGTGGCCGGTCGCCTCGCGCAGCTCCTCCATCTTCAGCACGAGGTCGTCGGGCCCGCACCAGTCCGGATGCCGCACCGGGCTGCGCTGGTCGATGCCCGCGGGCAGCCCGCGCGCCGCGGCGATCGTCTCCGACATCTTCGAGCCCAGCAGCAGTCCGCCGGTGCCGGGCTTGGCGCCCTGGCCGACGACGATCTCGACGGCGTCGGCGCGCTGCAGGTCGGCGAGCCGGAAGCCGTAGCGGCTGGGCAGGCACTGGTAGATGAGGATGTTCGAGGCCTCGCGCTCCTCGTCGAGCATCCCCCCGTCGCCGGTGGTGGTCGAGGTGCCGAGGGTGCTCGCCGCGCGCCCGAGGGCGACCTTGGCGGTCAGCGAGAGCGCCCCGTAGCTCATGCCGGCGATCGTGATCGGGATGTCGAGCCGCAGGGGCTCCGCGGCACGGGAGCCGATCACCGTCTCGGTCGCGCAGCGCTCGCGGTAGCCCTCGAGCGCCATGCGCGAGAGGCCCGCCGGGAGCACCGTCAGGTCGTCGAGCGACGGCAGCTCGCGCCGCGCGCCGTAGCCGCGCAGGCGGTAGCGCCCGAGCTGCGCCTTCTCCTGGATGTCGGCGACCGTGCGGTCGGTGAAGAGGTGGTTGGGCGACGTGCCGAGCGCGTCGGCGGGCGGCGCGCCGGTGCCGTTGAGCGTGCTCATGCGGCCGGGCTCCACGAGCGCGCGTCGAACAGGTAGAGCTCGCGCAGGCTGCTCACGCGCGTCAGGGCAGGAGGGGGCGTGAGGCCGGAGGCGACCAGGAGCGCGCCGATGCGGGCGTACTCCTCGGCCGTGGCCGGCTCGGCCGTGGCGTCGGCGCCGAGGGAGGCGATGGCGCCGCCGACGTAGATGACGCCCTCGTAGATCGAGTCGCCGAGCGCCGGGCCGGCGTCGCCGCAGACGACGAGGGTGCCGCTCTGCATCATGAAGCCCGAGTACGCGCCGACGTCGCCGCCCACCAGCACCGTCGCGCCCTTCAGCGAGATGGCGGCGCGGGCGCCGGCCGAGCCGGCGACCACGACGAGGCCCGAGTGCGCGGTGGCCGCGAGGTTCGCCCCGCAGTCGCCGTCCACCGTCACGACGCCGCCGTCGAGGTTCTCGGCGAGGCTGTTGCCGGCGTGGCCGGCGATCGCGACCTCCGGGCCCGCGCAGAGCGCCGCGGCGTAGTAGCCCGCGTCGCCCTCGATGGTGATGCGGCAGCGCGCGGTGAGGGCCACGGCCAGCGAGTGACGGGCGCCCGGGTCGCTGAGCACGACCTCGTCGCCGTCGCGCAGCGCGCACAGCTCCTCGTTGATCTCCCGGGTCGGGAGCCCCGCGCACGCGATCGTGCGGACGGCCCCCGTCCGTCGCCCTACCTCGGGGAGCGTCGCCATACCCTCACCTCCCCCGCGCCGACCTCGCGCCGTCGCCATCCGGACGGCGCCGGCAGGCCCCGCCCCTCGGAACTGACCGCCACCCAGTCGTCGGTCTCGGCGACCACGAGGGGCTTGGCGGCGAAGCGGTCGCGGACGACGCCCATGGCGTCGGCGGTCGCGACGAGGCAGCTGAAGGTCCCGTCGAGGTCCGACACGGCGCCCTCGAGCGCCTCCCGGAGATCGTCGCCGTCGTCGAGCCGCTCGCCGAGATACGCGGCGATCGCCTCCGAGTCGTTGTCGGTGCGCAGCTCCACGCCCGCCCGCTCGAGGCGGGCCCGGAGCTGGTCGGCGTTGGTGACGTGGCCGTTGTGGACCAGCGTGAGATCGGGGCGCGCGGCGGAGACGAACGGGTGCGCGTGACCGGCGTCCACGGCCGTCTCGGTGGCCATGCGCACGTGGGCGATGCCATGCCCGCCGCGCGCGCCGTCGAGGTCGTTCTCCTGGAGCAGCATCGCCGGGCCCGCGGCGTTCTTCACCACGCGGGGCGCCTCGCCGCCGGCCGCGTAGAGCGCCATGCCGCTGCCGTCGCGCCCGCGGTGCGCGAGCGCGAGGAGCATGCGCGAGAGGTCCTCACCGACCGGCCCGTCCTCCCCGTCGCGGTACCAGATCCCTGCGATGCCGCACATCAGGCGGGATCGCCGAGGAGCAGGTCCTCGGCGACCTTCGCGGTGACCAGCGCGGCGTCGCGGAGCTGGTCGATCAGCACGCGCTCATCGATGCAGTGACACTCCTCGACGTTGCCGGGCCCGAAGGTGATGGCCTCCATCCCGGCGTCGTTGACGAGGTTGTGCACGTCGCTCGCGAAGGGCGTGCCGTAGATCTCGGTGGGGCGCCCGGTGACGGCGGCGAACGTGTCCTGCACCCGGAGGGCGAACGGCGAGTCGGCCGGGATCTCGGCGGGCTGGAACGACCAGCGGAAGCGGGTGACCTCGATCGGCTCGTCCGCCACCGCCGCCGAGATCGGGGCCAGGCGCCGGCGGATCTCCTCGAGCTCGCCGTCGACCGTCTCGCCGGGCAGCAGCCGCCGGTCGAGGAGCAGCACGCACTCCTCCGCCACCGCGTTCTCCTTCACCCCGGCGTGCACCACGGTCGGCGTGCACGAGCCCCCGGGCAGCAGCGGGTGGGGCTTCGTCCGGACATCGCGGTCGTACGCGAAGAGGGCCTCGAGCACGGCGGGCAGGCGCTCGAGCGGGTTGAGCCCGAGGTGCGAGCGGCTGGCGTGGATCGAGCGGCCCGGGATGCGGACCGTGTAGTAGCCGATGCCGCGCTCGGCCGTGGCCACCCGGAGACTGGTGGGCTCGGTCACGATGCCCCAGTCGCCGGTGAACCCGGCCTCGATCAGCTTCAGCGTCCCCGGCTCGGCGCACTCCTCGCCCGCGGCGAAGTGCAGCACCAGCGACCCGCGCATGTCGGCGACCCGGGGAGCCAGGTGGTGCAGCACGCCGAGCTGCACGGCCAGGCCCGCCTTCATGTCGCACGCGCCCCGCCCGTAGACGTAGCCGTCGCGCACCTCGGCGCCGAAGGGGTCGCTCGTCCACTTCTCGGCGCCGTCGATCGGCACCGTGTCCATGTGGCCGTTGAGCACGAGCCGCGGCCCGTCGTGCCCGCCCTGCAGCACGACGGCCACCGAGTAGCGGTCGTCGAACATCTCCACCGGGTGCACCGACGCGCCGGTGCCCTCGGCCCAGGCCTGGACCCGCGTCACCATCTGCGCCTCGAAGATGCCCGGGTTGACGCTGCGCGCCCGCACGAGGTCCTGGAGCACCCGCACCAGGAAGTCCGCCGAGAGCGCCGGGGAGGCGCGGAGGGCCTCGCCCTCCGCGGCGTCGAGGGGTGCGGTGGTCACGGTGCCGTTCCTTTCGTGGGGGTCACGCGGGCGTGAACGCCGGGCGGCGGTCGGGGTGCGGCGAGGCGAACGGGGCGGCCTCGGCGCGCATCCGGGCGCGGAGCGCCGCGGTCGCGGGCTCGTCCACCGCCCCACCCTGGAGCGCCACCCCGTAGACCGCCTCGGCCGTGCCGGCGTCGATGTAGCCGTCGGCCACGTCCTCGGCCACCCGCTCCGGCTCGCGCTCGAGGGGGTCGCCGAAGCCGCCGCCGATGCCGGTGTCGATGCGCACCACGTCGCCCGCGCCGAGGTTCATGTTGGACATCCGCGCCGGCAGGGGCTCCCAGTCGGTGGCGCCGGCCCGCTTGACCCACATCAGGTTGGGCGCCCCGTCGGATCCGCCGAACAAGCCGAAGGGCGGGATGGTGCTCCGGTCGAGGCAGGTGGAGAGCACGCAGGCCTGCGAAACCTCGATGTCGCGGCGCAGGCCGTAGCCGCCGCGGCGGCGGCCGGCGCCCTCGGGGCCGGTGCGCAGCTCGTAGCGGTGCACGGCCACCGGGTAGGCGAGCTCGAGCGCCTCGACCGGGTGGTTGCGGCAGTTGGAGAGCGGATCCTGGATCGCGGTCCAGCCGTCCTTGCCGTCCATCCCGCCCCACCCGCCCTTGGGGTTGAGGATCATCACCCAGGGCTGGGTGACGCCGTCCGCGTCGGGCCGCACGCCGCCGAGCGTGTAGACGTTGCACGACCCGAGCTCGCCGGCGGCGGCGCGCTGGGGGGTGCCCATCGCCAGCGCCCCGAGGGCGATGTCGATGATGCGGTTGCAGGTCTCGGTGAGGCCGCTGACGGTGGAGGCGGGCTCGCGCGGGTTGACCACCGAGCCCTTGGGCGCGATCACGTGGATCGGCGCCCACGCCCCCTCGCTGGGGTGGATGTCGGGGTCGGTCATCATCAGCATCGCGATGTAGACCGCCGATGTGGTGACGCTCTCGACGCAGTTGACCGCCCCGCCCACCTGGTCGTCCGAGCCCGTGAAGTCGAAGGTGATCTCGCTGCCCGCCTTGCGGGCCGTCACCTGGATGCGCACCGGCCGGCCGGTGACCCCGTCGGTGTCCATGTAGTCGGCGAAGCCGTACTCGCCGTCCGGGATGCGGGCGATCTCGCTGCGCATGTGGCGCTCGGAGTAGGCGAGGATCTCGTCGATCCCCCAGGCCACCATCTCGGGGCCGTAGCGCTCGAGCAGCGAGTGGAAGCGCCGGATCCCGGTCTGCACGCCCGCGGCCTGGGCCGAGATGTCGCCCAGGGTGTTCCGCGGCAGGCGGACGTTGCGCAGGATGATGTTCCACACGTCGCGGCAGCGCTCGCCGCGCGCGAAGATCTTGATGGCCGGGAGGATCAGGCCCTCCTGGTACATCTCGGTGGCGTCGCCGGGCATCGAGCCGGGCGCCATGCCGCCGACGTCGGTGTGGTGGCCGCGGTTGGCGACGAAGCCGACCAGCTCGTCCTCCCAGAAGACGGGCGCGAACACGGTGACGTCGGGCAGGTGGGTGCCGCCGGCGTAGGAGTCGTTGATGAGGAGCACGTCGCCGGGCGCGAGGTCGTCGGTGCCGTACTGCTCGATGCCGGCCATGACGCTCTGGGACATGGCCGCGATGTGCACCGGGCAGCCCTGCATGTCCTGGGCCACCAGGCGGCCGGTGTGGTCGAAGACGGCGCTCGACAGGTCCTTGCCCTCGTTGAAGATCACCGAGTGCGCGGTCTTGAGGAGCGTGATCGACACCTCCTCGCAGATCTGGCGGAAGCCGTTGCGCAGCACCTCGAGGGTGACCGCGTCGGCACGCTGGACGGGCGGTGTGACAGTCGCCATGGCGCTCAGGCCTCCACGGTGGTGAGGGCGCGCAGGCCGTCGGGGGACGAGCCGGCGCCGGTGTCGATGAGCAGGTTTCCGAAGGGGTCCACCTCGACCGCCATGCCGCTGGCGATCCAGACGGTGGAACCGGGCTCCTCGAGGATCGCCGGGCCGTCGATGCGGGTGCCGGCGGCCAGCGCGTAGCGGTCGTGGACGGCGGCCTCGCGCCGCTCACCCGCCTCCAGCACGGTGCGGGTGCGGGGTGCCGATGCGTCGCCGCCGCCGGTCCACGCCGGGGGCTGGTAGCGCGGCAGCCGGCCGGTGGCCGTCACCCGGACGCTGACCAGCTCCGGCTCGGCGTCCTCCAGGCGGATGGTGTAGATGTCCTCGTAGCGCCGCTCGAACTCCGCCGTGGCCGCCGCGATCGTCTCCGCGGTCGCCGGCACGGGCGACAGCGGGATCCCCAGCTCGTAGATCTGCCCGGTGTAGCGGACGTCCACGTGGTGGGAGACCGCGACGTCGTCCTCGGCGATCCCCTGGCGCACCAGCGTCGCCACGGCGGTCGCCGTCAGCGCCTCGAGGCGTGCGTTGAGCGCCTCCAGGTCGACAGAGCCGCTCGGCGCGAGGAACGCCGATGTGACGTCCTCGCGCATGTCGGTCATCAACAGGCCCATGGCGCAGGTGTTGCCGGGGTACATCGGGATGAGGACGCGCGGGATGTCGAGCGCGCGGGCCACCGGTCCGGCCACGAGGCCGCCGGCGCCGCCGAAGGCCATCAGGGTGAGGTCGCGCGGGTCGAGGCCCTTCCAGATCGACACCGAGCGCACGGCGTTGGCCATGTTCTCCTGGGCGATCTCGATCATCCCGGCGACGACGCGGTCGAGCGGCAGGCCGAGGGGCCCGCAGAGCCGCTCCTCGATGCCGCGGGCGGCGGCGGCGGCGTCGAGGCTGACCCGGCCGCCGGCGAGCTCGGTGCCGAGGATGCCGGCCACCAGGAGGGCGTCCGACAGGGCCGGCTCCACCCCCCCGCCGCCGTAGCAGATGGGCCCGGGCGTCGATCCCGCCGAGCGCGGGCCCATCTTGAGCGCGCCGCCCTGGTCGATCCAGCCGAGGCTGCCCCCGCCGGCGCCGACCGACTCGACGTCGATCATGGGGACGCGGGCGGGCACGCCCCACTCGACCTGCTTCTGCGCGCTCACGAAGGGCACGCCGCCCTGGATCAGCGACACGTCGGTGCTGGTGCCGCCCACGTCGAAGGTCACGATGTCGTCGAAGCCGGCCGCCGCACCGATCGCGGCGGCGGCGATGGTGCCCGCCGCCGGGCCGGACGAGAGGGTGCCGATCGGCTTCTCGGCGGCCCGGCCGAGGGTGACCATGCCGCCGCTGCCCTGCATCACCATGGGCTCCACGCCGAGCCCGCCGATGCGCAGCGCCTCGACCAGCGTGCCGAGGTAGCGGACCATGACGGGCTTGATGTAGGCGTCCACCACGGTGGTGCTGGTGCGCTCGTACTCCCGGTACTCGGCGTTGACCTCGCTGGAGAGCGACACCGCGATCTCCGGCCGCACCTCGGCCAGGATCTCGCGCATGCGCGCCTCGTGCGACGGGTTGGCGTAGGCGTGCAGGAAGACGATCGCCACCGAGGTGACCCCCTCGGGCAGCCCGGCCGCGACGGCGCGGGCCGCGCCCTCGTCGAGCGGGGCGAGCACGGCGCCGTCGGGCCGCAGGCGCTCGGGCACCTCGAAGCGCAGGCGACGGGGCACCATCGCCTGGGGCTTGGCCCAGTGGAGGTCGTAGCCCGACTCGCGGTCGGTGCGCATGATCTCCAGCACGTCGCGGAAGCCCTCGGTGGTGATGAGGGCGGTCACGGCGCCGCGCCGCTCGATGAGGGCGTTGGTGCCCGTCGTGGTGCCGTGGGCGAGGAACCCCACCTCGGCGAGCCCGACGCCGCCGGACGCGATGGCGCCGACCACGCCCTCCGACTGGTTGTGCACCGTCGTCAGGACCTTCGCCGACAGCGACTCGCCGGTGGTCTCGTCGTGGGCGAAGAGGTCCGTGAACGTCCCTCCGACATCGATTCCTACGCGCAGCATTCCGGCCACCTCGTGAGCTGATGCGATCCGATGCGGGCACTCTCGCGGGGCCGCCGCCGAGGGACCACCGCCTCCTGTACAAATATGTTCACTAGGTCTTGGCCCCGGGTACGGGGCGCGGCCACCCCGGTATCGCCTTGGGACGAGGGCGCTCGAAGGCCAGGGCCCGGCTGGTGGCCAGGCCGTAGTCGACGAGGCCCTCCGCCAGCTTCACCGCGGCCACCAGGCCGTCGATCACCGGCACGCCGAGCTCCGCCTCCATCCTCTTGTCGAGGCCGCTCATGCCACCGCACCCGAGGCAGATCGCCTCGGCGCGGTCGTCCTCCACCGCGCGCCGGCCCTCGGCGATCATCGCCGCCATCGTGCGCTCCTCGTCCTCCTCGATCTCGAGCACCGCGAGGCCGCTCGCGCGGATCCCCGCGCACCGGCCGAGCAGCCCGACCGACCCGAGCGCCTCCTCGATCTGCGGGATGCACCGGTGGAGGGTCGTCACCACGCCGAAGCGGTGCGCGACCAGGCAGGCCATGTGTGCGGACGCCGCGGTGACGTCGATCACCGGCGCGTCCATCAGCTCCAGCGCCCCCTGCAGCCCCGGCTCCCCGTAGCCGGCGAGCACGACCGCATCGACGGGGTCCGGGTAGGTGGCGAGGCGCTCGAGCACCGCCGCCGCGCTGAGGAAGCCCTCGAAGAACCCCTCGATCGACTCGGGCCCCCACGTCGGCTCGACGGCCACGATCTCGGTGCCGGGTCGCGCGTAGCGCTGCGCGCCCTGCCGCATCGTCTCGGTCATCGACGCGGTGGTGTTCGGGTTGACGACGAGGATCCTCACGCGGTGCCCCCCGTTCCGTAGAGGCGCGCGGCGGCCTCGGGCGTGACGTATCCGTCGGCGACGTCGGCGGCCACGAGTGCGGGCTCGCGCCGGCGCGGGTCGCCGTGCCCGCCGCCGCCGCCGGTGCGGTGCGAGACCAGCGCGCCCGCGGGCAGGGGACGCGCAGCCACCTTGTGGGCGGGCAGCTCCACGCCGTCGCCCTCGTCCACCCAGAGCCCCGAGAGGGCGCCGTCGTCGCCGCCCTGCACGCCGGGCGGCGCGATCACGTAGCGGTCGAGCGACGCCGAGAGCGTGGCGCCGGCCTCCAGGATGCGGACGTCGAAGCGGACCCCGAGCCCGCCGCGGCGGCGGCCCGCGCCGCACGAGTCGGGCACCAGCTCGTAGCGCTCCACGCGCAGCGGGTAGCTGGCCTCGATCACCTCGCACGGCACGTTGTCGTTGTCGCCGTTGATGATCGGGCAGAGGGCGCTCAGCCCGTCGGCCCCGGCACGGCCGCCCCAGCCGCCGGCGAAGGGCGAGAAGTAGATCCACTCGCCGCCGTCGCCGGTGCCGGGCCCGGCGAGGGCCATCGCGTCGACGTTGCCGAACAGCCCGCCGATGGCCCGCGAGGGGTCGGCCCGGCCGACGGCGCCGAGCACGGCCTCGATCACGGCGCGCGCCACGTCGCCCCAGAGGGTCACCGGCGCCGGCGCCAGGGCGTGGACCGAGCTCCCCGGCCGGGTGATCACCTGGAGCGGGCGGTAGGAGCCCTCGTTGGTGGCCGCGTGGGGCAGGGTGAGGCACTTGAAGGCCACGCGCACCGCGGCGACGCTGGCGGTCACGACCGCGTTGCCGCAGGCCCCCGCGCGCTGGTCGGCGCTCTCGGACAGGTCGACGGTCATCCGGTCGCCGTCCACCTCGACCACCGCGACGATCCGGAAGGGCTCCTCCGACACGCCGTCGCTGTCGACCCACTCCTCGGCGCGGTAGCGGCCGTCGGGGATACGGGCGACCTCGGCGCGCGTGGCCCGCTCGGCGTAGTCGATCAGCGAGGCGACGTGCGCCTCCACCTCGGCCCGGCCGTACTCGGCGAGCAGGTCGTGGACGCGCGACTCGGCCACGCCGAGGGCGCCGATCTGGGCCAGCAGGTCACCCTCGTTCTGCTCGCGCAGGCGCGTGTTGCCGAGGATCATCTCGAGCAGCTCGTCGTTCCAGTCCCCGGCGGCGACGAGCCGCAGCGGCGGGATCGTCACGCCCTCCTGGAACATGTTCCGCGCGTCGGGCGACCAGCTGCCCGGATCCTTGGCGCCGATGTCGGTCCAGTGCGCCTTGCTGACCGCGAAGAACACCGGCCCCGCGTCCGGGCCGGCCGGGTCGAACACCGGCCGGAAGACGTTGACGTCGTTCTTGTGGGTGCCGTTGGCCGAGTAGGGGTCGTTGGAGATGAACACGTCCCCGGGCTGCACGGAGGCGAGGGGGTAGCGGTCGAGCACCGGCGGGAGCAGGGGGGCCATCGCGCCGAGGAAGGTCGGGATGCCCTCGGCCTGCGCCACGAGCGCGCCGTCGGGGGCCAGGAGGACGTTCGAGAAGTCCTTGACCTCCGTGATGATCGGCGAGAACGAGGCCCGCGAGAGCGTGTGGGACATCTCGCGGACGATCGAGATCAGGCGGTTCTGCACCACCTGGCGCGTCACCGGGTCGACGCCCACGAGCGCGGTCGCGACGCTCACGCGACCCGCTCCAGCACGATGTTCGCGTGGGCGTCGATGCGGGCCGTCCAGCCGTCGGCGACCCAGGTGGTGGCGCCGTCCTCCTCGATCCGGGAGGGGCCGTGGACGATGGCGCCCACGGCGAGCTCGGCGCGTGCGTGCGCCCCGCCGGTCCGCTCCCCCGCCGGACCGTCGCCGGGCGCGTGGCGCGCCGGCGCGGGGGCGGGCTCGATCAGCGCGGCCGACAGCCGCACCAGCTCGGTCGGGGCGTCGGGGCGGCTCACGCCGAACAGGCGCCGGTGCTCGCGGTGGAACTCCTCCGCCATCGCGGCCGCCGACGGCGCCGGCCCGGCCCCGACCGGAAGGGTGTGGCCCTGGCCGACGTAGCGGAGGTCGGCGCTCAGCACGGCCACGGCCTCGCGCAGCGGCGAGTCGGCCCTGAGCTCGCCGAGCAGCGCGGCGAAGGCCTGCTCGAGGTCACCGTCGGACACGTCGGTGACCGGCCGCAGGAACATCGCCGAGCGATCGTGGCGCACGCCCGCCCCGAGGATTCCGAGGGCCGACATCGTCCCCGGGTGCGGCGGCACGATCGCCCCGGCGAGACCGGCCTCCTCGGCCAGCGCGCAGGCGTGGAGCCCGCCGCCGCCGCCGAACGCCAGCAGCGAGAAGCGGCGCGGGTCGTGCCCGCCCTCGGTGAGCACCTCGCGAAGGAGGCGGGCGGTGTTGGAGTTCATCACCCGCAGGATCCCCTCGGCCGCGGGCCCGACCCCGAGGCCGAGGGGCTCTGCCACGTGGGTCGCGATCGCCCGGGCGGCGGCCTCGACGTCGAGCGCCAGGCGGCCGCGCATCAGCCCTTCGGGCGCGATCCGACCGAGCACCACGTTGGCGTCGGTGACCGTGGGACGGGTGCCACCCCGGCCGTAGCAGGCCGGGCCCGGCACGGCGGCGGCGCTCTCGGGGCCGACCAGCAGCGCCCCGTGGGCGTCGACGCGGGCCAGCGACCCGCCCCCGGCGCCCACCGAGCGGATGTCCACCATGGGCATCAGGATCGGCCAGCGCCCGAAGCCGCCGACAGCCGCCTGCACCGGGAGGCCGCGATCGAGGACGGCGACGTCGGCGGAGGTGCCGCCGATGTCCACGGTGACCAGATCGGCGCCGCCGAGGGCCTCGGCGATCGCGCGTGCGCCCACCACGCCGCCCACCGGCCCCGACATCAGGGTGGCCGCGGGCCGGGTGCGCGCGCTCTCGGCGCTCATCACCCCGCCGCTCGACTGCATGATCATCAGCTCGCCGGCGAAGCGGCGTTCCGCCAGGCCCGACTGGAGCCGGTCGAGATAGCCGCCCAGCACGGGAAGGGTGGCGGCGTTGACCACCGCGGTGCTGGTGCGCTCGAACTCGCGCCACTCGCGCGCCAGGTCGGTCGAGAGGGAGACCAGCAGCCCCGGAGCGGCGTCGGCGAGAAGGGCGCCGACGGCTCGCTCGTGGCGGGTGTCGGCGTAGGCGTTGATGAGGCAGACGGCCACCGAGCCGATGCCGGCCTCGCGCAGCCGGGCCGCGATGGCGCGCACCTCGTCCACGTCGACCGGCGCGAGCTCCTCGCCGCCCGGACCCATGCGGGCGCCGATCTCGAAACGGTGGCGGCGGGGCACCAGCGGCACCGGCGCCTCCTGCTGCAGGTCGTACATGTCGGGCCGCGATGTGCGGCGGATCTCGAGGACGTCGCGAAAGCCGCGCGTTGTGATGAGGCCGACCGGCGCGGTCGCCCCCTCCAGCACCGCGTTCAGCGCGACCGTCGTGCCGTGCAGCAGCCGGTCGAGCAGGGCCGGGTCGGCGCCGACGCGCTCCAGGCCGTCGAGGATGCCGCGCGTCACGTCGCCGGGCGTGGTCGGCACCTTCTCGTGCAGCGTCGCGCCGTCGGGCCCGGTGGCGACGACGTCGGTGAAGGTGCCGCCGACGTCGACCGCGAGCCGGGTGCTCACGAGCCGGCCGACCCGCGGCCCGCCGTCACGTAGCGCGCGCGGGGATCCGGCACCGGGGCGGAGGCGAGCAGGCGCCGGGTGTACTCGTGCTGCGGATCGGCGAAGACCTCCTCGGTCACGCCCCTCTCCACCACCTCGCCGCGGTAGAGCACCACCACCCGCTCGGTCAGGAAGCGCACGACGCCGAGGTCGTGGGAGATGAACAGGTAGGACAGTCCCTCGGTCTCGCGCAGCTCGAGCAGCAGGTCGAGGATCCGGGTCTGGACGGAGGCGTCGAGGGCCGACGTCGGCTCGTCGAGCACCAGGAGCCGCGGGTCGGCCGCGATCGCCCGCGCGATGCTGACCCGCTGGCGCTGGCCACCGGAGAGCTGGCGCGGCAGGCGGTCCATCACCTGGGCGGGATCGAGGTGCACCCGCTCCAGCAGGTTCGCGACCCGGTCGGCGCGGTCGACACGGTCGCCGATGCCGTGGATGGCCAGCACCTCGGCGATGGTGCGCCGGACGGTGTAGCGCGGGTCGAGCGCCAGGTCCGGATGCTGGAACACCATCTGGACCATGCGCCGGTAGCGCAGGCGCGACTCGGAGAGCCAGACGTCGAGGTCCTTGCCCTCGAAGCGCATGTGGCCGGCGTCCGGGGTCGTGAGGCCCATCAGGCAGCGGGCCAGCGTGCTCTTGCCCGAGCCGCTCTCGCCCACCAGCCCGACGATCTCGCCGCGCGGCACCTCCAGCGAGACGTCGTCGAGCGCGAGCACCCGCTGCGCGTCCCGGGCCCCGCGGCGCACGAGCGGGCGGCCCAGGCGGCCGAGCGCGCCCATGCGGCCGGACGGCGTGGCGCCGGTCTCGGCGCCCGTCTCCGCGCGCGAGGTGGGCAGCCGGCTGCGGAAGCTCTTGGTGAGGCCTTCGACCTCGAGGATCACCGGGCGCGGCACCGTGATCGCGGTCACGACCGCGCCTCCGCGGCGGCCCGCTCGCGGGCGGCGTGGAACCGCGCCGATCCGATCGTCTGCTCGAGCAGCATCGCCGTGTACTCGTGGCGGGGCTCCTCGAACACCTGGAGCACCGTGCCCTCCTCCACCACCCGGCCGTCGCTCATCACGACCATCCGGTCGCAGTAGCGCGCGACCATGCCGAGGTCGTGCGTGATGGTCATCACCGCGAGATGGTCGGAGTCGCGGATCTCGGCGAGCAGGTTCATCATCTCCGTCCCGGTCGTGACGTCGAGGCCGGTCGTGGGCTCGTCGGCGATCAGCAGCTTGGGGCCGCAGGCGAGGGCCATGGCGACGGCGGCCCGCTGGCACATGCCGCCGGACAGCTCGTGGGGATAGGCGCGGGCGCGCTCCTCCGGGCGCTGGATCTGCACCTTGCGGAGCAGGTCGACCGCGCCGGCGGCGGCGGCCCCGCGGTCGGCGCCGCGATGGGCGCGCAGGGCGGCACCGATCTGGTCGCCGATGCGCATCGAGGGGTTGAGCGACGCCTTGGCGTTCTGGAACACCATCGCCACGCCGGCGCCGCGCATCGACGCCAGGGCGGCGGCGTCGGCCGCGACCACGTCCCGGCCGTCGAAGGTGATCGCGCCGGCGGTCACGCGCCCGCCCGGCGGCAGCAGGCCCAGCACGGCCCGCGCGGTCATCGTCTTGCCCGATCCGCTCTCGCCGACCAGGCCGACCATCTCGCCGGCGCCCACCGAGAAGCCGGCCGACCGCACCGCCGTGACGGGGCCGCGGTAGGTCTGGAACGTGACCTCGAGCCCGTCGATCCGCAGCAGGGGCGTGGCGGCGGTCCCCGTCACGAGCGGCTGTCCGGGTCGAGCATGTCGCGCAGGCCGTCGCCGAGGAGGTTGAACCCCAGGACGGTGATCGCGATGAACAGGCCGGGGAAGAGCGAGACCCACCACTCCCCGGTGACGATCAGCTTGGCGCCCTCGGACACCATCACCCCCCACTCCGCCGTGGGCGGCTTGACGCCGATGCCGATGAAGCTCAGCGCCGCGGTGTCGAGAATCGCCCACCCGAGGGTGAGCGTCGCCTGCACCAGCGCCGCCGTGGCCACGTTGGGGAGGATGTGCATCCCGAGGATGCGCGGCCCGCTCGCTCCCGAGCAGCGCGCCGCGAGCACGAAGTCCTGCCCGCGGCGGGCGAGCGTCTCGCTGCGTACCACCCGGACGAAGAACGGCGTGTAGGCGACCGTGAGGGCGATGATCACCGAGCGCAGGGAGTTCCCGAGCGCCGCGGCGATGCCGAGGGCGAGGATGAACGCCGGGAAGGCGAGCACGGTGTCGACCACGCGCATCAGGACCTCGTCGACCCGGCCGCCGGCGTACCCCGACACGAGCCCGATCACGCTCCCGATGATCAGGGCCAGGCCCGTGACCACGAAGGCGATGAAGAGGTCGAGCCGGGCGGCGGCGGCCGTCCGGGCCATGATGTCGAAGCCGAAGGTGTCGGTGCCGAACCAGTGGCTGAAGCTGGGGGCGAGCTCGCGGTCGGCGGCGCTGCCGGTCTCGGGGTCGTAGGGGATGAGCAGCGGCCCGAGCAGGCCGAACAGCACCACGAAGAGCACGAGCCCGAGACCGACCAGCGAGAGGCGGCTGCGGCTGAGCACCCACCATGAGCGGCGCCACCGCTCGCGGAATCCGCCGGTGGGCAACGCCGGCGCGAGCACGGCCTCCGATGAGGTCCCCATGGCCTAGTCCTCCGCGCCCGCGTAGCGGACGCGCGGGTTGAGCCAGGCGTAGATCACGTCCAGCACCAGGCTGATCATCAGGATCGCGAGCGCGGTGACGATCACGAACGCCTGCACGGGGGCGAAGTCGTTGTTGTTGATCGACTCGAAGGCGTAGCCGCCGAGGCCCGGCCAGGCGAACACGATCTCGACGAGGATGTTCCCGCCGATCAGGTAGCCCAGCAGGATGCCCATCATCGTGACGACCGGCAGCATCGCGTTGCGCAGGATCCAGCGGCGCAGCACGACCCGCCGCGGCAGGCCCGATGCGATGGCCATGGTGACGTACTCCTGGTTGCGCACCTCCAGCACGGACGAGCGGGCGATGCGCGCCACGGGCGCGGCCACGAGCAGGGCCAGGGTGATCGCCGGCAGGATGAGGCTCTTGAGGCTCGACCAGAACGCCGCCGGATCGGCCGTCAGCACGCTGTCGAGCAGGTAGAAGCCCGTGACGTCGTCCGGCTCGGTGCCGATCTGCGCGCGCCCTGTGGGCGGCGGCGCCCAGCCGAGCTCGGCGTAGAAGAAGTAGATGAGGAGCAGGCCGACCCAGAACACCGGCAGCGAGACGCCGACGACGGCGACCAGCCGTCCCGCGTGGTCCCAGATGCCGTTGCTCCGGAGCCCGGCCATCACCCCCAGTGGCAGGCCCACGGCCAGCCCGAGCAGGAAGCCCACGAGCGTCAGCTCGACGGTGGCCGGCCACCGGGCGCCCAGGTCGTCCGACACCGAGAGCCCCGTGAGGGAGTTCTCGCCGAAGTCGCCCTGCAGCAGGTTGCCGGTGTAGATGCGCAGCTGCGTGTACCAGGGCTCGTCGAGGCCGAGGGAGGCCTCGGTGCGCTCGATCACCTCGGTGGTGGCGTACTGCCCGGCGCGGAGCTCGGCCGGGTTGCCCGGCAGGATGTTCGTGATCAGGAACCCCAGGAGGATGATCACGATGAGCACCACCGGGACGGCAGCGAGACGACGGAGGATCAACCTCGTCATCTCGTGCCGCCCCCCGGCGCGGGCGTGGGCCCGAGGAGCACTAGGCCTCCTCGTCCTTGTACATCAGGTGGTAGCGGAACTGCTCGTCCTCGTAGCGGGTGAAGCCCTTGAGGTCGCTACGGCGCGAGACGAGGTAGTCGGGCTGGAAGAGGAAGAGCCACGAGGCCTCGTCCACCACGATCTTCTGGGCCTCCTTGCTCTTGGCCTCGCGGACGCCCGCGTCGGTCTCGTAGAGCCCCTCGTCGATGAGCTTGTCCACGGTGGGGTTGCTGTAGTTGTTGAAGGTGGCGCCCTGGCCCTTCTTGGGCTCGGTCTTCGCCAGCCAGGTCAGGTGGTAGTAGGGGTCGTTGACCCACGAGATCCAGTTCTGGACCGACATGGTGTGCTCGCGGGCCGCGAGCTTGCTCTGGTAGACGGAGTCGGTCTGCTTGTTGATGACGAGCTCGACCCCGATCTCCTTGAAGCTCTGCTGCAGCCAGATGGCGATCTGGTTGTCGTCGTCCACCAGCTGGCGGACGCTGATGTCGAGCGTGGCCTTGTCGACCCCCGCCTCGGCCATCAGCGAGCGCGCCTTGTCGAGGTCGGTCGAGTAGACGAACGCCGAGGGGTCGTGCGAGGGCATCCCGTTCGGGACCGGGCTCTTGAGCTGCTGCCCGAAGCCGAAGAGCACCTCGTCGATGATCGTCTGGTACGGGACGGCGTAGGACAGGGCCTGGCGGAACTTCACGTTGTCGAGCGGCTTGACCTCGACGTTCAGGGGGATCCACACGCAGTTGACCGACGGGTAGTTCTCGACGGTCACGCCCTCCACGTCGGCCAGGCGCTCCTTGACGGCCTTGCGCGGGAGGCCCCAGGCGAGGTCGGCGTCGCCGCGCTCCAGCAGCAGCACCCGGTCCTCCGGGTTCGGGACGACCTTCACCGTCACCTGGCTGTTGGACGGCGGCATCTTCCAGTAGTCCTCGCGAGCGGTGAGGACGTACTGGTTGCCCGGCTGCCACTCCTTGAGCGAGTAGGGGCCGCCGCCGGCGGGGTTCTTGCGGATCCAGTCCTCGGCCCAGCGGGCCGGCTCGGCCGTCCCGGCCGCGGCCGGGACGTTCTTCTTGACCAGCTCGTAGTCGAGCACGCCCGACAGGGGCATGTTGAGGAGGCCGATCATGAAGACCTCCGGCACCTTGCCGGCGGGCTTCACCTCGAAGGTCCTCGCATCGACCTTCGTGATCTGGTTCTCCTTGGTGATGCGGCCGAGGCCCATCAGGGTCGGCATGAAGCCGATGTTCACGCCGCGCTGGAGCGTCCAGACGACGTCGTCGACCGTCATGGGGTTGCCGCTGTTGAAGACGATCCCGTCACGGATCGTGAAGCGGTAGAGGCCGCCGTCCTCCAGCACCTCCCACTTCTCCAGCAGGAGCGGCGTGATCTCGCCGGTGAAGGGCGCGTCGAAGATGCCGGCGTCCACGTCCTCGGTGAACTGCCACTCCACCAGGGTGTCCATCTGGTTCAGGGTCGCGTTGAAGCCCTCGATCGAGTGGAAGGAGTGCGGATCGAAGTGGTCCGGCTCGGTCTGGGTGACGACGATGATGTTGGGCGTCGGCGTGGATGGGATCAGCGTCTTCGGCGTCGTCGAGAGGCCCGACGAGGCGACCGGGCCGGGCGCCGCCCCACCGGTCGAGGTCGAGGCCGCCTCGGTGGCGCTGTCGGATCCGCAGGCCGCGAGGATGGCCCCGAGGCTCGGGAGCGCGACGCCGAGCGCGACGCCGCGCTTGACGAAGGCCCTCCGTGTGAGCGCCTGGCGCTCGAGCGCCCGGGCGATGCGGTCACGATCTTCCGTCATTCTCGTTCTCCTGGCTTCTGGGTCGCCGTCCGTCGTCGCGGGAATCGACGTGACGTGCTTTGCGGGGTCCCACGTGACGAGCGGGTGGTGCGGCTAGGCGGCCTCGGACCTGTCGGCGACCGGGGAGGCTGCGACCGGATCGGCAGCGGGGACAGGCGGGGGCTGGCCCGTGATGCCGTCCTTGAACTCGCGCATCCCGGAGCCGAGGCCCCGGGCCATCTCCGGCAGGCGCTTGGCGCCGAAGACGACGAGCGCGATGAGCAGCACGATCAGGATCTGAACCGGCGACAGGCCGAACATGTGGCTTCCCCTACGACGTGGTCCGTGTTGTCGGGGAGCCTGTCGCGAGGGGCGCGGGACGAACTACCGACCCGCGGCCAGAGCGCCAGAGTACAAATCTGTCCCTTTGTCCATAAGACGGAACACATTTGTCCTCTCATTGTGGGCGGCATCGATGGATAGCCTCTGACGACCATGCGGGAACAACCGTCCACGACGGGTAACGGCGACGCCGCCCGCCCCTCCCGGGTGGACGAGGCGGAGCGGGCGCTCATCACCTGGCTGGCCCCAGGCCGCTTCCGGGCCGAGGATCGCCTGCCTCCCGAGCACGATCTGGCCGGGATGCTCGGAGTGTCGCGGGGGACGCTCCGGGCGGCTCTCGCGCGGCTCGAGAGCACGGGCGTCATCCGCCGAAGGCGGGGCAGCGGGACGTTCATCGCCGACCCGGCGGGGGACGCCTCCGAGCCGAGCTTCACCGCCGGCCTGGAGGTGCTCGAGAGCTACAGCATGCTCGCCTCGCGCGACGACCTCTCCCTCGGCTGCAGCGACGTCCGCATCAGCCGGTCGGGCGCACCCCCCGCGGCGGTGCAGGCGCTCGGCCTCGAGCCCGGCGACCCGTTCGTGGTGGTCGAGCGGGTGCTGACCATCGACGGCGTGCCCGCGGCCTGGATGCAGGACGTGCTGCCCGGCGATGTGGTGCTGCCGCCCGATCACGAGCTCCGGGCTCTGTTGCGCAGCGGGCAGATGCTGCTCGACGTGCTGCGCGGCACCGGGACCCCCGTCGGCTTCGCCCGCACCGAGATCGGCTCACGGCTGATAGCGCCACGCGACCGGGTGGGGCGGGCCCTCCGGCTGGAGGTGCCGACTGCCGCGCTGGAGCTGACCGAGACGATGCGGGTCAGCGAGGCGCGCGCGGTCCAGTGGTCGCTCAACCTCTTCGGACCTGGACGGCTGCAGCTGCACGTGCTGCGCGCGCCGCCCCCCGGGCCACCGCCGGCCGTCGCCGCGAGCGAGCCGGAGCACGCGGGTTAGACCGGCACGGCCGCCCACCGGATTAATTCTGCTCTTGTACAGTGGAATGGAACCCCGATGGGATGCTGTGAGCGAGCGCGGTGGCAACGGCGGGACCAGGGAGCCGGTGCTCGCGGCGGGGCTGTCTCCCGAGGAGGCCGGGGCCCTCGCGCACCCCTCCCGCCGGAGGATCGCCGAGGCGCTGGGGAGCGCCGGCGCGGGGCTGACCGTCGCCGCCCTGGCGCAGAGGGTGGAGCTGCACCCGAACGCCGTGCGCCAGCACCTCGACGTGCTGCAGCGGGCGGGGGTGGTGGTGGCCGCCCCGTCGGCCCCGACCGGTCGGCGGGGCCGGCCCAGCACCGCCTACGCGCTCGCGGCGCCCCACGCCGTCGCGGCCGTGGGACACCGCGAGCTGGTGCGGCTGCTGCTGGAGTTCGTCCGCCGCATGCCCGCCGGCGAGGAGGACATCGAGGCCTTCGGCTGGGACCAGGGGCGCCACCTGGTGACCGGGGAGCCGCAGGCGGGCGCGCTCGCCGCCTCGTTCGCCGGCCTCGGCTTCGCGCCCGAGGAGGTCACCAGCGAGGGCGAGCGGCGCGCCGGCGCCATGGACCTGCGCCTGCGGGCGTGCCCCTTCAAGGACGCCGTGCTCGCCGAGGGCGGGCACCTGATCTGCGCCCTGCACCGGGGCCTCGTGCGCGGGGCGCTGGAGCGGATCGACGCCGGCGCCGAGCTCGCGGTGTTCGAGCCGAAGGACCCGGTGACGGCCGGGTGCCGTGTTCTGGTGACCGGGCTGGGGCGCCACGACGGCGGTGGTGAGGCCGCGGCGCCCCCCGGACTCAGGACATCGTCACCTGGGTGAGCCGGATGTGGTTGCCCGAGGGGTCGCGGAACGACGAGTCGATGCCGTACGGGCGCTCCTCGGGCAGGTCGACGAACTCGACGCCGCGGGCCGCGAGCTCCTCATGGGAAGCGCGGCAGTCGTCGGTCTCGAGGAAGATCGTCCCCGTGCAGCCCTTGGCGGTCAGCGCGCGCACCTGGCCGGCCGTCTCCTCGTCCATCATCGGAGGGCCGGGCACCGGCATCAGCACGATCGTGACGTCCTCCTGCCCGGGGGGCGCGACGGTCAGCCAGCGGAAGCCGCCCAGCTCCGGGAGCGTGACGTCGGAGCGCACCTCCATGCCGACCTTCTGCGTGTAGAAGGCGAGCGCCTCGTCCTGGTCGTGGACCCAGAGCTGCGCCGTGGCGATGCGGATCATGCGGGTGCCTCCCCGTGCGAGTGAGCGGACGCCGCCGATGCTAGGCCCGGGAGGGGCGGCGGTTCTTCTCGAAAAGTCCGGTGTCGCGGGCGGCCGTAGGCGCGGACGATGCAGGCCGGCACGCGGGCCTGCAGCGCGGCGGGCGGGAAGGCGGCGCGATAGGCCCGCGGGGACATCCCGTAGGTGCGCGTGAAGCTGGTCGTGAACGAGCCGAGGCTCTGCAGGCCCACGGCCAGGCAGATCCCGGTGACCGACCGGTCGGTGGTGCGCAGCATCGCCGCCGCCCGCTCGAGCCGGCGCGTCAGCAGGTAGGCGTGCGGCGACTCCCCGAAGGCCCGGCGGAACTCGCGGCTGAAGTGGCCCCGCGAGAGGCCTGCCGCGCGCGCCATGTCGTCCACCCCGAGCGGCTCCGCGTAACGCGCGTCGGCGAGATCGCGGGCGCGCAGCAGGTGCCGGGCGGGCGGGACAACGGCCATGCACCATGCATACCCGGTGCCCGGGCCGGGCGCCACCCGGCGGGGACGGGCGCGGCGGGGTGGGCGTTTACGGCGGGCGTGCCCGGGGGACGGAAGGGGCATGGACGTACCTCCCGGGACGGCGGCCGGCCGCCACGCGCGGGCGGCCGCGCGATGACGCGGCGCCCGGGCCCGCCGCCACGCCCGCGCCGGAAGGCCACGCCGTTCATCGCCGGACGCACCGCCGAGGTCCCGCGGCGCGCACCCTGGCTCGCGGCCGCGGCCGCGATGGTCGTCCTCGTCGTGATCATCGGCATCGCCCTCCTGTCGTCCTTCGGAGGCTCCGACGAGGCCCCACCCCCGGCGCCCCCCGGCACGACCGACCGGGCGTCGTGGGTGCTCGTGCCGACCGGGCGCTCGCGCGCCCAGGTGAGCGGCCTACTGGGTCCGCCGCTCCGCACGCGGGAGCGCGCGGGTGACCCGGCCGGGTCGGAGTGCTGGCTCTACGCCGCCCGCTCCGGCCGCGCCCTGACCTACGAGCTCTGCTTCCGGGGCGACTTCCTCAGCGAGAAGTCGATCCTGCCCTACCGGCCCTGAGCGGCCCGCGCGCGTCCACTAACGTGGGGGCGCCCGGTCCGGTGGCCAGGGGGTCGTGATGTCGGTGGTGGACGTCGAGCTGCGTGACGGATCGACGGTCCGGGTGCGGCCGGTGCGCGACGACGACCTGCCCGGGCTGACCGCGTTCCTGCGGAGCCTGTCCCCCGACGCCCAGCGGTTCCGCTTCTTCGGGACGGTCGATCTGGAGGGCGCGGCGCGGGCGATGGCCACGGGGGGCGGGCCCGAGGATCACGGACTGGTGGCCCTCACGGGCGTGCCCGAGCGGGTCATCGGCCACGCCCAGTACCTCAGGGATCCGGGCGGGACCGTGGCCGAGGTCGCCTTCACCGTCGCCGACGCCTTCCAGGGGCGCGGCCTGGGAACGCTGCTGCTGGCCCACCTGGCCGAGCACGCCCACGCGGCGGGCGTCGAGCTGCTCGACGCCGAGGTCATGTCGGGCAACCGCCGCATGATCGACATGTTCCGCGCGAGCGGGTTCCCGGTGCTGCTGCGCAGCGAGGGAGGCACGCACTTCGTCCGGTTCCCCGCGTCGCTGTCGCCCCCGGCGATGGCGGCCTTCGAGGCGCGCCAGCGGGTGGCGGCCTCGGCGGTCGTGCAGAGCGTGCTGGCCCCGGCGTCGATCGCCGTCGTGGGGGCCTCGCGGTCGCGCGGCACGGTGGGGGGCGAGGTGCTCCACCACCTGCGGGAGGGCGGCTACGCGGGACGCCTGCACCTGGTCAACCGCTCGGCCACCGAGGTGCAGGGGCTGCCCGCCGTGCCCACGGTCGCCGACCTCCCCGAGGCCGTCGAGCTCGCGGTGATCGCCGTGCCGAAGGCCGGCGTGCTGGAGGTCGCGCGCGCCTGCGGCGCGCGGGGCGTGCGCGCCCTGCTCGTCCTGACGGCGGGATTCGCCGAGGTGGGAGGCGAGGGCGCCGCGGCCCAGCGCGAGCTGGTCGGCATCTGCCGGGCCACCGGCATGCGCCTGGTGGGGCCGAACTGCCTCGGCGTGATCAACACCGCCCCCGGGACGACGATGAACGCGACCTTCGCCAGCGACATGCCGCCCGCCGGCAACGTCGGGATGCTCTCCCAGAGCGGTGGCCTCGGCATCGCGCTGCTCGAGCGGTCGCGGCAGCTCGGCGTCGGCATCTCGTCGTTCGTCTCGGTGGGCAACAAGGCGGACGTCTCGGGCAACGACCTGCTGCGCTACTGGGAGGGGGACCCGGCCACCGACGTCGTCCTGCTCTACCTGGAGTCGTTCGGCAACCCGCGCACCTTCGCCCGGGTCGCCCGCCGGCTGTCGCGCACGACGCCGATCGTGGCGGTCAAGAGCGCCCGCGGCGGCGCGGGCGCCCGCGCCGCGGGATCGCACACCGGCGCCATCGTGTCGGCGTCCGACGCCGCGGTCGACGCGCTCTTCCGGCAGGCGGGCGTCATCCGGGCGGCGACGATGAGCGAGCTCTTCGACGTGACCGCCCTGCTCTCGAGCCAGCCGCTCCCCGGCGGCGACCGGGTCGCGATCCTGACCAACGCGGGCGGGCCCGGCATCCTCTGCGCCGACGCCTGCGAGGAGCACGGGCTGCGCGTGGTGGAGCTGCCGGAGGCCGTCCAGGAACGACTGCGGCGGATCGCCGTGCCGGAGGCGTCGGTACGCAACCCGGTCGACCTGCTCGCCGCCGCCACCGCGTCGCAGTTCGGCCGCGCCCTGGAGGAGCTGGCCGGCCACGACGCCGTGGACGCGGTGATCGCGATCTACATCCAGCCCGGGCTGGGCAGCGTGGGCGCCGCGGTCGCCGCCGAGGTGCGGCGCGTGGCCGCCGCGCTCGGGCGGCGCATGCCGATCCTCTCCGTGCTGATGTCGGCCGCCGACCGCGAGGAGGCGCGCGCCTCGGCCGCGCGGGGGGCCCCGCCGGTCTACGAGTACCCCGAGGAGGCCGCCATGGCGCTGGGCCGCGTGGGCCGTTACGCCGCCTGGCGGCGGCTGCCTCCGGGCCGCGTCCCCGAACTCCCCGACACCCGGCCGGGCCAGGCGGCGACGCTGCTCACCGGGGCGGCGGTCGCCGGGCCGGGGTGGCTGGCGCCCGCCGACGTGGCGGCGCTCTTCGACTGCTACGGGCTTCCGCTGGTGCCCTCGCGCGAGGTGGGCGACGCCGCCGGGGCGGGCGAGGCCGCCGCCGCCCTCGGCGGGCCGGTGGCGCTGAAGGCGGTGGCGCAGGGGATCGTCCACCGCACCGACCTCGGCGCCGTGCGACTGGGGCTCGCCGGCGCGGAGGCCGTGACCGCCGCCGCCGCCGAGATGGAGCGCAGGCTCGCCGACCTCGGGCACCGTGTGGAGGGGTTCGTGGTGCAGCCGATGATCTCGGGTGGTATCGAGATGCTGATCGGATCGAGCGCCGATCCGCAGTTCGGGCCGGTCGTGGTCTGCGGCCTCGGGGGCACGGCGGCGGAGATCCACCGCGACGTCTCGGTGCGCCTCACCCCGCTCACCGACCTCGGCGCACGCACGATGATCCGCGAGCTGCGGATGCTGCCCCTGCTCGAGGGCTACCGGGGGGCGCGCGCCTGCGACATCGAGGCCCTGGAGCGGCTCGTCCTGCGCGTCGCGGCGATGGTCCACGCGCACCCGCAGATCGTGGAGCTCGACTGCAACCCGGTGTCGGTCTCGCCCGAGCGGATCGTCATCCTCGACGCGCGCGTGCGCGTCGCCGCCGCGCCGGAGGCCGTGCCCTGGCCGTCGCTCGCCGCCGTGCCGCCGGTGGAGTGGACCGGCGAGCCGTCATGAGCGCGCCACTCTGGTTCTCGCACCCGTCGAGCCTCGACCACGACACCGGCCCCGGCCACCCGGAGCGGGTCGAGCGGATCGTGGCCGTCGAGGCGGAGCTCGCCCGTCGTGGGGGTCTCGGATGGGCGCGGCGCGCCGCGCCGGCGGCGACGCCCGGGCAGCTGGCGGCGGTGCACAGCGAGCGGCACCTCGACCAGCTGCGGGGCCTGAGCGAGGCCGGCGGCGGAGCCCTCGACCCGGAGACGCCGGTGAGCGCGGGCTCCTGGGCGGCGGCGCGCCACGCGGCGGGCGGCGCCTGCGCGATGGCCGAGGCGCTCCTCGGACATGAGGCGGACGTCGCCTTCAGCGCCGCCCGCCCGCCCGGGCACCATGCCAACCGGGACACGACCTCGGGGTTCTGCCTGGTGAACAGCGTCGCCGTGGCCGCACGGCACGCCCTCGACGCGCTCGGCGCCCGGCGGGTGATGGTGATCGACTGGGACGTGCACCACGGCAACGGCACCAACGACATCTTCCGAACCGACCCGGCCGTGCTCTACGCCAGCATCCACCAGTCCGGGATCTTCCCCGGGACGGGCCCCCTGCTGGACGTGGGCTCGGGCGACGGCACGGGCTTCTCGATCAACCTGCCGGTGCCGGGGGGATCGGGCGCCGAGACCTGGCTGTCGCTGCTCGAGTGGATCGTGGTGCCCGCCGGCGTGGAGTACGCGCCCGATCTGATCCTGATCTCGGCCGGGTACGACGCCCACCGCGACGACCCCCTCGGCGGCTGCCTGCTCGACACGGCCGACTTCGGCGAGATGGCGCGCCACGTCCGCGCCCTGGGCGAGCGGGTCGGGGCGCCGGTGGGGGCGGTGCTCGAAGGCGGCTACGCGCTCGATGCGCTCGCCGCGTCGGTGGCCGAGACGATGGTGGCGCTGGCGGGCGACCGGGCCGCCGCCTCGGTCTCGCCCGACTTCGCCACCTCGCGCGCGGCGTCGCACATCGGCCACTACTGGAGACTCTGAGGGGGCGCCGAAGACTCACGCGCCGCGCCGGAGTCCGCGGCGAAACCGCGCAGGAGCGTCCGCACCACGAGCCCCGGCGCGTCGGCGCGGTCGACGGTTCCGACGGCCACCTGGCGGAACGCCGTCGCGATCAGGGCGCCCGCGACGGCGACGACCCACTCGGGCGGAGGGCCCGCGGCGAGCGCGCCCTCGCGCTGCGCGCGCCGGATCAGCGCCTCGACCGGGCCGAAGGCGTCGGCGGCCCGCGCGTGCATCTCGGCGCTCTTGCCCGTCGGCGGGCCGTGGGAGATCACGCGGTAGCGGTCTCCGACGACGAGGATCGCCTCGACGGCGCGTGCGAGGGCGGCGACCGGGTCGCCCTCCTCCAGGCGCTCTCCGGCCAGCGCGGCCCCGATCTCGTCCATCGCCGTCCGCGCGATCGCCTCGATCAGGGCCTCCCGGGTGGGGAAGTGGCGGTAGACGGTGGCGCGCCCGAGCCCCGCGGCGTCGGCGAGATCCTGCATCGTCGCCTCGGGGTCGTCGGCCAGGAGGCGCGTCGCCGCCGCGACGATCCGCGCCTCGTTGCGCAGGACGTCGCGGCGGCGGCCGCCGGGCTCAGTCGGTCTCGGCAACCGGCTCCCCGGGACGCGCGACCGGGACGCGGCCGGCGGCGGCCGGCTCGGTCGGCGCCTCGATCGTGATGCGCGGTGTGATCCGCTCGAGCCAGGCCGGCATGTACCAGGCGCGATCGCCGAGGATGGCCATCACGGCGGGCACGATCACCAGCCGCACCACGAAGGCGTCGATCGCGATCGCCGCCCCGAGGCCGAGGCCGAACTCCTTGATCGTGCGCTCATCGCCCAGCATGAAGCTGAAGAAGACGGCGCACATGATCAGGGCGCAGGCCACCACGACCCGGCCGATGGCCGCGATGCCCCGGTCGATCGAGTCCGCGGCCGAGTGCCCGGCCACGTGCTCCTCCCGGATGCGGCTCATGATGAAGACCTCGTAGTCGGTCGAGAGCCCGAAGAGGATCGCGAACATGATCACGGGCAGGAACGACTCGATGGGGCCGGTGCTGTCCACGCCGAGCAGGCCGGCGCCCCAGCCGTGCTGGAACACGGCCACCAGGACACCGAAGGCGGCGAGGGCCGACAGGGCTGTCGTGAGGGCGGCCTTGGCGGCGACGACCACCGAGCGGAAGGCCATCGTGATCAGCACGAAGATGATCCCGATCACCACGGCGAGGAAGACCATCTGGCGCCCGGCGAGGATCGCGGCGATGTCCTCGAAGGCGGCGGTCTGGCCGCCCACGAAGGCCCGGGCCTGCCCGTCGCCGACGGCACCGGGAAGCACGTCGTCGCGCAGCCGGTGCACGAGGTCGGCGGTCTCGACCGACTGCGGGGAGGTCGTGGGGAACACGGTCACGACGGCGGTGTCACCGGCGGCGTTGAGCACCGGGTCGGCGACCGATGCGACGCCGGCGCTGTCCTCGATCGCCTGGGACACCCGCGCGGCGGTGCCGGGGTCGCCGGTCTGGTCGACCGCCACGATCAGCGGTCCGTTGAACCCGGGGCCGAAGCCCTCGGCGAGGAGGTCGTAGGCCTCGCGCGTGGTGGTGCCCGCGGGGTTCGAGCCGGCATCGCTGGAGCCGAGCTGCACCGTGAGCACCGGCAGCGCCAGGACGATCAGGACGGCGACCGCCACGCCCCCGGTGGCCCACGGCCGGGCGGTCACCCAGCGGCCGAAGCGCGCCGTGCGCGAGCCCTGCCGCGCGGCCTCCGAATCGTCGCGGTGGGGCATGAAGGGCAGGCGCCCGCGGTCGATGCGGTGGCCGAGCAGGGAGAGGATGGCGGGCAGCAGCGTGACGGCGGCCACCACCGCCACCAGCACGGTGACCGCGGCGCCCAGGCCCATCTTCGTGATGAAGTCGATGCCGAGCAGAGCGAGCGACGCGATCGAGATCGCCACGGTCACGCCGGCGAAGATGACGGCCCGCCCCGCGGTCGCGGCCGCGGTCGTCGCCGCGTCGACCGGCGACTGGCCGTCGTGCAGCGCCTGGCGGAAGCGCGTGACGATGAACAGCGAGTAGTCGATGCCGACGCCGAGTCCGATCATCGTGGCGAGGGTCGGGGTGATCTCGCCGAAGGTCCAGAAGCCGGCGCCGAGGGTGATCAGCGCGGTGCCGATGCCGACGGACGCGATCGCGAGGGCGATCGGCAGGCTCATGGCCACCGCGCTTCCCAGCATGACCAGCAGGATCACCACGGCCACCAGCAGGCCGATCACCTCGCTGAGCCCCGTGGACGGCGGGTCGGCGTTCGCGACCACGGGTCCGCCGAACTCCACCTGCACGCCGGCGTCGCCCCCGATCGCGCGCGTCGTCTCGATCAGGTCCTCGACGGCTGCGGCGTCCACGTCGACCGCCTTCGCGGCGAACTGGACGTCGGAGTAGGCGATGCGGCCGTCCTCACTGAGGCCGCCCGTGTCGGGTGCCAGGGGATCGGAGACGGCCGTGACGCCGGGGATGCGCCCGGCGGCCGTGACGGCCTCGCGTACGGCGTCGCGCTGCTCACCGCGGTCGAGCCGCCCCGACTCGGCCGCGAAGACCATCTGGGCGGAGTCACCCGAGCGGGCCGGGAAGCGCGTGTCGAGGAGGTCGGCCGCCCGCTGGGAGTCGGAGCCGGGCAACGAGAACTCGTCGACCAGAGGACCGCCGAAGCTCTGGCTGAGGACGATCACGGCGACGACCGCTGCGAGCCAGGCGCCGATCGTGCGCCAGCCGTGCGCTGCGCAGAGGTGGGCCAGGCGTGAGAGCGGGCCGGAGCGGACCGGCGGGTCGGGGGCGGCGTGCGGCACGGGTCGTCCTTCGTGACGGTGTCCTTGATGTGAGACTAGCGCGTCTCACATCCTGCGGCTCCCAGGAAAGCGGAGGACGGGTCGCGCTTCAAGTTGCGGCGGCCGCTCTTTGCCGGATGCGAACCGACGCGGCGCGGGTTTGGGATGGGCGCCCCCGGGGCGACCTACCGGCGTGGAGACGCACGGACAGACGGCCGGGGCGGCCGGCGCGGGCTGGAGGCAGGAGGCCGGGGACCTCGTGCGGGCGGCGGCGGGGGGCTTCCTCTTCGGCGTCCCGCTCCTCTACACGATGGAGGTCTGGTGGTACGGGTCGTGGGTCGACCCCCGGTGGATGCTCGGCGCCCTCGGCGTGTCGCTGGTGGTCGTGATGGTCCTCACGCGCACCTCGGGGTTCCGCAACGTGCGCGACACCACCTGGCGCGACGCGGCCTTCGACGGGATCGTGATCGTCGCGATCGGCGTCCTCTGCGCCGCGGCGATCCTCTTCTGCATCCGGGAGCTCACGCTGGCGACCTCGCTGGAGGAGTCCGTCGGCAAGGTCGTCTTCGAGGCCATCCCGTTCGCGATCGGCGCGGCCCTCGCGCGTCAGTTCCTGGAGCGGCGCGAGCGCGAGGAGGAGGACGAGGACGATGACGGGGAGGCCGATGGTGGTGGCCTCGCGGACGCGCTGGGGGGCGATGATCCGGTGATCGGCCGCACGCTGGCCGACGCGGGCGCGGCGGCGGTCGGCGCGCTGGTGCTCTGCCTCAGCATCGCCCCGACCGACGAGATCCCGCTCATCGCCAGCGCGATGTCGCCTCCGTGGCTCCTGGCGCTGATGGCGGCCTCCCTGCTCATCTCGTACGCGATCGTGTTCGAGGCCGACTTCTCCGATCAGGCCGGCCGCCGGCTGCACGAGGGCCCCTTCCAACGGCCCTTCGCCGAGACGGTCGGCGCCTACGTCATCTCGCTCTCGGTCGCGGCTCTTGCGCTGCTGTTCTTCCAGCGCATCGGCCCCGACCAGGACTGGGGGACGTGGCTCGCCTGGACGGTCGTCCTCGGCCTGCCGGCCACCATCGGCGGCGCCGCCGGGCGGCTCGCCGTATGAGCGGCGACCGGGCCGGGCGCCCGCCGCGCACGGCGGCCGAGTGGTGGACGTTCGGGATCTCCGTGGCGCTGGTGGCCCTGGTGGCGGGGCTGATCGTGCTGAGCTGGGCCACCGGGGCCTCGGGGCCGCCCGTGCTCGCCGCCGCCCCGTCGGGCCCCGCGGAGCGCCAGGGCGCGATGTTCCGCGTGCCCTTCGAGGTGCGCAACACGGGCGGCGACGCGGCCACCGACGTCCAGGTCGTGGCCGAGCTGACCGTGGACGGCGCGACCGTGGGAGAGGGCGAGCAGACCGTCATGTTCCTCTCTGGCGGCGAGACCGAGCGCGGGGCGTTCCTCTTCGGCGACGACCCGGCGACCGGCGCTCTCACCATCGAGGTCGCGAGCTACCGGACGCCCTGACCCGGCTCGCCCCGCCGGCCGGGCTCGAGGCCGACGGGGCCGTCTCGTCGGTCGCATGGCTGGACGAGCGGCTGCTCGTGGTCCTCGACCTGGTCGGCCTGCTGGGCTCCGACGGCATGGGATGAGCGGGCCGTGCCCGGCGGGCGTCCCCCGCCGGGCACGGGTAACGTCGCGGGCATGGGGGGCGACCGGACCGAGATCAGCGCCGCCCAGGCCCGCCGCATCGCGCTCCACGCTCAGGGGTTCGCCGGCCGCCGGCCGGCCGGACGGGTCGACAGGCGCCACGTGCGGCGGGTGCTCGACCGCGTCGGGCTGATCCAGATCGACTCGGTCAACGTTCTGGCGCGCTCGCAGGAGCTGCCCCTGTTCGCGCGCATCGGCGCCCATCCGCGCGACGCCCTGCCGCGCATGGCCGCCGACGCCGAGCTGTTCGAGTACTGGTGCCACGAGGCCTCGCTGCTGCCGATCGACCTCTGGCCGCTGATGCGCTGGCGGATGGAGCGCCCCGACGGCGTCTGGAAGGACATCTACGCGATCGGCCGCGACGACCCCGGCTACGTGCGGACCGTGCTGGAGGAGGTGCGCGAGCGCGGCCCGCTGGCGGCCGGCGACCTGTCCGACCCGGGCGAGCGGTCGGCGTCGATGTGGGGCTGGAGCCGCGGCAAGCGCGCGCTGGAGCACCTGTTCTGGGCGGGCGCGGTCACCGCCCGGCGTCGCCCGTCCGACTTCGCGCGGCTGTACGACCTCACCGAGCGCGTCATCCCCGAGCGCGTGCGCGCCCTGCCCGCCCCCTCCGAGGACGGGGCCAAGCGGGAGCTGCTGGTCATGGCGGCGCGCTCCCTCGGCGTCGCCACCCTGCACGACCTCTGCGACTACCACCGGCTGAACGTGCCGCGGGCGCGCCACCTGGTCGCCGAGCTCGTCGAGGCGGGGCGGCTGCGGCCGGCGCGGGTGGAGGGCTGGGACCGGCCCGCCCTCCTCCATCCCGACGCCCACCTGCCGCGCCGGGTGGACGCCCGCGCGCTGCTGTCGCCCTTCGACTCGCTGGTGTGGGACCGGGCGCGCACGCAGAGGCTGTTCGGCTTCCGCTACCGCATCGAGATCTACACCCCGGTCGCCCGCAGGGTGCACGGCTACTACGTCCTGCCGTTCCTGCGCGGCGACCGGCTGGTGGCGCGGGTCGACCTGAAGGCGGGGCGGGAGGAGGGGGCCCTGCTGGTGCACGCGGCGTTCGCGGAGCCGGGAGAGGACGCGCTCACGACGGCCGCCGACCTGGCGGCCGAGCTGCGGGCCATGGCGGCGTGGCTGGGTCTCGGGGCCGTGCGGGTGGCGGACCGCGGCGACCTCGCCCGTGCGCTCGCGGCCGAGGTCGCGGCGGCCGGGGTAGGCTGAGGCGGCGATGGAGGTCACCCGCGAGCGCGCCTGGCAGACGCTGACCCGGTACACCACCGGCGAGTCGCTGCTGCGCCACGCCCTCGCGGTCGAGGCCTCCGTCCGCTCCTACGCCCGGCGCGCCGGCGAGGACGAGGAGTTCTGGGGCTGCACCGCGCTGCTGCACGACTTCGACTGGGAGATGCACCCCACGCTCGACCAGCACCCCCAGGACGGCGCCCCGATCCTGCGCGAGGAGGGCTGGCCCGAGGAGCTGATCGAGGCGGTGCTCTCGCACGCCGACCACCTCGGGCTGCCGCGCGACACCCCGCTCAAGCGCACCCTCTTCGCCTGCGACGAGCTCTCGGGCTTCGTGCACGCCTGCGGGCTCGTCCGCCCCACCGGCCTCGAGGGCCTCACGCCGAAGTCGGTGCGCAAGAAGCTGAAGCAGCCCTCGTTCGCCGCGGGCGTGCACCGCGACGAGGTGGCCGCGGGCGCCGAGGAGCTCGGCCTGGAGCTCGACGCGCACATCGCCAACGTGATCGAGGCGCTGCAGCCGATCGCCGTGGAGCTCGGCCTGCCGGGGCCCGAGGCCACGGCGGAATAGGCGCGCCGCGGATTGGACGGGCGTCGCCGGGGGAACGACCCTGGCGATGGACGAGATCGATGAGGCGGGCCGGCCGGCGATCGCACCGATGCGTCCCTCCGACTGGGAGGGGGTCGCCGCGGTCTACGCGGAGGGCATCGCGACGGGCGACTCGACCTTCGAGAGCGAGGTGCCGAGCTGGGAGCGGTGGGACGCCGACCATCTCCCGGGGCGCTTGCGGCTGGTGGCACGCGAGGACGACGGGCGAATCGCGGGGTGGGCCGCCGCCTCGCGCACCTCGATCCGCGACGTCTACCGCGGCGTGGCCGAGTGCTCGGTGTACGTCGCACGCGAGACCCGCGGAGAGGGCGTCGGCCAGCCGCTGCTGCGCGCGCTGATCGAGGCGGCCGACGGCGAAGGGCTCTGGACCCTCGAGGCGGTCGTGTTCGTCGAGAACGAGGCGAGCCGCCGGATGGTGGAGTCGTGCGGCTTCCGCCTGGTGGGACGGCGGGAGCGGATCGGCGAGGCGGGCGGGCGCTGGCGCGACGTGTTCCTGTTCGAGCGCAGGCGCCCCGGCTGAACCGGACCGGGGGCGCGGGCGTAACCTTCCGCCGTGCTCACGCGATGGCTCCGGATCGGTGACAGCGCCGCGGGCGTCTACGGGACGCTGCTGACCCTGTCGGTCCTGGTGGGCCTCTCGTTCAAGCGCTCGGGGCCGGGCGTGATGGCGATCACCGTCGCCGTCAGCGTCGTGGTGTTCTGGATCGCCCACGTCCACGCCGGGCTGGTGGCGAGGTGGGTGCGCGCCGAGACCCGCCCCGGTCGGACCGCGACGGCCGAGGTGATGGCGCGCGAGGCGCCGATGATCGAGTCGGCGCTGCCCGCGATCGCGCTGCTGCTCCTCGCCTGGCTGGGCGTGCTCGAAACGTCCGCGGCGGTCTGGACGGCGCTGGTCTACGGCATCGCCGCCCTGGCGCTGTGGGGCGCCCTGATCGCACACCGCGCGGGCCTCGGCCTCGTTGGCATCGCGACCGTCTCGGGGGTCAACCTCGGCCTCGGCGGCCTGATCGTCCTGCTGAAGCTCCTGATCCACTGACGCCGGTCACTCGCGGACGACGAGGCTCCTGAGGAAGCCCCGCAGCTCCGCACGGAAGCCCGGGCCGCCGGGCTGTGGCCGGGCTGCGAAGACCTCGGCGCGGTCGGCCGCGAACGCGGCCGCCAGGAACACGAGGCTCGCCGCGACGTAGATGTAGACGAGAAAGAGGATGACGGCGGCCAACGACCCGTAGACGACGTTGTAGTTGCCGAAGTTGTCGACGAAGAACGCGAATCCGAGGGTCAGTACCCACAGCGCCACGGCCGCGGCCAGCGCCGCCGGCCAGAGGTCGCGCATGCGGGGCCCGTCCGACGGCACCCACCGCAGCAGGATCACCAGCACCCCGAACGCGAGCGCCGTCGGCAGCACGAAGCGCGCGGCCTGCAGCCCGATGCCCGGCAGGCCGAGGGGATCGACCACCTGCTCCTGCGCCACCTGGTCGGCGATGGTGATGCCCGCAGAGGCGACCAGCAGCAGGCCCGCGGCGATCAGCATGAGCAGATCGACGAGCTTGCCCTGCAGGAACGGGCGACGCGGTGACGTGCCGCCCATCAGGTCGTCGAGCCCTCCGCGCAGCGCCGCCATCATCCCGCTCGCCGTCCACAGCAGGCCGGCCGCGCTCGCGGCCCCCACCGCTCCCGCATTGTCGCCCACCCCCCGCACGACCGAGTCGATCGAGTCGGCGCCGGCCTCGGTGAGCGGAAGAGCGTCCACGAGCGCGTCCACGAAGCCCTCGCGCATCGACGGGTCGGTGAGTACCGCGCCCGCGATGGCCACGACCACCAGGACGATCGGGAACAGCGACAGCAGAACGTAGTAGGCGACGGCCGCCGCGAGCCGGTGTCCCGAGCGCCCGAAGTACCGCCCGAGGGCGCGACGGCCGAGCTCGACCGCGCGCCACGTCCAGAGGCCGGCCGACGTGTGCTCGCGACCGGTGTCCGCGGGTGTCCCCATGCCGGGATCATCGCCGATGCGGGCGGTCGGGGAGCGCGCCTCCCCGGAGACACCTCCAGACGGTGCGCTGAGGAAGAGGATCAAGAAGCGGGCCCGCGAGACCGAGATATCTTCCGTAACCGGAAAAGGAATCTCGTGCCCGGGATCCGACGGGCCGCGCCGCCATGATCTCCGCCTGGCAGATCGGCGTCGCCGCCAACCTGATCGTCAGCGTCGCCTACATCGCCATCGCCTGGTCGGTGCTGCGCCCCCTGCTGCGCGAGCGCGACCGCGGGCTCAACCTGCTCGGCCTGGCGACCGCCGGCATCTTCCTCTCGTGCGCGGTGCACCACTCGGGGCACGCCCTCGCGGTCGCGGCCGGCGGGCATTCGCACGGCCCGGATGCCTTCACGCTGGCGCTCGTGGTCTGGGACGTCGCGACCATGGCGATCGGCATCCTCTACTGGGCGGTGCGCCGTGGCGACGGACCGGGGACGCACGGCGGCCAGCTGCTCGCCGACCCGCAGGCCCAGCGCCGCGCGACGGCCGAGCAGGCCGCGCTGCGATCGGTGGCGACCGCCGTGGCCGAGGAGCGCCCGACGGACGAGCTCTTCGCGTTCGCCGCCGAGGAGATGGCGGGCCTTCTCGGGGCCGAGTGCGCCCTCGTGGTCCGCTTCGACTGGAACGAGGCCCGGGTGGTCGGCACGTCGGGCGGGCTCGCGGCCCCCGCGGGCTGGCGCGCGCGCCTGCCGAGCGCCGCCGCACTCGGCGGCGTGCACCGCACGGGCGGCGCCGTACGGGTCTCCTACGAGGCCCTGGCCGGCGACCCGGTGGCCGACATCGTCCGCGCCGCCGGCTTCCGGCGGGGCGTGGCCGCCCCGGTGATGGGGGCCGCCAACGTCTGGGGCGCCGTCCTCGTGGCGGCCACACGGCGCGACGGCCTGGCCGACCGGGACGTCGAGGAGCGGGTCACCCGGTTCGGCGAGCTGGTGGGCCTCGGGGTCGCGAACGCGTCCGCGCGCGCCCGCATGGCCGAGGCCGCGGCGCACGACCCGTTGACCGGACTCGCCAACGAGCGGGTGTTCAACGAGCGGCTGATCGCCGAGTCGAGCCGGGCCGAGCGCCACGGGCGACCGCTGAGCCTGGTGCTGCTCGACCTCGACCACTTCAAGACCGTCAACGACGCCCACGGCCAGCAGGTCGGCGACCGGGTGCTCGCCGAGGTCGCCCGGCGGCTGCTGTCGATGTCGCGCGAGGAGGACCTGGTCGCGCGCGTCGGGGGCGAGCAGTTCGCCCTGCTGCTGCCCGACACGGAGGAGCTCGGCGGGTACCAGGTAGCCGAGCGCGCGCGGAGGGCCGTCGCGGGCACGCCCTTCGCCACGGCCGGGACGCTCACCGCCTCGGGCGGCATCTGCACGCTCGAGCGCGCCGGGCGCCCGCACAACCTCGTGCGCCTCGCCAAGGGGGCGCTCTACTGGGCGAAGGCCAACGGCCGCGACGCCTGGTTCATCTACACGCCCGAGGTCGTGGAGGCACTGACGGCCGAGGAGCGCGCCGAGACGCTCGCGACCCCACCACGCTCGCCCACTCCGAGCGGGTCGCCCGGCTGGCCGTGCGCATCGCGGGCGAGCTCGGCTGGGCGGCGGACGACTGCGTCCGGCTGCGCGAGGCCGCGCTGCTCCACGACATCGGCAAGACCGGCGTGCCCGACGCGGTGCTCTTCAAGCCGGGGCGCCTCGACGGCGAGGAGTACGCCGCCATCACGCGCCACGTCGAGCTGGGCGTGCAGATCGCCGGCGAGGTGCTCGACGAGGAGCAGGCGACCTGGGTGCGCCGGCACCACGAGCGCGTGGACGGCCACGGCTACCCACGCGCCGTGGCGGGGCCCGGCCCCTCCGAGGGGTCGATGATCCTCGCCGGGGCCGATGCGTGGGACGCGATGACGGCGCCCCGCGTCTACCGCGACCCGCTCACCCCGGCACAGGCCCTCGCCGAGGTCCGCGCCCAGGCCGGGACGCAGTTCGCCCCCCATGTGGTGGCGGTGATGGAGCGCCTGCACGCGGAGGGCGCCCCGGAGATGCGGGGGCGACGCTCGACGCACCGCTCCTGATCGCGCCGCTGCCCCCCGCCGCCGCGGAGGCCGACACCCCCCCTGCGCTGAGCCTGAGCCCGCCGGCGGACGGGTGCGTCAGCCGGCGGCGGCGCGGCTCGGCACGAGGATGGCGCTGAGCATGTGCTGGGCCTCGGTGCCGCGATGGGTCAGCGTCCGCAGGCGCAGGCGCACCACCCCCCGGGGCGCGCCGCTGCGCGAGGGGACCGTCTCCACCACCTCGCCCACCACGTGGATCCGGTCACCGCCGTGCAGCGGCCCCCAGCGCAGCTCGTCGACCCCGAGCCCGACCAGCCCGCCCGCCACCGGCGGGCCGTGATCGAACCAGAGGCGCATCGTGAGCGCGGCCGTGTGCCACCCGCTGCCGACATGCCGGCCGAACACCGAGTCGACCGCCGTCTCGGGGTCGGTGTGGAAGTGCTGCGGGTCGTAGAGGCGCGCGAACTCGATGATCTCGGCGGTCGTCACCTCGATCTCGGGCGTGGTGAAGGTCTCCCCCGCGGAGAAGTCCTCGAAGTACCGCAGGGCGGCGTCGCTGTGCATCTCCGGCCTCCCCGGGGTGTGTGCGCTCCCGGGAACCTACCTCTCGAACCATGAGGCTCGGCCTGGGCAATTCGCCGAGGAGGGGGCGTCGGAGGCATCAAGAGCGCTGCGCGGATGCCGATACCGGCAGAGCCTGCCCAGTAAACGGACTCAGCCGAGGATCCCGCATGCCGAGTGTGTTGATCGCCGATGACGCCGCGTTCATGCGGATGATGATCAAGAACATCCTGACCGACGCCGGGTACGAG
>LNFM01001137.1_pt1 | contig 61983 bp, 57 predicted proteins | sample 596031 | NCBI WGS metagenome assembly LNFM01 (sample SAMN04254537, study PRJNA301005) | activated carbon metagenome | isolation source: dual media filters at the Ann Arbor, Michigan drinking water treatment plant | place: USA: Ann Arbor | reverse complement strand
CGCGTGCACCCAGATGCCCGTGCATCCGCGTCATCCCTACGCGGGCGAACTCGTGTTCACGGCCTTTTCCGGGAGCCACCAGGACGCGATCAAGAAATGCCTCGCCAAGCGCGCCGACGAGGATCCATGGGAGGTCGCCTATTTGCCGATCGACCCGGCCGACCTCGGGCGCTCCTATCAGGAGGTGATCCGCATCAACAGCCAGTCCGGCAAGGGTGGCGTCGCTTACGTGCTCGAGCAGCAGGCGGGCTACCAGCTTCCGCGTTGGCTGCAGATCGACTTCAGCGGTGTCGTGCAGAAGTATGCGGAATCCACCGAGTCGGAAGTCGAAGCGGGGCGCATCGTGCAGTTGTTCGAGCAGCACTACCTGGGCCAGCGCTCTCCTTACGAGCTTACCGGCTACCAGGTCACGCGTGAGAACGACGAGGATCGCCTCAAGGCGAGCTTGCGCGACGCGGGGACGCCCACCGTGTTGCAAGGGCGGGGCTCGGGGGTGGTCGGTGCCTTCGTCGCGGCGCTCGAACAGCACACCGGCAAGCACCTCGTGCTGGTCGAGTACAGCGAACACACGTTGAGTTCGAGCGCGGGGGCCGGCGCCGATGCCGTGACCTACGTTCAGATCAACATCGATGGCAACCGCTACTGTGGCGTCGGCCGCAGCAGCGACATCGTCGAAGCCTCGCTGCGCGCCATTCTCTGCGCCGTCAACCAGCGGGCGTGCATCGCGCCGGCGATTGCCGCCTGAGGGCGCGCCGGCGATCGGAGGGCTCTCGCAAGCGCCCTTCGATCGATCGCCGAAACCGGCGTGGTTTCTGCGACCCCGAGGACGGCATGGGCGGTCAGGCGAAACGGGAGGGCGCGATCGTTCCGAAGTCCGCCCACGTCGACGCACGAGGGGATGAACGCTACACTGCGTTCAGCACACCCAGCACCGGAGAGGGACATGAGCGAGCCGCTGCGCATAGATGTCGTTTTCGACTTCGTCTGTCCCTGGTGTTACATCGGGAAGCGCCACCTGGAGGCTGCGCTCGCAGAATGGAGAGCGCAGCATCCCGCAGACCCCGAACCCGTCGTGCGTTGGTTGCCCTTCCAGTTGTACCCCGACCTTCCCGCCGGCGGCGTATCACGGCGCGAGCACATGGAACTCAAGCATGGACCGGCGGGCCCGAACCCCGACAAGCAGGCCCATCATGTGGCTCTGGGCAGGCGCTTGGGCCTTGCGTTCGAGTTCGACAAGATCACCGTGCAGCCCAACACGACCAATGCGCATCGGCTGAGCGGCTGTGCCCAGGGGCAAGGGTGGCAGGACGCCATGGTGGAGACCCTGTTCAGGGCGTACTTCGTCGAGGGCATCGATCTCAACGATCACGATGCGCTCGTCAGTCTCGCTGCGAGCGTAGGATTCGACTGGGGGCAGGTTGCGGTCTACCTCGGAAGCGAGACCGATGTGCAGACAGTCAGGCGACTGGAGCAGGAAGCCCGGGACGCGGGCATCGACATCGTGCCGTTCTACATATTCAACGGCAAGGTGACCGTCGCGGGCGCCCACGAACCGAGCGTGCTGCTCGAGGCGATGGCGCAGGCGACCATCACTCCCGAAGCAGCGCCGGTGGGTTGATCGCAGGGCAATACGCCAGGCGCAGGGCGGCGCTTGTCGCCCGGCCTTGGCCCGCATCGGCCCGGACGAGCGTTCCGTCGACCACGCCTCGCAGCAAGACGAGGCTACCAGGCGCCGACGTTTTGCATCGACAGCCAAGGCTCCTGCGGCGCGAGACGCCCGCCTTTTTGCAGCAGTTCGATGGAAATGTTGTCCGGAGTGCGGATGAAGGCCATGTGACCGTCGCGCGGGGGACGGTTGATGGTGACGCCGCTCTCGATCAGCGTCTGGCACAGCTCGTAGATGTTGTCGACCTCGAAGGCGAGATGGCCGAAATTGCGCCCGCCCTTGTAGTCCTCCGGGTCCCAGTTGTAGGTCAGTTCCAGCGTCGGTGCGCGCAGGGATTTCGCGGCCTCGATGTCGTCTCGTGCCGCGAGGTGCACGTTGGTGAAGCGGCCCTTCTCGCTGTCGCTGCGGCGCACTTCACTCAGACCCAGCTTTTCGAAGAACTCGAGGGATTTCTCGAGGTTGGAAACGCGTACCATGGTGTGGAGATATCGCATGTCTGCCTTCCGCTATTGAGCGCCTGACTTCGGACGGATCCAGGACGGTGTCCACGTCTTGCCAGAGAATGAACGCCAAACGCAGGATTATGCTTTGACCCCCCAACAGTTGAAAGGCCGCACGGCCCTCGTGACGGGCGCGTCGCAGGGCATCGGCCGAGCGATCGCATTGGCGCTCGCTCGCAATGGAGCCCATGTCGTCGTGACTGCACGCAACGAAGCGAAGCTTAGAGCGCTCGCGGCCGAGATCGAGGCGATGGGCGTTCATGCGCTTGCCGTGGCGGCAGATCTTGGCGTCGAAAGCGAAATCGACGCTGCCGCCGCTGCCGCAATCGCAAAGTTCGGCGGGATCGATGTTCTGGTCAACAATGCCGGGATCATTCATCCGCGGATCCCCGTCGTCGAGTTCGACCCGCAGCTCTTCCGGGAGGTGCTCAACGTGAACATGATCGGCGCGTTCCTGATGGCGAAAGCGCTGCTGCCGGGAATGATCGAGCGCGGTTACGGCAAGATCATCAACATCTCGTCCATCGGCGGGCGCAAGGGCGCAGCCGGACGCAGCGCGTACCGCGTCACGAAGGCCGGCCTGATCAGTTTCACCGAGTCGCTGGCGGCGGAGGTGAAGCGCTACGGGATCGACGTGAATGCGATCTGCCCGGGCGCGGTGGATACGGAGGGCTACCGGGCGGCCTTCAACACGCCTGGACAGGCCGGGAACCCGAAGATCGAGCCGCCGGAATACATCGCCGAGCTTGTGGTCTTCCTGGCCAGCGACCGCAGCAAGGCCATCACGGGAACGGCGATCGACGCCTTCGGCGCAACGAACCCGCTGTTCGGGTAACGCCCCGCGAAAAAGCCGACGCGAGGACCGTCGGATCTCGGCTTCGCGGTTGGCGAGGCACGAGCGGGCATGGCGCGGTCTCAGCTCAAGGGCCGTTTGCGTCGTCGACAAGGGGGACCGCAGCGGATGCCGTTTTACGCGCCTTGTCCACATCCGAACTGGGGGTATCCCGTAACCTCAAGGTGAGATAGCGACCGCCGTAAAACGGGTGTGATTCATTTACTCATTTTCGCGAAGTCATTGTCTTGACGCCCGATAGCCAAGCCTCCGCCCGCAGCCAAGCGGAAACGGCCGCGGTGGATCCGGGCCAGCCGCCCGCAGCCAAGCCGCCGTCGAGCCAACTCGCGCACCTGCTGGTCGAGACGGGGCACGTCACGCCGGAGCAGTTGCGTCACGCGATGCGCGTCCAGGCACGGCTGGAGACGCCGCGGCCTCTGGTCCAGACCCTGCAGGAACTGGGCGCCGTCGACCGCGATACCCTGCACGAGCTGGTCAGGACGCACCGCAGTTCCATGCGTCTGGGCGATGTGCTGGTCGAGTTGGGACATCTGCGACCGTCCGACCTGGAGCGCGCACTCGCCGAGCAGGCCGGAGATCCTCAGCGGCGCAAGCTCGGCGAGATCCTGGTCGACACGCAGCTCATCTCCGAGCAGAAACTCACCGAAACCCTGGCAGACCTGCTCGGCTTCGACTACGTCGTCCCGTCGGTGAAGGATATTCCCGCGGAGCTGCTCGTCAAGGTGGCTCCCGCGTGGTGCAGGAGCCACCGGTTCATTCCGGTCGGGATGGCCGGGCCGAAGGCGGTCGTGGCTTTCGCCGATCCGCTGGATGCCGAGCACCGCACGGCCGCCCAGCAGATGCTCGGCCGCGAGGTCGAGGCCGTCATCGCCCGCCGCTCCCTCATCAACGAGGCCCTCGACTCGATCGAGCGGGGCAACCGGACCAACGCCGCGAACGGCGACGAAGCGCAGACCGTCGCGCTGGTCGACTCGATGATCCGCGACGCGGCTGCCATGGGGGCCAGCGACATCCACATCGAACCGACGCGCAGTCACACCCGGGTGCGCTTCCGGGTCGACGGCGCGATGCTGCAGGATCGCGAGATCCCGCGCGATCTCGCCACGGCCGTGACCAGCCGGATCAAGGTGCTCGCCGGCGCAGACATCGCCGAGAAGCGCAGGCACCAGGACGGACGGATGCTGTTCGAGGAGCCCGAGACGGGCCGGTCGATCGACCTGCGCATGTCGTCCTATGTGACGGTGCACGGCGAGAAGATCGTGCTGCGACTGCTCGATCGGCGGGCCGAATTGGTGAACCTCGCGGAGATCGGCATGGCGCCGCGCATGCTGGAGCGCTTCACTCAGGAGGCGCTCGACTCGCCCACCGGCGTCGTCCTGATCACCGGGCCGACGGGGTCGGGCAAGACGACGACGCTCTACAGTTGCGTCGACTACCTCAACGAGCCCGATGTGAGCATCACCACTGTGGAGGATCCCGTCGAGTACGTCATCGACGACATCGCACAGTGCTCGATCAATCCGAAGATCAATCTCACCTTCGAGGAGACGCTGCGGCACATCGTGCGCCAAGACCCCGATGTGATCGTGCTCGGCGAGATTCGCGACAAGTTTTCGGCCGACGTGGCTATCCAGGCCGCCCTCACCGGCCACAAGGTGCTGACGACCTTCCACACCGAGGACAGCATCGGCGGCCTGCTGCGTCTGCTCAACATGAACATCGAGGCGTTCCTGATCTCCTCGACGGTCGTGTCGGTCGTTGCGCAGCGGTTGCTGCGCAAGGTGTGTCCCGAATGCGCCGCGCCGCACACGCCATCCCCTGTCGAGCTGCGTCGTCTGGGGTATACGCCCGCCGATGTCGCCGGCGCAACGTTTCGGGCCGGCAACGGTTGCCCGCACTGCCGTTTCACCGGCTACCGCGGCCGCGTTTGCATCTTCGAGTTGCTCGTGCTCAACGAGATGGTCAAGGAGGCGATCGTCGCCCGCAAGTCGTCGTACGAGATACGCCGTCTGAGCACCGAGACCTCCGGGCTCGTGACGCTGCTCGAGGACGGCGTGCACAAGGCCGCACGCGGCATCACCAGCTTGCAGGAAGTCATCCGCGGGTTGCCGCGCGTGGCCAAGCCCCGCGCCCTCGGGCCGATCCGCCGTATCCTGGGAGAGAACTGATGAACGCTCCGATGAGCTTGACCGAAGCTGTCGAGCAGCAGCTCGCTTCCGGCTCGGTCCAATTGCCCGTCTACTCCGCCACCGCGGCGCGACTCCAATCGGCAGTGTCGAACGGCGAGGTCACGACCGCGCAGATCGAGGACATCCTGGGCCAGGATCCGGCTCTGGCCGTGCAGGTGCTGCGGGTGGCGAACTCGTCCTTCTACGGCGGGCTCAGCAAGGTCAACACGATATCGAACGCGGTCATGCGGCTGGGTCAGAAGCAGATCATGAACATCGCCACGCTCACGGCGCAGCGCAGCGCGCACACGACGACCGAGCCCGCGCTGAAAGCGTTGATGGAGCGGTTGTGGCAGCACGCGGTAGGCTGCGCGATCGGCGCCAAGTGGCTGGCCGAACATGCCGGCTGCAAGGCCGTCGCGAACGAAGCCTTCCTTGCCGGGCTGATGCACGACGTCGGCGCGCTGCTGGTGGTGAGAGTGATCGAGTCCCTGCGCTCGGGTGAGAGCAGCCGTGTCTCGCTCACCGGCAACGTCGTCATGGAGGCCATCGACACCCTGCATGCCTCGCTCGGCGCGCGGCTGATCCGACATTGGCAACTGCCCGATGCGCTCGCGGAAGTCGCCGCGAACCACCACGCCGATCACCCCGAGGCCGGCGACGTGATCGGCCAGCTCGTGCGGCTGGCCAACGCCACCTGCCGCAAACTCGGCTACGATCTGGTGCCCGACGCGAGTATCCGGCTGAGCGTCCTCCCCGAAGTGGAGATGCTCGGGGTGCGCGATGTCACGCTGGCGGAACTGGAGATCGCGATCGAGGACGGGATTTCCGCGCTGGCCTGAACGCCGTGCGGGCATCCATCGCGGGGTCGGATTCGGCTGTGCGTTCGTAAGCAGCTTCGGGTCGGAACACCGGCGATTCGTCGGCGCAGCTGCGCCTTTTTGCCAAGCAAAACGACCGGCCGAGCCGGAATTCGCCGATAGCTCGGGACGGTCTCGCCGGCCCAGCGTATTTCCTGTCGTTGTTCGTGTCTTCCATGCCGCGTCGTTGCCCGCCCTCGGTCCTCTCGCGCCCCGACGCATCCGCGGGATCTGAGGGTTGGCCGCTCGACGCGACCATGACCGGGACCGCGCGTTCTGCGCGCTTGGCGAAGTCGCTCGCTTCCTGCAAGATCGCGCCCTCAGCGATCGCATCGCTGCGCTACCAGGAGGAGTTCGATGTCTGTTGCTTCGTTTTTCAGGATCACGTGTATAGCCGCGGGCGCAATCAGCGCCGTTGCCGCAAGCCATGCGGCCGAGATCGCCTACCCGACCAAGCCGGTACGCTTCATCGTGCCCTATCCGCCCGGAGGCTCGACCGATCCCACGGCACGCGCGTTCGGAAACTGGATGGCGGAGAAGTTCGGTGCGACCTTCGTGATCGACAATCGGCCCGGTGCGGGATCGACGATCGGTCACGCGCTGGGCGCGAAGGCCGCCCCGGACGGCTACACGCTGCTCCTCGGCACCTCGGCCGGGCTGGTGGTGCAGCCCGCGCTGGGCGCCAAGCTCAGTTACGACCCGCAGAAGGATTTCACCCCCATCGGGCTGGGCGTCTACGTTCCCTTCCTGCTGGTCGTGCATCCGAGCGTCGCCGCGAAAACGCCGCAGGAGTTGATCGATCTTGCCAAAGCTCAGCCCGGCAAGATCAGTTTCGGCTCGCCCGGGACCGGCACACCCAACCACCTCGGGATGGAGTTGATGAAAGCCATGACCGGCGCCGAATTCGTGCACGTGCCGTACAAGGGTGGCGGCCCGGCGACGGTGGATCTCGTCGCCGGGCGCATACAGGCCATCTTCGGCAGCATTCCTCAGTGGCAGCCCCACCTGGCGGTGGGCCGTGTGCGGGCAGTGGGCGTGGGCCACCCGACACGGGTGAAATCGATGCCCGAGGTCCCCGCGATCGCGGAGACGCTGCCCGGATTCAACAACACGAGCTGGTACGGCATCGTCGGGCCCGCCGGCGTGCCCAGCCACGTCGTGAACAGGATCAATGGCGAGATGCGCGCGGCCGTGGCGAACCCTGGTTTCATCAAGCAGATCGAGGCCATCGGCCTGGAGCCTGCGAGCAGCACCCCTCAGGAACTGGGCGAGATGATTCGTACCGAGCTGGCGCGCTGGATAAAGGTCATCAAGAGCGCCGGCATCAAGCTCTGAGGAAGCGAGCCGAGCCTGAACGCGCCGCGAGCGCGTTCAGGCGCCGCGACGGTGCCTTGTCGGCGCTGCCCCCTGAACGGAGGCTCGATCCGCGCGTGCGCCCTCGCTCGTCGGCGTCCCTCATGCGACGGCGCGAGGGCAATACTTCGCTATTGTGCCGTCACACCGGCGCGACGGATGATGTCGCCCCATTTGGCAAGCTCCGACTTGATGTAGGCGGCGAACTGATCGGGTGTGCGACCACTCGGCTCGATGGCAAGGTTCACATAGCGCTCGCGCATCTCGGGGCTCGACATGATCTTCTGAATCTCGACGTTCAACCGCTTGACCGTCTCCGCCGGCGTGCCCACGGGCGCCAGCACACCGTACCAGCCGGCGAGGTCGTAGCCGGGAATGGTTTCCGCGATCGCCGGGATCTCCGGCAGCAGCGGCGAGCGCTTGGCGGTGGTGACCGCCAGCGCCCGCAGGCGCCCGGTCTTGATGTACGGCACGAAGGGCGGCATGTCGGAGAACAGCAGTTGCACCTGGCCGCCGACGAAGTCCGGCATGGCCGAGCCGACACCCTTGTACGGTACGTGCAGCAGATCGATCTTGCCTAGGAACTTCAAGTACTCCGCACACAGGTGCAGCGAGCTGCCGACGCCTGACGACGCGATGGCGATTTCGCCAGGTCTTGTTCGTGCGAGCGCGACCAGTTCCTTGATGTTGCGCGCCGGCAGCGACGGGTGCGAGGCCAAGACGATGGATGCCGTGGCGATCTCGGCGACCGGAGTGAAATCACGCAGAATGTTGAAAGCGAGTTTCGGGTAAAGCCCCGGGCTGACCCCGATCGAACTGGTGGAGCCGAAGTTCAGCGTGTAGCCGTCCGGCGCAGCCTTCGCCACAGCTTCGGTGCCGATCGTCCCGCCGGCACCGACGCGGTTTTCGACGATGAACTGTGCGCCCATCGATTCGGTCAGACGCTGCGCATAGAGGCGGGCGAGCGTATCGGTCGTGCCGCCGGCCGAAAACGGGACGATGAAGCGAACCGGCTTGGACGGGTAGGATTGGGCGGACGCGTGATGGGCGCTCACAAGCAGCATCGCGGCCGCCGCGAAGACGGGAAGTGCAGGCATGAGGGTTCCTTTCGCGGGAGCGTGACTCGATCGGTTGGCAACGAAAGTGCGTCCTGGCGAGCCCCCGGTCAGTGCAGGGCGGCAGCGCGAACGCGACGAACCGACATTGTGGGCTCGGGCGTATCCGCAGACAACCGATGCGCGGAATTGGGGCGGCACGCACCGACCTGGCACACGAAGCGCGAATCGACCTCAATCCGTTTAACATCAGAAGACACTTGGTTTGCGTGTTTGCGTCACTGCTCGATACGATGCATGTTCCGCCCGCCCGAAAAATTGGGCGCGCGATTTCCCGAATATCACTCCCGGAGGTCTCTCGTCATGCAACCGGCCAGCTACGGTCCCTTCCCCTATGTGCCGATCAACCGCCGCCCCGCGTGGAAGTGGCCCAACGGCGCGCGACTTGCCCTGTGGGTGATTCCGAACCTCGAGTTCTTTCACTTGACCACGCCGCTTTCCGGGCATCCGTGGGAGAAATCCTCCGAATACAAAGCGCCGACCGTGCGTGCCTGGGGGCAGCGCGACTACGGCAACCGCATCGGCGTGTTCCGCGTGATGGACGTCTTGAACAAGTACGGCATCCGGGCGACGGCGACGACCAATGCCGACATCTGCGATTTCCATCCGGAGATCATCGAGGACGCGGTGAAGCTCGGCTGGGAGTTCATGGGCCACAACAAGACCAACTCGACCCGGCTGACCGCGGTGCCGCCCGAGGAGGAGCGCGCCTTGATCCGCTATTGCCTGGACAGGCTCCAGCAGGCGACCGGCAAGCGGCCGGTCGGCTGGCTCGGCTCGGGGCTGGCGGAAACCTGGAACACGCTCGATCACCTCGTCGACGAAGGCTGCCTCTACGTCTCGGACTGGGTCAACGACGATCAGCCCTATCGCATGAAGGTCGACGCGGGCGAGATGGTCTACTTGCCTTATTCCTACGAAGTCAACGATTCCAACCAGATCAACTACCGCCTGGGATCGAGCGACGACTTCGAAACCATGATCAAGCGCACCTTCGATGTGCTGTACCGCGAAGGGGCCCAGTCGGCGCGGGTGATGGCGATCTGCCTGCATCCGTTTTTGATCGGTGTGCCGCACCGCATCGGCGGGCTGGATGCCGCGCTCAAGTACATCTGCGAGCACGAGGGCGTGTGGTTGGCGACCGGCGAGGAAATCGCCCGCGCGTATCTGGCCGCCAACGTTTCGGTCTGAGGAGTTGCAATGAAACGCTCGATTTCGTTCCCCACCGCCCTGGCGCTGGTTTGCTGCGCCAGCATCACGGCGCAGGCTGCGTCGAATTTCCCGGTTCGACCCATCCGCATGATCGTTGCATTCGCGCCGGGCGGCGGCACCGACATCATCGGGCGCATTGCCGCGCAAGGCATCACCAGCCACCTCGGACAACAGGTCGTCGTTGACAACCGACCCGGCGCGGGCGGCAACATCGGCACCGAGATGGTGGCACGAGCGACGCCCGACGGCCATACGCTGATCACCGCGGGCACCGGTTCCCACGCCATCAACCCATCCCTGTACGCCAAGATTCCCTATGACGCGATCAAGGATTTCTCCCCGGTCACACTGGTCGCTTCGACGCCCTACTTGATGGTGGTGCATCCCTCGGTGCAGGCAAACACGGTGAAGGAATTCATCGCGTTGGCCCGCGTCAAGCCGGATTCGCTCAACATGGCGTCATCCGGCAACGGCGGCATGCCGCATCTTGCGGGCGAGTTGTTCAAGCTGATGACTCAGGTGCGCATGACGCACGTGCCCTACAAGGGGACGGGCGCGGTCTTCGGCGATCTGATCGCAGGCCAGGTGCAGGTGCTCTTCGGCGACATCGTCGCCACTTCGCCGCATGTGAAATCCGGCAGGCTGCGCGCGCTCGGCATCACCTCGCCGAAGCGCTCGGCCAATCTGCCGGAGTTTCCGACCATCGCCGAAACCGGGGTGCCGGGCTATGATGCCGTCGGGTGGTTCGGTGTGTTCGCGCCGTCAGGAACACCTCGGCCGGTGATCGATGCCTTGCAGCAAGCGATCGCGAAGTACGTCAATCAGCCCGACGTGCGCGCGCGGTTGAGTGCCCTCGGCGCCGATGTCGTCGCCAACACACCGGAACAATTCGGCGCCATCCAGCGCGCGGACCTCGAGCGCTGGGCAAAGGTGGTGAAGGCGGCAGGGGTCCGTATCGACTGAGGAAAATCATGACGACGACAGGAGCGGGGCGCGACATGAGCGTACCGGTCACGCAGGAGCTGGTGCGACGCGCACTGGCACTCGACTACCGGCAGGCTCCAGCCTGGGTGCGCGAGTTATCGGTGCAATGCATGCTCGACTGGTTCGCGGTGACGCTCGCCGGTGCGCGCGATCCGCTGGTCCGGCTGCTGCTGGACGAGGCTCGCGAGGAAGGTGGCAAGTCGGGCGCAAGCGTGATCGGATGGGACACGCAGGTGACGCGCGCGCAGGCGGCGCTGATCAACGGCACCGCGTCGCATGTACTCGACTACGACGACGTGAATCTGAACATCAACGGCCATCCCTCGGCGGTGCTGGTGCCGGCGGTGCTGGCGGTCGCAGAGAGCATCGACGCGAGCGGAGAATCGGTGCTCGGCGCGTTTCTGGCGGGGTACGAGTTCGCTTGCCGGGCAGGCCGCCTGGTTGCGCCGGGCCACTATCTGCGTGGTTATCACGCGACGTCTACGGTCGGCGGGCTCGGTGCGGCGCTTGCCTGCGCTCGCCTGCTCGGGCTCGATGCGGACCGCACCGCGCATGCCGTGGGCATTGCCGCCACGCAGGCGGCGGGTCTTAAGGGCATGTTCGGGACCGAGTGCAAACCGTTCCATGCCGGCATGGCGGCGCAAAGCGCGGTTCGCGCAGCCGCCCTCGCGGCACGCGGCATGGGCAGCCGCGCGGATGCCCTCGAGTGCCGCCAGGGATTCGCCGCGGTGATGAGCCCGGACTTCTCGCCGCAGGCCGCGCTGGGCAATCCGGACACCTTCTACATCGGCGAGAACCTGTTCAAGTACCACGCTGCGTGCTACGGAACCCACTCGGCGATCGAGTGTGCGCGCAGCCTCGCGCAGGCGCATCGTCTGGCGCCCGAAGCGATCGAGCAGGTGACTGTCCGTGTCGAGCGCGGCGCGGACGCCGTATGCAACATCGCCGAACCGCGCACCGGGCTGGAGGCCAAGTTCAGCCTGCGCTTCACGACCGCGATGGCCCTGGCTGGTCGAGACACCTCCGATCTCGCCGTCTACAACGAGCAGACCGCCGCCGATCCCGTGCTGGTCGCGCTGCGCGACAAGGTGACGGTGCAACTGGTGTCCGACTGGCCTGCGATGCAGGCCGGCGTCCAGGTCCGGTTGCGCGGCGGACAGCAGATGGAGACCGAGTGCGATGCCGGCATTCCGAACGCGGATCGTGCCGATCAGGGTCGCCGATTGCACCAGAAGTTCTCACGCCTGGTCGAGCCTGCTCTGGGCAAGGCGGGCGCGACGGAACTCGCGCAGTGTCTGGATCGCTTCGGCGAGATGCCTGTACGGGCCATCATGCAGGCGGCAAGAGGAAGCGGGTCATGACAGCAGCGACGAGCGAACGACAGGCGGTCGAGCAGGGCCTGCGCACGCTGCTCGACTGGGCCGCCCGCGTGCGGGCGGCGGATATTCCGCCGGCGGTGATGCGCAAGGCGGTGTTGATCGTCGCCGACGACATCGCCGCCGCGGTTGCGGCGCGCGACGAGCCCGAGGTGAGCGCCGTGCATCGCCAGCTCATCGACGCCGGGGGGCGCGCCGAGGCGACGGTGTTTCGGGGCGGGCGGCCGCGCACCGATCGCATCTCCGCCGCGCTCGGCAACGGCATCGCCGGCAGCTGGTGCGAACTCGACGAGGGCTACCGCATGGCGCCTTGTCATGCCGGCCTCTATACCGTGCCGGCGTTGCTGGCCGAGGCCGAGGTGCAGGGGCTGTCGGTGCGCGAGGTGCTTGCGAGTGCCGTGGTGGCTTACGAAGTGACTGCGCGGATCGCCCGCTGTTGGGTGTTTCCCTCGCTGGGATTGCATCCGCATCCGCAGACAGCCGCCGTGGGCGGCGCGATCGCCAGTGCACGTGCGCGCGGTTTCGATGCGCGCCGCATGCTCGATGCGGTCAGTGCCGCTTCGACGCTGATCACGGTGGGCGATTATCAGCACGCCGTGGAAGGCGCACTCGTGCGCAATGTCTGGGCGGCTGTCGGGACGGCCAACGGCATGCGTGCGGCCGACTGGGCGCTGTGCGGCATCGGTGGCATGGCGTCGAGCCCGTACACGGTCTATACCGAACGCCTCGGACAGGCGCCCGAGCCGGCGGCGCTGACGAGCCTGCTCGGCGAGGAATGGGCGATCACGCTCGGCTATCACAAGATGCATGGCTGCTGTCAGTCGACCCACTCCGCGGTGGAGGCGACGCTCAAGGCGCGCGCTGCCTTTCCTCCCGGCAAGACGGCCGCCGATGTACGCCGGGTGGTCCTCGACACGCATCGTCCCGGCATGACCAACCCGCGACCCGAAACCACGCTGGCCGCACGTTTTTCGTTCGAGCACGTGGTGGCGACGGCATTGGTGCACGAGCATGCGCGCGTCGAGGCTTTTTCAGCGGGCACGTTGAACGATCCGCAGATGCAGCGGTTGCGCGAGTCGATCGAACTGCGTCGGTTCGAACCGGCGTTGCCCCGCCCCAACGACAGGCCGGCGCGCATCGCCATCGAGTTGGCCGACGGCGCCACCGTGACCGCGGAGTGTCTGAGCGCGCCCGGTGGTCCGGATCAGCCGTTCGACGAGCGAGTGATCCTCGACAAGATCGGCAGCCTCACCGCAGCGCCGTATCCGGCCTTCGGGCGGACGGTGGAGAATGTGCTCGGGCTGGATGCCGAGCAGCTCGATCGTTCCTGGGAGGCCCTGCTGGCTGGCCTCACCGCCGAGGCGGGCTAGCCATGGCCGCGCCGAGCGCCGCCACGATCCGGAGTTGCGTCGAGGCAGCCCTGCCGCTTGCCGAGCGTCTGTTCACGCAACTGCGCCAGCACACGGCCGAGGGCCCGGGCGTGAGCCGCGAGCCTTATGCGGCCGGCGAACAGTACGCGCATGATCTGATCGCGGCGGCAGGACGCGAATTCGGACTGGAGGTGGCGACCGACTGCGCCGGCAATCTCTACGTCACGCTGGCGGGCGCGGATCGCAGCCTGCCCGGTTGGATCACCGGGTCGCATCTCGATTCGGTGCCGATGGGTGGCAATTTCGACGGTGCGGCCGGTGTCATCGCCGGCCTCGTCGTACTCGTCGGCCTGCGGCAGGCTGGTGTGCAGCCCCTGCGCGACATCACCGTGATGGGTGTGCGCGCCGAGGAAGTGAGCAGCTGGTTCGGCGGCAGCCACAAGGGACATATCGGCAGTCGTGCCGCGCTCGGCATGCTCGATCTCGCGGAATTGGAGCAGGCGGTCAACGTGCGCACCGGGGCAACCCTCGCGCAGCAGATGCAGGCCGCCGGCTTTCCGCCCGCCGCCTTGGCGTCGGCGCCGCCTTATCTGCGGCCGGAGCGTTACCACGGCTATCTCGAACTGCATATCGAGCAGGGGCCGGTGCTGGAACGCCAGGGCTTGCCCGTCGGCGTGGTCACCGGCATCCGGGGCTCGATGCGCGCCCGCAGCGCTCGCTGCATCGGCGCGTACACGCACTCCGGCGCGGTGCCGCACGAGTACCGCAGCGATGCCGTGCTGGCCACCGTCGCGCTGGTCGGCGGAATGGACCGCGCCTGGGAACAAGTGCGAGCCGAGCATGGCGATCTGGTGTTTACCGTCGGCAAGCTCTATACCGACGAGCAGGCGCACTCGATCACCAAGGTGCCGGGCGAGGCGTCGTTCTCGATCGACCTGCGCAGTCAGGACCTTGCGACCTTGCAGGCGATGGAGGCGCGCGCTCGAGCGTTGGCCGCGTCGATCGCCGCAGAGCGTCGCGTTCGCTTCGAGTTGGGATCGTTCGATCTGTCGCCCCCGGCGGCGATGGACACCGGCCTGCAGGCGCTCTTGGCCGAAGGCAGCCGCGAGCTTGGCATCCCCTGCGGCACGCTGCCCAGCGGTGCCGGGCACGACGCGCAGGATTTCGCCCATGCGGGTTTTCCGGCGGGGATGGTGTTCGTGCGCAATGCCCATGGCAGCCACAACCCGGATGAGGCGATGGACCTCGCCGACTTCAGCCTCGGGACGCAAGTGCTGGCGTGGGCGCTGACCCGCTGAGCGTTCACCAGGCCGCGGCAAGGGCTTGCTCGATGACCTCGGGCGCATCGATCGGACGCGGATTGAAGGTCAGTCCCGGTTCGGCCATGACCCTCGCCGCAAGCGTCGGTATCTGCTCGCGCCGGAACGCGGTATCGCGCAACTGTTGCGGCAAGCCGGCGCGTCGGGCGAATGCGCGCAACTGGGCGCAGATCTCGCGCACCTGGGCAGCGGTATCGCCACGGCTCGAGGCCAGTCCGAGGGTGTCGGCGATGCGCGCCGTCTCGTCGGGACAATGCGGCAGGTTGAAGGCCAGTGCATGCGGCAGCACCAGACTGTTGACGTCACCATGCGAGAGCTGCGCCATCGGTCCGAGCTTGTGGCAGATCGAGTGATGCAAGGCGGTGCGTGCATTGACGATCGCTGCGCCGGCCAGATACGAGCCGAGCAGCAAGTCCTCGGCTCCGGTGCCGCCGTCGAGCCGGGCATCGAGGCCGCGCCACAGCCGTCGCAGTCCGTCGAGCGCCATGAGATCCGAGATCGGCGTGCGCGCCTTGGAATAGCAGGCCTCGAAGCAATGCGCCAGCGCATTCATCGCCGAACCCGCGAGCACGCGCACAGGGACATCTTCGATCAGTTCGGGATCGAGCACGATCAGCGCGGCAGCGAGCGCCGGGTCGCGGAACAGCACCTTGTAGCCGTCCGTGCGGGTGAGGCTGAAACCAGGCGTGATTTCCGCACCCGACAGCGTGTTGGGCAGTGCGATGATCGGCACCTTGGGGCTGCGGCTGGGCTCGCCGACCACCACGCCTTGCTCGCGGCGAATGGCGAAGCGTTCGATCGCGTCGCCTTCCGCGAGGGCGAGCGCGATGCCCTTGGCCAGGTCGGAAGCGCTGCCGCCGCCGAAGGCGACGATGGCGTCGGACACATGCGCTCGCGCCTGTGCCGCGCCGACGATGGCTGCGGGCAGGGGCGCATGCGGTTCGACACCGGAGAACACGTCGATCGCGCCGGCAGGAAAGCGCGCGAGCATGCTTTGCAACTGGGGATCGCGCTGCGCTCGCAGGCTGCATACGAGCAGAGGTCGCGAGACGCCGAGCTCCTGCAGCAGCACGGGAAGATCCGCGGCCGCGCCGCAGCGGTACAGAACTCGTTGACGAGGAAACCAATGATTGAAGCTGTTCATCTTGTCGTTCCATGCGCGTGGCGTTGGCGTGCGCCGATGATAGCCGCAGGGTGTGGCTCAGGCTATGCAGCGCATGGCGCGCGCGTTGGCAAGAGCAGTCGGCCATGACCTCGCGCATGGGCATACTGGTGTCGTCGTTCGACTACTCGCCGGTCGCCGAGGACGAGTTTCACGACTGGTACGACATGGAGCACATCCCTGAGCGACAGCGCATTCCCGGCTTTCTGTGCTGTCGGCGCTGGCTCGGCGTGGACGAGCCGAAGGTTTCGATGACGACCTACGATCTCGCCTCGATCGAGGTGTTGCGCAGCCCGGGCTACCTCGCGATCGGCTACGAGAACAACTCCCCCTGGACGCGCCGCGTCGGCTGGCGCTGCATCAAGCGACTGCGGTTCGAAGGCGAGCAGGTCTGCCCCGGGGATCGATTGCCGCCCGAGGAGGCCCGCGGTTTGCTCGTCTGGGCGAGCAACATCGATCCGGCGCACGCCGATGCGTCTTCGCGTTGGTACGACGAGACGTTCTTGCCGGCGCTTGCGCAGGTGCCCGGCGTGCTCTGCGCGCGTCGTTTTCGGGCCACGAACAGCACGCACGGCCAGGTGGTGATCTTTCATCTGGCCGATACCGGCGTGGTGCGCGATCCGGCATGGCGGCAGGTGGCGGCAGGGCCGCAAGCAGTCGCCATGATGACGCGCGAGCAGGATCGCTTGTCGACCCTGTGCCGAAGCTACGAGCGAGCGAACAGTTGAGGCCGGAAGGCAGCCTCGAACACCGACTTGAAGATCCGTCCGCCGATCGTCAGGCCGTTCCGCAAGTCGATCAAGACGGGTTGTATGTCCCCTTGGGATGCCGCTGAACGCAACTGCTCTTCGGCTTCCAGCCGTAGACCTGGGCGCAGGTATCTCCCATGAGCTTGGCCTTGTCGCTCTCGCTCAAGCGCTGGTTCAGGCGGAACGGCTCCACGCCATTGATATAGGGAAAGAGCGGATAGGTTCGGGTCCAGTCCGTGCCCCACAGGCAGCGATCCAGGCCCCAGGCATCGAATACGCGCTGCAGGTTGTCCCAGATGTCGTCGTGGGGGTAGGGTTGGGTCGACATGGTGCAGGCACCGCTTACCTTCACGGCTGCGTTCGACCGCTTCGCCAGCGCCAGCAGCTTGGGCAGATCCGCCCAGGCCTCGGGCGTGGCGGGCATCTTGCGCGGCTGGCGGATGCCCAGGTGGTCGAGGACGAAGCGCGTCTGCGGATGGCGGTCGATCAGGGCCGTGGCGGCGTCCAGGTTGCCCGAGCACTGGAAATTCACCGGCAGGCCCTGGCGTGCGGCTTCTCGCGCGACGACGTCGATGCCTTGCGTCTTCGGATCCAGTCCGAGATGCGCGCCGAGCATGAGACGAACCGCCACCGCCCCGGGCGTTCTCTTCCATTCGGCGATGGTCTCGCCCACGGCCGGATTCTCCGGATCGACCGGCCTCACGATGGCGAAGCGCTCGGGATGGGCCCGCTGCACCTCGATCGCGTAGCTGGGATCGAAGGCATACATTCCTCTGGGAGAGACTGCGATCGCACCGTCGACACCGACCGCATCCATGGCCATCACCATTTCATCCGCGGTGACGTGGGGTCGACCGTCGTCATGAGGCTGGGCCCAGGGGCGCTGCGGGGAATCGGCGAGGAAGGGGTGGACCTGGCAGTCGATGACGAGCATGTGAGCCTCCTGGGGAATGCCGATTGGAATGTTGTATCGATACAGACGCTCGCCGTGCTCGAGTTCAGGGCGGCGAATTCGCTCGGTGCGAGTCTAGCGCTCGCTTCGCCGAGGGTCCATCCACGGCGGCTTCGGCGTCGATCGTCGATGCGAGCGCATCGCGCTACGCTGCGGCGTAGCGGGGTTGAACTGATGTAATCTCATCGCAGGGACAGGGTGAAGATCGCCCCGACACGCCGGACGCCCGGCGCCAACCAAGGGAGAACACGGGACATGAACCTCGATCTGAAGGGTAAATCGGTATTGGTCACCGGCGGGAATCGGGGCATCGGCCTCGCGATTGCACTGGCTTTTGCCGAGGAAGGTGCCAACGTCGTCGTCTGCGGTCGCGACACGGCGGCGCTGGCGGATGCGCAAGCGAAGATCGCGGCGAAGGGTGTGAAGGCGAAGGCCGTGGCGGTCGATCTTTTCACCGCCGAGGGATGCAAGGCGGCGGTGCAGGCGGCGGTCGATGCCTTCGGCGGGCTCGACATACTCGTCAACAACGCCTCGACCAACATCAGCGGAAACATCGAGACGCTCGACGACGAGGGGCTGATGGAGCGACTGAACGGCAAGACGCTCGCATACATGCGCTGCTGCCGCGCCGCCTTGCCTCACCTGCGGCGGTCCTCGCGCGGTCGGGTCATCTGTATCGGTGGCGCCGCGGCGCGACACGCCGGCCCCACCGCCCTTCCCAGCGCGCTCGGCAATTCCGCCCTGGTCGCCTTCGTCAAGCAATTCAGCACCACGGTGGCTGCCGAAGGCATCACCGCGAACGTCGTCCATCCGCCTTTCACCAAGACCGATCGCTACCCGGCGCGCCTCGCTGCTCGCGCGAAGCAACTGGGGGTGAGCGAGGAGAAAGCCGAGGCGAGCTTCGTCAAGCAGTTTCCCATCGGGCGCCTCGTGGAGCCCTCGGACATCGCACCCATGGTGCTCTTCCTCGCCTCGCCGCACGCCGCGGCGCTCACGGGCCAGAGCATTTGCATCGATGGCGGATCGACGCCGGGCACGTATTACTGAGGGACGCAGGCTGCGTGTCGGTCGCGGCATGGCCCCCGCTTTTTTCATCATTCGCACTTGAGCGAATTTTCCCCATGAATCTTCCCGGCCGAGGTTGTCCAATTCGATAGATCGGGTCAGAAGCGGATGCCGAGGCATGAGGGCGAGGCAGCCGGCGCACCGGCTCGCCCTAACGGGATCGCGAGGCCATGAGCACGTGATCGCGACCTCGCGGTCCGGGGGCGGATGGCGCACATCGACAGGCCACCTTGGCCGAACGACTATCGACGACACGCCCATCGTGTCTCCGAGCAATGCAGGGCCCTGGCTACGACGCTGTGAACATACGCACGATCCATGTCATGCTTTTTCTTTCGCTGCTTGTCCATGGCGCAGCGCTATGGACGTGGCTGCCCCAGATTCGCGTGACTATTCCCGAGAGCGAGCGTCGAGACGAGCGGGTTCCACTGGAGCTGCGCCTGCAGCCGCCGGCCGCGGCGACGCCGGTCAAGCCGGCCGAACCCTCGCTGCCGCGACCTCGCACCGAGCCCTCGCCCCCCATTGCCTCGGCGCTGCCGAAGCGACTCGATCGGCCCCCGGTCGCCACGCCCAAACCACCTCCGAGAATGACGCGGCCAGCGTCTCCTCAGGAGCCATCGGCCTACGCGGTTCCCGAGCCTGCCTCGACGCCGGCCCCGACTGCCGTCCCCACGCCCGCGCCGGTCCCGGCGCCCCAGGCGGCCTCCGATATGGATCTGTCATCGTACATCGAGGCCCGCCGCCACGCCCGGCAACAGAGCGCATCCCCGCCCGCACCCAGCGCACCTGCTGCGGTGGAGGAAAGCGAGACCGCGCGGGCGAATCGAATCGCTGCGGCGAATCTGGGCCTGGGGAGAAAACCGAGCTTCGGCGAAGACAGGACGGGTGGTGGCGTATTCCAGCTTCGGCGGTTGAGCGTCGACTCGGCGGAGTACCTCTTTTACGGTTGGAACGCTGACATTCGCCGGGATACCACGCAGGTCATCACGGTGCGCCGAGGGCTGCAGCCGGACATCCGCCGGGCGGTCGTTCGCAGCATGATGGAGATCATTCGCCGCCATGAGCAAGGCGACTTTCTTTGGGAGTCGCGCCGCCTGGGGCGCAACGTCAGCTTGTCGGCGCGACCTGCCGACGACGCCGGCCTGGAAGACTTCTTGATGAAGGAGTTCTTCGACGAGGAGCGTCGGCCGCCGCCGTCTCGCTTGCAGTAGCCGACGGGCAGCGCGATCATCGCGCCTCATGACATCCTCGGTTCCGCACAGCGGCGATCCCATGCCAGAGCCGCCTCAGCCCCCGGACCTGGCCGATTGCTGCGCCAGTGGGTGCGACCCTTGCATCTTCGATCTTCACGACCGCGCGATGGATCGATACCGGCAGGCCTTGCGCGCATGGCAGGAGCGGCATCCCGCGGCGGCGTTCGGCGAGAATCGATCCTGAACGCGCTCGGCATGGGCCTGGGCTGACGTGTCGCAGCGCAGCCGGTGCCGCCATTGTTGCCGGACGCTCGGTCCCAGGCGATTCGGGGGGGCGATGTTCGAGAACCCAGCGACCTGCGATGACGTGTCACCGGCCAGCCATCGCCGGGCATTCCACGGGATAATGCGCGAGGTAGGACGACTCGATGATCGATTCCGGGCGGACTTGTATGACGTCGGCAGTCCGGGACTGGTCCGCACGAGCGACCCCATCCGTGATGCCCGATGGGTGGTGTATCAACCGAGAGGACGTGAAGATGGATTCTGTACTGGTGTTGAACAACGAAACTGTCGAGCGGGCGCTTTCGCTGGACGATTGCATGGACGCCATCGAGCGGATGTATCGGGCCGTGGCAGCGGGTCGGGCGGTCGAAGGGTTGCGCGATCAGACGCATGTGCCCCTCGGTGAACCGCATCTGGCCTATTGCCTGAAGACGATGAACGGCGCGCTGCTCGACGCGGGGTACATGATCCTGCGCATTTCCTCGGACGTGAACGACACCACGCCCGTCAACGGCGTCGCGGTGACGCGCCATCTGGCGCGCGGTCCGGGCGGGACGAGCTGCGGTTTCGTCATTGTCTTTCGCACCGACAATCTCGCTCCCGTCGCGATCGTCCACGACGACTGGCTACAACTGGTCCGCGTGGGTTGCACCGGCGCGGTGAGCGTGCGCTGCCTGGCCAGGGAGGACGCGGGCGACCTCGCGCTGATCGGCACCGGCGGGCAGGCATGGTGGCACTTGGCGGCGATTGCCCGAGTGCGCCGGCTGCGCCGGATCCGGGTCTACAGTCCCACGCCCGCCAACCGCGAGCGTTTCGCCCGGCGCGCTTCCGAAGCGCTCGGGCTGCAGGTCGAGCCGATGCCGGACGTGCGCACGGCCGTCGACGGGGCGGACATCGTGGTGGCGGCGACCAACGTCAGCCAGCCCATTCTGCACGGCGGCTGGCTGGCGCCCGGCGCCCATGTGGTCTCGATCGTCAGCAGCGAGCGCGTGCGGCCGCGCCGCGAGATCGACGATGAAGTCGTGCGTCGCGCCGCGCGCGTCGTCGCCCACTGGAAACCCTATGCGATGCGCCAGGAGGCCGCCGATCTCGCCGAGCCGATCGCCAAGGGCATCTTGGGTTGGGACGACATCGACAGTCTGTGCGATGTGGTCGCGGGCAAGGTGAAGGGGCGCGCTTCGGACACCGACATCACGCTGTTCAAGAACGACGCCGGCATGGGGCTGCAATTCGCGGCACTCGCGCCGCTGGCCTACGAGCGAGCCCGGGATGCCGGCCTCGGTACGGCATTGCCGGCCTCGCTGTTCCTGCAGGCGCCGATGCATTGAACTCCACGGCCGAGCCCGTCAGGGGGCTTGTGTCGGATTGACCGCTCTTCCGCCCGGCGCTACAGTCGGGCAGGGAAGAGCCAAGCGTCGCACGGCGGCGTTGCGATGCTCATGTCCTGACGAGGGTGCGGTGCCCGCCCAAGCGGGTGCCTCGCGGTTCGAAACAGGGGGAGACTGTCCAATGACGAGGCTGGATCGCTGCTACAACATTTTCGATCTGCGCGAGGCCGCCAAGCGCCGCCTGCCTAAGGGCATTTTCGAATACGTCGACAAGGGCACCGAGGACGGGATCTCCCTGGAGGAAAATCGGGCGGCGTTTCAGCGCATCAAGCTGCGCACGCGTTTCCTCAACGACTGGTCGCGCCGCGACCTCGGCACCGAGATCTTCGGCGAGCGCATCAAGCTGCCGTTCGGAATCGCGCCCACCGGGAGCGCGGGACTGATGTGGTATCAGGGTGAACTGGAGCTGGCGAGGGCCGCTGCAGCCGCCGGCATTCCCTTCACCTTGGCCACGGGGGCGTTGACTTCCCTGGAGGACGTCACCAAGGCGCTGCCCGATGCGCGCAAGTGGTTCCAGCTCTACCCCTGGGAGGACGAAGCGGCCTCGTACGAAATGGTCGCGCGTGCGCGCGATCTGGGCTGGGAGGCGCTGGTGGTTACGATCGATCATGCGCCCGGTCGGGGCCGCGAGCACAATGAGCGCAACGGCTTTTCCTTCCCGTTCACTCCTAACGTCACGGCCGCGGCCGACATGATGATGCATCCCGGGTGGATGTGGCGCGTGATGCGCAAGTACCTCATCAACGAAGGCATGCCCACGAACGCCAATTTTCCCGAGCGCTACCGCTTCTCGGTCATCGATGGCAAGACGCGGGTGCGGCCGAAGCGATTCGAGGCGATGACCTGGGAACACATCCGGAAATTTCGCGACTTCTGGCCGCGCAAGCTGATCGTGAAAAGCATCCTGAGCGGTGATCAGGCGCGGGCTGCCGTCGATGCAGGTGCCGATGGCGTGGTGGTTTCGAATCACGGGGGACGCGCGTTCGACAGCGCCGTGGCGACCATCGACATACTGCCGGAGATCGTGGAGGCCGTCGGCGACCGCTGCACGGTCATCCTCGACAGCGGCGTCCGGCGCGGCAGCGACATCGTCAAGGCCTTGGCGCTCGGGGCCAAGATGGTCCTGGTCGGCAGGGCGACGCTTTATGGCACAGCGTGCGGCGGGCAGGCCGGCGCTGCGAGGGCGATCAAGATACTGGCCGAGGAGATGGAGCGCTCCTTCGGTTACGTGGGCGCACGGCGAGTCTCGGAGATCGGCCCGCACATCTTCGCGCACCACAGCCCCGGTCCGTAAGTTTCGCGCAGGCGACGCTCACGCGGCCACCGTGCCGACGACAGCGCCCACGACGATGCCCGCGACGATCAGCAACAACGGCGAGATGCCGCGCATGGCGAGCAGGAAGGCGGGTACGCTTCCCAGGAGCAGCGCCGGCTGCACCTCGACCACCGGCTTTGCCAGGGCGTACAGCGTGAGTCCGAGGAGCCCGATCGCGGCCGCACCGGCGTAGGCGCCGAAGCCCTGGAACCAAGGTGTGTTGCGCACTCGGGCTATGAGGCCGGCCGCGGCGCCCGCGAGCAGCACGGGAATCAGGAATACCGCTAGGGTCGATACGATCGCCCCGGTCAAGCCGGCGACTCTATAGCCGATGAAGGGCGCCATGGTGAGGACAGGCCCTGGGGTGGCATAGGCGAATCCGACGCCGACGGCGAACTCCTGCGGTGTGAGCCAGTGCGTCTCTGCCACCGAGAGGCGTTCGATCAGGGGAAGAGCGGCTCCGCCGCCGCCGAAGGCGAGCGCACCGACGACGAGGAATCGCAGCGCGAGTTCGAGTAGCTCACTCATTGCGGTCTTCTCAGGCCCAGCAGAGCGCCCAAGACGCCCAGGCACACCACTGCCATAGCGGCCGAGGAGACTGCGCCCAGCACGAGGCCGGCGATCAACACGGTAATGAGCACCTTGCCCTTGGCGGTGCTGCGAGCCATCTTCAGCATGTTGGCCGCCAGGATGCCCACGATTGCGATCTGGATGCCGAGCATCGCGCCCCGAACCGCGGGAATGTCGGGCAGCGCGGTGAGTGCGGCCGATGCGGCGATCATGACGAGCGCGGGCACGGTGACGAAGCTGAAAGGCGCGATCAACGCTCCGGGCCATCGGCCGAGCTTCCAGCCGAGAAACGCCACCACCAAGACACCCGGCGAGCCGGGCAAGGTCTGCACGATCGCAAGCGCCTCGGCTACCTCGCCGTCGGTGATCCATCCGCGTCTTGCGCCCAGATCCGAGCGCAGCAGCGCCAGGGTGCTGCCGACGCCCCCGAATGCGAACGCGCCGATCTTGAGCAGCGCGAGCGAAAGCTCCCCCAGCGGTACGGCCTTCGACGTCATGCCTGCTCCTCCGTTCGCAGGACATTAGCACGACGGGGCGGCTACCGGCGGTCGGGGTGTGGTTGGTCGAGCGCGTCGGGGGTGAAGCGTGGCGGCGCCAGCGAGGCCGGCTGTCTCGGCGCTCGGCGTGCGTCGTGCAAGCTCATCGAGTCAGTCGTCGCGGGCGATCGAATCGAGCGGGTTCGATCTTGCTCGACGCTCGCGACCTCGGGAGTCAGGGAGCGGCATCGCCCCTCGCCGCCGAGGAAACGATCCTCGGCGCATGGGGCGTCACGCAGCCCGACGGCCGGACGCTAAATCTGCGACTGCTGGTAGTTTTGAATGCCGATATCGGCGATCAGGGCGAGCTGGGTTTCCAGCCAGTCGATATGTTCTTCTTCGCTCTCGAGGATCGACTCGAACAATTCGCGGGAAGGGTAGTCGCGCACCGACTCGCAATGCGCGATGGCTTCGATGAGCTGCGGGCGCCCCTGGAGCTCCAGGCGCAGATCGCACTCCAGTGACTCCTTGAGGTTCTCGCCGATCATCAGTTTCCCGAGGGTCTGCAGGTTCGGGAGACCTTCGAGAAAGAGGATGCGCTCCATCAGCTGATCGGCGTGGCGCATCTCGTCGATCGACTCGCTGCGTACCTGCTCCGCGAGCTTCAGATAACCCCAGCTCTTGAGCATCTTGGCGTGCAGGAAGTACTGATTGATGGCGGTGAGTTCGTTGGTGAGTATGGTGTTGAGGTGCTCGATGGTCCGGGGGTCGCCCTTCATGCCTGCGGCCTTCTGTGATTGTTGCCCATGGGGCCGAATTCGCGGCCCCCGATCGACGCCAGGCCACGTCGGAGCGTAGCCGTGCGCATTTCGTTATGCCTCAACCGACGGCGGAAAGTTCGCGCTTGTCCTCCGGTCCCGACTCGCGGTGTTCGCGCAGGAGCGCCCGCGCAACACTGGCGCATCGGCAGCATCCGGTGGCAATGCCCAAGCGCTCGCGCAGTTCGGCGAGGGTACGCGCGCCGCTGCGGGCGCACGCGCGAATTTGAGCTTCGGTGACGGCATTGCAAACACAGACATACATGGATGCGCTCCTGCTCATCGGTGCCGCGAGTCTTCGGTGAGGGGATTTCGCGGGTAGACCGGGGGCCTTCTGAAGGCGTGTCAATTCGTGAATGATAGTCATTCTCGATCACTCGTCAAGAGCCGCCGCCGAGTTTCACCCGATGTCTGGCTATTGACATCCGTAAGAAATGAGAACTATTCTTATTTGTGATTCCTTGTGATCGGTGACACGTCGCCGTGATGACCGATCGCTCAGCCAGCCAACAGACCTGTTCGGGGTTTGCGTAGCCAGCCGCTTGCACACACAAGCACGCGCTGCGACCCGAGGGCGTTCGCCTCCGGATCGCGTGAACAACGCAACTGGAGCGACCGATGCCTCGCCTGGCTTTCCCACGTCCTCGCCGCGAAACCCTGCTCACCGGCCCTTTGCGCCCCTCGGGCTTGCGCCAAGGGGTTCTTGCCGTACACCTCGCATGGGTCAGCGCTCTCTGGCCTTTCACTGCGTCGCTGGCCGCGGAGCGGCGCGCGCCGTCCGACCCGCCCATCGAGCCGCTCGTTGCGGCCGCATCGACGAAGTCTTCGCCCGAGCCCGAAGTGGCGTTGCCCGCCGTCAACGTGTCGGCCGACGGGCGTCGCGAGTCCGATCCCGTCGTGACGCAGGGCCGATCCTCGTCAGTCGGCAAGAGCCCCGTGAGCGTGCAGGACACCCCGTTTTCGATCAGCATCGTCGACGTGGCGCAGATCCGCGAGACCGGCGCCAAGAACGTGCAGGACGCGCTGCTCTACAGTGCCGGCGTGTACGCGGGCCGCTTCGGTTTCGATACGCGCGGCGACTGGGCAGCGGTGCGCGGCCTCTCGCCGTCGGCCTACATCGACGGGCTGCGCGGTCTCTATGGCTTCTACAACAACGTACGCCCGGAGATCTACACGCTCGATCGGATCGAGGTCCTCAAGGGGCCCTCTTCGGTGCTCTACGGCCAGGCCGAGCTGGGCGGCATCGTCAACGTGGTGACCAAGCGTCCGCAGAGTACGGCGGCGCGCGAAGTGGATGTCCAGGTCGGGTCGTATGACCGCAAGCAGGTGGGGATGGACTTCACCGGGCCGCTCGATGCGCAAGGGAGGCTGTTCTACCGCCTGATCGCGCTCAAGCGCGACAGCGGGACGCAGGTCGACTTCGTCAACGACGACTCCCTGGTGCTCATGCCTGCGCTCACGTGGCGGCCCAGCACGGATACGAGCGTCACCGTGCAGTTCCTGCATCAGAAGAACGACAGCAAGGTCTCGGCGCAGTTTCTGCCCTCCAAGGGCACCATCGCCGCCGCACCCCTCGGGCGCATCCCGAGCAGCCGCTTCGTCGGGGAGCCGGGCTGGGATCGCTACGACACGCGCAAGAACGAGCTGAGCTTGTTCTGGGACCAGCATTTGACGCCGTCGTGGAAGCTGGAAGCGGCGCTGCGCAAGACCCACTCCGCCAGCGTGACCCGCGAGCACTGGACCACGGTGGGTGCTGTGCCCAGCGATGCCGGCGACATCACGCGCACGCTGCATACCGCGGATCGCAAGACCGACGTGCTTGCGACGGATGTCCGCGTCGCGGGTGTGGTGAAGATCGGGCCGACCCGGCATACGCTCGCCATCGGCATCGACTACCAGGACGCGCTATGGGAGGAGTTCAACTACACGTTCGCAGGCACGGGGGGCGGCACGATCAACGTCTATAGCCCGGTCTACGGGTTCGTCAACACTGCGGCGCTCGCGTTCGGCGAACGCCCGGACAACGAGATCGTCCAGACCGGTCTCTATGTGACGGATCACATCGAGTGGGGGCGCTGGGTTCTCTCCGCCGCCCTGCGCCATGACCGGGCGCGCAACAAGGTGCTCAACGTCGCCTCGCCCGACACGACAGTGCGCAATAGCGCGACGACTGGTCGTCTCGGTCTGATGTACCGCTTCGCCAACGGGCTTTCGCCCTACGTCAGCCGGTCCACGGCCTTCTCGCCGAACCTGGGCACGGACGGCACGGCGGCGACGAGTTATCTCAAACCGACCACGGGGGAGCAGAACGAAGCGGGTCTGAAGTATCTGTCCCGTTCCGGCAATACGTCGGCAGCTTTCGCGTGGTTCGACATCGAGCAGAAGAATCGGATCTCGGACGGCGCCACGCCAGGCGGGGTCGAGCAGATAGGCGCCGCCATCACCGGTTGGGAGATCGAGGCGCGCCATCGCGCGGGCGCGTTCGAAGTCCTGGCGAACTACACGAGCCTCGACGCCATCAATGACGTCACCAAGCGGCGCCTGAGCTCGGTGGCCGAAGTGACAGCCTCGGTTTGGGGCCAATACCACTTCGGCTCGGGTTGGCGGGCGGGCTTGGGTACACGGTACGTAGGCACGGTCACGGGCAACGCCGGGCAGCCGGTCGTGCCGTCAGTGACGCTGCACGACGCTATGGTCGGCTGGGGATGCGGGCCGTGGCATATCCGGTTCACGGTGCAGAACCTGACGGACAAGGCGTACGTGTCCTGGTGCCGTGGCTTGAATCAGGATTGCGGCTACGGCGAACGTCGCACCGCGCTGCTGTCGGCGAGCTACAAGTTCTGAGTCGCCTCGCCATGCTTGCGTATGCATCCCGGATCGGTGCCGCCCTGCTCGGCGGATATGCCTTCACTTGGGGCTTCACCGCACTTGGCATCGTCGTGCTGGTTGGCCTCGGGGCCGATTTTCATGACGCCGAAACGGGCATCCTGCTGCTCGCCTTGGTCGTGTTCCTCGCGCTGTTCCTTTGGAGTTTCGCCGTCGCAAGCGTCGTTCGCGTTTGGGCTGTGCTGGCCGGCGGCGGGGCCATCATGACCGCGGCGGCGTGGGCGCTGCAGCGCGTGCTGCTCGGCTGAAGGAAACCGCTGTCATGCTCGCCAGTTTTCGGCTCTCGATGGCGTGGCTGCACACCTGGTTCGGCCTGGTGCTCGGCTTCGTCCTGATGGTGTGCTTTTTCTTCGGCTCGCTGTCGGTTTTCGATCGGGAAATCGACCGCTGGGCGCTTCCGCAGACGCGCTTCGAACCGCAGCCGATGCCTTCCTTCGACGAGGTGCTCTTGCCCATCCTGCGCCAGCAGCAGCCCGACGAAGCGGACTATGCGAAGAAGATGCCGCGACTGCACGATGCCGGCAAGGGCCCGATGACCCCGCGGCTCGCACTGCCCCCGGACCGGTATTGGGCCTATACCACCCACCGCGATCCGGTGCTCAGCATGGGCGTGCGCTTTCTCGTTCCGCAGCCCCGGGACGCGAAGGCAGCCAACGCCATCCGAGGGGATGCGACGATCGATCCTCGAACCGGCGCTGTGCTGCCCCAAGGACAACTCAAGCTCGGCAGCGAGTTCTTCTATCCCTTGCACTACAGCTTGCACGTTTCTTGGAAGAATCTCGGCTATTGGGTCGTCGGTCTCGCGGCCCTCGTCATGCTCGCCGCGCTCGTGAGCGGCTTGATCATGCACCGGCGCATCTGCCGCGAGTTGTTCACCTTCCGGCCGAACAAGCACGCGCGGCGCAGCGTCCTCGACTTGCACAACCTCACCGGTGTGGTGGCACTGCCGTTCCACTTCTTCTTCGCGTTCACCGGGCTGGCGATCTTCGCGGGCAGCATCTACTTGCCTGTCACGCATACGCTGCTCAGACCCTTGCATGATCGGCACCATGAGATCGAGGCCCGGCATACCGGGTTGCCGAGCGAGCGTTCGGGGGTTCCGGGCACGCTGGCTTCGGTCGATGCGATGGTGCAGGAGGCCAAGAGCCGCTGGGCCGCGCGCGATATGGCCGGTGAAGTGGGGTTCCTTCAAGTGCATCACGTGGGCGACGCCAACAGCTACGTGAGCATCTACCGTGCGGGCAGCGATCGTGTGGCGCTGGTGGGCGCAGGCATTCACTTCGACGCCGGGACCGGTGAGGTGCTGCGCGAGGATCCTCCTCGCACCATGGTTGCCGGCATCAACGAGTTCCTGACCGGGCTGCACCTGCAGCACTTCGAGCATTGGCTGCTGCGCTGGTTGTACGTGTTGGGAGGTCTGCTCGGCTGCATCTGCATCGCCACGGGCTTCGTGTTCTTCGTCGAAAAGCGCAAGCAGCAGCATGCCAGGGATGCCGGGCAGGGCAGCCGCGTGGTCGATGCGCTCGCCGTCGCTGCGGTGACCGGCATGCTGGTCGCCACCGCCGCCATGCTGGTGGCCAATCGGTCGTTGCCTCCCGAACTCACGGACAAGGGCCGCTGGGAGCAGGGCGTATTCTGGCTGACGTGGCTGCTGGCGATGGTGCACGCATTCTGGCGCAGCGCGCCGGTTGCCCGGGCGCGTCCGAGCCCGGCATGGCGCGAACAGTGCCGGGTCTTGACCGTGCTCGCCGTTGCCGCGGTGCTGCTCAATTGGATCTCCACCGGCGATCATCTGGTCCAGACGCTTTTCGTCGCGAGGTATTGGCCAGTCGCCGGGATGGATTTGAGCCTGCTTGCAACAGCGTTGTCGGGGATGCTGGCCGCCCGTCGTCTCGGGTCTCTGGAGCGGGCCGGTGCCTCGCCCCTCGCCCGGACAGAGGCTGTCGGCGACCCGTCGACGACCCCTAGGAGCGTGACTCATGGCTGATGCCGGATGGGTGCTGTCGGGCTGCGCCTGTCTTGCAGCCTTGGCCGGCTGCGTGTGGCTCGCTCTCGCCATGGAGGGGCACTGGCGACAGGTGCATGCACGCGCGGGGCCAGCGCCTGCAGTGCGGTTGCTGCTGCGCGTGCTCGGCACAGCGGGGCTGCTTGCCTCATTGGGGCTGTGCTTCGCAGCCGATCGGCCATCGATGGCGGTGCTGGTGTGGGTGATGCTGCTTGCGGCCGGTGCGACCTCGGTGGCGATGGCGCTTGCGTGGCACCCGACGTGGTTGCGGTGCTTTTGGCCCCTGCGTCGGATCGATCCGACGGCGCGCTGAGGGTTCGGCGCATCGTCGGCCGTTCGCACGCGGAATGGATACCGGTGGTAATCTTTGGCGAACCGTCGCTCATCCGCCGGACTTGCGCGCCGCGCGACCCGGATCGGAAAGGCGCAACGCACGCTATTCGCTCCGGACCGTCACGCCTGCGATGACCTTCTTCTCTTCACCCGCTTCGAGTCGTTCGACCTCCGCGCGCGGCATTCGGCTGGGCTGCATCGCGGACGACTTCACCGGCGCGACCGACCTCGCGAACAGCCTGGTCCGCAACGGCATGCGCACGGTGCAGACGATCGGCGTTCCCCAGCAGCCCCTCGGGTTCGAGGTCGATGCGGTCGTCGTCGCCTTGAAGTCGCGCACCATCCCTGCGGCGGACGCCGTTGCGCAGTCGCTTGCGGCGCTCGACTATCTGCGGGCCAGCGGCGCCGAGCAGATCTACTTCAAGTACTGCTCGACCTTCGATTCGACGCGCGAGGGAAACATCGGTCCCGTGACCGAGGCGCTCATGGCGGCCGAGCGTTGCGACTTCACGATCGCCTGTCCGGCGTTTCCCGAAAACGGCCGCACGGTGTTCAAGGGGCATCTTTTCGTCGGCGACGTGCTGCTCAGCGACTCGGGCATGCGCGATCATCCGCTTACGCCCATGCGGGATTCGAACCTCGTCCGGGTGCTGCAGGCACAGACCGCCGCGAGGGTCGGCTTGATCTCGTACGATGTGGTGGCGCGTGGCGAGCAAGCGATACGGGCACGCATGCAGACCCTCGAGGCCGAGGGTGTGAGGATCGCGGTCGTCGACGCGATTTGCGATGACGACTTGAGAAAGCTCGGGCCGGCGCTGCGGCAATTGCGGCTCGTCACGGCCGGCTCGGGGGTCGCCATCGGATTGGCGCCGAACTTCGTGCTTCACCATGCCGCCGAGGCCGATGTCCTGCCGCAGCGGCCGGGGTTGCGAGCGATCGTGTCAGGCAGTTGTTCGGCGGCGACCAACGCGCAGGTGGGCGAGTTCGTGCGTCGTGGCGGGGCTGCGTACGCGCTCGATCCGCTCGAGCTCGCGGCGGACGAGCGCGAGATCGAGCAGGCGCTGACCTGGGCCGCGCCGCGGCTTGCGACTGGCCCGGTCTTGATTTATTCCACGGCGGAGCCCGCTCACGTGCGCCGCGTACAGGATCGGCTCGGTGCCTCGAAGGCCGGTGCGCTCGTCGAACAGTCGCTGGCTCAGATCGCCCGCGGATTGGTCGATCTGGGGGTCACGCAACTCGTCGTGGCGGGCGGCGAAACCTCCGGCGCGGTGGTCCAGGCTTTGGGCGTGACCGCTCTGCGCATCGGGCCGCAGATCGATCCGGGGGTGCCCTGGACAGCGGCTGAGGGCGCCGTGCCGTTGCTCTTGGCGCTCAAGTCGGGCAACTTCGGTAGCGCCGATTTTTTCACCCGATGTTTCGCCTTGATGGACGACCATGAACGAAGCCCGGCTGCGTGAACAGATCTGCCTGACGGCCAAGTCGCTCTACGACCGAGGCCTCACCCACGGCAGCACCGGCAACATCAGTGCGCGCTGCGAGGACGGCTGGCTGCTCACGCCGACGGGGTCGAACCTGGGTGTGCTCGATCCGTCGCGGCTCGCAAAGCTCGACGACGCAGGCAAGCACGTCGGCGGGGACGCGCCTTCGAAGGAGCAGTTCCTGCACTTGGCGATGTACCAGGAGCGCTCGCGCAGCGGTGCGGTGATCCATCTGCATTCGACCCACTCGGTGGCGGTCTCGCTGCTGGAGGGCGTGAACGTCGAAGATGTCCTGCCGCCGATGACCGCCTACTACGCGATGCGCATAGGCGCCTTGCCCCTGATCCCGTATTTCCCGCCGGGGGATCTCAAGCTCGCCGACGCGGTTCGTGCACGGGCGCGGCGCCATCACGCCGTTCTGCTCGCCAACCACGGTCCGGTCGTGGCGGGCACCGATCTGGCCGCCGCGAGCGATGCCGTCGAAGAACTCGAGGCGACTGCCAAGCTCTTCCTGCTGCTGCAGGGCAGCCGCATCCGCACGCTGACGCCCGAGCAATGCGCCGAGCTCAGAAGCAGGTTCTCGGTCTAGTGTTCCGGCGTCAGGACATCGACATCGACGCTGGCCGAGCGCAGCCTGTCTCTTGCCGTCGGCCGATTCTCAAGGAAACGCCGTGAGTCCACCCCGCATCGCGCTGATACACGCCACGCCTCTCGCCATCGAACCGATCAACGCTGCGTTCAAGGCGCTTTGGCCGCAGGCGACGACGACGAACCTGCTCGACGACTCGCTGCCCCCGGACCTCGTGCGCGATGGGTGCATTACCGAAACGATGATCGGGCGCTTCGTCGAACTTGCACACTACGTGCGCAAGGCCGGTGCGGACGGCATCATGTTCACCTGCTCCGCCTTCGGGGTGGCGATCGAGGCGGCGAAGGCGGCCTTGGATGTGCCCGTTCTGAAACCCAACGAGGCCATGCTCGATGAAGCCATCGCGGCAGGCACGCGCATCGGCGTGCTGGCCACCTTCGAGCCGAGCCTCCCGTCGTTCGTGGCTGAACTCGAAGCGCTTGCACAAGCCAGGGGTGTGCGCCTCGAACTCGACTTGAAGGCGGTGCCGGGTGCGATGGCGGCGCTGCAGGCGGGTCGCGCCGAGGAGCACGACCGCCTCATCGCGGCCGCAGCCGCTGGGATGAAGGCCTGCGATGCGCTCCTGCTGAGCCAGTTCTCCATGGCGAGCGCGGCCGCGTCGATCCCGCCCGGCCGCGACTGCAAGGTGCTTACCAGCCCGGCATCGGCGGTGATTCGCATGCGTGAATTGGTGGGCCGATGACAGGCTTCGGCATCCGGCGCTATGGCTCGCGCGCGAGGACGTCGAACACGATCTGAGTGATCACCTTGGTCGCATCCACCAGATCGCGGATGGCGACGTTCTCGTCCGCGTTCATGGCGTTCTTGCCGTTGCCCGGGCTGAACATGACCACGGGAATGCCCGCGAGCGCGTTGATCCACGATGCGTCGGTGCCGGCATCCTTGCCTGTGATGACAGGCGGTCGCCCCATGACCTTCTCGAAGGCGCCAGCCGCGATCTTGACGATGGCCTCGTCTTCCTCGACGAGGTAGCCGGGCCACCAGATCAGCTGTTCCATGCTGGCATCGAAGCCCGGGGTGACGGCGGCGACCTGATCGAGCACTTCCTTGAATTCGGCCAGCACGCTTTCCTGCGTGTCGCCGGGTATCAGACGCCGATCGACTTCGAGGCGGCATTTGTTGGGGACCATGTTCGGCACGGTACCGCCTTCGATGATGCCGACGCTGAGCGACCCGTGACCGAGCAGCGGATGGGTTTTCGCCTTGATGCGCTCGCCGAGTTCGCCCAATGCCAGCACGACCTTGGCCATGTCCTCGATCGCGTTGTGGCCCAGCCAGGGTCGGGCGCCGTGGGTCGCGACACCCCGTGTCGTGATGCCGATGTTCATGCGGCCTTTGGTGGCGCGCTCGATCTGCATCGTGGTCGGCTCTGCGACGACCGCAAGATCGGCCTGCAGCCGCCCGGTCTTGGCGAACCACTGTATCCCCATCAGGCCACCGACTTCTTCGTCGCAAACGAACAGCAACGTGAGCTTGCCGCGGATGGGTGTGTTCGTGCGCCGCATCGCCGCCACGGCCATGAGCAGGGTGGTGACCCCCGACTTGGTGTCGATGGTGCCGCGTCCGTAGACGCGACCGTCGGCGATCTCCGCCGCGAATGGGGGATGGGTCCAGTATTCCAGCGGCCCCGGAGGAATCATGTCCAGATGATCGTTGAGCAGAAGCGAGGGCCCGGGCAGTCCGCTGTCCCAGGTCGCGAGCACGTTGGGGCGTCCGGGTGCGGATTCGAGCACTTCCACGTTAAGGCCGAGGCCTTTGCAATAGTCGGCGACGAAGGCGCCGATCTTCGCCTCGTCGCCGGTGATGCTGGGAATGCGCACCAGGCTTTGCAGGAGGGCGACGATCTCGTCCTCCATGCGCTCGATCGTTTCCAGCAGCGGGCCGGCTGGGTTCATGGCGGGTCTCCGGATTGGGGTGGCTTGCGGCGCGGCTCAGTCGGCGCGTGCGCCCGAGGCCTTGACGACCGGCGCCCACTTCGATGCGTCGGCACGAAAGAACTTGTCGAACTCCGCGCTGCTGCTGCCGACAGTGGCGACGCCCTGGCTGTTCAATCGTTCGCTGAAGTCGGGCGCGCGCACGACCGCGACCAGCGCCTGGTTGAGCGTGCTCACGACCTCGGTCGGTGTGCCGGCAGGGGCGAAGATGCCGAACCAGCCGAGCGACTCGAAATTCGGCACAGCGGACTCGTGGATCGTGGGTACGTCGGGCGTGACTTCGCTGCGCTTGAGGCCGCTGACGCCGAGGGGGCGCAGCCGCCCGGTCTTGACATGGGGCAACGCGGTGATCATGTTGTCGAACATGATGCTGACGCGTCCCGCAGCCAGATCCACGAGCGCCGGACCCCCGCCCTTGTAGGGCACGTGCAGGATGTCGATCTTCGCGGTGAGCTTCAACAGCTCGCCGGTGAGGTGGCTCGCTCCGCCGGGGCCCGAGGAAGCGAATGCAATCTCGCCCGGGCGTTTCTGCGCCAGTGCAATGAGCTCTCGCGTCGACTTCACCGGCAGCGAAGGATGGGCCACCAGAAGATAAGGATTCACCGCCAGCAGCGTGACGGCGGCCAGATCCTTCAGCGGATCGTAGGGCATGTTCGTGTAGAGGCTGGGATTGATGCCGTTGGCCGGCGAGCCGAGCAGCAGCGTGTGGCCGTCCTTGGCCGCTTTCGCCACATAGGCCGAGCCGATGTTGCTCCCGGCACCGGGACGGTTGTCGACGAGGACGTTCTGGCCCAGGCGTTCGGCAAGCTTCTGCCCTACGCTGCGCGCCATGACATCGTTCGGACCACCGGCGGCATAAGCGACGACGATGCGGATCGGTTTGCTCGGAAAGGCTTGGGCCTGCGCACCGACGCAGGCAAGCAGGCCGAGATGCAGAGCGATGATGCGGAAGCAGTGCATGGGATCCTCGTAATGGCGAGTTCTTCGGCGCAAGGGGTGGCTGGCCGAGCCCATGCGACGGGCACGCATGGGCTCGGCTACGGGCTGGGCCGTATTCATGCAAGGAGTGCGCCAATCGTGCGGCGCCACGCGTGTTGGCTCGGCTTCAAGCGATGGATCGGCCACGCGCGGCTGCCCCGCCCCTAGCAGTGCACCGCACGGGCGCAGAAGGCCATGGGCATGCACCAAGCAAGTGAAGGGCGCCGCACCCCCAGGCTGTTTCGCGACGCTCGCTGCGAACATGCCCTTTTCCGACTGCGGTGCATGGGGCGCCTGCGATGCTGCGCTCCTGCGGGCCGGCAGCGCTAGTGCGCTTGGGAAGTGCGCCCTGTTGCGAACGCGAAAGCGGGCTCTTGTCGCGGGAACGCGGTGTGCTTACGCTTGTGCTCGCATCGCTGCCAGCGCTCGCCATATGGTGTTACGCTCGCATCTTGCCGGAGATTGTCGTCAGCGCCTGCATCCGCCGACTGAGGCCTCGCTTCGATACCTTCGATACGTTTGTGCGAGGGTGAAATCATGTGCTTCGAAGACCGCTTAGATGCGCCATGGTCGGTGACGTGACCAGCGCGGCCGATTCCCTGCTGCTTGCCGTCACTCGCGTCAGTACCTTCGTGGGCGCACGGCTGCTCACCCATGCGAGCGGCTTCTTCTTCGAGCGCGACGAGCGACTCTTTCTGGTCACCAGCCGGCATGTGTTGTCCGATCCCGCCAGCGGTCACGCACCCGATCGCATCGAACTCGAACTTCATACCGACCGCAACAACCTGACTCAGTCGACGGGCTTGTCCATTCTGCTCTATCGCGAGCGTCGAGCGGTTTGGCGCCAAGGGCGCGACGCCGCCGGCGCCATCGACGTGGCGGTGCTGGAGCTCGAGCGCACGGCCCTGCCTGCCGCTGTCGCGATGTGCGCTTTCGGCATGCAGCATCTGCTCGCGACCGATGCCACCGTGGAGATCGGCGCCTCGTTGCTGGTCGTCGGCTTTCCGCTGGGCTTTCATGACACCTTGCACCATCTGCCGGTCGTGCGTCAGGCCGTGCTCGCCTCGGCTTACGGATTGCGTTTTCAGGGCGAGGGGTACTTCCTGACCGATGCGCGAACGCACCGCGGCACCAGCGGTGCGCCGGTCGTGATGCGCGCGCCCTCGGTGGAGGCGGCGACGCCCCGACTGCCCTGGGTGCTGCTCGGTGTGCATTCGGCGCGGCTCGACATGGGCGGGCGCGAGCTGGCGGTCGACGAAGCGCTTGGTCTGAACTGCGCCTGGTACGCCGACATTCTGCTCACCTTGACCGAGGATGTTTCGGTCTAGACGCACGCATGGCGCGCGCGGCGTCGGCTGCGCCGTGGAGCGCACCGCGCTCTTGTTCGTTCATGCCGGCCGGCATCGCCTGCGCCGGTATCGGTCGTCTGCTGCTACGCCATTCTTGCGCGCCGAGCTTCGTCACGCCGCAATGCGTGCGATGACGCGCGCATAGCGAGCCTTTCTCCTACCGCTTCGCAGAGCGCTCTGGCCGATCGGTCTAGGCCATCGGTCGGATGGTCTGCTACGCAGGTGCCGGCTACAGTCGGGATGTGTCGGCTCCGACGCCGCGCTCGTCGCAGTCCCGCGACGGATCTAGGGGAGGTGGGCATGAACGAGAAAACAGCGGTGCCTCGGCTGCCGTTCATTCAGGCGCTTGGTCTGCCCTGGTCGGCGCTCAAGCTCATCGCGGCACAGCCTGGGGCGATCGCGATCAACGTGATCATCATGACGGGCTTCATGGTGATGATGTCCAGGCCGTCCTGGCTCGTCCTGGGCGCGCCCCTCTTCCTCGTATTCGCGATCGGCGGGTTGTCATGGATGCAGCGAACGCAAGCGACCAGCACTACGGTTTTTCCCTGGGGAAGCTTGCTGCGTCTGAGCATCGGATTTTATCTGCTGTTGTTGCCGTTCGTGCTCATCATCCTCGCCATCGGCCTGGCGGTCGATGGCGGCAAGGGCGGCTTCCTGCTGCTCTTTGCCTTGCTGCCTGCGATCCGTTACACGTCGATCGAGTTCCTGCTTTGGTGGTCGCAGTTCGGGGACAAGGCGATCATTTTCGCAATCGTTTCGCTAATTTGCCTGGCGCCTGCTCGGGTAGCCCTCGACGGCCAAGGGGCGCGACAGGCCGTTTGGTACAGCCTGCGTTGCTGGCTGCGCAATCCCGTGGCGACCCTGGTCGTGGCGCTCATCGCCCTGGGGGTTGCCGGCGCTCTCGCTCTGGTCGAGGCGTTCTATTGGCGATACGGCGCGCCGGGACGATGGATGCTCTATGCGGCGATGGCAAGCGCGAGCTTGATCCTGATCACCGTCTTGACCGCATTCGGCCAGGGTCTGTCCCGCCTTGCCCGGAACGATGTCACCGCGGGGCAGCCGCCCGGTCCGTCGCCCGTGGGCTAGGCATGTCTTCCTCAGGGTCGGCGCTGGACCGCCCTCGGCCCACGGACGGCGCCGCCGATCGCAGCCACCCCCGGGAAGCGGGTCGTCACCCTCTGTAGCGAGCGATCGCTTGTGCCGGATCAGGATGCCTGGTGTGCCAGGGCGTGGCCAGTTCGTACGCATGAGCGACACGGAACACGGCCGTCTCGTCGAACGGCTTGGCGGCGATCTGCAGCGACAGGGGCAGTCCTGCCTTGCTGAAGCCCATCGGCACCGCGAGCGCAGGAACATTGGCCATGCTGAAGGGATAGGTGCCGATGCGCCGCAGCAGAATCTTGTTCGTCATGTCTTCCTTGCTCTCGACCGTCTCGCGCGTGGCGTCGATCAACCCCGGCGGGTTGAGGCTCGTGGCGGCGAGCAGCGCGTCGAACCGGCCACAGGCGGCGAGCACTTCCCGGCGCACCAGCACCCTTGCCTGATTGGCTCGGGCGTAGATCGCGGCAGGGATGAGTGCCGCGGCACCGATGCGTTGCCGAGTGCCGACGTCGATCTCATGCCAGTGGGGCTTGAGCCATTTGTGCACGAACATCGAGGCGATGTCGGCATCGGAAGTCAGCAACTGCAAGGGGACGGAGTACTTCGCCCGCGGCAGCGAGACTTCTTCGATGGTCGCGCCCAGACTGCGCAAATCGTCCAGCGCCTTTTCCAAGGCGGCGCGCACCTCGGGATGCACGCCGTCGGGAAAGGCCATTTCCCGCACCAGGCCCAGGCGCATCCCTTTGAGGTCAGGCGTGAGGGCGGCGACGTAATTCGGCACAGGTCGGTCCGAGCACAGCGGATCGTGCGGATCGACGCCTGCAATCGCGCCCAGAACCATCGCGACATCCTCGACTCGGCGAGCGAGGGGCCCGATGGTGTCGGCTGTCCACCCGTACATGACGCCGCCATGACGCGAGACGCGCCCGAACGTCGGCCGCAAGCCGACGATGCCGTTCGCCGCGGCCGGGCTGCGTACCGAACCGCCGGTGTCCTCGCCCAGGGAAAAACTGGTGAAGCCGGCGGCAGGCGCGATGCCCGAACCGCTCGAGGAGCCGGCGGGGTTGTAATCGAGATTCCAGGGATTGCGCGGCTGGCCGAAGGGGAAATCATGGGTGCCGCCCTTGCCGAACTCGTGCAGGTTCTCCTTGCCGATAAAAATGGCGCCGGCGGCTTTCAGACGCGCGATGCAGGTTGCGTCCTCGGTGGCGATATGGTGCCCGGTGGCGCGTGATCCCAGCGTGGTGCGCACGCCGACAGCATGCATCTGATCTTTGACGCCGAACGTCAGCCCGTGCAGGGGGCCGCGGTAACGGCCGGCTGCGATCTCCTGCTCGGCTGCGCGCGCTGCTGCCATCGCCTCGTCGGCGCACACCGTGATGTAGGCGCGCAGTTTCGAATCGAAGCGCTCGATGCGTTCGAGGCTGGTTCGCACCAGTTCCACCGGGGAGAGCTTGCGGTCTGCAATCAACCGAGCTTGCTCGGCGGCACTCATCAGCGCGATTTCGTCGGCCATGGAAACTCCTGTTTTCGCTCGCCCGGGCGCATTCGGGCGAACTGTCTGTATGCGCCTGTCTACGGCTCGCAGCTGTTCGCTGCCTCACCCTGCATTCTGCCAGCAATCGAACCCGGGATCGCGATGCCGTGCGCCGTGTTCGACGACATCCTCGCCGGGGCGCTGACTGCCGGTGCGGCGCGATCTGTCGAAGCAGGTTTTGCGCCTGCTACAATCGATCGCATTGCCTTCAGGAGCATGCCCGTGAATCTCGACAGTGCACGAGTTCGTTCGATGGGTGAATTGATCGGTCTGGACATTCCCGAGTCGGATCTCGAAGCGATTACGCTGCGCCTCGATGGGCTGCTCTCGGCGATGGACGAGATCGAACGGGAGCTCGGTGCGGAAATGGATGAGGTCGACCCCATCCCGCCGGTGTTTGCGCGCGAAGACTGGTAGTCGCACGCGAACGTTCGGCCGCACGCGCAGCGTGCTGCGCACGATTCTGGCTCGAACGCTACGTGCCTGAGCCAAGTCGGTGCGCCGGCGGCTGAACATGCTTAACCGAGCGCGGTCGACGGCTGGGCTGGCGGTTCGCCCGTGCGCCGCCGGCGCAGTCTGGGGCTCCGGAGCCGCGCTCAGTCGGCAATCCGCTGCCAGGTGAGTTCCTGATGCTGCATGATGCCGGCGAACAGCCTTCGCGGCGGCGCGAGCACCATCGACCCGTTCTCGAACCGAACATGGCGCACCTGATCGCCGCCGACACGGCTCGGATCCGATGATGCATCCACGCGCGTCGTCAGCGTCTTGCCGTCGAAGGTATAGTTGCCCGCATAGGACATGAATTGACGGGTCTCGGCTTCGGGCAGCGAAGCGCGACCGTCGCAGAGCACCGCCATCATGCGCCCGTCGGCCTGAAAGACCACCAGGCCCATCGCCGACGGACCGAACGGCGGCGGCAGAAGGGTGCCCGCGTCGTCTCGCCCGAGGGTGCCCGTCATGCGCCAGGTGCCGATGATGCGCGGATCGATGTTCGTCATGTCTGAGTCCTTGCTGAGTGGGTTGCGGTTGATCAGTCGGCTTTGAGGTTGGCCGCGGCGATGACTTTCGCGTACTTCGCGACTTCCTTGCGGAAGAAGCCCGCGAGTTCCTCGGGCGTGCTGCCGACGGCTTCGGCGCCGTCCTTGGCCATGAAGTCGCGCACGTCGGGTGCGGCGAGCGCCTTGACGGTTTCTCCATGCAATTTCGTGACGATGTCCTTGGGCACGCTGGCGGGAACGAACAGGGCATACCACTGATCGGTTTCCACGCCCGGGTAGATCGAGGACAGCGGCGGCAACTGCGGCAGCAGCGTGGAACGCTTCGCCGTGGTGACCGCGAGCGGCCGCATTCTGCCGTTGCGGATGTGCACGATGCCCGAGACGACCGAAGAGAAGCGAAAATCCACTTCGCCGGCGAGCATGGCGATCTGCGCCGGCCCGCCGCCCTTGTAGGGAATGTGAAGGACCTTGATCCCGGCTGCGAGGTTGAGCATCTCGATCGCCAGATGGCTCGTCGTGCCGGTGCCGTTGGAGCCCGCATTGAGCTGACCGGGCCGTTGCTTGGCGAGCGCGACGAGTTCTTGCGGGGTCCGTACCGGCACGCTGGGATGAACGACGAGCATCAGCGGGACCGAAGCAAGCCAACTCACGCCCGCGAGATCCTTGATCGGGTCGAATGCAAGCTTCTTGTGCAAGTTGACGTTCACCGCCAGCGAGGCCGTCGTTACCATGAGGGTATGGCCGTCGGGCGCTGCCTTGGAAACCATCTCGGCGGCGACCAGCCCCCCGGCGCCTGCGCGGTTCTCGGGAATGAAGGATTGCCCCATCGAATCGCTGAACTTGCGCGCGAGCAGTCGACCCATGATGTCGGTGCCCCCGCCCGGGGCGAACGCGATGACGATGCGTACCGGCTTCGTGGGCCAGGTCTGGGCATCCGCCTGGGGAGCGAGCCAGCAGGTCGTGCCGAGCGCCATCGCGGCGACGGTACGAAAGGCGCAACTCGACGATCGACTCATGGGATCTCCTCGCAATGAATCGCGGGATTATGCTTGCAGAGCCGGCTCTACGGGAGTGATCGTCCGCATTGCGAACCCCCGATCGCACAGGCCGCGCCGACAGCCCGCAGCGGCGACGACGCTGCTTTCGACGAGCCCTGCGAGGGCGCGACGAGATCTAGCGCGACGACGACAGGCCTACCCAGGCCTCGCTGCGCCGCCAGAGTTCCTCGGCGAGCGGCTGGTTGCGAGCGGCGGCGCTCGGTGTTCTGGGCCGGCAGTCGCTGTAGTAGAGGCCTGATTCGGTCTCGGGTGCCGCGCATGCGCAGTGCAAGATCGTTTGCGCACCCGCCTCGGGCGAGATCATGAACCAGCGGTTGATGGCCTGCACCGGGCGGGGCAGTCTGCGCCAGAAGTCGGAGGCCACGACGCCTGGATGCAAAGAATAGGTCGTGATGCCGCTGCCCCTGAGCCGGCGTCCGAGTTCGGCGCTGAAGAGCACGTTGGCCAGCTTGGACACGCAGTACTCCTTGACACCCAGGGGCGTGCGAGGGCGGCGGCGCACCGCATCCCAGTCGATGCCGCGCGCGCGCCCGTGCGCCCGGCTGGCCACGGTCACGATGCGGGCGGGCGCCGAGCGCTCGATACGCTCGAGCAGAAGTTGGGTGAGCAGGAAATGCCCCAGATGGTTGATGCCGAACGCGGGCTCGAAGCCCGATGGGGTCAACTCGCTGACGCCTGCGAGGCCGGCATTGTTGATGAGCAAGTGCAGGGGCAGATCGAGAGCCAGAAAGGCCCGGGCGCATGTGCGCACCGAGTCGAAATCCGACAGGTCGAGCGGCAGCCACTCCGCCGCTGCGGTCGGCTGCAGGGCACGAATCTCGTCGAGGACCGGCTGGGTTCGTGCCAAGGAGCGGCAGGCGAGAAACACCCGCATGCCTCGGCGTGCGAGTTCGACGGCGGCCACCCGACCGATGCCGGTGTTCGATCCGGTGATCAGCGCGACTCGGTCAGTGGGGCCAGCCTCTACGCCGGCTTGGGAAGCGAGGAGCATCTCGATGTTGGGCTGCCGATTCTGGGTTGCGCGCTCGCTGCCGAAACCCGCTGTCGAGAGGCGTTCCGGTGCTGCGTCGAACGGGCTGCGTCGATCGACATCGTGGATCCGTCGTGCATCGACGCGCCCGAAGTGCGCTCATTCTACGCGAGCGAGCGCGGCGGCTCTGGGATGTGCTCGGGACCGAGGGCGGTTGACTGCCGGCTGGCGCCCCCCGGATACTCGCGGCTTCGCTGTGCCGAGGAGAGCAGCCGTGCCAGGATTGACCGAGACCATCGCCGACTTCATCGTCGATACGCCCATCGACGCTGCGCCCAAGGGGGCCGACGAGCGGGGAACCAAGGTGCTTGCGGACACGTTCGCCGTGATGATCGCCGGCGTCGGCAGCGAGGCTTTCGAACCGCTCAAGCGCTACATCGAGGTATCCCGCAGCACGGGCACCAGTCCGATCCTGGGGACGTCGCTGACCGCCTCGCCCGAAGTCGCGGCGATGGTCGCAGGCACCTTGGGCCACGCGCTGGACTTCGACGACGTGCTGGCCATCATGCCAGGGCATCCGAGCGTCACCATCATGGGCGCCGTGTTGCCCACGCTCGGGGGCGAACCGATCAGCGGCAAACGCTTGCTCGATGCTCATCGGGTCGGTGTCGAGGTCGGCGCGAAGATCGGTGTGGCCATGACGATCGGCCACTACGATCGAGGCTTCCACGCGACCGGCAGTGTCGGCATCTTCGCCGCGCTGGCCGCCTTGGCACGCCTGCATCGGCTCGACCGCGAGACGACGCGCATCGCCTTCGGCATCGCGTCCTCGATGGCGAGCGGCTTGCGACGCAACTTCGGCACCATGACCAAACCGCTGCATAGCGGGTGGGCTTCGCACAATGCCCTGGTGGCGTTCAATCTGGCGCGCAGCGGGTTCACGGCTGCGATGGACGTGCTCGAAGCCAAGTCGGGCTTCTTCGCGGCCTACGGCACCGAGGCGTCCGATCCCCAGGTGGCGATCGAAACGCTGGGCAACCCCTGGTCGGTGATGGATCCCGGCATCGCGCTGAAGAAGTGGCCTTGCTACAACGGCTCTCAGCGCGGCATGGACGGCGTACTGCAACTGCGTGAAAAGCTCGGCTTCACGGCCGAGACGCTGGCGCACATCGAGTGCCGCATGCCGCCCGGCGGGATGAAGGTCGTGATCTATCCGAAACCGACGACGGGGCTGGAGGGAAAGTTCAGTCTGCAATACGCTGTGGCCGCCGGCGTGCTGGACGGAAAGTATTCGATGTGGACCTTCACCGACGAGGCGGTCAATCGGCCGGCCATCCGCGAACTCATCGAGCGCAAGGTGGTTGCGCGCGAGGACGAAGCCTGCGGCGTCGGCGATCCCACGCTGATGACCAAGGCCTCGGGATCGCGCGGGTTCGTCGAGGTCGAGGCGCGCACCGTCGATGGACGCAGCGAAACCGTGCGGGTGAGCTTCGCCCCCGGGCATCCGAAGCGCGAACTCGGCTGGAGCGAGATCGAGCAGAAGTTCATGGATTGCGCCACGCACGGCGGCATGGCCGCCGATCAGGCGGGGAAAGCCTTCGCGGCGCTTGCCCAGCTCGAACGAGTCGACGATCTGGCGCTTGTCGTGCGTCTGATGACCCAGGGATAAGGCGCCGTTCGATTCGTCGACCAGGCGCCGGCGGCCTGCGACATCGCTACGCCTGCGGGCGGGTGCTCTTCATGGCCGCGATCAGGGCTCGAAACGGCAGTTCCACGCAGCCGTAGCGGCTCGGATGGCCGTGCACAGGGGTGAAGAGCGCCAGCTCCTCCCAGGCGGTTGGCGGCGACGCATCTTGTCGCAACAGCGCAGCGACTTCGCGGGCGACCTGCTCGATGTCTTCCAAGGTGGCGCCGATGGCATGTTTGCCGATGAGGGATGCCGCTGCGCGACACAGCAGGCAGCCGCGCACATGATGGGCCAAGGTCTGGATCTTCCGATCCGTCAGGCGCACCTGCATCTGCACGCAGTCTCCGCACAACGGATTGTCCAGAAAAGCGCTCGCGCTGGGTGCTTCGAGTTGTCCGTGCCCGACCGCTTCCTGAGCGAGCGTCTGGATGGCCTGGTGATACATCTGGCTCGCACTGGACATGCGGATAGCTCCGGGAGCGCCGAGGTCGGTCGCGAGCGTGGCGAGCTGGCGCCTGCTACGCCGGCGCGCTGCCCCGATATCTGACCTGAATCACTTGGGCCAGAATGGAAACCGCGATTTCGCGCGGCGCTCTACCCCCAAGGTCGAGCCCCACCGGCGCATGAATGCGTGCAGCCTGGTCCGCGAGGCCGGCCTCCGCGAGGCGGGCGATGCGTTTCGCATGGGTGCGTTTGCTCCCCAGGGCACCGATATAGAACGCGGGACTGCCCAGGGCTGAGATCAGTGCCGGATCATCGAGTTTGGGATCGTGAGTCAGGGTGACGACTGCGCTGGTCGCATCGATCTTCAACTGCGCGAGCGCTTCGTCGGGCCAGCTGTGCATCAGCGTCACGCCGGGGAAACGTTCCGCGCTCGCGAACGAGCGGCGCGGATCGATGATGATGACCTCGAATCCGGCCAGCATGGCCATGGGGGCGAGAAACTGGCTGATGTGCGCGGCGCCGATGACGATGAGTCGGGGTGGGCGCGCATAGGCGCGTACGAACAAGCCCTCGACGTTTGCCAGCATGCCGCTCTTGTCGGCAACCAGCATGCGCAACGCCGTCGCCTTCTGCGCTTCGTCGAGCGCAAGATCGCCCTCCCATCCACCGCCATCGAAAACGGCCTGAACGCCGTCATCCAGACGCGTGACGACTGCCGCGGAGGCGTTGTTGGCGATGGCACGCTGCAAACGCTCGAATAGCGTCCATTTCATTGCAGCGGCTCCACGAAGACACGCACCTGGCCGCCGCAGGCGAGCCCGACTTCCCAGGCTTGTTCGTCGGAGATGCCGAATTCGAGCGTGCGCGGCTTGCCGTCTTCCATCGCGGCGACTGCCTCGGTGACCACCGCGCCCTCGATGCATCCGCCCGAGACCGAGCCCACGAATTCGCCCCGTTCGTTGACCGCGAGGTGACTGCCTTCGGCACGGGGCGAAGAGCCCCACGTCTGTACGACTGTGGCGAGCGCGACTCGTTGCCCTTGCGCGCGCCAGCGCTCGATCTGGGGGAAGATTTCTTCCGCGTCGGTGGCCATCGTGTGGGCTCCTTTGCCTACCGATCCATGCGATCGGGTCTGCACCTGCTCGTTGCATTCCATACACGGGCAGGTGCTTTGCTAGAATGCGCCGCCGGTACGAAGGCACCTAGGTCGAGGCATGCTTCGAGCGGCTTCTCGACGACGATGGTAGCATCGATCGGGATCTCTCACCTGTGGAGTCTCACTTGCTCATGAGGGCGTATCGAGTTGCATCGGGTCCCGTGTCCGCCGGACCGTGGCTGCATCTTCCAGTGGCGTTGATCCTGCTGATTTACCTGGCACCGGCGTTGTTGGGGCTGCGGGTTTTCTTCGACCCGGAGTCGCTCGCGTTCGCCGTGATGCTGGGGGTCTTCGTCGCGGCCTACTACACGACGGCCCCATGGATCGTGCGCGCGTTGCATCGGGTGGATCCAGGGAGAATGCGGGCTCGGTTCGGTTCACGGCTGCCCTGGACGGCTCTCGCATGGACTGCCGCATTGGCCTATGTAGTCGCGCTGATCGCCGCTGCCGCCACAACCTCGATTACCCCGCTCGGTGCGGCACTCACCGGGGGCACCGGGCTCGAGATCGCCAAAGCGCGCGCCGAGTTTCTCGCCAACCGGGAAGGGATCGAGGTGCTCCTCAGGTACGCTGCCGTCATACTCGGGCGCTCTGTCTTGCCTTGCATAGTCGCCTACCTGTATTTCGTTCGGCATCCGTCGCGACACTACGCTTTGCTGGGGCTGTTGCTGGCTTACTCGATATCGCTTGAGAAGGCCTCGCCCCTCTTTGTTTTTCTTCCGCTCATATTGTTGTGCGTAATCCGAAAGAGCTGGCGCGATACGGCTCTGCACTTGCTGGCCATGGTGTGTTGCGTCGGTCTGTGGGCCTATCTCGCTGTCGGCGCAACGCCTGCGCCCAAACCTGCGGTCGTGGAGGTCGATCCGCAGCGACCTGACCCACGCGCATCGATGGTTGCGCCCATGGGGTTGGGTCCCCAGGGCGATCCCGATCGTCACGATATCTTGCACTTCGTCCTCGACGATGCAACGCTGGAAGCCGTGCGAGCCGATCGGGAAACACGCCAGTTTTTCTGGCTGCTCAACCGAATTGTCTGGATTCCTTATGTTACGGCCTACGATTGGCTGAAGTTCCATGCCGACGTGATGCATGGGGAACTCAATCTAGGCCGCGCCATCGGTCTGGTAAGCTGGCTGCAAGGCAAGCCCAGGCTGACGGTCGAGCGCATGGTTTACGAGTATCAGTTCGGCGCTTCGCCAATGGGTGTTGGTGGCGCGAACACGGTTTTCTTCGTCGATGCGAAGCTGGCGTTCGGCTGGCCCGGCGTCGTGGTGTATTGCCTGCTTTTCGGCGTTTTCGCGGGCCTCGTTCTCTCTACGCGCAATGCTGTGGTCAAGGTCGCCAGCCTGAGCAGCTTTTTCACTGCGGCAGTGAGTTCGCTCTCGGCGACGCTGCTCAGTGGCGGGCTGTGGTTCTACGTTGTCCTCGCGTTGCTGCTTCCCGCGTCGCCTGCGCACAATTCCGACACGTAAACCAGCGATAATCCGGCGAATTCGATTCCCGGTCGCCCCCCACTTTGAAGACGATACTGCTCGCCATCCTGAAGTCAGGCGCGGGACAAGTCGCGGCGCTGCTTTTGGCGGCGATCTCCGTGAAAATTCTGGCGGTCGTGGCGGGCCCGGCGGGTGTGGGTCTGTATTCGTTGCTGCGTCAGATTCAGCAGACGTTGTCCGCGTTGGCCTCCATAGGCGGGCAGAACGCAATCGTGCAAGGGGTTGCAAGTCGCGTCGGCCAGGCGAGGCAGCAGTTCATCGCCTCGGTGATGTGGGGGATTGCGCTGGCCAGTCTGCTAGTCGCCGTTGCCATGCTTGCCTTTGCCGACAGTCTCGCGGCCTGGCTGCTTGTCGACCATGTCGACGGCGCTGTCCTTATTCGGTGGACCTCGCTGGCCGTCGTGCTGGGTACGCTGCTGATCGTCGTACGCAGTCTGCTCAACGGTTACATGGCCATCGGGGGGGTCGCTTACGTCAATGTCGCCGTGGCATTCGGCGCGCTGGTGCTTGCTTATCCGGCAGCGCGCGCCTATGACGCCGGTCACGGTTCGGCTTTGGTTGCGCTTCTCTGCGGTTCGCTCGGTCTCGGACTGGTGTTCGCAGTGTACGTCGCCTGGGGGCGAGGATGCTTTGCCGGCCTGACGTCGGCGATGCAGCATCCAAAAGGCAAAGTCTTCGGCGAGTTTTTCGGTATCGGGTTGCCATCCCTGGTGGGCCTCTTCGTGGGGCTGGGAGCCGTGCTGGTGGTGCGTGGGCTCGTCGCACGCTGGCACGGCCTGCCCGCAGCGGGCCACTTCGACGCGGCCTGGAGCATCAGCCTCACGTTCGTCGTGGCCTTCCTTGCATCGCTGCAAACGTATCTGCTGCCTGCATTGAGCGAGGGGCAATCGGCGAGCGGTGCTTGGCAGAAAGTCCTCGCTTCGGCAGCGAGGCTCTCGATTCTTATTGCCGTGCCGCTGCTGGCGGGGCTGATCGTGCTCAAACCCTTGCTCGTTCGAGTGTTGTACAGCAGCGAGTTCATGCCCGCGCTGGAACTGTTGCGCTGGACGCTCTTGGGCGACTACCTGCGGGTCATCGGCTGGGTATTGGCGACGAATTTGATCGCGCGCGCCGACATGCGGGCTTACCTTGGCGTCGAACTGGCCTGGAACGTGGTGTTCGTTACTGTGGCCACTGCCTTTTTGTCCGGTGGCATCGAAGGCGTGGGTCCAGCCTACGTGGCTGCCTACTTCGTTTACCTGCTCCTGCTGATCGGGCGCTCACTTCAGCGTCACGCCTGGGAGGTGCCGCGAGGCGCGATTGTGTTGTGGTTCGCCGGCGCGGCGGCGACAGTCGTCGTTTCTTTCTCTACCTGGCACGACACCGAAGTGGAACCCTGGAAACTCGTGCTCGTTCTGGGGGCTTGCGCGACGGTCTGGCTGTGTTTGAGCGCGCAGGAGAAGCAGGGACTGAACCGGGCCTGCGCGAAGGGCACCCGAAGAGTCGCCGGAATGTTCAGAAGAGGCTGATACGGGTGCAGGACTACGCGCAAGTCAGGGCGTTTCGCCCCGCCAAGAGTCGGTGAAAAGAGAGGGTGTCCCCCGCAAATGCCGTCCAGATCCAGGATCTTGAACCGGAGGTTCAAGGCGGCTGCGTTCCCAGCACCTTCAGGCAAGTCCGCGTGGGACTCGCACACCGGCACTGCCTAGGTTCGCAACCTGGGTTACCCCAAATGTTGGTTCAAGCATACGCTTGCGACCTGGTCGAACACCGCAGGGGACATTGTTCTTGGTTGCCGCGGTCGGCCCCGACGCACCGGACGGCTTTTGCTGCGAGCCTGTGCGGGCAGGCTAAAAGAGCGAGAGCGCCTTCAGAAGAGCTTTTCCTGCTCGGCCATGGCTGCCTCGATGCTGGCCTGCATTGAGACGATTCTACGCCGAAAGTCGGCGACGTCGTATTCGCCGGGCACTTTCGCGTGCAGGTAGTCGTTGGCGATGGCGAGCGCGGTCATGATCGCGATGCGCTCGATGCCGATGACTTTGCTTTTGTCGCGAATCTCGACCATCCGCCGGTCGACGTAAGCCACGGCTTCCTTCAGTTCGCGTTCTTCGTTCTCGGGACAGGCCACGCGGAATTCGCGACCCATCACCTTGAAATCGATCTGCTTGACTCCCGCAGCCATCAATTTTCCTCGGGCAGATGCGCCAGCAGGCCTTCGAGCCTGGCCTTGGCGGCCTCCACCTTCTCGCTGAGACGCTTGTTGTCGTTGGTCGTTCGAGCCAGTTCCTGGCGCAAGGAGCGGTTGTCGTTGCGCAACTGCTGGGTCAGCTCGACGAGCTGGGCCACCCGTTCTTCCAACGCTCTGAGTTCAGCATCCATGGGCGGACTATAGTGGGGAAAATCTCGGTCGGTCAACTGATAACATCCCGGACCGAATCGCGCACGAGTCTTTTGTCCTCATCCCGGGGCCGAGCGCGACATTTACAGCGTGGGTGCCTCGGCATCCGAGGTCGCCCCCCGACCGCGGAACTACATGGAGCATAATCACCGCCTATGGCGAGCCGAACCTTGACGAGCGCCGAACTCTATCTGCGGCTGCTCGGGTATGTGAAGCCGTACTGGAAGGCGTTCGCCGTGTCCCTGCTCGCGATGGCCGTCGTCGCGGCCAGCGAGCCTGCCCTGCCGGCGCTGATGAAGCCGTTGCTCGACGGCACCTTCGTCGAGCGGGATGCGCGGATCATCGCGCTCATGCCCATCGTCATCATGGTGCTCTTCGCCGTGCGTGGCGTGGCGACGTATGTCGGCACTTATGCCATCACCTGGGTGGGCAACAAGGTGATCCTGGATTTGCGCAAGGCCATGTTCGAGCGCATGCTGACGCTGCCTGCCGCGTACTACAACGAGCACCCGAGCGGGAACCTGATCTCCAAGCTCACCTTCGATGTCACCCAGGTGACGCAGGCGGCCACCACCGTGGTGACCGTGGCGGTGAAGGACATCCTGACGATCCTCGGCCTGCTCGGCTGGCTGCTGTGGCTGGACTGGCGGATGACCCTGCTGACTCTGGCGATCGTCCCCGCCATCGTGCTCATCGTCCGGGTGTTGAGCCGGCGGCTTCGACACTGGAGCCGGGAGTCCCAGCGCGCCATGGGAGACCTCACCCACGTCCTGCAGGAGGCCGTCGAGGGTCAGCGCGAGGTGAAGCTCTTCGGCGGCTCCGAATACGAAGGTCAGCGCTTCGCGCAGCACGCCGACTGGGTGCGCCGAGCCGCCATGAAGCAGGCGAGCGCGGCGGCGATCAACGTGCCGCTGGTGCAGATGGTCGCGGCTGCGGCGCTGGCGTTGGTCGTCTATCTGGCGACTCGCCAGGCAAGCAGCGACATCTCCACGGTGGGCGGCTTCGTGTCGTTCATCATGGCGATGCTCATGATCACGGCGCCCCTCAAGCGCCTGACCTCCATCAACGAGCATCTGCAGCGCGGGCTGGCGGCTGCCGAATCGGTGTTCGATATCCTGGACGAGGGCGGGGAGGAGGACACGGGACGCATCGAACTCAAGCGCGCCAGCGGGCGTCTCGTGTTCGAGCACGTCGGTTTTCGCTATGCCGGTCGGGATGTCGAGGCGCTGGAAGACATCCACATGGAGCTGCGCCCCGGCGAGACCGTCGCGCTGGTCGGGCAGTCGGGCAGCGGCAAGAGCACCCTGGTGAATCTGGTGCCGCGCTTCTACCAGCCCAGCGCCGGGCGCATTCTGGTCGATGGCCACGATATCCGCGACGTTCGTCTTGCCAGCCTGCGTTCGAACATCGCGCTGGTGTCGCAGCATGTCGTTCTGTTCAACGACACCGTCGCGGCGAATATCGCGTACGGCGCGATGCGCGGGGCGAGCCGCGAGCAGATCGTCGCTGCCGCCGAGGCGGCGTACGCGATGGCGTTCATCGACGAGTTGCCGCAGGGGCTCGATACTTCGATCGGTGAGAAGGGCGTCAAGCTTTCAGGGGGGCAGCGGCAAAGACTGGCGATCGCCAGGGCCTTGCTGCGCGATGCGCCGATCCTGATCCTGGACGAGGCGACCTCGGCGCTCGACTCGCAGTCCGAACGTCATGTGCAGGCGGCCTTGTCGACGCTCATGAAGGGCAGGACGACGCTCGTGATCGCGCATCGGCTCTCGACCATCGAGCGGGCGCATCGCATCGTGGTGCTCGAACAGGGGCGTGTGGTCGAAACGGGCACGCATCATGACCTGATGGCGCGCGGTGGGGCCTATGCGCGCCTGCACCGGATGCAGTTCGCCCAGGCCGAGGGCGCTTGAAGCGTCATCGGCCCGCGGTGGGCACACGCATCCCCGTGCGCATCAAGGCTTGCGCAGGAACGCCAGCATGTCGTGGCCGCGGTCCAGTCGGCGTGCCGGAACGTTGAGCGCCTGCGCCGCCAGTTTTGCGAGCCTGTAGGCCAGGCCCGGGCGCCGGTAGCGCTCCTGGAGGTTGACGTTGGCCGTTTCGATTCGGGCCGCCTGCAAGCCGGCGCGTGCGGCTGCCAGGCGCATCGAGCCCGGATTGAAGAAGCTGACATGGCCGCCGTGCCGATCGATGCTCAAGTAATCCCAGTGCGCGCCGACGGCCTGAACCGTCCAGCTTGCCGTGTTGCCGGTGCCCACGAGCAGGATGCCGCCCGGTCGCAGCAGCCGTCTGCATTCCTGCAGTAGCGGCAGCGGCGCCGCCAGGTGCTCGATGACCTCGAACAAGGTGATGGCGTCGAAGCTGGCTTCGGGAAACCGTGCTTGCTCGAGCATGCCGTTGAACACGTCGAGCCCCTGCGCGCGTGCGGCGGCAGCAGCTTGCGGCGCGGGTTCGACCCCTTGCACGCGACAGCCGAGTTTCTTCGCGCTGAGGAGGAACGCTCCGCTGGAGCAGCCCACGTCGAGCAGCGACATTCCGTGGGCATCGCGCTGCAGGATGGCTGCGATCTTGCGCACGCGCCGATGCGCCAACTGCTCGCGTCTCGCGGCTGCTTGCTCGCTCGGTGCCGTCCCGCGCGGATCGTCGAATTCCTGCATCGAATCCTCGTAGCGGCGGGCATCGGCCTGGCTGACGAGTTGTGCGCAGAAGCGGCAGCGCAGCAGTGGGCCTTCGGGCAGGACGAGGTCGGTGGCATCGAAGCCCGAGGCGCAGCCGACGGGGCAGGCGGTGATCAATGGCATGGGAAGGAGGCGGCAAGGACAGCGCCAGATATTAGCTCAGGCCGCGGCGCGGGGCGCGCAGATTGCTTGCCGGCGGCATGGCGAGCGACCCATGCCCGCATGCCGTGAGGCAAGGGCGAGCCGGGACCCGGACGCGGCGAATGCGAATCGGGTATTGCTCAGGCGACTCCTCGCGCGTCCAGGTAGCGATCGATGCCGAGCTCGGCCCGGTAGCGGCTCGTGCTCAGCAGTTCGTCGAGGCGCGCCTGGTTGCGATCGAGGTTGCCGCGATCATTGTCGCGGTGCCAGAGATGGAACAGCGGCGCGAAGAAACGGCCGCTCTTGTGCCGCAGCCCCGCGTGGAGCAGACGGATGGCGAAATCGGAATCCTCCAGGCCCCAGCCTTCGTAGGCTTCGTCCAGACCGTTGACGCGCAGGATCTCGCTGCGCCAGAGCGCCAGATTGCAGGTCTTCACGCCGTGCCAGCGCTGCGGGTCTGCCTTGCGAAACCGGGCCTGCGCGGATCGGCGCAAGAGCGGCAACAGGCGATTGGCGTCTCGGCGCATCCAGGCCGCGGCCCATTCTCCGGCCCGCCAGGTGTGTATGGGCAGACGCTCGGCGAGCACCCGCCGTGTGAAGGGTTCCGACAACAGGACTCGGTTGCCGGCCACGAAGCAGCCGCGCTCGGCGAGCGCCCGATGCGACGCAACGAAGCTGGGCGGCGGAACGCAGTCGCCGTCGGTGAACACGATGTAGTCGGCGTGTGTTTGCGCCACCGCGCGGTTACGGATGGCCGCCGCGCGAAAGCCGCGGTCTTCCTGCCAGACATGCGCCACGGCGACGTTCGGTCGGCTCGCGTACTGCGTGACGATCTGCTTCGTCTCCGCGGTGGAGCCGTCGTCCGCGACGAGGATCTCGAAATCGTCGTCGGTCTGCGCAGCATAGCCCTCCAGCACTGCGCGCAGCGCATCCGGGCGGTTGTACGTGGTGACGATCACCGCGATGCGCATGGATTCGCGATCCGCAGATGCGGCCACAGCCCCCTCGAAGGCGCTAGCGGACATCATGACGCCGGGGGCGGCTTCGAGCCGTTGCAGAGACGGCACGCGTCATCGATCACGATGCCGCCGCCAAGTGGTTACAGGCGCTTGCGTTCATGCAGCAGCATCAGCTTGAGGTAGCGATAGTAGGTGCCTTCGGCGTTCGATACGGCCAGCATGAAGCCTTCGCGGCCGTCCAGGAAACCCGCCTGCAGAAAGTAGGTGCGCATGAAGGTCCAGATGCCGTGGCCGATCGCGCTCAGCAGCGAGCCACGGCGACCGGAAGCATGCATGCGGCTCGCACCCGCCGCGGAATAGCGATTGAGCTTGTCCAGCACTTCGTCCAGGTCGACGAAGGATTCGTGCAGCAAAGGGTGCTTCAAGGTGCCGACCGGCCCCTCGACGAGCAGGCGTTCGTGCACCGGGTCGTCGCTGAAGCGCGCGCTGCCTTTGCGGAACAGCCGCGTGACGTGGTCGGGCCACCAGCCGCTGTGTCGGATCGTCTTGCCGCAGTAGGACGACAGCCGGGGTATGCGGAAACCGGCATTGCCGACCGGCGACGCGATCGCCGCCTCGATCTCGCGCCTGAGTTCGTCGCTGACACGCTCGTCGGCGTCGAGCGACAGCACCCAGTCGCCGGTGCAGCGCGCGATCGCCCGGTTCTTCTGCGCTCCGTATCCCGGCCAGTCGGCCGATTCGACACTGGCGCCCATGCGCCTGCAGATCGCGACGGTATCGTCCGCGCTGCCCGAATCGATGACGACGATCTGATCGGCCCAGGCGACCGATTGCAGGCATGCGGCGATGGCATCCTGCTCGTTGAGCGTGATGATCGCGACCGATAGCGAAGGCCGGGGGGCGTTATCGGCTGGTGCATCACGCCGCAGCGGCATCAGTGGGTTCTCGAGTGCCATGAATGCGGCCTGTCGATCAGGCGCGAGTCCCGATCGCCCGTGCGGTGTCGGCGAGTCGATTCGGAGCGGTATTGAGGATTTCGGCGTTCGGCGGGTCGGCTTCGGCACGGGGTCCGTATTCGGGGACCCAGGTCATCAACTCGCGCCGGATCTCGACCACGCTGGCGGGGCGCGTCTCCAGCCAGCGCAGGAGTGCCTCGAGCCAGATGCGATTCTCGCTGCGCGCCTTGGCGATGCGAAGCTTGGGATGCGGCGTGGGCAGGGAGTTCTCATCGGTGGCGAGGAGTTCTTCGTAGAGCTTTTCTCCCGGCCGCAACCCGGTGTACTCGATGCGGATCTCGTCCTCGGTGAAGCCGGAAAGCCGAATGAGATCGCGCGCCAGTTCGGCGATCTTCACCGGTTCGCCCATGTCGAGCACGAAGATCTCGCCGCCGCGGCCCATCAGGCCCGCCTGCAACACCAGTTGGCTCGCTTCCGGAATCGACATGAAGAAGCGGCGAATCTCAGGATGCGTGACCGTGACCGGCCCGCCGGCGGCGATTTGCGCCTTGAACTTCGGTACGACGCTGCCCGTGCTGCCCAGGACGTTGCCGAAGCGGACCACGACGAAGCGGGTGTGGTCGGGCTGCTGCAGCGCCTGGCAGACCAGTTCGGCCAAGCGCTTGCTCGCGCCCATGACGTTGGTCGGGTTGACTGCCTTGTCGGTGGACACGAATACGAACTTCTCGACGCCGTGCCTGATCGCGGCCTCGGCGACCACGCGGGTGCCGTGCACGTTGTTGCGCAGCGCCTCCCAGGCGTTCTCGTCCTCCATCAGCGGCACATGCTTGTAGGCCGCCGCGTGGAGCACCACCGACGGGTGGTGCGCAGCCATGAGTTCGGCGACACGGACGGGATCCTTCACGTCGCCGATGGCCCAGACGAAGGCGGTTCCGGGCGCCGATCCCGGCAACTCCTGCTCGGCTTGATAGAGGGCATGCTCGCTCAGCTCCAGCAGGATCAGCATGCGCGGGCGGAAGCGCAGGACCTGACGGCACAACTCCGAGCCGATCGAGCCGCCTGCGCCGGTGACCATGATGGTGCGGCCGCTGATCCAGTCCGACAAGCCGCTGGCATCGAGGGTGACCGGATCGCGTCCGAGCAGATCGTCGAGCTCCACGTGCCGGATCTGGGAGACGGTCACTTTCCCGCTCACCAGATCGTCGTACGAGGGCACGGTCATCGTCTCGACGCCGGCATGGCTGCACAGTTCGACGGCGTGCCGGCGCACGCGATGCGACGCGCTGGGCAGGGCGATGATCACCTTGCCGACGCCGAGCTTGTCCCGCCACTGCGGCAGTTCGTCCATTGCGCCCAGTATCGAGATGCCGTGGATCTGGCGGCCGCGCTTGAGCCTGTCGTCGTCCAGCAGACCGACCACCTGCCATTCCCGGCTCAAGGCAAGTTCCGCGATCAGGTTCGCGCCCGCTTCGCCGGCGCCCAGGACGAGCACGGGCTCGCGCCCGGAGGGCAGCAGCCCCGATACGCGCTTCTCCTTGCGCATGCGGTAGGCGAGCCGGCTGCCCGCCATCGCCATCGCCAGAAGGATCGGGTCGAGCACCAGCACCGAGCGCGGGATGCCGATCTGGAACATGAACTGCGCTGTGGTTATGCCGGCGGCCGCGATCACGACGGCGAGAACGATCCGCTTCAGATCAGGCAGGCTCGCATAGCGCCAGATGCCCCGGTACAGGCCGAAGTACCAGAAGACAGCCGCCTGGGCGGCGATCACCCAGGGCATGTGACGCCACATCATGCCTGCGTAATCGGGCGGGATTTCGAAGTTGAAGCGCAGCAGGAAGGCGACGATCCAGGCCAGCGCGGCGACGACGATGTCGTGGCCGGCTGCCATGAGCGTTCGAGGATTCAGCGGCCGAGACACTCGCTCTCCTCGGTATGTCTGCGCCATGCGCGATCGACCAGGGCCATCACGCAGAGATAGGCCAGTGTGCAGGCGAGCAGCAGCGCCCACTGGATCGCCGGCACGCTGGTCAGGCCCAACAGCGCGAGCAGCGCGCAGCCGGACATGAGGCCGTATTCGGCGAGCGCGGTACGCCGATGGCCCCATCCGACCAGGACCAGCCGCTGGTAGTAATGCTCGCGATGGGCCTGCCAGACCTTTTCGCCCCGCAGAGCGCGCCGAGCCAGCGTCACGGTCGCGTCGACGATGAACGGGGAAAACACGACGAGAGGAAACCACGCTGGCCACAAGCCCCGCGTCCAGCCCAGATAGCCCAGGGCGCCCGCGAGCAAGCCCAGGGGCACTGAGCCCGCATCGCCGAGGAATACCCGGGCCGGGGGAAAATTCAAGGCGAGGAAGCCTGCGGCGGCGCCAGACACCGTCCACGCCGCAGTCGCCATGCCGAAGTCTGCGGCGACCCAGGCGGCAATGCCGTAAGTGCCGAATCCGATCAAGGCCATGCCGCCGGCCAGACCGTCGGCGCCGTCCATGAAGTTGTAGAGATTGATCATCCAGCCCATGCCGAGGATCGCCACCACGAGGCCCAGGGCATGCCATTCGGGCTCGGCCAGGCCCACGGCGACCAGTGCGGCGGCGGCGAGATGGCACAGGAAGCGGATGGCCACGGGCAAGCCGCGCACATCGTCGAAGGCCGATACCAGGAAGAGAGCCGCGCAACTCACCCAGATCTCCCAAGGCAGGCCGCTATCGAGCAGCAGCCAGCCAAGCAGTGTCACGGGCACGAGCACGAAGCCGCCGCTGCGCGGGATCGGGGTGACGTGCAAGGAGCGTTCGTTCGGTTGATCGAGCGGCAATCGGGCTCGCTTGAGCGACTGATCGAGAACGAAGGCAGTGAGGGCGCCGGCAAGTAATGGCACGACGAGGAAGATCGGGTTCAAGCTCGGCGCCAATCAGGCTGCGAATCGTCGGGATTATAGCGGATGGACTCCGCCGCCCACGATGCCCCTTTGTGGCGGCCGCCTCGGCCGGCTAGCGGGAGGACGAGCCAGCCGTTCGATAGGCTTCCACCATGGCCGCGATTTCAGCTTCGACCGACACGTCGGGGCGCCAGCCCAGACGTGCTCGGATCTGTGCGTCGTCGATGCGCAGCGATCCGGTCAGGCGGTGCAGTGCCCCCGAGCCGGTGATGCGCGCCAGGATGCGCAGTGCCCCGGCAGGCACCGGCAGGAGCCGCGCCGGGCGATGCATCGCCGCTGCAAGCGCCCGGATCAGGTCCGGCGTGGACAGGTCCTGCCCGTCCCTGACGAGGAAGGTTTGCCCGGCAGCGGCCGGATGCTCCGCGCAGACAACGAGCGCTTGCACGAGATTCGACAGACCGATCATGCTGCGGCGGTTGTCGATCGCCCCCAGGGGCAGCGGCCAACCACGATCGAGGACCTGCATCAAGCGCGCGACATTGCCCTTGACCCCGGGGCCGTAGACCAACGGAGGACGCACCACCACGTGCTCGAGCCCGGTCTCGGCGGCGACGCGAGCCAATTGCCTTTCCGCTTCCCATTTGGAGCGGCCGTAGTCGTCTTCGGGCCGCGGCGAGTCCGATTCTCGAAAGGGTGCATCGGTGGTCGCCTCGCCATTGACCTTGATGCTGCTGACGAACACGAGGCGACGAACGCCCGCGGCAGCGGCGCAGCGGGCGAGTCGTTCGGTGCCCGCGACGTTCGTCGCGTGGTAGGCCTGCCGTGCTGCCTGCGGATTCGAGCGCTCGCGCATGACGTGCGCTCGTCCGGCAAGATGAACCACGACGTGCACGTCGCTCAAGGCGGTCGACCAGTCGGTTTGCGATCCGATGTCGCCTACCGCGAGCGTGTTCTCGATGGAAGTCGAAGGCGTGCGGCGAACCGCTCGGCGCACCTCATGCCCCAAGCGCGCCAGCGCCGGACACAGCGCGCTGCCGACGAAGCCGTCGGCGCCGGTCACCAGGAGGCGCAGCGGCATGGCGCCCTTCTGCGACAGATCGATAGGGTGCGCCGTGCGATCAAGCCTTGTGCCAGACGGTTCGGTTGATGTAGTCGGTATAGCTCAGGATGATCCGCAATACCTTGCGCGAGACATCGAGCACATCGTAGTCGGGGACCGTGCGAAAGGCGTGGCGGCGGCCGGCGTGATGTTCGATGTTGGTCGCGACCGCCTGCAGGATGCGCTCGGGATCGACGCCGCTCATGATGACCGAGGCCTCGTCCATGCCCTCGGGGCGTTCGTGGGCCTGGCGCACCATCACCCCGGGAAAGCCGAGGATGGAGGCTTCCTCGGTCAGCGTGCCGCTGTCGGAGAGCACGCACAGCGCGTGCGTCTGCAGCTTCACGTAGTCGAAAAATCCCAGCGGCTTCATCAGCTCGATCGCGGGCGAGAGTTCCACCGTCCCGAGCGCCTCCAGGCGTTTGCGCGTGCGCGGATGGGTGGAGACGATGAGCCGCTTGCCGTATTTGCGCGCAATCGCGTTCAGCGCCTGCAGCAGATGCTGGAAGTTGTGCTCGTAGTCGACGTTTTCCTCGCGATGCAGGCTCGCGACGAAGTAGTCGTGCTCGGCGAGCCCCATGCGGTCGAGGACATCCGAGCCCTCGATGCCGGGGCGGTAGTGCTCGAGCACCTCGCGCATCGTCGAACCGGTCTTTATGATGGTTTCCGGCCGCAGGCCCTCGGCCAGAAGATAGCGGCGCGCGTGCTCGGACAGCGGCATGTTGATGTCGGACAGGTGATCGACGATCTTGCGGTTGATCTCCTCGGGGACGCGCTGATCGAAACAGCGATTGCCTGCCTCCATGTGGAATACCGGAATCTGCCGCCGCTTGGCGGCGATGACGGCAAGACAGCTGTTGGTGTCGCCGTAGAGCAGCACGGCGTCGGGCCGCACGCTTTCCAGCACCCGGTCGGCCTTGGTGATGACGTTGCCTATGGTCTCGGCGGCATTCGTGCCGGCGGCGTCGAGGTAGTGGTCCGGCCGGCGGATATCGAGGTCGCGGAAAAAGACTTCGTTCAACTCGTAGTCGTAGTTCTGCCCGGTATGCACGAGGACATGGTCGACATGCCGATCGAGTTCGGCGATCACCCGCGAGAGCTTGATGATCTCCGGCCGGGTGCCGACGATGGTCATCACCTTGAGCGCCATGCGGCTACCTCAGCAATTCGCCATCGTCGTAGACCATCGGGTCGTCCACCATCAGCCGGTGCCGGCGCAGCAGATCGACCGTGCCTGCGATATCGAGCACGTTGTCGGCGGAACTGAACTCCCGCTCGAGCGCGTTGGGTTCGGGCTCGCCGGCCAGTTCAGGCAGCATCGAGCGCACCGCGTAGAAGTCGCCGCGGCGCACGCAGTGATGCACCTCTTCCTCGGAGACGAGCACCTCGTGCATCTTCTCGCCGGGGCGGATGCCGACCACCTTGATCTGTATGCCCCGATCGCCGATGAGCGCTTTCGCGATGTTGAGCACGGTAGCCGAAGGGGCATTGGGGACGTAGATTTCGCCGCGCCGGGCGCCGCCGAGAGCGGCAAAGATGGTATCGACGGCACGATCCAGGGAGAGCAGGAAGCGGGTCATCTCGGGAACGGTGAGGGTGACCGGGCCGCCATGGCGTATCTGCTCGTGGAAAAGAGGAATGACCGAGCCGCGCGAGGCGAGCACGTTGCCGTAGCGCACGCCGACGAAGCGCGTGTTCGGGTTGAGGATGTTGGCGGCCAGGAAGATGCGCTCCTGCAATGCCTTGGTCATGCCCATGACGTTGATGGGCTTGCAGGCCTTGTCGGTGCTGACCGCGACGACCGTCTCCACGGGATAGGCGTTTTCGTCGATCGCGCGCACGATGTTCTCGGCGCCGATGCAGTTGGTGAGCAAAGCCTCGCTGGGGAAGTATTCGCACGAGGGCACCTGCTTCAGGGCGGCCGCGTTGATGACGATGTCGGCGCTGCGCACCGCCGAGCACACCGCCGCGTAGTTGCGTACATCGCCGATGCGGAATTCCAGCGTCTGCATGAAGTTGCGGTAGATCACCTCGTCGGTGGTCACGTTCTTGTGCAGGTACGCGAGGCGCATCTCGTGCTGCTTGGCTTCGTCGCGCGAGAACACGATGATCTTGCGCGGCGTGCCCTGCTCGCCGGAAAGCAGGCGCCGAACGAGTACCTTGCCGAGCGATCCCGTGCCCCCGGTCACCAGGACCGCCTTGTTCTCAACCAGCATCCGTCTTGCTCCATCGATCATAGGGTGTGGGGTCGGCAGCCATCGTTTGCATCATCTGAGCCCACCCCGGAACGTCGATGCCGGTCGCTTGCCGGAAACGGGTTCCATCCAGGTTGCGGCGCACGACCACAGACTCGTCCGCCTCGATGTCGACGTCGAGATTGTAGGCGCTCTTGGCGAGGCCAAGGAGCGCGAACTTGTCGATCACGGGTGCGGCCACCTGATAGAGCCCGCTCAGATCGGGACGGCGCTCCACGAGATCGGCGACCAGATCAGCCATGTAGAGGGTCGAGACGCCGGTGTAATAGGCGTGCCGATAGCCCTTGATGCGCTTGCCGCGCTGCGCGAGGAACCATTCCAGCAACTCGGTGCCGGCGCCGAGCTCGCGTCCGATGAACGAGGTTCTGACGGTGAGGCTGCCGGAGCCGGCGATCTCGCCCAGCGCCTTGGTGCGGCCGTAGAGGTCCTCGGCGTTGGTGAGGCTGTCCTCGGTATAGCCGCCCTGTCGTCCATCGAAGACGCAATCGGTGCTGAAGTGGATGACCCGGGCCTGATGACGGGCGCCCCAGTCGGCCAGCCGGTGCGGAAGCGCGGCGTTCAGCTCGATGCAGGTCAAGGCATCGAGCGCCTTCTCGCGTCGCTTGGTCACGGCGATGCAGTTGACGATGCAGTCCGGGCGGACGCGCTCGAGCACCGGGGCGAGTTGCGAGAAATCGCTCGCATCGACGCCGTCGACGACACGCTCGGTGGCGAACAATCCGCACCCGGCATACTGGGTGCGTTGCGAGCGCATGGTGCCGTAGGTCTCTGCAAAGCGCAGGCTCAGACGCTGCCACAGCTTGTGGCCCAGCATGCCGGTCACGCCGAGTATCAGTATGCGCATCGGAGGGGCTTCGTCGGGAATGGGCTCAGGGCGACACAGGTCGGCATCGGTCATGTCCGCCGCGTTCGGGTCAACTCTAACATCCAGCCTTCGAGTTGTTCCAGCAGCTTGTTGCGCTCGAAGTGCGTCTCGAAGTAGCGCCGTCCGGCCTGGCCCATTGCTTCGCGCTCGGCATCTGGAAGCGCCGCGAGGCGGCTCACGGCATCGGCCAGCGCGGCGGGATCTTCCGCCGGCACGGCATAGCCTGCGCCGGCCTCCGTCGTGACCCGAGCGCCTTCACCGTCGATGCCGGCGAGGATCGGGCGAGCGCATGCCATGTAGGACTGAATCTTGGTCGGAATGGTGTAGGAAAAGATGGGTTCGCGCTTGAGCGTCACCAGCAGGGCATCGGCGGCTGCGAACCAGCGGGGCATCGTCTCGACCGGGCGGCGCCCCAGCAGATGCACGCAATGACCGAGTTTGCGGCGGCCGACTTCTTCGCGCACCCAGCCGGCCATGCGACCGTCCCCCAGCACGATCCAGTGAATCCGAGGATCGTCGCGCAATCGCTCGGCGGCCGAAAGCAGGGTGCCGAAATCCTGCGCCGCACCGATGTTGCCGGCGAACATCACACGAAACCCCTGCGGCAGTTGCCCCGGCTCTTCGGCATCGGCGGGCAAGGTCATGGGGCGATAAAAATCCTCTGCGCTGTTCGGGAAGTAGAGGATGCGTTCGGGTGCCACACCCATCCTGAGCGTCGGCTCGATGAAGCCGCGCGACTGGACCAGCACACGGTCGCAGCCGCGATAGATGAAGCGGGTCAGCCGCTCGAAAATCTTCAGGACGCGCGCCGAGCGCACTGCCCCGGTCGCCTCGAGGCTCTCGGGCCAAAGATCCTGCACCCAGAAGAGCACCGGAATGCCTCTGAGCGCCCTGAGCACGCGCGCTGGCAATCCCACGGTGATCGGCGAAGGCTCGAATACCAGCATCGCGTCATAGCGATCGCGGCA
>LNFM01002794.1_pt1 | contig 62046 bp, 56 predicted proteins | sample 596031 | NCBI WGS metagenome assembly LNFM01 (sample SAMN04254537, study PRJNA301005) | activated carbon metagenome | isolation source: dual media filters at the Ann Arbor, Michigan drinking water treatment plant | place: USA: Ann Arbor | reverse complement strand
TGAATGCCTCCGGGTACGGCGGCTTGCTCTTGGGCATATCGGACTCCTTCCTTGTTCACGGTAAGGTGTCCGCGAAAGTGGGTCAACTTCAACTCCAGTTCGCGGGCCTAGCTGGGGCGAATTGAGGTCTATGCAGCGGTCACCAGACGCAGGCCACCTGGGGCAGCCGTTGCCGGGTCGAATTGAATGCCGGCCTTGTCGAGAATGAACTGCTCAATCTGTGCCAGGTACGGGCGCAGGGCGTCAACGGAACGGGGCCGGTAGCCTTCGGCGATGGCGCTGGGCTTGTGGCCCATAACCTGTGCGATGGCTCCGGCCGGAGCGCCTGCAGCCTCGCCTAGCAGCGAAAACGTGCGGCGCAGCCCGTGAATCGAAACGTGAGGGATGCCAGCATCGGCCAGCACATCAGCGTGCGGCGCGCGGGGCTCTGCAATGCGGCCAGTTGCGCTGGCCTGCACCCACTCAGGCGGGGCGCCCTTGCGTCCCTTCTTCAGCCGCACGCTGGCGAACACCCATTCGTTGTGGCGGGGAAGGCTACCGATTAGCTGTGCCATGTAGGGTGTGAGCGGAATAACGCGAGTCGCTTCCACCTTGTCGGCAATCTTCATCTTGTTCCACCGCCAATCCACGTCAGCCCAACGCAGGCCGGCCAATTCTTCGCGGCGGGCACCAGTCAACACCAGGGCACGCAAATACGCAGCGGCGGCGCGGCTCTGCAGCTTGTCGGTGGCTGCGAACCATGCGGGCAATTGGTCAATCTCTAGCGCATCGCGGCGCTTGTTCACCCCCGGCAGCACATCGCCCAATTCGCTGGCGCGTGCAGCGTCTTTCTGTACCAGGGCGCGAAGTTCCTTCTTGGTAGCACACCAGCCCAGGAACCCGGAAAACATCGCCACGGCCCGGGCGGCTTGAATCGGCGCCGTCTTGGCTTCCCTTGCGTACCAGTCGCGGATGGTGTCTTGGTCAATCGACGCCAGCCGCAGCGGCATCAGAGCGGCAAGGTGCCCGGGCTTCGTCACGCCCTTGCCTCGCTTCTTCGGTTCGCCACCCAGGGAAGCGGCAGCCTGCAAGTCGGCCACATATCGGGGCTTCCATGCGGTTCTGCGCTTCGGCTTGCCCTCGGCCATGTAGCGGGGCCAAACCTCGGCAACGGTCACGGCGCGGGCGGCTTCGGCGGCAGCCAGTTCGATGGTGCGTGCCTCGGCTTCGGCCTTCGCCTGAGCATTGCGCTCGGCATGCTGGCGGTCGAGGTCGCGGGGGTCTAGCTTGTCGTTCTTAACGGTCCTCGCGAGGTCGCGGGCTTCCGCTTGGGCTTCCTCAATCGTCATGAGCGGGAAGCGGCCCAGCGTGCGGCTTATGGCGCGGCCGTTCAGCTTTGCTTCATAGACAAATGCCTTTGCCCCGTTCGCTGTAACCCGCACCCGCAGACCAGGCGGGTCTGTGGCACGGAGGAACGCCTTCGGCACTCCAGGCGGGCAGGCGAAGCGTGCAATCAGGCCCTCGCTCAGTTCGTGCGTGACGCCCAGGTCGATAGGTGCGTCCTTCTTCGGTCTTGCCATGCTGCCCCCTGGTCGGTCTGTCCGTCATACCTGCGCCATACCTGCGCGAGCGCTCAGTTTTGGCAAATACGAATCAACACTCAGTCAGCGGTGCATGAGGCTCTTGCGAGCGTAAGCCGTTGATTTGCAATGATTCTTCGTCGAGTCTATCAACGCGGAAGAATGACGGCAAACACTATTTCAGGCGCATTCGTAATGCGAAGGTCACCAGTTCGATTCCGGTCACCGGCACCAGTGCACCGCAAGGCCCACGGCACGTTGGTCGAGCAGGGAAAGTCAGATGGTCGGGGTCGGCTGCGACAGCAGCCGACCCCTTCGTCTTTCAGGACCGTGTTCCCATGCGGCCGGCGCGTCCGTCGCCACCGGCCCGCGCCCTTCACCAGCCGTCGCTGCCCGGCTGCCCCTTGAACGGTCCCGACAGGTCCGGCGTGATCCAGCCCCCGTAGAAGCCGCCCGGCTGCGGCCTGACCACCGCGCCGCCCACGGTGCACTCGAGGGAGTGGGCGTAGAACGCCACGCAATCGGCCAAGACCTCGGCCCCTTCGAAGGGCTGCGGGTAGCTCCAGGCCACTGCCGGCAGACGGTGCTCCCTCTGGACCAGCGACCAGTACTGGGCCGGCCCCTTCCATTCGCAGAACGAGCCGCCGGGCGCCTGCTGCAGCAGGCTGCGGTCGACATCGGCCCAAGGAAGGTAGAAGGTGGGCGGGTGGCTGGTCTCCAACACGCGGACGGCCCGCTGCGTGCGCGCCACCAGCCGGCCCATCCAGTGGATGATCACCTCGCGGGAATCGGGGGCCAACCTGGGCGGCCGGGGAAAGTCCCATACCGACACCTGTCCAGGTCCGGGCGTTGCCGCAAAGGCCGGTCGCTCCTGGCCGCGCCAGCGCCATTGCGCACGGGCAGCGTGGGTCCACTCAGGGAGGTCTCTCGGGGGCAGGGACATGCAACGAACTCCGTCATCCGATGCGCTGATGCTCCTGACATCGACGCACGGACTCGATGACTTTGGTCGCGGCCCCGGCGTGAATATTCACCCGGCGATGGACATCGGCATTGCGGCAGACCGAAGGGTCACCACCCCGACGGCAACTTCTTGGCGATGACGATCTGCCTGCCCTTCAACTCGACATAGCCGCCCTGGGTGAGTTGCTTGAAGATGCGGCTGACCATCTCGCGGGACGAGCCCACGCGGTCGGCGATGTCCTGCTGCGTCAACTTTTCGTTGATCGTGCGCACACCGCCCTCTTCGACCGACATCTCGTTGAGCAGCCGGGCGATCCGGCTGTAGACGTCTTCCAGGGCCAGGCTCTTGACGTTGTCGGTCGAACGGCGAACAAGGCCGATGAGCTTGCGCACGAGGTGCAGCGCAAAGTCGGGATGGGTGGCCAGGAAATCGCGCACGTTGCTGCCCGACACCACGACGCAGGTGGTGGGCTCCAGCGTCATCACGGACGCCGAGCGCGGGCCGCCGTCGAGCGACATCTCGCCGAAGTACTCGCCGGGCCCGTGCGTGTTGTAGATGATCTCGCGCCCGGTGGCCGACGACCCGTACACCTTCACGCGACCCTTGACCAGGATGTAGATCGAGTCGCTGTCGTCATCCTCGTTGACCAGCACGGCATGCGCGGGGAAATTCTTCACTCCGCCACGCGCGGCCATGGCCTTCAGCAGTTCGTCGTTGAGCAACAGGTCGGACGGCAAGGTCATGCAGGATCCTGGGCGAGGCGCTGGGAGCGATCCCGCATTCTCGCCCAGGAGCCACCCGCAAGGCACAGGGCCTGCCCGTGGCCCGGATGATCAGAAGCGCACCCGGACGCCGGCCGACAGCGCCCGGCCCGGCAGCGGCGCCAGCGGGCGCAGCGTGGCGATGGTGCCCGCACTGGTCGCGAGCCGGTTGCCCAGGTTGTCGGCACGCAGGAACCACAGCGCATCGCCCCCGGCCAGCGGTGCGGCCCAGGTGAGCCAGACGCCCAGCAGCGTGTAGCCGGCCGTCGGGACATCGGTGGCGGGTACGCGGCTTTGGCGGGCCGCATGGCTCATCTGCACGCCGGCGCGCCAGGCGCCCTGGATTGCTTCGAGCCCGAGCTTCAGTCGCAGCGGCGCGATGCGCGGCAGCGCCTCGCCCGTGTCGCGGTTGCTGCCGCGCACGATGTCCAGCCCCGGCAACAGGTCCAGTGTCCAGGGGCGATCAGCCAGACGCACCCGGCCCTCTGCTTCCAGGCCCTGAAGGCGTGCCTTCACCGAGCGGAACACGTACTCCGGCACCAGTTCGGGCTCGCCGCCGGCCTCTTCGGGCTCGATCCCGATGTCCCGTCCACTGGCCTCCAGCGAGATGTACCGCGAGAAGCTCGTGCGGAAGACCTGCAGGCGCGCCGAGTTCGCACCCTGCTTCCATTGCAGCCCGAGTTCGGCATGCGTGCTGCGCTCGGTCTGCAGGCTGGCGTCTCCGCGTTCGAAGGCCGCCGTGGCAATGTGCAGGCCGTTGGCAAACAGCTCGTAATAGGCGGGCGCGCGCTCGGTGCGGCCTACCGAGGCGCTCAGCGCCCAGCCCGGGGCCGGCGCCCACAGGGCGCCCACCGAGGCACTCTTCGGCGTGAAGCGGCGGGTCGCGGCGGCACCGAAGCGCTCTTCTGCTGCACCGGCGACATCGCCTTCGGACGCCACGCTGACCCGCTCGACACGAGCGCCGGCAGTCCAGGTGACGGCGCCGGTGCGCAGTTCCTCGAGCAGCAACACGGCGTCGGACCGGGTGCGCGTGCCCGGCACGAAAGCTTCTTCTCCGAGCGCCGAGAAGTTCAGCCTTTCGCTTTGCAGGCCGACGATGCCGGTGAACGGACCGACAGGCGCATGGCGCGCTTCCAGGCGCAGTTCCTCGCCGCGGCTGCGGAAGGTGGTTCCGACCTCGCCCGAGCCTTCGACTTCTTCGTGCCGGTAGCGCGTCTGGCTGGCCTGCACGTTCAGTTGCGTGAAGACACCGCCGAGCCGTCGACGTTCGGCGGAGAACGCAGCGCGTTCGCGCTTCATGCGGATCAGCACGTCCGGCTCGACGGTCACGCCGTAGTGGTTGCGGAAGCTGTCGAAGGACACCCCGGCGAAGCCGTCGGCATCGGTCCAGGCCGCGCCCACCGCGCCGCCGCGGCTGTCGGCGGCAGAGTTGCGAACCCGGCGCGAAGGCGCCAGGTCTTCACCGCCGTCGACCGGGGTGAACAGAGGCACCCGCAGGTCGTCGGTCTGGCGTCCGTACACGTCGGCATGCCAGGCAATGGGACCGGCGCCACCCTCCAGCACGGCCGCTGCCGAGCGCTCGGCAGCGGCACCGCCCATCCGCACCTCCACCCTGCCACCCAACCCGGCCTGGGCGCTGCGCGGGATGCGGTTGTCGATGGCGTTGACCACACCGCCGGTCGCGTTGCCGCCGTACAGCAGCGCGGCCGGACCGCGCAACACCTCGAGCCGTTCGACCACCAGTGGATCCACTGCCACGGCGTGGTCGAAGCTCAGGTTCGAGGCATCGATGGCCGCTGCGCCGTTGTCCAGCAGGCGCACCCGGTCGCCATCCAGGCCCCGGATGACGGGGCGGTTGCTGTTGGGGCCGAACCAGCTTTGCGACACGCCGGGCAGGCCATCGAGCGTTTCGCCCAGCGTGCCGGCACGTCGCAACAGGAGCCTATCGCCCGACAGCACGCTGGCAGGCTGGGTGAGTTGCTCGCGGGCCAGGGGGTTGCCGGTGATGAGCACGGAAGCGTCGGCTGCCCGGGTCTGCGCGCCGGCGGAGAACGTCGCCGCAGCCGACAGGGCGGCCAGGGCGAACGGAGCCAGCCTAAAGGGCATGGCGCGGAATGATCGGTGTTGCATGACGGTCCTCGGAATCGGAAAGGCGCACGCCGCCGCCCTGCCGGACGGACCGGAAAGGGCGCAGCTCGGGCGTGCGCGAGGTGGCGCGTGGCCGTTCCGCACCCTCGTCGATGAAACATCAGGTGGTGCGGGCGGCCGTCGGTGGCGGTGCAGGATGGCGACGCATGGTCACCGTGCAGGCTCAGGCCCCGGGCGGGCCCCGGGCGAGGTAGTCGTGCCGTGCCGCCGCAGCCCGCCAAAGGGGCGCGGGGCACACCGGCGCCATCGCGACGCGGGGCGGAGACACCTCCCACGCCGCGCCAGGCAGCGAGTCGATGTGCAGCAGCTGGTCGAGCAAACGGCACTGCTCGCTGCCGTCGTCGTGCTCGGGAAACAGGCTCACCGACGCGGCGCTGCCGTGCGCGGCCGCACAGTCCGCAGACCCGTCGTGGCCCAGGGCATGACCGGACTCCGGCGCGGCGGCGCGGACCCGGGCCACACCGGACGCAGGGACCTGCAACAGTGCGTGGGCGTGGGCGTGGGCTGCCCCGTGGGGGACGACGGGAACGCCGAGGTGGGCCGCCCGGTGGGCGACCCCCAGCGCACCGGCGCCGAGCAGCGCGATCCCGGCGATCAGCCAGGTCCAGCGAAGCCAGCGGTCAGCCACGGTGCGGGGGAACATCGAACCAGCCTACCAAACCTGTCGAGAGCCGGCCTGCCGGTGCTGGTCGGCGGCGGGCAGTTCCAGGAAGTGCCGGGCAGGTCCCGGCACTAGAGGGTTCGCGCGTCGAAGGTGTCGCAGCCCTTGACGCTGCCCTCCTGCATGCCGCGCTGGAACCAGCGCATGCGTTGCGCGCTGGTGCCGTGGGTGAAGGTTTCGGGCACCACGGTGCCGCGGGACTGGCGCTGCAAGGTGTCGTCGCCGATGCGCGAGGCCGCGTTCATCGCCTCCTCGACATCGCCCTGCTCCAGCCAGCCCTTGCCCTTCTGCGAGTGGTGGGCCCAGACGCCGGCCAGGCAGTCGGCCTGCAGCTCCACGCGCACCGACAGCGCATTCATCTGGGCCTCGGAGATGCGACCGCGCATGCCTTCCACCTTCTGCGTCACACCCATCAGGCGCTGCAGGTGGTGGCCGACCTCGTGGGCGATGACGTAGGCCTGAGCGAAGTCACCGGGTGCTCCCATGCCCGAACTGAGCGTGCGGAAGAAGTCGAGATCGATGTAGACCTTGGAGTCGCCCGGGCAGTAGAAAGGCCCCATCGCGGCGTCACCGCCACCGCAGGCCGTGGGCGTCCGGCCGCTGAACAGCACCAGTCCCGGCGGCTGGTAGCGGCTGCCGCTGGCGGCGATCACCTTGCCCCACACGTCCTCGGTGTCGGCCAGCACGGTGGACACGAAGGCCGCCTGCTTGTCGCCCGCCGGCGGCGGGCGGGCCGGCGCCTGCGCGGTGGTGGGCGCCAGGCCGCCGCCATCGCCTGCCAGCAACCCGAGCACGGTCAGCGGGTTGATGCCGAAGATCCAGCCGGCCACCAGGGCGATGGCGATGCTGCCCAACCCGATGCCGCGCCCCCCGATGCGCGGCCCGCCCCCGCCGCCCGCCCCGCGACGGTCTTCGACGTTCTCGCTCTGGCGTTGACCTTCCCACTTCATGCGGTGCTCCCGGATGTGCCTGCGGCGTCAGGTCTTCGGCAGCGTGACGCCGCGCTGGCCCTGGTACTTGCCGCCCCGGTCCTTGTAGCTGGTCTCGCAGACTTCGTCACTCTCGAAAAACAGCACCTGGGCACAACCCTCGCCCGCATAGATCTTGGCGGGCAGCGGCGTGGTGTTGCTGAACTCGAGCGTCACGAAGCCTTCCCACTCGGGTTCGAAGGGGGTGACGTTGACGATGATGCCGCAGCGCGCATACGTGCTCTTGCCCAGGCAGATGGTCAGCACGTTGCGCGGGATGCGGAAGTACTCCATCGTGCGCGCCAGCGCAAAACTGTTGGGCGGGATGATGCACACCGGCGAGTTGATGTCGACGAAGCTGCGCTCGTCGAAATTCTTCGGGTCGACCACGGTGCTGTGCACGTTGGTGAAGACCTTGAACTCCGGTGCGCAGCGGATGTCGTAGCCGTAGCTGCTGGTGCCGTAGCTGACGATGCGCTGGCCGTCGGCCGACACGCGCACCTGCCCTGGCTCGAAGGGCTCGATCATGCCGTGCTGCTCCGCCATGCGGCGGATCCACTTGTCGCTCTTGATGCTCATGGGGTTCTTCTGGCGCTGCGGGAAAGGGGCATTCTAGGAGCCGGCCCCACGGCAACGATCCGGCCCGGGCCGCCGGCGTGGACTCGGCCGCGCCGGGCGCTTAGCATCTGCCCATCGAAGAGCCCTTGCCGGAGGCCCCTGCATGCGCAACGCCACCGAACTGCTGGTGCAGTACGCCCGCTACCACCGTGACCGCCGGAACATCGGCACCCACATGGTGGGCGTGCCCCTGATCGTCTTCGCCGTCGGCGTGCTGCTGGGGCGCGTGGCGTTCGACGTCGGCACCGTGGGCCTGACGTTGGGATGGCTGGTCTTCGGGCTGGCGTCGGCCTGGTACCTCAGCCGCGACCTGGTGCTGGGTCTGGCCACCAGCGCCGCGGTCGGCCTGCTCGTGGCGCTGGCGCATCTGGTCACGGGCGCACCCTTCGGCCAGTGGCTGGCCTGGGGACTGGGCAGTTTCGTGATCGGCTGGATCATCCAGTTCGTGGGCCACTATTACGAGGGCCGCCGACCGGCCTTCGTCGACGACCTCGTCGGCCTGTTGGTGGGTCCCATGTTCGTGGTGGCCGAACTGCTGTTCTCGTGCGGCTGGAACCGCCGCCTGCTGGACCAGATCACCGCCGTCGCCGGCCCGACCCACATCCGCGACCTCGCTCATCCGGCCTGAGGCCCGGCAACGACACCCGCGCGGCCCGCGGTCACCCGGCTTGCGCGGGCGCGCTCAGGTGCCCCAGACGCGAGGCTCGGTGGGCGACTGGCCCCACGCTGCCTGTCGCCACTCGCGGCGCACGCCGCGCAGCAGTTCCACCACCGGCTCGATGCGGTCGGCCAGGGCGCGCAGCACCAGCACCTGCGGGTGGACGAGCGTGACCCCCGCCATCACCCGGCCGGGCCGCTGACTGTCGTGCACTGCAATGCGCTCGCGCGCGGCATCCAGCAGGGTGTCGACCAAGGCCACGTCGGGCGCGCTCCCCCAGGCCAGCCACAAGGTGGCCAGTGCGCGCTGCCCGCCCAGCGCAGCCGGCGACTCGAGCAGCACCGCGTCGTCGGCGGCGATCGTGGCGGCGTCCAGCCACAGGCCGGCGAGCTCGATGCGCTGACGGATCCGCCCGGCGACGAAAGGCGCGTCCGACGCCGGCAAGCCCAGCCCCAGCAGGTCCCAGCCCAGCATCGAGGCGCCGGTATCGAGCTGGAAGCGCTGGTGGTTGACGGCCAGCGCGCCGCTGTACACCAGGTTCTCCAGGGGCAACCATTCCAGCCTTGCGCCACCGGCCACGTGCGCGTCGACCGACTGTGTCGCCTCCTCGCCCAGGCTGCGGTAGAAGCGCGTCGCGCCCGGTGTGGTGAGCACCGCGTGGCTGCCCGGCGCCAGGGTCATGCGGATGCCGATGCGGTCGCCTCCCACCAGACCCGAGGGCGGGTGCACCAGCACGTGGTGACACACGGCGTCGCCTTCAGGGTACAGCGCCTTCAGCACGCGGTAGGGCCCGCTGTGCTCCGAATGCCCGCGCGTGCGACCGTCCGCCAGGTCGTAGTCCAGCCGCAGTGCGGCCTGCCAGCCCACCTCGCCGTCAGGCCTGCAGGAGCAGGCCGCGTCGCTCGATGAAGCTCACCACGTCGGCCAGGCCCTGCTTTGTCTTCAGGTTGGTCATCACGAAGGGCCGCGCGCCCCGCATGCGCTTCGTGTCGGCCTCCATCACCGACAGGTCAGCGCCCACGTAGGGCGCGAGGTCGACCTTGTTGATGACGAAGAGATCGCTCTTCGTGATGCCGGGACCGCCCTTGCGCGGGATCTTCTCGCCGGCGGCCACGTCGATGACGTAGATCGTCAGGTCGCTCAGCTCCGGGCTGAAGGTGGCCGCCAGGTTGTCGCCGCCGCTCTCGATGAAGACGATGTCGGCCTGCGGGAACTTGTCGAGCATGCGGTCGACGGCCTCGAGGTTGATCGACGCGTCCTCGCGGATCGCCGTGTGCGGGCAGCCGCCGGTCTCGACACCCATGATGCGCTCGGCCGGCAGCGCGCCCGCCACCGTCAGCAGGCGCTGGTCTTCCTTGGTGTAGATGTCGTTGGTGACGACCACCAGGTCCCAGCGTTCGCGCATGGACTTGCAGAGCATCTCCACGAGCGTGGTCTTGCCGGAGCCGACGGGGCCGCCGACGCCCACGCGCAGGGGCGGGAGCTTCTTGGTACGGCCGGGGATGGTGTGCAGTGAGGTCATGGGCGGTGCGTTGCAACAAGCGTGCCGCGGGCACGGGGCTCAGGAACGGAACAGCCGCGAGTATTGCGCCTCGTGCTGCGCCGACAGGATGGCCAGCATGGGCGAGAAGCTCTGCCGCTGTTCATCGGACAAGGTCTCGGCACGGGTGGCCAGCGCCGGCAGCACCTCGACCAGGCGGTCGAGCAGGCGCTGGCCGGCGCTTTGTCCGAGCGGTACCGACTTCACTGCGGCCTGCACCATGTTCTCGGCCCAGCTGAAGGCGAAGCTCAGCAAGACGGCAGCGAGAGGCGCCCCGGTCTGAGCAGCCGCGAGCGAAAACGCGACCGGCCAGGTGGCGGCAGGCTGCAACGCCGCCAGCGCGGTCAGGCGCCAGGGGACGGGATCGCGCTGCCGCTGGCGCAGCCAATCGGCGAGCGAGCGCCCCATCTGCAATGTCTGCTGCCGGAATTCCCCGCTCTCGCGGGTCTGCAGCACCCAGTCGTTCAGCGAGGCCAGCGCCGGTACGGCAGCGGCCTCGGAGCCCGTCCACGCCCGCCATGCGGCGGCCACCACGGGCAACTCGGCGCGCGCCAGGTTCAGGGCGGCCACGTCGCAAAGCCAGGCACCCGCCGAGGCTTCGTCACTGACGCGACCCGTTTCGACGGCCGACTCGAGGCCTTCGGAATAGCTGAAGCCGCCCACCGGCAAGGCGGGCGAGGCCAGCCAGGCCAGGCGCAGGAACGCCTCGGCGCCGAGTTCGACGGGCGGCTGCGTCGAGCCAGGGCTGACGCCGGGCCCCATGCCGTGACTCACGGGCGCACAGGCCGGAAGCGGCCTGCAGGCCGCGCCGCAGCGGGCTTCCACCGGTCAATGGTCGTGGTCATGACCGCAGCCGGGGCCATGGACGTGACCGGGCTTGTGGTCGTCGCCGGACCGATGGATCTGGATCGTCGCCGCTGCCGGCACGGCCGCGTGGGCATGGCCATGGGCGTGGTCGTGGTCGTGACCACCACCTTCGACATGGGCATGCCCGTGCCCGTCTTCATGCGAGTGTCCATGCGAGTGCCCGTGGCCGCCCGCCGCGTAGGCCCCGCCTTCGGGCTCGAAGGCCTCGTTCGCCTCGGTGACGATCAGGTGCTGCTGGCGCAGCATGTCGGCCAGCACGTGATCGGGCTCGAGCTTCAGGTGATCGGGCTTCAACTCGAGTTGCACGTGGCGGTTGCCCAGGTGGTAGGCCGCGCGCACCAGGTCGAAGGGGCTGCCGTGCTCGCTGCAGTGGCGGACCACCAGCACCGGCTGCGGCGCCGCGCGCACGAGCACAAAGCTGCCGTCCTCGGCCACCAGCACGTCACCGCCCCGCACCGCCGTGCCGCGCGGCAGGAAGACGCCTACCGTGCGCCCGGCGGAATCGACGGCATCGAAGCGGCTCTTCTGGCGCACGTCCCAGTCGAGTTCGACGGTGCTGGCACGCTTGACCAGCACAGGGGCCAGGCCCCGGCCCTGAGGAATGAGTTTGTTGACGGTCAGCATGGCGTGATTGTCGCTCCATGTGCTGCGGCGCAAGAAGACCCTGCCCAGGACGAGTGCCGTTCGGTCAGCCGTTGCTGCACTTCGCGCCCTGCCGCGTCGGTTCGTCGCAGGACGCTGTGCGGCGCGCCCGCCGCTGCGCATCATCCACCCATCGCACCAAGTCACCAGGAGCCTCGCATGAACGCCATCAAGACCCTCACCGACGCCGTGTTCATCCCCTTCAAGGCGATCTTCGTGGTCGGCCTGTGCTGGATGATCAACGCCTTCACCTACAGCGGCACCTGGTGGGTGAAGTGGGTGGCCCTGGGCATGGGCATCGCGGTGATCGTCAAGTTCGCCAAGGCCGCCAAGACCCAGGTGCTGCTGGCCCTCGTCGGCTGGGTGGGCTGGAAGATCTACCAGCGCTACGGCCAGGCCGCCCGCGAGCGTTTCGACGCCTGGGTGCAGAAGGCACAGCCCCAGGCTGCCGAAGTGATGCAGGCCTTTCGCCGCGACGGCGGCTCCGGCTTCACCGCCACCCCCGACCTGCGCCATTGAAGTCGTGTCGGCTGCGGCGCAGCGGCCGCCTTAGAACAGGAAGTAGCGCTGCGCCATCGGCAGCACGGTGGCCGGCTCGCAGGTCAGCAACTGGCCGTCGGCACGCACGGTGTAGGTCTGTGCATCGACTTCCATCACCGGCGTGTAGGCGTTCAAGCGCATGTCGGCCTTCTTCACGCTACGGTTGCCTCGAACGGCCGAGACGGCCTTCTTCAGTCCGAGTTCGCCTGCCAAGCCGCGCTGCAGCGCCACCTGGCTCAGGAAGGTGAGCGAGCCGCGCGACAGCGCACCGCCGAAGCTGCCGAACATCGGCCGGTAGTGCACCGGCTGCGGCGTGGGGATGCTGGCGTTGGGGTCGCCCATTGCCGCTGCAGCGATGAATCCGCCCTTCAGGATGAGGCTGGGCTTGACGCCGAAGAACGCCGGCTTCCAGAACACGAGGTCGGCCCACTTGCCGACTTCCACGCTGCCCACCTCGTGCGCGATGCCGTTGGCCAGCGCCGGGTTGATCGTGTACTTGGCCACGTAGCGTTTGATGCGCGCGTTGTCGTTGCGCGCGCTGTCGCCGGCCAGGGCCCCGCGCTGCCCCTTCATCTTGTGCGCCGTCTGCCAGGTGCGGATGATGACTTCGCCGACGCGGCCCATGGCCTGGCTGTCGCTGCTCATCATGCTGATGGCGCCGAGGTCGTGCAGGATGTCCTCGGCGGCGATGGTCTCGCGGCGGATGCGGCTTTCGGCAAAGGCCAGGTCCTCAGGTGGTGGCAGACCATCAGCATGTCCAGGTGCTCGTCCACCGTGTTGGCGGTGTAGGGCATGGTCGGGTTCGTGCTGCTGGGCAGGAAGTTGGCCTCACCCACCACCCGCAGGATGTCGGGCGCATGGCCGCCGCCGGCGCCTTCGGTGTGGAAGGCACAGAGCGTGCGGCCCTTGGTGGCGGCGATGGTGTCCTCGACGAAGCCCGACTCGTTGAGCGTGTCGCTGTGGATCGAGACCTGCGTGTCGGTCTCTTCTGCCACCGTCAGGCAGCAGTCGATGGCCGCGGGTGTCGTGCCCCAGTCCTCGTGCAGCTTCAGGCCGATGGCGCCGGCCTCGATCTGCTGGCGCAGGGCCTCGGGCCGGCTGGCGTTGCCCTTGCCCAGGAAGCCCAGGTTCATCGGGAAGGCTTCGGCCGCCTGCAGCATGCGGGCGATGTTCTCGGGCCCCGGCGTGCAGGTGGTGGCGAAGGTGCCGGTGGCCGGCCCGGTGCCACCGCCCAGCATGGTCGTCACGCCGCTCATCAGCGCCTCTTCGATCTGCTGCGGACAGATGAAGTGGATGTGGCTGTCGATACCGCCGGCCGTGACGATCAGGCCCTCGCCCGCGATGATCTCGGTGCCCGGTCCGATGACGATGTCCACGCCGGGCTGAACGTCCGGGTTGCCGGCCTTGCCGATGGCGGCGATGCGCTGCCCGCGCAGGCCGATGTCGGCCTTGACGATGCCGCTGTGGTCGATGATGAGCGCGTTGGTGATGACGCAGTCCATCGCGTCCATCGCACCGGGGCCGTTCAGCCGCTGGCTCTGGCCCATGCCGTCGCGGATGGTCTTGCCGCCGCCGAACTTGACTTCCTCGCCGTAGCCGCCGGCACGCAGCGTCAGGTCCTGCTCGACCTCGGCGATGAGATCGGTGTCGGCCAGGCGGATGCGGTCGCCCACCGTGGGGCCGAACATCTCGGCATAGGCACGTCTTCCGAGGGTGGCCATCAGAGCTTTCCTTGAATGTCGCCGCGGAATCCCCAGACCTCGCGGGCGCCGGCGAAGTCGCACAGTTCCACCGTGCGCTGCTGGCCGGGCTCGAAACGCACCGCGGTGCCCGAGGCGATGTTCAGCCGCATGCCGCGGGCCAGCGCGCGGTCGAAGGCCAGGGCCGGGTTGGTCTCGGCGAAGTGATAGTGGGAGCCGACCTGGATCGGGCGGTCGCCCCGGTTTTCGACCACCACGCTCACGGCGCGTCGGCCGGGATTGATGACGAGGTCGGGCCCGTCGGTGAACATCTCGCCTGGGATCATCTTCCGTCCTTGCAATGCGGTCGCTGTCTCGTCGGGTGGAGTGCAGCGGGTATTCAGAGCCAACCAGTCACCAGCAGCAGCGCACCCACCGTGGCCACGGCGCCTCCGGTGGCCTGCGAGGCCCACGCTCCCTGGCGAGAGCCCGTCCATCGGCCCATGGCCAAACCGGCGGCCTGCAGCAGCAGCGTACCGCAGAGCATGCCGGCCAAGGCGGTTCCGCCCGACAATTCGACGGCATGCGCTGCGCCATGGAACAGCGCGAAGCCGCCGGCCAGCAAGCCCATGGCCAACGCAGGCCAGCGCACGCGGCGCAGCAGCAGGACGCCCAGCACCACCAGAGACGCGGCCACCATGGGCTCGACCGCCCCCGCCATGGCCGCTGGCAACTGCAGCAGCGCGCCGATCAGCATCAGGTTGACGAAGGCCAGCGGCGCCGCCCAGGTGCTGCGCGTGGCCTGTCCCGCCCACAGCCCGACCGCCAGCATGGCCAGCAGATGGTCGAGCCCGGTGAACGGGTGCAGCAGACCGGCCACGAAACCATGGTGCAGGCCGGCATCGGCGCCACCGTGCGCCAAGGCCATGGCGGGCAGCAAGAGCGCTGCGGGGCAGATCAGTCGGGCGCTGCGCAGGCGCCACGACAGGTGCGTGACGTCGGGTGGGTTCTGGCTGCGGAACATGCGTTCTCCGGTGGGGGCAGGACGGGTGGAAGGGACCTGCCCGGCTGGCCAGCGCCGCTGGCGCCAGCCCGTGGCGGGCTCAGGTGATGGGCTGGTGCACGGTCACCAGCTTGGTGCCGTCGGGGAAGGTGGCTTCGATCTGGATCTCGGGCACCATCTCGGCCACGCCGTCCATCACGTCGGCGCGCGAGAGCACGGTCTTGCCTTCGCTCATCAACTGCGCCACCGTCCGGCCGTCGCGCGCGCCTTCCATGATGGCGGCACTGATCAGCGCCACGGCTTCGGGCACGTTCAGCTTCAACCCACGCGCCTTGCGGCGCTCCGCCAGCAGGGCGGCGGTGAAGATCAACAGCTTGTCTTTCTCTCGCGGCGTCAGTTCCATCGGGACTCCTCGTGATTCCTCGGCGCGCCCCGCGGCGGGGTCGGGCGTGTCATGTTGCCACGAGCACTGATCGCAGGCAGCAAGAGCAGTGCCAGCGCGCGCAGCACCGCGACAGCCCAATTTGGTGCGCTCGGCACGCACCACCATGCGGACGCCCTGATCTGGCGCATCGCGCACCGGTCGTGCTCGCCAGGACACGGTCGCCCGCCCAGGCGGCCGCGCTCAAGCGAACCCGGGAGCCCCGGCGGCAAAACCCGTCCCGGCGCGGGGGGGAAAGCCCTTGGCACAGCCCTTGCAGACTTCGCCCCGAGGGATTTCCCGACGCCCAGTCCCGGGGCACACACACTGGAGGTATTCATGAACCGTCGTCACGCGCTCAAGGCTTCAAGCGCTGCACTGGCCCTGTCGGGCCTGCTGACCCTGCCGGCCTTCGCGCAAGGCACCATCAAGGTGGGCGTCCTGCACTCTCTGTCTGGCACCATGGCCATTTCCGAGACCGTGCTGAAGGACACCGTCCTGATGGCCATCGACGAGATCAATGCCAAGGGCGGTGTGCTCGGCAAGAAGCTCGAGCCCGTGGTGGTGGATCCCGCCTCCAACTGGCCGTTGTTCGCCGAGAAGGCCAAGCAGCTCATCAGCCAGGACAAGGTCGCCGTGACCTTTGGCTGCTGGACCAGCGTGTCGCGCAAGTCGGTGCTGCCGGTCTTCGAAGAGACCAACTCGCTTCTCTTCTACCCGGTGCAGTACGAAGGCGAGGAGCTCAGCAAGAACGTCTTCTACACGGGCGCGGCGCCCAACCAGCAGGCCATCCCCGCCGTGGAGTACCTGATGAGCAAGGACGGCGGCGCGGCCAAGCGCTTCGTGCTGCTGGGTACCGACTACGTGTACCCCCGCACGACGAACAAGATCCTGCGCGCCTTCCTGAAGACCAAGGGCATCCCCGAGGCCGACATCATCGAGGAGTACACCCCCTTCGGTCACTCCGACTACCAGAGCATCATCGCCAAGATCAAGAAGTTCGCTTCGGAAGGCAAGCGCACGGCCGTGATCTCCACCATCAACGGCGACTCGAACGTGCCCTTCTACAAGGAACTGGGCAACCAGGGCCTGAAGGCGACCGACGTGCCGGTGGTGGCCTTCTCGGTGGGTGAGGAAGAACTGCGCGGCGTGGACACCAAGCCGCTGGTCGGCCACCTGGCGGCGTGGAACTACTTCATGTCGATCAAGAACCCGACGAACGACGCCTTCATCAAGAAGTGGAGCGACTACGCCAAGGCCAAGGGCATCGCCGGCCACAAGGACAAGCCGCTGACCAACGACCCGATGGAAGCGACCTACATCGGCGTGCACATGTGGGCCCAGGCCGTCAACAAGGCCAAGAGCACCGACACCGACAAGGTCATCGCCGCGATGGCCGGCCAGACCTTCAAGGCGCCGTCGGGCATCACGTCGAAGATGGACGAGAAGAACCACCACCTGCACAAGAGCGTGTTCATCGGTGAAGTGCAGGCTGACGGCCAGTTCAAGGTGGTGTGGAAGACCAAGGGCCCGGTCGTGGCCGACCCCTGGAGCGACTACATCCCCGAGAACAAGGGCAAGGCCAACGTGCCCGTCGTCGCCGCGAAGAAGTAAACCCGCTCGATGACGTTTCTCAAAGGCCTCCTCGGGGGCCTGGTCCTGGCCCTCGCGGGCTGGGCGGGCAGCGCCTACGCGCTCTCGCCGGAACAGGCCTTGCGCATCGCCGAGGGCGACAGCGACGACCGCATCGCGGCGCTCAATGAAGTCCTCGGCAGCGGCGATGCGGCCCTGGTTCCCTACGTGAACGCGCTGCTCGCCGACGAGGTGAAGGTGGCCGCCGGCAAGGCGTTCATCGTGCGCGGCGAGGAGGTGGTGGAGGCGGGCAGCGGCGCCAAGGCGAAGCTGCCCGAAGACGCCGAGGACGTCGTCAACAACAACCGCATGCGGCAGGCGTTCGAAGGCGCCCTCGCCGCCTTCAAGCTCACTTCGCCAGAGCGCGCCGAACGCGCCAAGGCGATCGAAACACTGAAGAGCACGGCCGACGAAGGCCTGCTCGGCTTCCTGGAGAAGGCCGCTTCGACCGAGAAGGATCCCGAACTCAAGGCGCGGCTGGACATGCTGCGTGCGGCGGCACTCATCTCGTCCACGGACAAGGCCCGCCGCCTGGCTGCGGCCGAACTTCTGGCCTCCAGCAAGGATCCCTCGACGGGATCGCTGCTGGCGGAAAAGCTCGCGTCGGAGTCCGATCCCGAAGTCAAGGCCGCGATGTCGCGCTCGCTCGACGCCGTGCAATCACGCCTGGCCTGGGGCGAACGACTGGGCGTGCTGTTCACGGGCATCAGCCTGGGTTCCATTCTCTTGCTGGCCGCGTTGGGCCTGGCCATCACCTACGGCCTGATGGGCGTCATCAACATGGCGCACGGCGAACTGCTGATGATCGGGGCCTACGCCACCTGGCTGGTCCAGTCGCTGTTCAAGACCTACCTGCCCGGCGCTTTCGACTGGTACATCGTTGCGTCCATCCCGGTCGCGTTCCTGGCAGCGGCGCTGGTCGGCGCTGCCATGGAGCGCAGCGTGATCCGCTGGCTGTACGGCAGGCCGCTGGAAACGCTGCTCGCCACCTGGGGCATCAGCCTGATCCTCATGCAGACCGTGCGCACGCTGTTCGGTGCGCAGAACGTCGGCGTCGAGAACCCGTCGTGGCTGTCGGGCGGCGTGCAGGTGCTGCCCAACCTCACCCTCCCCTACAACCGCCTGGCCATCATCGCCTTCGCAGCCCTGGTGCTCGTGGGCGTGGCGCTGCTGATCTCGAAGACCCGGCTCGGTCTCTTCGTGCGCGGCGTGACCCAGAACCGCCGCATGGCCGCCTGCATGGGCGTCAACACGGCGCGGGTGGACACCTATGCCTTCTCGCTGGGCTCGGGCATCGCCGGCCTGGCAGGCTGCGCGCTGAGCCAGGTCGGCAACGTCGGTCCCGACCTCGGCCAGGGCTACATCGTCGACAGCTTCATGGTGGTGGTGCTGGGCGGCGTGGGGCAGCTCGCGGGAACGGTCTACGCCGGCCTCGGCCTGGGGGTGCTGAACAAGCTGCTCGAAGGCTGGCAAGGCGCCGTGCTGGCCAAGATCATGGTCCTGATCTTCATCGTCATCTTCATCCAGAAGCGGCCCCAGGGCATCTTCGCGATGAAGGGCCGGAGCGCAGAGGCATGACCCCCCCCCGTAGCGCCTTCGGCGCTCCCCCCCAGGGGGGCGACGCCAGCGGCCCGGCGGAGCCGGTTCCGAGGCGTCTGCTGGATGGGCGAGGTTGGACTGGCGTCCTGCTCGCCGTCGTGGTCCTCGCGGTCGTGGTGCCTGTCCTGAACCTGTTTGTGCCTGAAGGCAGCGCGCTGCACCTCAGTGGGTTCTACGTGAGCTTGCTGGGCAAGATCCTGTGCTACGCCATCTGTGCGCTGGCGATCGATCTGATCTGGGGCTACACGGGCATCCTGTCGCTGGGGCACGGCCTGTTCTTCGCGCTGGGTGGCTACGGCATGGGCATGTACCTCATGCGGCAGATCGGCACCGACGGCCAGTACAAGTCGAACATGCCCGACTTCATGGTCTTCCTGAACTGGAAGGAATTTCCCTGGCACTGGGCCTGGAGCGACAGCTTCGTCGGCCAGATGCTGCTGGTCGTGCTGGTGCCGGGCCTGCTGGCTTTCGTGTTCGGCTACTTCGCCTTCCGCTCGCGCATCAAGGGCGTGTACTTCTCCATCATCACCCAGGCCCTGACCTTCGCGGCCATGCTGCTGTTCTTCCGCAACGAGACGGGGTTCGGCGGCAACAACGGCTTCACCGACTTCAAGCGCATCCTCGACATCCCCATCGCCACCCCCGGCATGCGCGTGGTGCTGTGCGTCATCACCGGGCTGGTGCTCGTCGCCTTCTACCTGATGTCCCGCGCCATCGTGCAGAGCAAGTACGGCCGCGTGCTGCAGGCCATCCGAGACGCCGAGACGCGCGTGATGTTCACCGGCTACAACCCGGTGGCCTACAAGCTGAGCATCTGGACGCTGTCGGCCGTGATGTGCGCCGTGGCGGGTGCACTCTATGTGCCGCAGGTAGGCATCATCAACCCCGGTGAAATGAGCCCGGCAGCGAGCATCGAGATGGCCATCTGGGCAGCGGTGGGCGGGCGTGCGACGCTGATCGGGCCGATCGTCGGGGCCTTTTTCGTCAACGGCGCCAAGAGCTGGTTCACGGTGGCCTTTCCCGAGTACTGGCTGTTCTTCCTGGGCGCCTTGTTCATCGCAGTCACGCTGTTCCTGCCGAATGGGATCATCGGTCTGCTGAGGACGAAGAAGGGAGACCGCGAGTGACGCCCGACCTGATGGACGCCGGCGCCAAGGCGCTGGCCGCCCACAAGGCGCGCAGCCAACCCTTCGCCGCGGCCGACCCCTACTTCGCGCAGGGCGTGGCGCTCTACGTCGACGGCATCACCGTCAGCTTCGACGGCTTCAAGGCGCTGAACAACTTGTCGCTGACCATCAACGTCGGCGAACTGCGCTGCATCATCGGTCCCAACGGCGCCGGCAAGACGACGATGATGGACTGCATCACCGGCAAGACCAGGCCGGACGCCGGCAAGGTCTTCTTCGGCTCCAACATCGACCTGCTGCGCCTGTCGGAACCGCAGATCGCGCAGATCGGCGTCGGCCGCAAGTTCCAGAAGCCCACGGTGTACGAACAGCTCACGGTGTTCGAGAACCTCGAGCTGGCGCTGAAGGCCGACCGTCGCGTGCGTGCTTCGCTCTTCTTCCGGCTGACCGGCGCGCAGCTCGACCGCATCGGCGAGGTGCTGCAGCTCATTCACCTCAAGGACGAGGCCCAGCGGGTGGCCGGCCTGCTGAGCCATGGTCAGAAGCAGTGGCTGGAGATCGGCATGCTGCTGATGCAGGATCCCAAGCTCCTGCTGCTCGACGAGCCCGTGGCCGGCATGACCGATGAAGAGACTGAGCGCACCGCCGAGCTCTTCCTCAGCCTGGAAGGCCAGCACTCGCTGGTGGTGGTGGAACACGACATGAAGTTCGTCGATCAGCTCACCGAGGGCCGCAAGACCGTCACGGTGCTGCACGAGGGCAGCGTGCTCGCCGAAGGGCTGCTCAAGGACGTGCAGGCCAACGAGAAGGTCGTCGAGGTGTACCTTGGAAGGTGACGACCACCCCCGCAGCGCCTTCGGCGCCCCCCCTCCAGGGGGCAACGCTGGCGGACCGGCGGAGCCGGATCCGCGGCGTTCGCTTGAAGGCGCCGCGGCAGTCCTTCGCGTGGAGGGGCTGAACCAGTACTACGGCGGGTCGCACATCCTGCGCAACCTGGGCTTCGAGGCGCGTCTGGGCGAGGTCACGGTGGTGCTGGGTCGCAACGGCGTGGGCAAGACCACGCTGCTGAAGAGCCTGATGGGCGTGGTGCCGGTGAAGGCCGGCAGCGTGAAGTTCGACGGTGGCGACATCACGCGCGCCACGTCCTACGACCGCGTGCGCCGCGGCATCGGCTACGTGCCGCAGGGGCGCGAGATCTTCGGCCGACTGACCGTCGAGGAGAACCTGCGCATGGGCCTGGCCTCGAAGCCCGGCGGCACGGCCATCCCGGCCGAGCTGTTCGAGCTGTTCCCGGTGCTCAGGCAGATGATCAACCGCCGAGGCGGTGACCTGTCGGGTGGACAGCAACAGCAGCTGGCCATCGCGCGGGCCTTGGCCGCAGGCCCCAAGCTGCTGATGCTCGACGAGCCCACCGAGGGCATCCAGCCGAGCATCATCAAGGACATCGGCCACGTCATCCGCATGCTGGCCGATCGCGGCACCATGGCCATCGTGCTGGTGGAGCAGTACTACGACTTCGCTGCTGAACTGGCCGACCAGTACCTGGTGATGGAGCGCGGCGAGATCATCCAGCGCGGCCGTGGCGCCGACATGGAAGCCGACGGCGTCAGACAGAAGATGTCGATCTGAGCCAGGCGCGGCGGGTGTTCGCCGACGTCCGCCGGCCTCAGCCGGCCACCACGCGGACCGGCGCGCGCTGCGGCTCGGGTTCCGAATCGAAGCGCTCGGCGCCCGTGTAGCACAGGAAGTGCTTGTTGGCTGCGCGCCCGAACAGCGTCATGCCCAGGCGCTGCGCCATTTCATGGCCCATCGCGGTGACGCCGTTGCGTGACACGACGATGGGCACGCCGATCTGCGCGGCCTTCATCACCATCTCGCTGGTCAGCCGGCCCGTGGTGTAGAAGGTCTTGTCGCCGCCCGGCACATCGTGCAGCGCCATCCACCCGGTGATGGTGTCGATCGCGTTGTGGCGGCCCACGTCCTCGACGAACATCAGCATCTCGCTGCCGCGGAACAGCGCGCAGCCGTGCACGGAGCCCGCCTTGCGGTGGATGCTGTCCTGCTGGCGCATGGTCTCCAGCATGCGCACCAGGGTGCCCTGCCGGATGCGGGCCTCGTGCGCGGCAGGCAGGCGCACCGAGTCGATCTGCGACATGACGTCGCCGAACACGGTGCCCTGACCACAGCCGGTGGTGACGACGCGGCGGGCGGTCTTCGCCTCGATGTCCTGCACGCCGGCACGGGTCTTCACGGCCGCTGCGTGCACGTCCCAGTCGACGGTGATGGACTCGACGTCGGCCGCCTGGCTGATCAGGCGCTGGTTGCACAGATAGCCCAGCACCAGCAGCTCAGGGCAGGCGCCCAGCGTCATCAGCGTGACCAGTTCGCGCTTGTCGAGGAAGATCGTCAGCGGCCGCTCGGCGGGAATGTGGATGCTGCGCTTCTCGCCGTACTCGTCGACGATCTGGATCTCGCGCAGGAGTTCGCAGCGTGCATCGGTCAGGCGTGGCGCACCCGCGACCCGCGTGGGGTGTTCGGTCTCGCCCAGCGGACCGTGAAGCACTTCGGCGCGGCTCATCAGCGGAGCTCAGGGCTTCTTGGCCGCCTGCTCGGCCTGGGGCGCCTTGGTGCTGGGCGGCGCTGCTGCCGTCTTGGCCGGCGAGTGCGCCCCGGCTGCCTCGACCGGGGGCGTGGCTGCCGGCGGCGCGTAGGCGAACGGCCCGGGATCGGCGCACGGCGGCGTGGCGGTCGGCGGCTTGACGTCCTTGCCGGCCTTCTTGGCCTCGGCCTGGTACACCGTGGCCACCCGGTCCATGGACTTGCAAAGCTGGTAGTTGGCCACGGCATTGCCGTGCGCCGCCTTGGCGGCAGCTTCGGCAGCCTTGGCCTTGGCTTCGTCGTTCAGCGGCGGCAGCTTGGCGTGGACAGGCCCGAAGGCGACCAGGGCGGCCAGGCCCGAGGCCGTCACCAGCAGGCGGCAGGTGTTCATCGTCATCGTCTTCACTCCAGATGGAATTCCAGCCACTGGCTTCACGCCTGCGGCGTGGCACTGCCCAATGGCGGGCTGGGCGGGCTGGACCGCTGCGCAGGGATCTTGCCGGCCTTGATGTCGTCGTACCACCACTCGTGGTGCTCCTTGGCCCAGCCTTCATCCACGTAGCCGGTGCGCATGGCGCCGTAGGCCCCCTTCATGCCCACCGTGCCGATGTAGATGTGCCCCAGGAACATCGCCATCATCGCCACCGCGCCCACGGCGTGGACCATGTGGGCCACCTGCATCTGACCGCGGGTCTCGCCCAGGCCGGGCACCAGCAGATCCAGCACCAGGCCCGATCCCACCACGACGAGGCCGAGGAAGAACACGCCCCCCCAGAAGAGCAACTTCTCGGCCGCATTGAAGCGGTGCGAGGGCACTTCGTGTTCGCTGAGCAGACCGCCGGCGCGGCGCAGCCAGGCCAGGTCGCCCTTGGCGGGCAGGTTGTCGCGGATGAAGGTGAAGATCACGACCAGCAGCGACACGCCGAACAAGGGGCCGGCGAAGTTGTGCACCGTCTTCAGCGCAAAGGTCATCCAGCCGAACAAGGTGGCGCCCATCACGGGCAACAGGAAGAACTTCCCGAAGGCCATCACGATGCCGGAGATGGCCAGCACGACGAAGGCAATGGCGTTGCACCAGTGGGCAGCGCGCTCGAAGGGCGTGAAGCGTTCGATCTTGCGGCCGGTGTCGGGCACGTGGCCGCCCAAGGCCCCCTTGCGCCAGTAGAAGATCGCAATGGCCAGGGCGACGATGACCAGAAGCGAGCCGCCGTAGGGAATGATCCAGTTGTTGCGAACCTGCCGCCAGGCTTCGCCCGCCGACGTGAAGCGCGATCCAGGGTATTGCACGAAGCCCTGGATCAGCACACCGTTCTCGGCGCCCGGCAGGCTGCTGTAGCCGGCCTTCGCGCCCGAATCGCGAACGTCGCGCCAGAAGGGCGCGTTGTTGCCCGGCTGGCTCTTCGCGCGCTGCGCATTGTTTTCGTCGGGCTTGGGATCGGCTGGCGCGACGAAGCCCGCGGGCGGACCCTTGGGCACAGCGTCGGGCAGGGTCGGCGCGGACAGCTGGCTCCAGGCCGCGCCCGAGGCGGCGAAGGCCACCACCGCGCCGAGAAGCAGTTTGCGGATCGTGCTCACCATCAGTGTTCCTTCAGGGGCCCTGCGCTCAGGGCGCAGAGGTCCGCGTGTATTCGTTCTGACCCTGGCTGCGGTTCTTCATCTGCTGTTCCCAGCTGGCCTGGTCGCCCGCCTTCCAGCCGCCTGCCCCGAACCCGTTGTCGGCGCCCTTGTAGGAAGCGACGTCCGCCTTGCGCGTGCCGCCGGTCTGCGGCTTTTCAGCGCAGGCTGCAAGCATCAGCAGCGCGGCCAGCCCCAGGGCCGTGCGCACGCCCATCGAGGCCCTGGTCATGACTTGGTGACCTTGGGCGCCGCAGGCGCACCACCAGGTTTGCCGTAAGCCGTGCCCCAGCCCCAGACCTCGCTGCCCTTGCCGCGGGTCATGACCCGGGTGCGGAAGATGTCGGCCACCACGTCGCCGTCACCACCGAGCAGGGCCTTGGTCGAGCACATCTCGGCGCAGGCGGGCAGCTTGCCCTCGGCCAGGCGGTTGCGGCCGTACTTCTCGTTCTCGGACGCACTGCCGTTGGCCTCGGGGCCTCCGGCACAGAAGGTGCACTTGTCCATCTTGCCGCGCATGCCGAAGGTTCCATTGCTGGGAAACTGCGGCGCGCCGAACGGACAGGCATAGCTGCAGTAGCCGCAACCGATGCAGGTGTCCTTGTCGTGCAGCACCACGCCTTCCTCGGTGCGGTAGAAGCAGTCGACCGGGCACACCGCCATGCAGGGTGCGTCGCTGCAGTGCATGCACGCCACGGAAATGCTGCGCTCGCCGGGCAAGCCGTCGTTGAGGGTGACGACGCGGCGGCGATTCACGCCCCAGGGCACGTCGTGCTCGGCCTTGCAGGCGGTGACGCAGCCGTTGCATTCGATGCAGCGCTCGGCGTCGCAGATGAACTTCATTCGGGCCATGGTTCAGGTCTCCAGGAATTCGCTCGGGCAGATCAGGCAGGGACGGGGCCGGGCGTCGTGCGTCATGCGGTCGCCTTCTCGATCTGGCAGACCGTCGTCTTGGTCTCCTGCATCATCGTCACGCTGTCGTAGCCATAGGTGGTGGCCGTGTTGACGGCCTCGCCGCGCACCACGGGCATCGCGCCATCGGGGTAGTAGGGCGCGAGGTCGACGCCGCCCCAGCGGCCCGAGAAGTGGAAGGGCAGGAACACGGTCTCGGCGTCGACGCGCTCGGTGACCATCGCCTTCACACGGATGCCCTTGAACTCGGGCACCGCCAGCATGGGCGGCGTCTTCACCCACACGTAGTCGCCATTGCGGATGCCGCGGTCGTTGGCAGCCTTCGGGTTGATCTCGACGAACATGTCCTGCTGCAGTTCGGCCAGCCACTTGTTGGCCCGGGTTTCTTCGCCGCCGCCCTCGTACTCGACCAGGCGCCCGCTGGTCATGATCAGCGGGTAGGTCTTGCCGATGTCCTTGTTCTTTTCCTGCACGCTCTTGTAGAGCGTGGGCAGGCGCCAGAAGGCCTTGCGGTCGTCGTGCGTCGGGTACTTGGCCACCAGTTCCGGGCGGTTGCTGTACAGCGCTTCGCGGTGCTTGGGCACGGGGTCGGGGAAGTTCCAGACCACCGCACGGGCCTTGGCGTTGCCGAAGGGGTGGCAGCCGTGAACCGCCATCGCCACGCGGATGATGCCGCCCGACGGATCGGTCTTCCAGTTCTTGCCCTCTGCCGCCTTCTGCTCGGCTTCGGACAGGTCGGCCCACCAGCCCAGCTTCTTCAGCAGGAGGTGGTCGAACTCGGGGTAGCCGGTCTGCAGGTCCGATCCCTTGGACGCCGAGCCGTCGGCCGCCAGCAAAGACACCCCTTCGCGCTCGACACCGAAGTTCGCCCGGAAGTTGCCGCCGCCCTCCATCACGTGCTTGGAGGTGTCGTAGAGGTTGGGCGAGCCCGGGTGCTTCATCTCGGGCGTGCCGTAGCACGGCCAGGGCAGGCCGAAGTACTCGCCGTCGAGCTTGTAGCCGGTTTCCTTGTCGATGCCGCCCTTGGCCTTCAGCGTCTTGACGTCGAAGACATGCATGTTGCGCATGTGGGCCTTCAGGCGCTCCGGGCTCTGGCCGGTATAGCCGATGGTCCACACGCTCTTGTTGATCTCGCGGAGGATGGACTCGGGTTCCGGCTCCATCATGCCGCCCTTGCCTGCCACCATCTTGAAGTTCTTGACCAGCTCCTTGTCGAAGCCCAGCTTCTGCGCCAGCTGGTACATGATCATGTGGTCGGTGCGGCTCTCCCACAGCGGCTCGATGACCTTCTCACGCCACTGGATGGAGCGGTTGGAGGCGGTGCACGAGCCACTCGTCTCGAACTGCGTGCAGGCGGGCAACAGGTAGACGGCCTGGTTGGCGTTCTTGTCTTCCGCTTTGCCGGGCATGGCCGCCATGGCCGCGGTGGCCGACGGGAACGGGTCGATCACGACGAGCAGGTCGAGCTTGTCCATCGCGCGCTTCATCTCGAGACCGCGCGTCTGCGAGTTCGGCGCATGGCCCCAGAAGAACAGGCCGCGCAGGTTGCTGTCCTGGTCGATCAGCTCGTTCTTCTCGAGCACGCCGTCGATCCAGCGCGAGACCGTCATGCCCGACTTGGTCATCATGCCGGGCGCGTACTGCTTCTTGATCCACTCGTAGTCCACGCCCCAGGTGGCGGCGAAGTGCTTCCAGGAGCCGTCGGCCAAGCCGTAGTAGCCGGGGAGCGAGTCGGGGTTGGGGCCGACGTCGGTGGCGCCTTGCACGTTGTCGTGGCCGCGGAAGATGTTGGTGCCGCCCCCGCTCTTGCCCACGTTGCCCAGCGCCAGCTGCAGCAGGCACGAGGCGCGCACCACCGCGTTGCCGGTGGTGTGCTGGGTCTGGCCCATGCACCACACGATGGTGCTGGGGCGGTTCTCGGCCATGATCTTGGCCACCTTGTAGACCGTGGCCTCGTCGACGCCGCAGGCCTCCTGCACCTTGTCGGGCGTCCAGAAGTTCAGGGCCTCGTCACGCACCTTGTCCATGCCGTAGACGCGGTCCTCGATGTACTTCTTGTCTTCCCAGCCGTTCTTGAAGATGTGGTGCATCACGCCGAACAGGAACGGGATGTCGCTGCCCGAGCGCAGGCGCACGAACTCGTCGGCCTTGGCCGCCGTGCGCGTGAAGCGCGGGTCGACCACGATCATCTTGCAGCCGTTCTCCTTGGCGTGCAGCACGTGCAGCATCGAGACGGGGTGTGCTTCGGCCGCATTGCTGCCGATGTACATCGCCGCCTTGGCGTTCTGCATGTCGTTGTAGGAGTTGGTCATCGCGCCATACCCCCACGTGTTGGCCACGCCGGCCACGGTGGTGGAGTGGCAGATGCGCGCCTGGTGGTCGGTGTTGTTGGTGCCCCAGAACGACACCCACTTGCGCAGCAGGTAGGCCTGCTCGTTGTTGTGCTTGCTGGAACCCACCACGAAGATGGAATCGGGGCCGCTCTGCTGGCGCAGCTCCATCATCTTCTTGCTGATCTCGTCGAGCGCCTGGTCCCAGCTGATGCGCTGGTACTTCCCGTTCACCAGCTTCATCGGGTACTTCAGGCGGAACTCACCGTGGCCGTGCTCGCGCACCGCCGCGCCCTTGGCGCAGTGCGCGCCCAGGTTGATGGGGCTGTCGAACACCGGCTCCTGACGCACCCAGACGCCGTTCTCGACCACCGCATCGATGGCGCAGCCCACCGAGCAGTGGCCGCAGACCGTGCGCTTGACCTCGATCTTGCGGGCCCCGTCGGCGGCCTTGGCCGGATCGGCGGCCTCGGCCTTCTTCACCAGGGTCAGCTGCGACGCAGCGATGCCGGCGCCCACGCCCAGGCCGGAGCGGCGCAGGAAGGCGCGACGGTCCATCGTGGGGATGGCACGCGAAACTCCGCGGGCGAGGCTGGAGACCAGGCCCGACGAGGAAGTGACGCGTTGCCCAGCGGGAGAGGTGGATTTGCGGGTGAGCAGCATGGATGGAACCTTCGGCCGTGTTTCGGACGTTCAGACGACGACGGGCGGCGTGCCCTCAGACGCGTGTGGTCTGGTAGTACCGCAGGACGTGTTCGGTGACCTGGTACCCACCCGTCGCTTCGGCAGCGGGCTGGGCCTCGGCGAGCTTCTGCGGCTCGGCCGGCATCAGCCGCGGGGCCACCGCAGCCACGGTGGCCACGGCACCGACGGCGCCGGCGCCAGCGAAGAGCCGCCGGCGGCCAAGCAAGGAAGACTTCTTGTCATCACTCATGGGGTTCTCCAGTAGGGCAGCCACGCACGCCTGTCTATGCACGAGGCTGCATAACCACTCGGCAATTAGGACTTGGGGACAACCCCCGGACAATCCGGGGCACCCCGCGGATGAGCGCGACAAGTTGTCGCAGGCGGCGTCAGGCTGTCGTGACGTCACTCGGGCGTTCAAGACGCGCAGGGCCACCGCGCGGGCCGGCGCGACACACTGTCGCTTGTGGGCCCGTCACGGCTCACTAGAATCGCGGCCACTCCGGCGTCCCCGCCGCCGGCACCGGGCCCCCCTCCGGCCCCGCCCATGAACCCCAGACCTTCGATATGCGTGGCCGTTCAGATCGAACGGCGCAAGCAGCCCACCCGCTGGGAGGACTGGCGCTTCCGCGTGACCGACGTGCTCGTCGACGACGGCCGCTATGGCACGCAGGCACGCCTGCTTCGCGACGACGGAGACACGGCCCAGTGGCTGCACCCGGGCTTCGAGGTCGCACTTTTCGTCGACGAAGCCGAGGGTTACTACCTGAACCTCAGTTCCGGCGCGCCTGTGTGGTTCGTGATGTGGCGCATCGACGATGAAGACCCGTCTTCGGCCCGACCCGAGCGGGTGACGGTGTCGTATCACGAGGCCGGACGCCTGCTCGACGCACAGGAGCGCGTGGACAACCTGCCCTTGCCTGCCGACCTCGTGCAGTGGCTGCAGGCCTTTGCCGACGAGCACTACCGCCCGGAACCGAAGAAGCGCAGGCGCCCGGCCTCGTTCCAGGCCCCCGACCAGCGCTGAGCGCAGCGCATCGCGATGGCCGACGACGACAACTTCCTCTCTCGCTGGTCGCGCCGCAAGGCGCAGGTGCGCCAGGGTGTCGAGCCGCCGGCACGGGCTTCGGCACAGGCCCCGACCGCAGCCGCCACGCTGCCGCAGGCACCGGCGGCAGCAGCGCCGGGCCCCGTCGAGACCGCCGCGGCCGCTGCGCCTGGTCGACCGCAGGCCGAGATCGACCTCCCGGCCGCCGTGCCTTCGTCCGATGCGCTGCCGTCGGCCGACGCAGAACGTTCCCCGCCGCCCACGCTGGACGACGTCGCCCTGCTCGATCGCGAGTCGAGCTACTCCCGCTTCGTGACGCCGGACGTGCCGGCCGAGGTGAAGAACGCCGCCCTGAAGAAGCTCTTCACCGATCCTCACTTCAACGTGATGGACGGCCTGGACACCTACATCGAAGACTACGGGCAGCCCGACCCGCTGCCCGCCTCCATGCTGCGCCAGATGGCCTCGGCGCATGCGCTGGGCCTGTTCCGCGACGATTCGGTCCCGGGCGTCAACGCACCACGTGCCGCTGGCTCCATTGCAGCGGCAGAAGAAGGGCCCTGCGAACTGGTCGACGCACAGGAACAGCCGCCCGTCGTGGCGTCCGACGCCGAGGCCCTGCCCCCACCCGAGCCTGCCCATGAAGACACTGATCTGCGACTGCAACCGAACGATGCCGCTGGATGCCCAGGCGCTGAGCCAGGCGCTGGCAAAGACGCCGGGCGCCAGCACTGACGGGCTGGAGACGGTCCACACGCTGTTGTGCCGGCGCGAGGCCGGGGCCTTCCAGCGCGCGGCCAAGGAAACCGGCGCCAGCGGCGACGAACTGCTCATCGCCTGCACGCAGGAGCAGCGCCTCTTCCTCGATCTCAACGCCGAGACCGAGGGGGCCGCCAGCGTACAGGAGCGGCCCATCCACTTCGTGAACATCCGCGAGACCGGTGGCTGGTCGCGCGATGCCAGGCAGGCCATGCCCAAGATTGCGGCGCTGATCGCCGCCGCGCAGCTGCCGCCCGCCGACCCGGTGGGCACCGTGACCTACAATTCCGGCGGCCGCTGCCTGGTGATCGGCCCGGCCGAGCGCGCCGAACAGGCCGCGGCCCTGCTCGGCGATGCGCTGCAGGTCACCGTGCTGGCGTCTTCGCGGCTCGGCGGTTTCGGCCAGATGCGCGAGCGCCCCACCCACGTCGGCACCCTGCAGAAGCTGCAGGGGTGGATGGGCCAGTTCAAGGCCGAGTGGCATGTGGACAACCCGATCGATCTCGATCTCTGCACGCGCTGCAACGCCTGCATCGAAGCCTGCCCGGAAGGCGCCATCGACTTCAGCTACCAGGTCGACCTGCAGGCCTGCAAGAGCCACCGCGATTGCGTGCGGGTGTGCGAGGCGGCGGGCGCCATCGACTTCGCCAGGGATCCCCAGCTCCACGCGGAAGACTTCGACCTCGTGCTCGATCTGCGCGACACGCCGGCCTTCGAGGGCCAGCAGCCGCCGCAGGGCTTCTTCCATGCCCGCGACGGTCTGGCGCTGACGCAGGCCGTGCTCGCGCTGCGCGACAGGGTGGGTGAGTTCGAGAAGCCGCGCTTCTTCCGCTACCAGGCCAAGCTGTGTGCCCACAGCCGCAACGAGCAGATCGGCTGCACGGCGTGCATCGACGTGTGCTCCACGCGCGCCATCCGCAGCGACGCGTCGCTGAAGGGCAAGGTGCGCAGCGGCACCGCCCCGGTCCTGCCCGGCATCGTCGTCGAGCCCTACCTCTGCGTGGGCTGCGGCGCGTGCACCACGGTGTGCCCGAGCGGTGCGCTGACCTTCGCGTACCCGGGCGCCGTCGACCAGGGCAAGCGCATCCGCACCCTGCTGACGGCCTTCGGCCACGCCGGCGGCCGCGATGCCGCCCTGCTGGTGCACAGTGCCGAGGGCGGCGCGCGCCTGCTGGACCAACTCGGCCGCGCCGCCCGCACCGACCGGCAGCAGCAAGGTGTGCCGGCCCGCGTCCTGCCGCTGGCCGTGTGGCACACCGCGAGCGTCGGTCTGGACCTGTGGCTGTCGGCCATCGCCCAGGGCGCGCGCCAGGTCTGGGTGCTTCTGACCGAAGAAGAAGCCCCGGGCTACCGGCAGGCCCTGCAGGAGCAGATGGACGTCGCCCAGGCGCTGCTGACGGGCCTCGGCTACACGGGCCAGCACTTCCGGCTGCTGCAGGCGCGTGACGCACGCGACCTCGCCGAGCTCGACCGCGCGCTGGCGGCACCGACGGCCCAGGGCGTGGCCCGCGCGGCGTCGTTCTCGACGCAGGCCGACAAGCGCGCCACGCTCGAACTCGCCATCGACCACCTGCTGGCCCAGGCGCCCACGGCACCGGACGAAGTGGCGCTGCCGGCCGCCGGCTCGCCTTTCGGGTCGCTGGTGGTCGACCCGCAGAAGTGCACGATGTGCCTGAGCTGCGTGGGCGCCTGCCCCGAGGCGGCCCTGGCGGACAACGCCGAGAAGCCGCAGCTGCGCTTCATCGAGAAGAACTGCGTGCAGTGCGGCCTGTGCGCCACCACCTGCCCCGAAGGCGCCATCACCCTGCAACCGCGCCTGTGGCTGGCCGACGGCGGCAAGGCCCGCAAGCAGGCGCGCGTGCTGCACGAGATGCAGCCCTATGCCTGCGTGCGCTGCAGCAAGCCTTTCGGCACGCTGCGCGCCATCGAGAACATGCTGGGCAAGCTGGCCGGCCATCCGGCCTTCCAGGGGGCGGCAGCCGAGCGGCTGAAGATGTGCGGGGACTGCCGGGTCATCGACCTGCACAGCAACCCGAACGAAGTGCGCATCACCGACCTGTGACCCCCACCGATGACGGACACCAGAAGATGACCACCCAGGCCCTGCGTTTCGGCAGCACCGACGACACCGAAGAGCTGGCGCGCGCCGAGCTGTACGGGCTGCTCGCCCGACTGTGGCTGGCGCCGCCCGACGAGTCGCTGCTGACGGAATTCCGCGTCGCGGTGACCGAAGCGCCCCAGCCGGGCGGCTTTCTCGAAGCCCCCTGGGAAGCGCTGGTGTCGGCCATGCGCGGCACCACGGTGGCCGCCGCGAACGAAGAACACGACGCGCTCTTCCAGGGCGTGGGCAAGCCCGAGATCTTCCTCTACGGCTCGTTCTACCTGAGCGGCTACCTGCACGAGAAGCCGCTGGCCACGCTGCGCACCGACCTCGCCGAGCTCGGCCTCACGCGCGAAGCCTCGCGCCTGGAGACCGAGGACCACGTGGCCTATGTCTTCGAGGTGATGCGCTACCTGATCGCCGGTGACGACGCGGCCGTCAGCAACCTCGAGCAACAGCGCCGCTTCTTCAGAGCGCACGTGCAGAGCTGGGTCGAGAAGCTCTGCGAGACCGTGGCGGCCCATCCCCGGGCACGGCTGTGGCGCGAAGTGGCGGCCTTGACGGCGGCCTTCGTGCAGATCGAGACCCAGGCCTTCGACCTGCTGGAGACATAGACCCACCCCCTACGCGCTTCGCGCGCCCCCTCGAGGGGGCAACGCCAGCGGCCCGGCGAAGCCGGTTCCGCAGCGTTCGCTGGAAGGGTTGCAAACGAGGCACCAGAGCAAAAGAAATGCCGATCGACATCCATGACATCACCGGGCTCATCCTGGCCGGTGGACGCGGCAGCCGCATGGGCGGAGTCGACAAGGGGCTGCAGAACCACGCCGGCCTCCCGCTGGCCATGCACGCCCTGTTCCGCCTCGGACCGCAGGTGGGACACGTGATGATCAACGCCAACCGCAACCTCGGTGCCTATGAAGCGATGGGCGTGCCGGTGTGGCCCGATGCGCTGCCGGACTTCGCCGGGCCGCTGGCGGGCTGGCTGGCCGGGCTCGAGCACTGCGAGACCCCCTGGCTCGTCACCGTGCCCTGCGACACGCCGAACTTTCCGCTGGACCTCGTCGCCCGCCTGGCCGAGGCCGCGGCGCGGGCCGGTGCGGACATCGCCATGGCGGTGACGCGCGAAGACGGACAGCTGCAGCGCCAGCCGGTCTTCACGCTGATGAAGAGCGAGCTGATCGAAAGCCTGGTGGCCTACCTGCATGGCGGCCAGCGCAAGATCGATCGCTGGACCGACAACCACCGCTGCGTGGAAGTGGTGTTCGACGACGAGGCGGCGTTCTTCAACGCCAACACGCTGGAAGATCTGCAACGGCTGCAGGGCGGCTGAGGCCGCTGCCGCGGGCTTCAGCGCAGTCGGCGTCGGGCCGCCAGCGCTGCGGCCAGGCCCGCCACCAGCACCAGGGCGGGCGTGGCCGGCTCAGGCAGTTCGCCACCGCCCTGGGGCACGATGCTGTCGGTCCGGCCCCCTCCGGTGCCGCCGCCCCCCAAACCGCCCCCGGGGACCGAGCCCCCACCGCCGCCGAGGTCCACCGGCACGTCGCTGCCGGGCGCCGGGTCGGCCGGGCCCTGCTCGTCCAGCCCTTGCTCGACGAGTTCCACGAGGTCGTCGACCAGGTCGATCCTGGTATCGATCCTGGTGTCGCTCCCGCTCCCGCTGCCCTCGCCGGCGCCCGCGCCCGGCAGGCCATCGCCCGTGCCGCCCAGGCCCGGCGCGGCCGGCGCCGGGTCGGCCCCAGCGGTCGAGGCTGGGTCGGCGGACGTGCCCGTACTGCCACCTGGCGAGGGGGCGGGACCGTTGCCCGCGGGCGCGGCGGGCGCCGGCGCCGTGCCGGGGGTGTCGGCCGCCAAGACGGTGTCGGGGACGTCGTTCGTACCGGGCGTGGCGGGCGCAACGGCCGGCGCCGGCACGGCACCCTGCGGCTCGTCTGCGCGGAACACCGGGAGGGACGTCACCAGTTCCACGACATCGCGAACGGCCTTCTTGACCGACGACACCACGCTGCCGACCGCCGAGGCCAGACGCGGGCCGAAGCCCTCGGGCTGCGGCGCGCCCCGTGAGCCGCCGGCCAGCGGTGAGCCGCTGCCAGGCGCGAACATGCCGCCGAACGTGCCGCCGCTGCGCAGGCGTGGCAAGGCTTCGTCGTCTGCGTCGCCGCCCGCGGTCACGAGCGGCGCCTCGTCCGCAGCACGGTCGGCCAACTGTTCTTCGACCGGCAGGGCTTCGACGGCATCGGCCCGCGACTCCAAGCGCGTGATGCGGCTGACGTTCCGGCACACCGTCGGCACGATGATGCAGTGGCCGCTTTCACAGTAGACCAGGCCCCTCTCCTGATGCGAGCTGTTCCAGCGGTCGCGCGTCACCGTGTTGCAGACCTGGCCGGCACCGAAATGCATGCCGCGGATGGCGGCCTCGTAACGCGCCTTGCCGGTGATGGCGTCACGCGTGATGCTGGCGATCTCGTCGTACTGCCTTTGCGCCATGCGCGCCTTGAGCTTGCCGCGCACGTCCGGCGGGATGTCCGTGTAGCGGTCGACGGCGGCCACGACGTCGCCGACGAAAGGATTCACGCCAGGACGGTCCCAGGAACAGCTGGGCAGCGTGGCAGGAGCGGCAAGCAGGGCAGTGGCCAGGAGCAGGGACATGGAAGCTCTCGAAGTCTTTGGAGGCCCAGGCTGCAACTTCGCAACTATTGCAACAGCCTGAAACAAACATTGACGCGAATGTAGCCAACCCGCCCTAGCGCAACATCCCCTGCAGCCCACCCGTTCAGGGTGGTCGCGGGTGCGCTTTGTCACGGCCCTCGCAGGCTCCTGGTAACTGCCGTGACGCTGTGCACGGCCGGGCAGCTCCAGCCCAAACGCCCCGGGTCGCCCGTCGCGGGGTGTCCTGCGACCCGCGGCGGCGGCCGGCTCAGCCGAGGGAAGTGGCCGAGGCCGGGCGCTTCGCCTGGCCGCCGCCGAAGCTCAGGCGGTCGGGGGGCGTGCCGCCCCGCTCCAGATGCACGGCGCAGTACTTGAACTCCGGGATCTTGCCCACGGGGTCCAGTGCCGGATTGGTCAGCTTGTTGATGGCTGCTTCGTACCAGCAGAACGCCACGAACACGGCGCCGGGTGGCGAGCTGTCGTCGGCCCGGGCGTAGAGACTGACGGCGCCGCGTCGCGAACGCAAGGTCACCACGTCGCCCGGTCGGATGCCGAAGGCGGCCAGGTCCTTCGGATTGAGCAGCGCCACCGGGTCGGGTTCGAGGGCATCCAGCGCGCTGGAGCGACGGGTCATGCTGCCGGTATGCCAGTGCTCGAGCTGGCGGCCCGTGATCAGCACGAACGGGTACGCCGCGTCGGGCTGCTCGTCGGCATGCAGGATGTCGGCAGGCACGAAACGGGCCCGTCCGCTGTCGGTGGGAAAGTGGTCGGTGAACACCACCGCCTCGCCGGGGTCGCCCTCCACGTGGCAGGGATAGGTGACGGCATGCTCGGCCTGCAGGCGCTCCCAGGTGACGCCGGCGATGCTGGGCATGGCGCGGCGCATCTCGTCGAACACGGCGGCCACGGCGGCGTCGCCGTCACCGTAGTGCGACCAGTCGAGCCCGAGCTCGCGCGCCATCTGCGAAACGATCCACAGGTCGTGGCGGGCCTGGCCGGGCAGCGGCAGCGCCTGGCGGCCGAGTTGCAGCACGCGATCGGTGTTCGTGAAGGTGCCGGTCTTCTCGACGAGGGCCGAAGCGGGCAGCACGACGTCTGCGAGCTGGGCGGTTTCGGTGAGGAAGATGTCCTGCACCACCAGCGTGTCCAGCGCGCTGAGCGCTTCGCGCGCATGGGTGACATCGGGATCGCTCATGGCCGGGTTCTCGCCCATGATGTACATGCCCTTCACGGCACCGGCGCCGCCGGCCAGGATGCTGGCCATCACCTCGACCACCGTGAGGCCGGGCCGGGCGTCGAGCTGCGCAGCCGGCACGCCCCAGGTGTGCGCCCAGTGCGCGCGGGCCACCGGGTCGCTGACGCGCTGGTAGTCCGGGAACATCATCGGGATCAGTCCTGCATCGGACGCGCCCTGTACGTTGTTCTGGCCACGCAGCGGATGCAGGCCGGTGCCGGGCCGGCCGATCTGGCCCGTCATCAGCGCCAGCGCGATCAGGCAGCGCGCGTTGTCGGTACCGTGCACGTGCTGGCTGATGCCCATGCCCCACAGGATCATCGAGGCCCTGCTCTTCGCATACAGCCGGGCCACCTCGCGCAGCGTCTCGGCCGGCACGCCGCACACCGGCGCCATGGCCTCGGGGCTGAAGGCACGAACGTTGGCAGCCAGGGCCTCGTAGCCTTCGGTGCGACGGGCGATGAACTCGGGGTCGACCAGGCCTTCCTCGACGATGACGTGCATCAGCGCGTTGAGCAGGGCCACGTCGGTGTCCGGCGCGAAGCGCACGAAACGGTGCGCCATGCGCGACAGCTCCCCGGCCCGCGGGTCCATCACGATCAGGCGGGTGCCACTGCGCACCGCGTTCTTGATCCAGGTGGCGGCCACCGGGTGGTTCACGGTCGGGTTCGCGCCGATGACGATGACGACCTCGGCCTTCATCACGTCCATCACCGGGTTGCTCACCGCACCCGAGCCGATGCCCTCCAGCAGGGCCGCCACGCTGGAGGCGTGGCACAGGCGCGTGCAGTGGTCGACGTTGTTGCTGCCGAAGCCGGTGCGCACCAGTTTCTGGAACAGATACGCCTCCTCGTTGCTGCCCTTGGCCGAGCCGAAGCCGGCCAGTGCGTGCGGACCGTGCCTGTCGCGCAAGGCACGCAGGCGCCCGCCGGCCACGGCCAGTGCCTCGTCCCAGGTGGCCTCGCGAAAGACGTCGAGCACACGGTCGGGCTCCAGCGAGAGGTCGGCGTGCTTGGGCGCATCGGCACGCCGTATCAGTGGCACGGTCAGACGGTGCGGGTGCCGCACGTAGTCGAAGCCATAACGGCCCTTCACGCAGAGCCGGCCGTGGTTGGCCGGACCGTCGCGGCCCTCGACATAGAGGATGCGGTCGTCCTTCACGTGGTAGGTCACCTGGCAACCGACCCCGCAATACGGGCACAGCGACTCGACCTCACGGTCGGCCACCTGCAGGGCCACGCCGTCGGCCGGGGCCAGGGCACCCGTCGGACAGGCCTGCACGCATTCACCACAGCCCACGCAGGACGACTGCCCCATGGGATCGTCGAGATCGAACACGATGCGCGCGTCCGGGCCGCGCAGGGCCAGACCGATGACGTCGTTGGCCTGCTCGTCGCGGCAGGCCCGCAGGCAGCGCGTGCACTGGATGCAGGCATCGAGATTGACGGCCATCGCCGGGTGGCTGCTGTCGGCCGCCGGCTGGGGCCGGGCAGCGAAGCGGGGGCGTCCCAGGCCCAGCTTCGCGGCCCAGTGGTCCACCTCGTTGTGGCGCGTGTAGGGCTTCTCGGGCAGGTCGCTCTGCAGCAGCTCCAGCACCATGGCCTGCGCCGCGCGTGCCCGAGTACTGGCGGTCTGCACCACCATGCCGGCCTGCGCCTGCCGGCAGCAGGCCGCTGCCAGCACCCGTTCGCCCTGCACCTCCACCATGCAAGCACGGCAGTTGCCCGCCGGCTCGAGCCCGGGCTTGTGGCACAGGCGTGGCACCTCGGCGCCTTCGCGGTCGGCCACGTCCAGCAGGGTCTCGCCCTCACGGGCGGTGATGTCCCGGCCATCGAGTCGAAGGGTGATCACGGCACCAGCTCCTGGGGAAAATACTTCACCACGCAGTCGACCGCGTTGGGCGCCGCCTGGCCCAGGCCGCAGATCGACGCATCGCGCATCACCTGCGACAGCTCGGCCAGCAGCGGCAGGTCCCACTGCGGCTGCGCCATCAGCGCCACCGACTTGGCGGTGCCGGCCCGGCACGGGGTGCATTGGCCACAGGACTCGTGCTCGAAGAAGCGCATGACGTTGCGCGCGGCGTCGCTGGCACGGTCGAGATGTCGCTCGCTCCTGCTGAGCACCATCACGGCCGCCGAGCCGATGAAGCAGCCGTACGGCTGCAGCGTGTCGAAGTCCAGCGGGATGTCGCCCATCGAAGCCGGCAGGATGCCGCCGGAGGCGCCACCCGGCAGGTAGGCGTACAGCTCGTGGCCCGGCAGCATGCCGCCGCAGTGTTCATCGATGAGCTCGCGCACGGTGATGCCGGCCGGTGCCAGCTTCACTCCCGGCTCGCGAACCCGGCCCGACACCGAGAACCGCCGCAGCCCGCTGCGACCGTGCCGGCCGTGCGCCTTGAAAGCCGCACTGCCCCGCTCGAGCAGTTCACGCACCCAGTAGAGCGTCTCGAAGTTGTGCTGCAGCGTGGGCCGGCCGAACAGGCCCACTTGCGCCACGTACGGGGGCCGCAGGCGCGGCATGCCGCGCTGGCCTTCGATCGACTCGATCATGGCCGACTCCTCGCCGCAGATGTAGGCCCCGGCACCACGCCGGAGTTCCAAACGCGGCAGGCCGGCCAGGGGAGCACGCTGCGCGATGGCGGCCAGTTCGGCCTGCAGCATCTCGCGGCAGCCGTGGTACTCGTCGCGCAGGTAGAGGTAGACGGCATCGACGCCCACGGCCCAGGCGGCGATGAACACCCCTTCCAGGAAACGGTGCGGCTCGCGCTCGAGCAGCCAGCGGTCCTTGAAGGTGCCGGGCTCGCCTTCGTCGATGTTCACAGCCATGAGGCGCGGCGCCGCCTCGGCGCGCACGATGCGCCACTTGCGGCCGGCAGGAAAGCCGGCACCGCCCAGGCCCCGCAACCCCGAATCGTCCAGCGTGGCGATGACATCGTCCACGCTGCGCCGGCCTTCGAGGCAGTCCTGCAGCAGCCTGTAGCCGCCCGCCGCGACATACGCGTCCAGCCCCTGGTGCTGTGCCGGCTGGGCACGCCGTGCACCGGCGGCCACGGCGGCCTGCACCGACCCGACCGTGGCGTGGGCCACGGCATGCTGGTGCACCACGGCCGCCGGTGCCTGCTCGCACCGCCCGACGCAAGGAGCGGCCAGCACACGGACATCGACACCCAGGACCTGCGGCAGGCGATGGAGCAGGTCCTGCGCGCCCGCCATCTCGCAGGCCAGCCCGTCGCACACCCGCACGGTGAGGGCCGGTGCCGCAGGCAGCAGCCCGTCGGTGTCTTCCTTGACCACGTCGAAGTGGTGATAGAAGCTGGCCACTTCGTAGACCTCGACGACCGACAGCTTCAGGCGGTGCGCCAGCGCCACCAGATGCGGGGCCGCGAGCTGGCCGTAGGCATCCTGAACGGCATGCAGGTACTCGATGAGCCTGTCGCGCCTTGGAGCCTCGTTGCCCAGCAGGGCGTCGACGTCGGCGAGGGCTTCGGGACCGGCACGGCGGCCCCTGGGGGCCTGTCGCTTGCGTTGCTGCGCGTCGGCCGCGGCAACGATGGGGATCACGGGGCGGCTCATGTGGGAAATCCGGGTCATGCCAATCCGGCCCGCAAGGATAATCGACCACAACCCAGCCCCAGTCCGGTGACCGATGCTCCGCCCCGAACCGACCAGCCCCCCCTCGGCGGAGAAGCACAACGGGGAGCGCTGGCCCCACGCCGCGGTGCTGGTGGTCGACGACGAACCGGGCATGCTCAACTTCCTGCACAAGACGCTGGCACCGCGTGCCGGGCAGGTGATGACGGCGGGCAGCGCCGAAGAAGCCGAATCGCTGCTGCAGAAGCACCGCTTCGATCTCGTCATCCTCGACATCAGCCTGCCGGGCAAGAGCGGCATCACGCTGCTGCGGGAGCTGCGCGAGCAGGGCAACGGCTGCGAGGTGGTGCTGATCACCGCGTTCGCCGATCTCGAGACCGCCATCGAGGCCTTGCGGGCAGGTGCCAGCGATTTCCTGCTCAAGCCGTTCCGGGTGACACAGGTGCTCAACGCCTTCAAGCACGGTCTGGAGAGAGGCCGTCTGAAGCGTGAGAACTGGGTGCTCAAGCGATCGCTCTCGCAGCGCACGCCGTCGGCCGACGGGCTCGTTGGCCGCAGCATCGTCATCAAGGGCCTGCAGGAAGCCCTGCGCCGCGTGGCGCAGGTCGACAGCACGGTGCTGCTGACGGGCGAGTCTGGCACCGGCAAGGAACTCGCCGCCCTGGCGCTGCACCGCCAGAGCCCGCATGCCGCAGCGCTGTTCGTGCCGGTGAACTGCGCCACCATTTCGCCGGCCCTCATCGAGTCGGAACTGTTCGGCCACGCGCGCCGGCACGGCGAGGAGGCCGACGTTCGAGATCGCCGCAGCCGTGATGGTCTGTTCGTCTACGCACAAGGCGGCACCTTGTTCCTCGACGAGATCGCCGAGCTGCCGCTGCCGCTGCAGGCCACCCTGCTGCGCGTGCTCGAGACGCGCCGCATCAGGCCGGTGGGCAGCGAACAGGAGATCCCCGTGGACGTGCGCATCGTCGCGGCGACCAACCGCTCGCTGCGCGACGAAGTCGCCGCGGGGCGCTTCCGCAACGACCTGTACTACCGGCTGCAGGTGGTCGAAATCAACCTGCCGCCGCTGCGCTCGCACAAGGAGGACATCCCCGACCTCGTCGAGCACTTCCTGTCCACCCTGGCACCGCAGCTGGGAGTGCCGCCGTTCGACGTGAGCGCGGACGAGTTGCGCTACCTGGCCGAGTACGACTGGCCTGGCAACGTGCGCGAGCTGCGCAACCTGATCGAGCGCTCGCTGATCCTGGGCGCGCTGAACGTCTCGGCGCTGTACCAGGGCCTGTCGCGCACGCAGCGCGCCCCTGCCCCGGGGCCGCAGCCGCTCGACGGCCCCACCGACCTGTACACCCTGGAGAAGCGCCACATCCTGGCCGTGCTCGAGTCGGTGCAAGGCGACAAGACCCGGGCTGCGCAGCTGCTGGGCGTGTCGCGCCGGACGCTCGAGCGCCGTTGTGCCGACTGGGGCGTGAACTGATGCGCTGGGGTGGCTTCCAGCACCTGTCGATCCGCAACAAGCTGCTGACCCTGGTGCTGCTGCCGCTGGCGGTGGTGCTGCCGCTGCTGGGCCTGCTGCTGCTGGTGTGGGGCGATGCCGCCATGGACCGCCTGCTCATCACCAAGGTGCGCGCTGACCTGGCCGTGGCCAACGGGTACTTCGAACGGGTTCTGGGCGAAGTCGGCGGCGGCACGCGCTCGGTGGCTGATTCGCATGCCTTGCACATGGCGCTGGCGGCCGGCGATCCGCAACGCATCGTGCGCCTTCTGCAGGACTTCAAGCGCCGTGAACAGCTGGACTTCATCACCCTTCGCACCGCCGACGGGGCGCTGAGCCTGAGCGACAGCGGCCCGATGCCGGCCACCCTGCCCTCGCCGGTCACCGAGCGCACCAGCGTCGAAGTGCTGGGTCCCGATCGCTGGAGCCTGCTGCCGCAGGCCCTGCGCGAACGCGTGCCGGTGGCCGTGGTGCCCACGCGCAATGCGGCGCCGGACGATCGGGCCGAGGAGCGACGCGCCATGGTGCTGTTGTCCACGCGCACCGTGCGCGCGATCGACGGCCGTGTGCTGGGCCACGTCGAAGCCGGCGTGCTGCTCAACCGCAACCTGCCCTTCATCGATCACATCAACCAGATCGTCTATCCCGAGGGCTCTCTGCCTTTCGGCAGCCGCGGCACGGCCACGCTGTTCCTGGACGACGTGCGCATCAGCACCAACGTGCGGCTGTTCGGCGGCGAGAAGGACGACCGTGCGATCGGCACCCGCGTCTCGCTGGCCGTGCGCGATGCGGTGCTGGGCGCCGGCAGCACCTGGCTCGACCGGGCCTTTGTCGTCAACGAGTGGTACGTCTCCGGCTACCAGCCGGTGGTGGATGCAGCGGGGCGGCGCGTGGGGATGCTCTATGTCGGCTTCACCGACGCTCCGTTCCGCTGGGTGAAGTACGGCGTGCTGGCTTCCGTGGGGCTGGTGTTCTTCGCGGTGATGATCGGCTCGGCACTCGTCTGCCTGCGGTGGGCACGCAGCATCTTTGCGCCGCTGGAACGCATGTCGCTGACGATGCAGGTGGTCGAGGGGGGCGACATGCAGGCGCGCGTGGGCGAGGTGGCCGGCCGCGACGAGATCGGCGAGCTGGCCGGCCATCTCGACCGCCTCCTCGACACGGTGGACGACAAGACCCAGGCGCTGCAGGCCATCAACGCCGATCTCGATGCCAAGGTGGTGGAGCGCACGCGCGCCCTCGAGGCAGCCCAGGGACAGCTGGTGCGCAGCGAGAAGCTGGCCATGGTGGGCCAGCTCACGGCCAGCATCGCGCACGAGGTGAACAACCCCATCGCGGTGATCCAGGGCAACCTCGACCTCGTGCGCGAGCTCCTGGGGCCGCACGTCGAACGCGTGCGCGGCGAGCTGAAGCTGGCCGACGAGCAGATCGAGCGCATGCGGCTGATCGTCACCCAGCTGTTGCAGTTCGCGCGACCGGCCGAGTACGCCGGCTACGTCGAGCCGATCGACGCCAACCGGCTGGTCGAAGACAGCCTGCTGCTGGCGGCCCATCTGCTGGCGCGCACGCGCATCGACGTCCAGCGCGACCTGCAGGCACGGCTACGACCAGCAGCCAACCGGCAGGAACTGCAGCAGGTCATGGTGAATCTGCTGGTGAATGCCATCCACGCCATGCCCGAGGGTGGCACGCTGCTGCTGAGCACGCGCGACGGACCCGACCGGGTGGTGGAGATCACCGTGGCCGACACCGGCGCGGGCCTGAGCCCGGAGCTGATCGACGAGCTGTTCAAGCCCTTCGTGACGCGCAAGAAGGACGGCACGGGGCTGGGCCTGTGGATCAGCCGCACCATCGTCGACCGCTATGGCGGCGAACTGGTCGCAGGCAACCGGAGCGACGGCCGCCGCGGCGCGTCGTTCGCGGTGCGTCTGCGCTGCGAGCCGCAGGCTGTCGGCGCCTGAGGCCCGACAGGGGGCCTGTCGGCCTCAGGTCGACTTGGACACGCTGATGGTCGGGAACTTCGACGAGAAGTCCTTGGCCTTCTGCGCGATCTTCACGGCGACGGTCCGTGCCACGCCCTTGTACAGCGAGGCGATCTCGCCATCGGGCTCGGCCACCACCGTGGGCATGCCGCTGTCGGCCTGCTGGCGGATGCCCATGTTCAGCGGCAGCGCGCCGAGGTAGTCGACACCGTACTCGGCGGCCATGCGCTTGCCGCCGTCGGCGCCGAAGATGTGCTCGACGTGGCCGCAGTTCGGGCAGCAGTAGACGGCCATGTTCTCGACGATGCCCAGCACCGGCACGCCGACCTTCTCGAACATCTTCAAGCCCTTCTTGGCATCGAGCAGTGCGATGTCCTGCGGCGTGGTGACGATCACCGCCCCGGTGAGCGGCACACGCTGGCTCAGCGTCAGCGCGATGTCGCCGGTGCCCGGGGGCATGTCGACCAGCAGGTAGTCGAGCTCGCCCCAGTTCGTCTGGCGGAGAAGCTGATCGAGCGCCTGGGTCGCCATCGGGCCACGCCAGATCATGGCCTGGTCGTCGTCGATCAGGAAGCCGATCGACATGACCTCGACGCCGTAGTTCGAGAGAGGATCCATCGACTTGCCGTCGGCACTCTCGGGACGGCCGCTGATGCCCATCATCATCGGCTGGCTGGGGCCGTAGATGTCGGCGTCCAGGATGCCCACCCGTGCACCCTCGGCCGCCAGCGCGAGGGCCAGATTGACGGTGGTGGTGCTCTTGCCCACGCCCCCCTTGCCCGAGGCCACGGCGACCACGTTCTTCACGCGCGGCAGCAGCTGCACGCCACGCTGCACGGCGTGGGCGGTGACCTTCCATTGCAGATTGACGCTGACGTTCTCGACACCCGCCACCTGCCGCGTGGCGGCGATCAGCGCCTTGCGCAGCGACACGATCTGGCTCTTGGCGGGGTAGCCGAGCTCGATGTCGAACGCGATGTCACCAGCTTCGATGCGGAGGTTCTTCAACTGTCGCGTCGAGACGAAGTCGCGACCGGTGTTCGGGTCGACGACGGTCTTGATCTGTTCGAGCAGGGCGGCTTCGGTGACGACAGTGGTCATGGCGGCGATTGGTTCAGGAGAGGGCCGGGAGTCTAGCGGAGGCCCGTCTGGCCCCGACGACGGTAGGGCGCCCGTTCAGGACAGACCGAGATCGAGATGACGCACGGCCACCACTGCTTCGGTGCGGTTCTGCACGCCCAGCACCTGCAGCAGCACGGTCACATGGCTCTTCACGGTGGTTTCGTGAATGCCCAGCTCGCGCGCAATCACCTTGTTCGGCTTGCCCTGCACCAGACGCCGAAGCACCTCGCGCTGTCGCGGGGTGAGCGCCGCCACGGCCGACCGAGGCGCCGCTGCCTCGGGCATGGCCGAACTGCCTTCGGTGAGTGGCGGAAGGTACACAGCGCCCGCGAAGACGCGGCGCAGCGCCGCAATCATCGTGCGCGCGTCGCTCGTCTTCAGCACGTAGCCCATGGCGCCCGTGTCGATGCACTGGCGCACCATGGCGGGGTCGTCGTTGGCCGACAGCACGACGATGGGCACGGCCTCGGCGGCCTCGCGCAGCTGCCGCAGGCCCTCCAGGCCGCCGACGCCGGGCAGCGCCAGATCCAGCAGGACGAGGTCCAGTGCCGGCGGTGTGCGCAGCGCGCCGAGGGCCTGCTCGATGTTGGCCGCATGCCGCACGGCCACCGCGGCGTCCACTTCGCGAAGAAGCAACGCCAGCCCATCCCGGAACAACGCGTGATCGTCGACCAGCAGTACTTTCAAGTTCTTCTTATCTCCCTGCGGCGTATTCTCTCTGCGGACGCGCAGGTGTGCACATGTCCATCATGGTCATGATGGATATCCGTACAGTGGACAGCCTGAGATGGAGACTGGTGCCAGGGGCGGGCGCCTGTGGGCGACATCGCTCCCGGGCTTCCCCGCGTAGCGGGTGGAGGCGCAGCTGATGCGCACCTTCGCGTGATGGTCGGGGTGAAAGGATTCGAACCTTCGACCCACTGGTCCCAAACCAGTTGCGCTACCAGGCTGCGCTACACCCCGAAGTGCGCATTGTACGGGCCGGGCCCTCAGGACGCGGTGGCCGGAGCCGCTGGCGCCGCGAGCAGGAGCTGGTTCGACACCGCCATGCATTGCTTGATGTGCTGCTCGCAGACAAACCGCAGCGCGGTGTAGGTCAGCGCGGCAGACACCGCCTGGCCGGCGATCGGCACGTACTTGGCCGCCTGCTGCGTCGTCAGCCGCACGCCCACCAGCTTCAGAAGCTGCATCACGACCTCTCGCGTGATCACGCGCCCCAGCAACATGCCGCCGCCTGCACTGATGGCCTTGTAGACGACGATGCGGCGGTCGGGCGCCAGCCGCTCGATCTGCTCGGGGCTGAGGCCGAAGGCGGCGTTGATGCGCGGCAGCAATTCGACGAGCACGCCGACATCCGTCACCCAGTCGAGCCCCGGCACGGGGATGGCGGCCACGCCGGCGGCGAACAGCGCACGCTGGCTGACCATCTTTCGGCAACGCTGGGCCGTGGCCTCGATGGCGGTGCCGGTCTGCGGCACCTCGGCCGGCGCATGGCTGCGGCGGAAGGGGTTCACGGCGCCTTCTTCTGCAGGATCACGATGCCGTCGGCATCGGCGTAGAGCCACTCGCCAGGTCGCACCCAGATGCCCTGGATCTGCACCGGCACGTCGCGCTGGCCCTCGTTGCGCTTGTGCGGGGGCATGGGCACCAGCGCCAGGGCGCGGATGCCCACGTCGCAGGCTTCCAGCTCGTCGGTGTCGCGCACGGCGCCGTCGATCACCACGCCGGACCAGCCGTTCTTCGCCGCCGCGGCACCGAGGTTGCCGCCGAGCAGGGCGCGCCGCAGCGACCCCCCGCCATCCACCACCAGGACGCGGCCCTCACCGGGGCTGTCGACCGCAGCCTTCACCAGGCTGTTGTCCTCCAGGCACTTCACGGTGCTGACGGGCCCGCAGAACTTGCGGCGCTTGCCGTAGGCCTGGAAGACCGGGGGCAGCATGCGGAAGCTGCCGTCGCTGCTGTCGCGGTGATCGTCGCAGAGGTCGCAGGTCGCGAACGACGACGTGGCAGCCGATGAGGCTGGAGAGGCTGGATCGGTCATGTAGAGCCTTCGGTATCGGGGGAATTGGGCAAACCGCGCGCCGGGAGCACGGGGTGGTGCTCCCGCGGGGCCTTGAGGATGATCGAGGTGGCCGTCACCGCCAGCTCGCAGAACTGCGACACCACGGTGTCGAGGTGGGCCACGTCGGTGACGGCGATCTCCAGCACCCAGCTGTCCTCGCCGGTCACGTTCCAGGCATTCACGATCTCGGGCGTGCCTTCGACCAGGCGCAACATGCGCTGGTAGTCGGCACGGCCGACACGCACCAGCGCACGGATGCCGTAACCCAGCGCCGCGAGGTTCAGCTTGGCGTGGTAGCCGGAGACGACGCCTGCGCCCTCCAGCTTGCGCACCCGCTCGGTCACCGCCGGTTGGCTGAGGTGCACGCGCCGCCCCAGTTCGGCCAGCGTGATGCGGGCGTCGGCCTGCAGTTCGGCCAGGATGCGCAGGTCGTAGGCGTCGAAAGGATACTGCTTGGTCATGCGAACGACTTTGCCCCAACCTTTCATGAAAAACAAGGTGCGACGCGTAGGACGCCTTGAAACCGCCCTGGCGCTGACCGGTCGAAGCTGCCCACAATGCAGGCATGACTTCCGTTCAGGCCTCGACCACCCTGCCCGACCAGCGCAGCGGCACCGTGCTGATCGCGCTGTGCCTGGCGGCGACCTGGCTGATCTGGGGATCCACCTACCTGGCCATCAAATGGGCGCTGGTGAGCTTTCCTCCCTTCTTCCAGATGGGCACCCGGTTCCTGGCCGCCGCGGCGCTGCTGGGCCTGTACGCCGCCTGGCGCGGCGCGCACTGGCCCGACCGCGGACAGTGGATCAGCGCCGCCGTGCTGGGCGCGCTGCTGGTGGGCGGCGGCTACGGCTTCACCGGCGTGGCGCAGTCCTACGTCAGCTCCGCCATGGTGGTGGCCTTCATCGCCATTTCGCCCGCCGTCGTCGCCTTGATGCACCTGCCGTACGGCGGCCGCCCCAAGCCCCTGGAAACCGCCGGCATCGTGCTCGGGCTGCTGGGCGTGGTGATGCTGATGCAGGGGCAGACCTTCACGGCGGCACCCGCCGGGCTGGCGGCGCAGGCCGTCGCCTGCCTGTGCTGGGCCCTGGGCAGCGTGTGGTCGGTGCGCGGGCTGCCCGGCGGCTTCAGGCTGCGCCTGGCCGACGGCCCGGCCGGCTGGGCCAGCCACATGGCGCTGGGCGGCCTGCTGCTGATGGGGGCCTCGTGGGCCCTGGGCGAACAGCCGGTCTGGCCGCCCGACGCGCGTGCGCTGGCGAGCTGGTTCTACGTCGTCGTGGCCGGCACCTTGATGGGCTACACGGCGTACATGGTGCTGCTGGAGCGCGTGAGCCCGGCGCTGGCCAGCAGCTATGCCTTCGTCAACCCGGTGATCGGCATGACGCTGGGTGCCACGCTGGGCGGTGAGGCCGTGAGCCGCGACGAGTGGTTTGCCGCGGGCGTCATCACGCTGGGCGTCGTGCTGCTGGTCCTGTCCAAGCGTTCGCCTGCACCTGCCCGCTGAATCGGCGTGCCGCGCGACCGCCCCTGACGGGACAGTGCTTAACGGGAGAGCGCCGACTGCCGGATCGCCGACAGCGTCGTGCGGCTGGTGCTGACGTCGGCATCCAGCTTCACATGCAGCAAGGCCGGCAGGCGGGACTGCAGCGCCCGCTGCAGGGCCGGCTCGAAGTCCTCGGTGCGCTCGATGCTGCCCTCGCCGTGCCAGCCGAAGGCCCGCGCCATGGCGGCGAAGTCGGGGTTGTAGAGGTCGCTGCCGCTCACACGGCCCGGGTAGTCGCGCTCCTGGTGCATGCGGATGGTGCCGTAGGTCCCGTTGTCGACCACCACCGAGATCAACCGGCCCTTGCCGCGGCCGGCGCCGTAGCCGGTGGCCGTGGCCATCTCCTGCCCCGTCATCAGGAAGTCGCCGTCGCCGGCGATGTTCACGACGTGGCGATCAGGATGCAGCAGGCTGGCCGCCACCGCGGCAGGAAAGCCGTAGCCCATGGCGCCGGAGGTCGGTGCCAGCTGCGTTCGGCCGAAGTGGCTGAGCGACGGGTAGCGGTGGAAGCGATGCAGCCAGCCGCTGAAGTTGCCGGCCCCGTTGGTGTAGATGGTGTCGTCGCCGCACGCGCGGTGCAGGCTGCGCACGACCTCCGCCATGTCCAGGGGGGACACGGGCGTGGCCTGCAGGTTGGCCAGGTAGTCGGCATGCGCGGATTCCGCCGCGCCGGCCCAGGGCACGGTGGGCGGCGCGGCCAGCGTTTCCAGCGCCTTGGCTGCGAGCGACATCGACGCCTGCAGCATCAGGTCGGCGCTGTAGACACGGCCCAGTTCTTCGGCACCCGCATGGATGTGGATGAGCTTCTGGGCCGGCCGCGGCGGCTTCAGCAGCGTGTAGCCGCCGGTCGTCATCTCGCCCAGGCGCACGCCCAGCGCGATGATCAGGTCGGCCTCGCGGATGCGCGCCGCCAGCTTGGGGTTGATGCCGATGCCGACATCGCCGGCGTACAGCGGGTGGCGGTTGTCGAAGGTGTCCTGGAAGCGGAAGCCGTTGCCCACCGGCAGGCTCCAGTTCTCGGCAAAGCGCTGCAGGGCGCGGCAGGCCTCGGCATCCCAGCCGCCGCCACCGGCGATGAGCAGCGGGCGCTGCGACTGCAGCAGCAACGCACGCACCTGGGCCAGCGAGCCCGGCGCCGGCCAGGCGGCCACCGGCTCGATGCGGGGCAGCACGGGGGCGGCCGTGAGCGTCGTCAGCATGTCTTCCGGCAGCACCAGCACCACCGGTCCCGGACGACCCTGCATCGCCGTGTGGAACGCGCGCGCCACGTACTCCGGCAGACGGTCGGCGCTCTGCACCTCGCCCACCCACTTGGCCATGCCCAGCGTGCCAGGGCCCAGCATCTGGCGGTAGTCGACCTCCGGTCGCGCTGGTCGCTGGCGACCTGGCCGATGAACAGGATCATCGGCGTGCTGTCCTGCAGCGCCGTGTGCACGCCGATGCTGGCATTGGTGGCCCCCGGCCCGCGCGTCACAAAGCAGATGCCTGGACGTCCGCTCAGCTTGCCCTGGGCCTCGGCCATGAAGGCGGCACCGCCTTCCTGGCGGCAGGCCACGAAGCGGATGCGGTCACGGTGCTGGTGAAAGCCGTCGAGCACGGCCAGATAGCTTTCGCCAGGCACGCCGAAACAGGTCTCCACGCCCTGGGCGACGAGGGCTTCGACGAGGGCGTGGCCGGCGGGGCGGGGGGCAGGAGCTTGAGTCATGGCGTGACTTTACGCGCTGCACGGCGGTCCTCGGCGACATGGCAGGCAACCGATTGAAGGGGAGCTTTCCGGCCCCATGTGCCGAGCCTGTACCGTGGCACGGGCCCGGACTTTGCCGAACCGGTACGATGCCCCTCCCCTTCGCAGCTCCACGACCATGACGCAGGTACTCTTCGACTACACCAAGCAGGACGCCGCCGGCGCCAGCTGCACCGCCCGCGCGTGGGCCAAGGTGCCTGCCCCACTGGATGCGGCGCAGCGCGCCGAGCACAAGGCGCGGGCTGCCGCACTGCTGAAGGCCCACGACGCGGTGCTGGTGGCGCACTACTACGTCGACGGCGACCTGCAGGACCTGGCGCTGGAGACCGGCGGCATCGTGGCCGACTCGCTGGAGATGGCGCGCTTCGGCAAGAACCACCCGGCCAAGACGCTGGTCGTGGCCGGCGTGCGATTCATGGGCGAATCGGCCAAGATCCTCAGCCCCGAGAAGCGCGTGCTGATGCCCGACCTGGACGCCACCTGCTCGCTCGACCTGGGCTGCCCGCCAGACGAGTTCGCGACCTTCTGCGACGCCCATCCCGATCGCCAGGTCGTCGTGTACGCCAACACCAGCGCCGCCGTGAAGGCGCGCGCCGACTGGATGGTCACCAGTTCCTGCGCACTGGCCATCGTCGAGCACCTGAAGGCACAGGGCCACAAGATCCTGTGGGCGCCCGACCGCCACCTGGGCCGCTACATCCAGGAGCAGACCGGCGCCGACATGCTGTTGTGGAACGGGGCCTGCATCGTGCACGACGAGTTCAAGGGCCTGGAGCTCGGTCTTCTGCGCCAGCAGTACCCGGGATCGGTGGTGCTGGTGCACCCCGAATCGCCCCAGAGCGTGGTCGAGCAGGCGGACGTGGTGGGATCGACCACCCAATTGCTGAACGCCGTCGTGCACGGCAGCGCCAAGACCTACATCGTGGCCACGGACAACGGCATCCTGCACCGCATGCGCCAGCTGGCACCCGACAAGCTGCTGATCGAAGCCCCCACCGCCGGCAGCAGCGCCACCTGCAAGAGCTGCGCGCACTGCCCGTGGATGGCGATGAACGCGCTGCAGGGCGTGGTCGCCTGCCTGGAGCAGGGCCAGGGCGAGATCGTCGTGCCCGAACCCGTGCGCGGCCAGGCGCTGGCCTGCATCGAACGCATGCTCGACTTCGTGGCGAAGAACCCGCAAAGCCTGCAACGGCCCGTCCGCGGCTTCGTCCCGAAGATCGGTGCAGCCTGACGCGCCATGTTCGACCACGACGAGACCCTGGAAGAAGCGCGCTCGCGCAACGTGCACGACGCGCTGTTCGAAGACATCGGCCGGCAGGACTGGACCGGCCGCCTGGTGGCCGCCGGACAGCGCATCCGCGCCCGTGTGATCTGTCGCGAGCGCGCCGTGCTGTGCGGCCGCGACTGGTTCGACGGCGTGATGCGCGCGCTGGATGCCGGGGCCTCGCTCGACTGGCGGGTGGCCGAAGGCCAGTGGATGACACCCGATGCGCCCGTCGTCTACATCGAAGCCGATGCCCGCGCCTTGCTGGCCGGCGAGCGGCCGGCGCTGAACTTCATCCAGCTGCTCAGTTGCACGGCCACCGAGACGCGCCGGCATGTCGACGCCGTGGCCGGCGTCTCGCCGCTGCCGCAAGGCTGCGCGATCCTCGACACCCGCAAGACACTGCCGGGTCTGCGGCTGGCCCAGAAGTACGCGGTACGGGTGGGCGGTGGACAGAACCAGCGTCTGGCCCTGTACCACGGCATCCTGATCAAGGAGAACCACATCGCCGCAGCCGGCGGCGTGGCTGCTGCCCTGCGCAACGCGATGGCGCTGCAGGCGGGCGTGGAGATCCAGATCGAGGTCGAAACCATCGCCCAGTTGCAGGAAGCCCTGGACGCCGGTGCCACCAGCGTCCTGCTGGACAACTTCACGCTGCAGACCATGCACGAGGCCGTGCGCGTGAATGCAGGGCGTGCACTGCTGGAGGTGTCGGGCAGCGTGCAGGCCGACCAGCTGCGCGCCATCGCTGCCACCGGGGTGCACCGCATCTCCATCGGGCACCTCACCAAGGACGTGAAAGCGGTGGATTTCTCGATGCGCGTGCTGTCGGACGGCGGCCCCTAAGGTTCGCGCCGGGACGGTCGATAAGGCGGTACGGCAACAAAACCCCGGGATTCCGCCATGAGCGTCGATTTCACGTCCATCCGCAACTTCAACGAACGCGCCGTCTGCGAAGCCGTGCTGGCCTCAGCCCCGGGCTATCCGGGCCTCAAGCACGACCCCGAACTGCTGGCCGACGTGGCCTGCGTCGCGCTCAACCGCCTGCCCTCGCGGTACATCCGCCACGAGGTCGACTACGCCTTCTACCAGACCGAGAAGGAACGCGGCGACAGCGAACGCCAGGTCAGCGACGCGGTGGAGTTCGCCTTCGGTTTCGTGCAGGCACGAACCGCCATGCGAGCCCGCGGCTGACTCGGCACCTGGAGCCGCTCCTGCCTTGCAAACCTTGGTCCCGACCCCGCCGATGAGCACCACGGAGCCGATCGCCGACCTGCTGGCGCACGCCTGGCAGCTGGCATACCTCGACCCCTTGCGCTCGCGGGAGATCGGCCGGCAGGTCATCGAGCGCACACGGCACGAGCCCGGCAGTGTCGAAGCCGGCCACGGCTGGCTGCACATCGCGCTGGCCGAGGTGCGGCTGGGCGACCCCGACCTGGCCACCGAAGCGACCCAACACGCACGGGCCGTGTTCGACCGCCTGGGCCATCTGCGCGGCGTGTGCCTGGCCGACGAGATCCGCGCCATCAGCCTTCGACGGGCCGGAGACCACGGAGCATCGCACCAGCTGCAGCAGGAGATCGACGCCCGAAGCGGCCGCGGCTACAGCGACAACGACCAGTTCATCGCACACAACTCGCGCGCCATCACGCACAAGCTGCTGGGCCACAACGACGAGGCGCTGCGTCACTTCCACCATGCGTACGCTGCAGCGCAACGCACGGGCTGGCCCGGGCCGATGATCGTCGCCCTGGGCAATCTGGGCGGCCTGCACCACGACCTCTTCAACCTGGAAGACGCCAGGAAGCTCAGCGAAGAGGCGCTGTTGCTGGCGCGCCGGCTCGGTGCGCGGCAGATGATCGGCACGGCCTCGGCCAACCTGATCACGATCTACCACGCGGCCGGCCAGCCCGAACGCGCACTCGCCACGGCGAGGTCGATGCTGGACGACCCCGGCAGCCTGCTGCCCGGCGCGTTGGAGCGCTACTCCACCACGCTGGCCCTGGCGTTTCTCGGCGTGGGCGACATCGACAGGGCCGAGCAGTTCCTGTCCAGCGGCGCGAACAGCCAGCCCGCCGATGGCGACGGCGTGGCCCTGTGGAGCTGGCTGCAGGCCCGCTGCGCCCTGGCGCGTGACGAGCCCCAGCGCGCCGACGACATCACGCGCCGTTCGCTGGAAGCGCACGAGCAGCGTCAGATCAGCGTGCAGCCCTACGACCTGATGCAGCTGGTGCGTGCCGCCGCCGAAGCACGCGAGGAGCTGGGCGACCTGGCCGGTGCGCTGTCCTTCACGCGGCGCGCGCAGACGCTCTATGAAGACCTCGTGGGCCGCAGCGCCCGCGCACGCTACATCGCGCTGGAGGTCGACCACGAGGTGGCCAACGCGCGCCACGAGCGCGATCAGGCGGTGCTGTCACGCGACAGCGCCGACGAGGACCGGCGGCGGCTGGCAGAACTGAACCAGCAACTGCAGGCCACGCTGGCACAAACCGCCTCGCTGCAGGCCCAGCTGCGCGAGCAGGCGCTGCGCGACCCTCTGACCGCCCTGTACAACCGGCGCTATCTGTTCGAGGCCGCCCCGCAGCTCATCGACCTGGCACTGCGACAACGCAGCGACCTCTGCGTGGCACTGATCGACCTCGATCACTTCAAGGCCTTCAACGACAGCTGGGGCCATGGCGCCGGCGACGCCGTGCTGCTGGCCTTCGCCAACCTGGCCACGCAGACGCTGCGGCGCAGCGACGTCGTTGCGCGCCACGGTGGCGAAGAGTTCGTGGTGGTGATGCCGGACATCGGCATCGTCGACGCCTCTGCGGCCATGGAGCGCCTGCTCCAGGCCTTTCTGTCGATGTCGCTGAAGCACGGCCGGCAGGCGCTGCCATCGTCCTCGTTCTCGACAGGCATCGCGGCGTTGCCGCAGCACGGCCAGACCCTGGAGCAGCTGCTGTCGCGTGCCGACCGCGCGCTCTACCGCGCCAAGGCCGAAGGCCGCGCCCGCGTCGAGACGGCCACGGTCGGCGAGCGCATCACCATCATCTGAGCCTCAGGGCGCGTTACTTCACCTGACGCCGGTCGCTGCGCGCCGGCCGGATCAGCACGGTCGGGAAGCTCACCGGCAGCGCGTTCGGGAAGTCACGGCTGTAGTGCAGCCCGCGGCTCTCATGGCGGCGAAGCGCCGACTGCACGATGAGTTCGGCGCACACCACGAGGTTGCGCAGTTCCAGCAGGTCGCGGGTGACGCGGAAGTTGGCGTAGTACTCCTCGATCTCGTCGCGCAGCAGCTTGATGCGGTGCAGTGCGCGCTCCAGCCGCTTGGTGGTGCGAACGATGCCCACGTAGTTCCACATCAGCAGTCTCAGCTCGTCCCAGTTGTGGGCGATGACGACCTGCTCGTCGGCGTCCTCGACCTGGCTCTCGTCCCAGGGGGGCAGGCTGGGCTGGGGGCGCCCCGCCGCGTCGGCGATGGCGAGCGCGCAGGTGCGGCCCAGCACCACGCACTCCAGCAGCGAGTTGCTGGCCAGGCGGTTGGCGCCGTGAAGGCCGGTGTAGGTGGTTTCGCCCACGGCATACAGGCCCGGCAGGTCGGTGCGGCCGTTCAGGTCGGTCACCACCCCGCCGCAGGTGTAGTGCGCGGCGGGCACCACGGGAATGGGCTGGCGTGCGATGTCGATGCCCAGTTGCAGGCAGCGCGCGTGGATGGTCGGGAAGTGCTCCTTCAGGAAGTCCTCGCCGAGGTGCGTGGCGTCGAGCCAGACGTGGTCGACCCCGTGCTTCTTCATCTCGAAGTCGATGGCGCGCGCCACGATGTCGCGCGGCGCCAGTTCGGCGCGTGGGTCGTGCGACGGCATGAAGCGCGCCGCGTCGCCTTCCATGTTGGGCAGGCGCAGGATCGCGCCTTCGCCGCGCAGGGCCTCCGTGATCAGGAAGCTGCGTTCCTGCGGGTGGTAGAGGCAGGTCGGGTGGAACTGGATGAATTCCATGTTGCCGACACGGCAGCCTGCGCGCCAGGCCATGGCGATGCCGTCCCCCGTCGCGGTGTCGGGGTTGCTCGTGTAGCGGTAGACCTTGCCCACGCCGCCGGTGGCCAGGACCACGGCCGACGCGGCCAGCGTCTCGACGCGGCGACCGTCCATGTCCAGCGCGTAGACGCCCCAGCACTGCGGGCCGTTGCCGGGCTGGTGAACGTGGCGCTCGGTGATGAGGTCGACCGCCATCCAGCGCTCGCGCAGAGAGATGCGGGGGTGGCGCCGGGCCTGGTCGAGCAAGGCGTCGTGAATGGCCTTGCCCGTGGCATCGGCCGCATGAGCGATGCGACGGACCGCATGCCCCCCCTCGCGGGTGAGGTGCAGGCCCAGCGGGCCGGACGGATCTGGCGAAAAGGGCACACCGGCGTCGACCAGCCATTCGATGGCGGCGGCGCTGTGCTCGGCGATGAAGCGGGCGGTGTGCTCGTCGACCAGGCCCGCCCCGGCGTCCTGCGTGTCGCGCACGTGGGACTCGACGCTGTCGTCGTCACCCAGCACCCCCACGATGCCGCCCTGGGCCCACGCCGTGGCGCCTTCTTCCAGGGTGCGCTTGGCCAGCACGATGACGTTGCGGTCGGCCGCCAGTTGCAGCGCCACCGTCAAGCCGGCCAAGCCTGCGCCTATGACGACGACGGGCAGAGCCGCAGGGTCGGAATGTGTCGAACTCATGAGGGAGCCTGCGGTTGGCGCTGCTAAACCGTGCATTCTACGGACGCGCCTGTCATCGGCCGGCGGGGCCCCTGTGCCCGCGGCTCTCGGGATGATCGTGAACGGGGCCACGCATCCCGGGTCAGCCCCTACCCCCCGGAACAGGGGGGGCACATTAGTATTGGCCGATGAGCGCGCCTCCTCAAACGACTTCTGTCCGCCCCGAGCTGAACTCACCGGCCACCCAGATCGTGGGTGATCGAGAGACCTACCTCGGTCAGGGCGCGCGCGAAGTGGGTCGGCGCGTCTCCGACACCCAGTTCGAACTCTTCGTGGTGGGCGATCCCACCGCCGCACTGCAGCAGCGGCTCGAAAGCACGGTACCCGACTTCATCGCCCTTCACGATCTGGGCGGCGTGGCTTCGGAAGAATCGCTCTCCGCGCTGACGCGCCGCTTCGGCGCGCGTCGGCAGACGCTGTCGATTCGCCGCGAAGGTCAGGGCGTGGCCCTGGCCGAGATTCCTTTCGTCGAAGTCCCGGCGGTCGACGGCACGAGCCTGCGCGTCTATGGCGGCTCGATCAACGCCGACACGCGCACGCGCCACCAGATCGCCCAGCTGCTGCTGGCGCACAGCCGTCTGGGCGTCATGTTGATCCCGGACACGCCGCGCCATGCGCTGGCAGGGGCTTTGAAACCGGTGCGCGACGCCATCGCCCGCGGCCCCTGGCCCAACGGCGACCTGCTCGTGGCCCCCCTCGCGTTGCTGCCGGGCCTGCCGGTCGAAGCCTCGACACTGGCCGGACGCAGCGGCGTCACCGTGCGGCTGTTGCCGGCGTTGGCGCGCGTGGGTGATCTTTGGCAGCACATCGCCGACACCTGGAACGCGATGCAGTCGCGCACGGGAGGACTGAGACGCCTGTCCGGTGCCACGCCACCCGCAGCCCCGCCGGAGCCCCAGCAGGTGCCCTCCTGGGAAGCACCGACGATGCCGATGGATCTGCGGTCCCCTCCTCCGCCGGCGGCCGCGTTTGCTATCTCTGCCGGGTTCGCCCCGCTGTCGGTGGCTGCTGCGCCTGCACGGCTGACCAGCCCGCTGGCAGCTTCGCCTGCCGCGGCTGCGGCGCCGACGCACGTGCCCGGCTCGCCCGCGGCGGCCAGACTGCCGGCGATGCCAGCAGCGTCGCCGATGCCCGTGCCGGGCCGTACCGACTGGGCCGATTACGCACGCCGCTGCGCGGCCCTGCGCGGCGTCATCAGCAGCTGCGTCTTCGACCAGCCGGCACAGCGGCTGATTGCGCAGGCCGGCGGCCGCCCCTCCGGCGAGCGCCTGACCACGCAAGGCGCGATCCTGGCCGCCACCATGATCGAAGCCGGCCGCGCGCTGGGCGCCGGCATCGCCTTCCGCGACGCACTCATCACCATCGGCAGCTACCAACTCGTGCTGCACGCGGTGCCGGGGCACCCGGGCGTGATGCTGCACCTGGTGGTCGACAGCCGCCAGGGCAGCGCCGCGATGGCTCGCGCCCAGGTCGAGAAGCTCGATCCCTGACCACGCAGCACAGAGGGGCGCCACGGCGCCCCTCTGTGCTGCAGCGGATCGCGGGCCGCGTCGTCGCGGCCCGTTCCTCAGTGAACGACGCGCGAGAAGACGAACTCGCCTTCTTCCACATCCACCGGGATCACGTCCTTCGGGCCGAACTTGCCCTGCAGGATCAGCTTGCTCACCGGGTTCTCGATGCGCTGCTGGATGGCGCGCTTGAGCGGTCGCGCCCCGAACACCGGGTCGAAACCCACCTGCGCCAGGGCGGCGAGTGCCGCGGGCGACACGTCGAGCTTCATCTCCAGCTTCTCGAGCCGGCCTTCGAGCAGGCGCAGCTGGATGGCGGCGATGCTCTCGATGTTCTTCTGGTCGAGCGCATGGAAGACCACGGTCTCGTCGATGCGGTTCAGGAACTCGGGGCGGAAGTGCTGCTTGACCTCCCCCCACACCGCGTCGCGGATCTCTTCGGTGGGCTGTCCGGACATCTGCATGATCATCTGCGAGCCCAGGTTGCTGGTCATCACGATCACGGTGTTCTTGAAGTCCACGGTGCGGCCCTGGCCATCGGTCAGGCGGCCGTCGTCCAGCACCTGCAGCAGCACGTTGAAGACGTCGGGGTGGGCCTTTTCGACCTCGTCGAGCAGCAGCACGCTGTAGGGCTTGCGGCGCACGGCCTCGGTCAGCGCACCGCCCTCGTCGTAGCCCACGTAGCCCGGAGGCGCACCGATCAGCCGGCTGACGCTGTGCTTCTCCATGTACTCGCTCATGTCGACGCGGATCATGTGGTCGTCGCTGTCGAACAGGAACCCGGCCAGCGCCTTGCACAGCTCGGTCTTGCCGACGCCCGTCGGGCCCAGGAACAGGAAGCTGCCCAGCGGCCGGTTGGGGTCGGACAGGCCCGCACGCGAACGGCGGATGGCGTCGGCCACCGCGACGATGGCCTCGTCCTGGCCGACCACACGCTCGTGCAGCCTGGCCTCCATCTGCAGCAGCTTGTCGCGCTCGCCCTGCATCAGCTTGCTCACGGGGATGCCGGTGGCGCGTGACACCACCTCGGCGATCTCCTCGGCGCCGACCATGGTGCGCAGCAGCTGCGGCCCGCCGGTGCCGTCCTTCGCGCCCTTGGCCTTGCCCTGCTCCTTGGCCTGCGCGGCCTGGTGCTTCTTCTCGAGCTCGGGCAGGCGGCCGTACTGCAGCTCGGCCACCTTGTCGAAGTTGCCCTTGCGCTTGAGTTCCTCGATCTGGAACTTGATCTGCTCGATCTCTTCCTTGACCTGGGCGCTGCCCTGCGCAGCCGCCTTCTCCGACTTCCAGATCTCCTCCAGGTCGTTGTAGTCGCGCTGCAGCTTCAGCAGTTCCTCGTCGATCAGGCCCAGGCGACGGATGGAGCCCTCGTCGTGCTCCTTCTTCATCGCCTCGCGCTCGATCTTCAGCTGGATCATGCGGCGGTCGAGCTTGTCCATCACCTCGGGCTTGGAGTCGATCTCGATCTTGATCTTGGCCGCCGCCTCGTCGATGAGGTCGATGGCCTTGTCCGGCAGGAAGCGGTCGGTGATGTAGCGGTGGCTCAGCTCGGCCGCGGCGACGATGGCCGGGTCGGTGATCTCCACGCCGTGGTGCACCTCGTACTTCTCCTGCAGGCCGCGCAGGATGGCGATGGTGGCCTCCACGCTGGGCTCGTCGACCAGCACCTTCTGGAAGCGGCGCTCCAGCGCAGCGTCCTTCTCGACGTATTTGCGGTATTCGTTGAGCGTGGTGGCGCCGATGCAGTGCAGCTCGCCACGCGCCAGTGCGGGCTTGAGCATGTTGCCGGCGTCGATGGCGCCCTCGGCCTTGCCGGCGCCCACCATGGTGTGCAACTCGTCGATGAACAGGATGATGCGGCCTTCGTCGGCCGCGACTTCCTTCAGCACGGCCTTCAGGCGCTCTTCGAATTCGCCGCGGAACTTGGCCCCGGCCAGCAGGCCGGCCATGTCGAGTACCAGCACGCGCTTGTCCTTCAGCGTGTCGGGCGATGCGCTGCGCCAGGCCCTCGACGATGGCGGTCTTGCCCACGCCGGGCTCGCCGATCAGCACCGGGTTGTTCTTGCTGCGCCGCTGCAGCACCTGGATGGCACGGCGGATCTCGTCGTCACGGCCGATCACGGGGTCGAGCTTGCCCTGGCGCGCGCGCTCGGTGAGGTCCAGCGTGTACTTCTTCAGCGCCTCGCGCTGGCCTTCGGCCTCGGCCGAGTCGACCTTCTGCCCGCCGCGCACCGCCTCGACGGCGGCTTCGAGCGACTTGCGCGTCAGGCCGTGGCCGCGCACGATGCCGCCGATGTCGTTCTTCGCGTCGGCCAGCGCGAGGAGGAACATCTCGCTGGCGATGAACTGGTCGCCGCGCTTGGTGGCCTCCTTGTCGGCGGCCTGCAGCAGCTGCAGCAGGTCGCGGCCGGGTTGCACGCTCTGGCCCGCGCCCTGCACGCTGGGCAAGCCCTTGAGGGCGGTGTCCATCGCGGTGGCGAGGGCGGCGGTGTTGGCACCGGCGCGGTCCAGCAGCGCCTTGGGGCCGTCGGTCTGCTGCAGCATGGCGGCCAGCACGTGGGCCGGCTCGATGTAGGGGTTGTCGCGCGCACCCGCCAGGCTCTGGGCGTCGCCCAGGGCTTGCTGGAAGGCGGTGGTGAACTTGTCGGCTCGCATGGGTGAATCCTCCGGTTGCGAAGGAAATGGGGCGTCGCACGGTGCTTTTCAAGCCGGGCTGGCAAGCCCGGGGCCCGCATCGGATGGCAACTTGAGCCAGATCATGCCCGCGGCGGCAGCTGCCGTCGGTGGCACAGCGCACCCCGGCCGCTCAGCCGCGCGTTGGCTCCTGCGCCTGGAGTCCGGCCGCCAGCGTGGCGCGCTGCACCTTGCCCAGCGCCGTCTTCGGCAGCGCCGGCACCACGACGATGCGGCGCGGGTGCTTGAAGCGCGCCAGCCTGTCGTCGAACAGGGCCTGCAGCACGGCCGTGTCCACCGCCCGGCCCGGCCTCGGCACCACGGCCAGCACCGGCACTTCGCCCCAGCGCGCATCGGGCAGGCCCACCACGGCGCAGTCGGCCACGTCGGCATGGCCGGCCAGCAGGTTCTCGATCTCGGCCGGGTGGATGTTCTCGCCGCCGGAGATGATCAGCTCCTTCGAGCGCCCCACCACCTCGTACAACCCGGCGTGCGGGCCATCGGCGTGCAGCCGCGCCAGGTCGCCGGTGTGGAACCAGCCCTCGGCATCGAACGAGGGGTCCGCGCTGTGGTGGTAGCGGCGCATCAGGTTCGGCGCCTTCAGCAGGATCTCGCCGTCGTCGCTTAGCCTCACGCGCACGCCCAGCGCCGGCCGGCCGACCATCCCGGGATGGGCCAGCGCCTCGTCGGGCCGCAGCACGATGGACACCGGCCCGGTCTCGGTGGCGCCATAGACCTGCGCGACCGGAATCCCGCGAGCGTGGAAGGCTTCGATGAGCGGCAGCGGCACGATCTGCGACCCGCTGTTGATGAACCGAAGCGACGACAGGTCGGCCGTGGCCCAGCGCGGGTGCTCGATCAGCGCACGCATCACGGCCGGCACCAGCAGCGTCGTGGTCGGCTTCCACGCGGCCACGGTGTCGAAGAAGGCGGCCGGCTCGAAACGCGGCATCAGCGAAACCCTCGATCCGGCCGCCAGCGCAGGCAGCGTCTGGATGCACAGGCCGCCGACGTGGAACAGCGGGAGCACCGACAGCACGCGCGAGGAGCCGTCCAGACCTTGCGCGGCGATGGCCGCTGCGGCATTGGCCATCAACCCGGCGGCGGTGTGAACGGCGCCGCGGGGCTCGCCCGTCGTGCCCGAGGTGTAGACCAGCAGCAGGTCGCCGTCGACCACGCCTTCGGCCTGGCCGGGCTGCAGCCGCGCCTGCACCAGCACCTCGGTGGCCAGCGGCGCCAGCTCCGGCGTGCCCAGCAGGTGTCCGGCCCCCGCGTGCGTGACGATGCGCGCCAGCTCCGACGCCGTCAGCCGCCAGTTCAATGGCAGCAGGACTGCGCCCAGCCGGTGACAGGCCACCAGCGTGGCCAGCATGTCCCAGCTGTTGTGACCCAGCCAGGCCACGATGGCGCCGCGATTCACGCCGTCGGCGCGCAGGTGCGCGGTCGCGGCAGCCGCCAGGGCCTCAGGCACCAGCCGATCGAACATGCCGCTCAGATCAAGGGGTTGCGCCGATCCGGCTCTGCCGGTCGGCTGCAACGCGCCCCCTCGGGGGGGTGAGACCGCACCGAGCGGGCGCCTGCGCGCCCGCGAGTGGCCGTCGAACGCCAGGCGGCATGCAGGCCGCCTGGCAGCGACCGGAGGGAGCGTGGGGGCCTCATTCCAATTCTTCGTCCCGCTCGCCCGACTCGTAGAGGCACTCCCGGCCCAGCCGGTCCTGGCACAGTTCGGCCGTCCACGGCAGCATCAGCGAGCCGCAGCGCGAATCGCGGTACAGGCGCTCCAGCGGCAGCGACTTCAGCATGCTCTGGCCCCCGCAGGTGCGCACCGCCAGCGCGGCCAGCGCGTTGGCGTTCTCCATGATGGTGAAGTGCGCGGCATACAGGCGCATGCGCGTGTCCTTGTCGGGGTCGACCTTCGCATCGCGCGCGTTCTGCAGGAAGATGGCACGCGTCTGCTCGAGCTTGATGCGCATGTCCGCCACGGCGATCTGCTTGGTCGGGTACATGCGCCGCTTCACCGGCGGCATGCCCGGCACTTCGGCGCGCAGGTAGGCCACCGTGAAGTCGTAGGCCGCCTGCGCGATGCCCATGTAGGTGGGCGACAGCGTGGCGAACATGTGCGGGAAGCGCATGGCGGCCTGGAAGTACAGACCCTCGGGCATCAGCCGCGCGGTCTCGGGCACGAAGACGTCCTTGAACAGCAGCGTGCGGCTGACCGTGCCGCGCATGCCCAGCGGGTCCCAGTCGCCGACGACGCTCACGCCTTCGCTGGCCGCGGGCACCGCCAGGTACAGCGAATCGCGCTGCGTGGCACCGGGCTTGTCCAGCGTGCACAGCGCGCCGTAGAAGTCGGCGGCACCCGCCAGCGAGGCGAAGATCTTCTTGCCGTTGATGACGTAGCCGCCATCGACCTTGCGCGCCAGCGTGCCCCAGGGGGCCTTGCCCGCCGCGGCCGCCCCGCCCTCGCTGAAGGGCTGCGAGTAGACCTTGCCGTCCTGAACGATGTTGCGGTAGTGCAGCGTGCGGTGGCGCTGGTGGTCGGCGCGCTGCTCGGGGGTCATGTCCAGTGCGTCGGCGATGAAGCCGCTCCACATGCAGGAGCTGACGTGCATGTTGAACGACAGCGCGGTGGCGCCGCAGTGCCGGCCGATCTCGGCGGCCACCATCACGTAGGTGGCGAAGTCCGCCCCCAGGCCGCCGAACTCGCGCGGCACGCAGATGGCCAGCAGGCCGCTGCTGCGCAGGTCGTCGTAGTTCTCGAAGGGAAAGCTGGCCTCGCGGTCGTGCCTTTCGGCGCGCGGCGCGAACCTCTCGCGGCCCAGGGTGGCGGCCAGGTCGATCAGCTCGCGCTGCTGCGGGGTGAGGTGGGCCGTCTGGCCTGCGATGTGCATGGGGGCTCCTGGTCAGGCCGGGACGTGGCGTTGCAGGAAGTCGATGACCGCGGCGTTGAAGGCCTCGGGCTGCTCGACATTGGCGATGTGCCCGGCGTCGGCCAGGCAGACGAACTCGGCGCCCGGCACACG